>Ga0307945_1001253_pt1 | contig 19568 bp, 15 predicted proteins | sample OrgLakmetagen228_FD_201818 | JGI IMG/M metagenome (GOLD analysis project Ga0307945, IMG submission 201818) | Saline water microbial communities from Organic Lake, Antarctica - #228 | ecosystem: Environmental > Aquatic > Non-marine Saline and Alkaline > Saline | place: Antarctica: Organic Lake...
GTGGCTGCAAAATTCGTTAAGTGCCCAAAATCGTATTATACGGAGCAATTCGAAAAATACGGATATATACGTGATAAATACGATACGACGTATAATACGCCTACGCCGTATGACCCATCCCTGGTATATATGGTGTACATACGGTGTTTTTAGCAGGGAAATCACCATACATACGGTCATATACGGAGCAGATATACGGTTATGGCCGACCCTAGGTACATTAGTTGCTGTAGATGTGTTTTAGGGTTATGCTGCCGGTCTCTCTCTTGACAGGCGATATTGGGTTATAGAATTTTCGTTCCTCATGTAATTTTGTGCATAACCGCGTGTGTTCTTTTGGGCTTCTTTTGGATGTCAGTTTCGGTGAAGACACGTACGTGTTTTTTAACAGACAAATGGATTCCAAGTATAGAAACCTGTAAAATCCCTTAAGCACCCAAAACGCGAATAAAATCAAGTCAAGCGTTTGACATTAAGAGCTTTCTTATAAGTGCTTAGAAAGGAAATTGCTTCATCACTTTCCTGTAAGAAAGAAAGCTGCGTACAGTTAAGATGAATTTTACATCAACTAGCTGCTAGTACAGTGATTTTTTAGTTGAAATGTGATCTTAAAACTCCAAATTGAAAGCAAACTTTCCGTCATTGCAGATCCAAACTGGGGGTTCGTGTTCAGCACCTACAAGAGTAACCACTGACTATCAAAGCACACACTTTTTCATTGGGGGTACGTGTTTAACACCCACAAGAGTAATCACTGACCATTAAAGCATATGTGCACCTTTCCATTGCAGATCCAGCTGGGAAGTACGTGTTCAACGCTTACAAGAGGCTCGTGGTCGACTCTCAAAAAAAGCTCCCAGATCCATAGAACTTGTTCTCCCCTGCCTCGTTTTTATATCCAGTTTTTTTGCTCCCTCCCTTTGAAACCCGTGGTCCAAACGTACTGCCTGCCATCGTTATCTGTATCTAGTTTTGTTTCTTTTGCTTTTGATGATTGCTTGCTCTTTCAGCCTCCCATGCGACTATAGGAATTAGGAGTTTAGTTGGATAGAATTGTTATGTGCCTGTATGTGCCCAAATTATGCACGTGTGTATCATTGTTGCACAATCCAATCAACAGTTGCCCTATGTTTTGTTTCCTATTTAATTCGTCTGTCAATTCTAGCGATGAGTGCGCGTTTTTGAATACTAGCTTAATTTCTTTAACCCCCTCTACTTTGTTAACTATGTATTAATTGTCAGTTGCTTTCCTCTTCAGCAACCAAATTCTTTTGATCGAGATAAATTTAAAGTTTACATGGGGGGACCTTCAGCCAGAAAAGAAAAGAAAAAGAAAAACTACGCAGGCAGTGAAAACCACTCCCCACATGAATTTAAGGAAAAGTAAGCCAATTGGGTAACGAGTACCGTAAAACTCCTTTACCGGCAGACAAAAAAGGCCCAGTCAGAGAGGTCCAACAGAGTACCAGAAGGAGGAAAGAAGTCACAAAGAGATTGGAGTACCAGCCTCAAACAAGCAAAAGCACCAGGCACAGACATTGCAGAGCTAAGCTAAGGTCTACAGGGATGACCATCCAGACTAATTGCTGATCGGCCTGTGACTGTTCCTCGCCAGTCAACAATTAAATCCAAGCAATAAGCTCAAACACAAGAGAAAACTGTGTGCTGTGGTGTTGCAAGCGGAAGCCATAAACCACCTTGGCATTGATATCAGCTCACACCACGATACGACTTGTGTGAGGAAAAGGTGGGGCAGCAAAGGGGCAGTGATTTCTATGTCGATCCAAGGCAATAAGACTGTCACACTTGCGGCAAATCTACTAATAAACCTCTTCTGCTGCAACACAAATCTGTGCACTTGTGAAGAAAGTGGCGCAGCTTATTCTGCATGCTGCAGAGTACTCAGCAGTTATAGAAGGGAGGAGAGAGGGGAAAGCTGAGGTTAACAGTTTGCAAGCTTTCATTGATATATTCCTCAGCTTCCTCTCATATTTGCTGCATTGCACTTCATGCTTGTACACGCAAGGCTCCATTTGATCATGCAAGCTTTCCTTATCACAAATAGCAGACTTTTATCATCAGAGGGGGACCACCAGACTCCTTGCTTGGAGGCCTGAGATGCATATGTTTCAAGTTTCAATATGACATTTGGCTCATGTGCGCCTAATTGGCAAGCGGCAATTTTTACATTTATAATTCTGTCTGTGGTTGTGAAATTTAAAGCTTCCCAACTATCGGCGCACAAACTTAGCTTGGTGTGGACCCCAAAATATGCTGCCTTTACAAGACATTTCCTACTGCATCATATTCAGACATTTGGTGTTTATATTTAAGAGTTTGTGGAAGAAATAAAAATTGTTGCAAGAGAAATAAGACATGCAAATTTATGTGCTTTTTGTTATGGAGAGCGCCCATTTCGGAAAACACAGTTTCCTCATCTTTTCAGTAATGTTATCACTCATTAGGAGCAGGTCAAGCCTGCAACCCTCATGATCCCCGTTGATCTTCTTCTTGTTCTTTTGATGGAGTTGTACGGTACCCAGTACCGAAGTGGCTCCTTCTCCTTAATTAATACGGGGAGTGTTTTTCACTGCCTGCGTAGTTTTTTCTTTTCTCTTATAGGTGCCCTAAATACGCGCTCAGTCTGTACATGAGCAACTGAACTAAATCTGAACACATACTGCGGTAGCTCGTAAAATCAGCTTCAGCTTGAAGCTATAATGGTTCCAATATGATGAAGTGGCGTGTGAGTAATTGGATGTTGAAAAGAGGCATGTAGGACCCGTGCTTTTCCTTGTAGCCCCCCTCTTCATGTTATTTATGTAAGTGTTTAAAATTTAAACAGTCTCTGGTTTCTGAAAGTCTAATGTAAACAAATTGAACTGCTTGCTGATGATTAAATACAACAATCTCCTTTTGTGTCTTTCTTTGGTTTTATTAGTCGATGCTAGCATATTTTTTGCATATCATTAGGAAGGGCAAAAATGTATTGTGGTGCTCGTAGTATTGTTCTTGATGTTGACAACCTCAGAGTCTGCAAAGTACCTGTATGGACTTTCAGTTTTACATTTCCCATCTCATTCTACATGAACAATTAGTTAATTCACTACAAAATGAATTATGTTTGTTATTCATGCGGTGTGCATTCGTTTTGTACAAGGGATGCCATACAGCTAAAGAAGCATGGCTCAACGGTTTACGTGTTGGCTTTAAGAACAATGCTTAAAAGTGCATATATAAGAACTGCTACAGTGAGCTGTCTACTTGCTGCCAGGCACGCATAATTATCTAGCAAACGAAGTAGGCCTAATAAGCTTCAGGGCTCCTAGGACAGATCTAGGGAACGCCTCCTCTCATGGCCCATGCCTGAAGGATGGCGAACAGGGTTCCAGCAGCTACAGAAGCATATCGCGCTTGCCACCAAGCGGCAAATGAGCCTGCCACAGGGCCAGTAGGGGAGAACCCTAGGATCCGAGGATATAAGGAGCAGTGAGCGGATTTACAGTGGCTGCCAGGATAATCATCACGGCATTAGCTGGATGGATCATCTTTGTGCTTACCTGCGCACACACAAAATATCAAGGAGTCAACAACGAACTCGGGTGCAATCCCTTCTCTCTGTTCCAGCACATTCCTGCTGTGTCAATCGACTTTTATTTGAGTTATTGCTGTGTGAGGTTATTCACATACCACAGGTCACAATTTCACGGAAATGTCACGGGTGAAAAAAGTCACCCGGAGACTCGTAAAGCTAAGCCTCATTTATTATTGAAAATATTTCGCCAACGGACCGAAGGGCGCATTTGCCTCGGAAACGGTGTTTCAGGCCATCTTGGACCCAATGTTAAAATATCTAAATATAAATAAAAGATGCTCATATCAACTTTGCCATCTCCCAGTGCTCACACCTACACCAATCCCCATGCAAGCTCTGCCAGACGCATGCCATACTCAATCAGGCATTCATTCAGCAGCAGCAAATCCTCCTTCCCTCCTGGATCAGCAGCACCCCTGCAGCAACCGTGCGGACACGTCCCATCACCATCACCCTTGCGTCTCCTCGTGGCCTGCCACGCCAAGAGGAAGCGCTCCTCAAAGGATGGCCCAGCAGCAGAGAGCAGCAGTGGCATTGACTTCAGCCACTTTGACACGCTAGCGGCCAAGCCGGAGCATAGAGGTATACGAGTATTTGGACTATCATTCATGATACGCGTTTTGTCATTTCCTTTTTGTATTAACAAGCTATTGCTACTCAGAAACAGCTTTTCTGCATTTAACTGAAAATGGCTTCTGTGTGGGCTTGCAAACGTGCATACACAACACCCATGGCATCAAATTAGCTGGGGCTTAAGCCACGAAGTGTCAATAGGTTCCTCCATCATCATGTGCAAAAGAGAGGGTCCATTGCAGCTGGTCCATTGCATGAATTTGCCTATACCTAAAGCCACATCATCTCATTAAAGCACCTCGCAACCCCCCCCCTGCCATGGCCAGCAATAAACACAAATGCTTCAACTCTTCGTTTCAAAATCTTCTCACACACAGTGGCGGGAGGATTCAGAGGCCCACTGTCTTCTTCAGGACTCTCCCAGTACAAATCTTCAGGTGAGTTTGGTTGCCATAATTCTGCATGCCAGATTAAAACTATGTGAAAAAGCCTAGCTCCCCTATAGTGCATGTACTTTTTAGCACAAACTAACAACAAGGAGTACCGTAGAAACATGCCGCAAAAATATTGTTTTTTGAGGGTGCGGCCAACTAACATCCCCCGAAATAAATAAATATTTGAGGGGGTGCAGATTACTGGATCGGGCTTAAGTAATTTATTGAGTTTTGGACTGGTCACGAGTAGAAAAGAGCCCCCAAGAGCCCCTAGGGGTGTGTCCAGACAGGTACGCACACAAGTCCAGACAGGGCCAGACAGGATGGCCATCTTCTGCAAGGCCCCCCAACCGCCGAGCAGCTTGAGCAGCAACAGTGAGCGAGAGGATGGGCAAGGAGGAGGGAAGTGAGGAGGGGGGTATTGAGGAGAGTGAGGAAGCCAGCAGTAGGGAAAGACCAGAAGGCAAAAACCAGTTGCCAGCTGACACAAATTGGATCTGAGTAGTGCAAAACCAGACTGAATTTGAATTCTCAGTGCTCTCGGATAAAAACGTGTTATTGTGTTGGAATGCACCTCTGAGTCTCTTGGTGCCTTTCTAGTCTCTTGGTGCAGGTCTGAGGGCAACTTGCCCCTGCAGATTACTGCGGCAAGCACTAAAATTTTTATAGAGAGGGGTGCGGATTGGTGCGGACAGGGTAAAAATAAATATATTTTGGAGGGGTGCGGAATGAGTACATGTTTGCACGGTATGAAAAAATGGTTAGTTGGGCCCGGCTTCTCCAGTTCGATGTAGTTACGCTTCTTGTGTCTGTCAGAACAGGTACAACACGCAATATACACAACACAAACCATGCCTGTAGATGGACCTGTGTCATATTCTAAACGGGGAGCTTCAATGCTCAGTAATTCTGCACTTGCAACAACTGGTAGCCTGCACATGCCGTCTTGTATCTAATTGATTTTATCAGCAGGAGAAAAGCAAAGGGGTGTGCGACGAGTTTGTTTGTTGACCACTATGCAAGGTGTTCAGGACGGTTTTCAATCCGCACAACTCAGGGCATTTTTCTTTAGGACATGAAGTGTAGTGACGCAGCCGACCATTATTGTCTGCATACCATTCTACACCACGCATTACTATCACAACTGAACAGAATACCGTACCTTTTTAAGAACACCCCGCATAAATATTGTATTCTTCCCTGCAAGTTGACTGTGGAATTTTATATAATTTATATATTTTGGTCCTGCGGGGTTGTGCGGGGTTGGTGAAAATAACACTTTCCAGGTTGCTGGCAGACACGAGCAGCAAGAAACCCCCGCCCCGCCCCCCTCGACTCCTCCGCCCCACCTTCGCCCCAGCAGCACCAGGACCTGGCCCTCAGCAGCTGGCATCAGACAGTCCAAGCCAGCAAGCAAAAGCGGAATGGGCTTAGCTGCTGGCGGGGGAGGCAGCCAACAAAAGGCCAATAGGCAGGCCAAAGAAAGAGTGCTACGGTCTCACAGTTTGGTTGTGGGTATACAGCAGGGGCACAGCTGTTATGCGAAGGGGCAATGACACACAGGGGGAAGCTGAGGGGGAAGCTGTGTGGCTGGGGGGAAATGATTGGGCGTGGGGGTTGAAGAGGGGTTGAGAGGACCAAGCTGCAACGCTTGCGCATGCAGAGCAGGTTAGAGTAACCCAGATTAGCATCAGATGAGGTCACCAAGGCTGCCCGCACCCAAGCAACACCACCAGCACACACGAGCAGCAGCAGCAGCAGCAGCAGCAGTGATAGCGGCTAGAGGAAGAGAAAGGAATTCTTGGGAAGGGCGTATAGTAGTTAGAGAGCAAATTCACTTGAGAACAGTATGTTTGTATGTTTACTTCCCTTTGCCCTTTAGCGGTGTTCTCTTTCATTGCAATTGTTTGTGAAGCTTATTGGTGCTGACAGGGCTAAAGGCCCTGCGGGGTTGATGCGGGAAGGGCAAATGTTTACAACTTGGGGGTGCGGGAAGGTGCGAGGTTCTATTTGGGGTGGGGGATGAGTACGAGAAGGTACGGTACTTCAAACAAGCCTTTTATATGTGTTTTGCAACCATTTGTCAAATGGCTACCTGTTTTTTTTATATAGAGCAACACGTACTTTATTGCACAAACCGAGACTTACAAAGTTGTTTGTCGCAGAGAGCTTTGATATGCTTAGTAATTCTGCACAGCCAACAACTGTTAGCCTCTACATGCCGTCCTGCTTCCAATTAATTTAATAAACATATTGAAAAGCAAACAGTGCGCAACGAGTGTGCTTGTTGACCACAACTTCCAAGCAAGATGTTCAAGGTGGTTTTCGATCCGTATGATATAGGGTAATTCTCTTTAGGGTTCTAGGCTGGTTCTAGGTAATGAAATTCCAAATGACTTAAGTTGGAATAATGTTTGCTTTTATTGCCCTGCATTCTGACTGGACACAGATTTTTGTTTCAGGTGTGCGTGCCTAAAAGCTGGAATTTGACAGAGGTGGACAATTCCCCCCAAAATGGGCATGTTTTTCAAATGTTCCCCGCTATAAGCCCCCAAATTGGGCAATTTCAAACTAGGCAATAAAATGTGCTCTCCAGAGCACTTCTGCTTGATATTGCCTAATTTGAGGGCACCTGCCTAGTTGCCCGCGGCGTGAACCCCACTTTCCACCACCAATCTGTCATATCTCACCACCAACTGACCCGATTTGTGTCATTTTTATATGAATGGTCTACATTTTAATAAAGATTATCATTGCAACAAAAATGGGGAGAAACGGAGCAGCAGTTGGCCAGGCACCCCGTTTTGGTCCATTTCCCTCGGAAAAAATCAGCAAAAGGGGTGCCAAAAAGAGTGAAGTACCAAGTTCCACCAAATCCGGATTTCAGCATCCCAAACAATTCCTCATCATAAAAGAGGTACTCCTGTCGTATTTTGAGGTGAAATTTTGAGGTGAAAAGAGACCCTGGGTAGAGCATGGTGGCTCATTACCTAAATATACAGTGCCAAAAAATGAACTGATATTCGCCCAGGCCACTGGGGGGGGCTGTTTGGCCCCAAACTTTGTGAACCATCTAATGTTATTTTTTTAAGGTGTGCATAAAAAAGTCACAATTCCAGACATTTACTCAGTTGACCGCCTCTGGGATGTTGAACAATGAAAGTGCCCAGAACACCTTATAATTGCCACACCTTTGCCCTTCCTCTCTGCAGGCCAATCCAGCAAACGGCTCCCCATCCCCCAAACTGTAGAGGATTGTCTGCAAAGAGTGCAATTTATCAGAGCGTCACCCACAGCCAAGGAGTCTGCAGACACACTGTACAGGCTAGCTAAGGTGGTGGATGGGGACAGCAAGCAGCGCAAGCGATTCAGGCACAGCAGCTCAGAGGTTCTGGACAGGAAGGTGGGTGATATTAATATTTGTATTTTTCTTACCTTTTATTCATCAAAACAACACCATTGAGCTAATAATGGTCCAGATTGGATGCGTAGGTGGTGAGATATGGCGGATTGACAGTGAAAAAGTGGTGTCCACCCTGTGCAAATTAAACATTGGTCCCCTAGCTGGCTACAATCAAGCTCAGGTGCTATCAACAACCTACCTGTGGGTCCTGACCTAGATTGTAGCCAGCTAGGGGATCAATTCAATTCCTAGAACACCCCTGTTTGGAGCCTCAGATGACCCCCTCTGGTCATATACGGTGTATATATACGGTTCTGGCCAACCCTAAGTATGAAGCATGCAGTGAGATTGCAAAGTGTATGAATTGTCTTGTGGCTTCTATGCTGCTGTACTGTTGTGCAGGCAACATACGTGACTCCAACAGCCTGTCGTATTGTGTTTGGGTGAAGCTCTGTATTTACAGGACACACAGACCATATGGAAGCATCTGCACAACCTCCACTACCACCACTCTTCAGCCTGATTTGAGTGGGGCAGATGTACAATTGAGGAAAGTATTTGGCACCCCACCTGACTTTGCTATTGCATCACACATCTCACCACTCCAGGGTGATGTCCTTCAGGCCACCAGCACCCTCGTGGGGCAGCTTGTGCAAGGTCGCGTTGAAGACCTGAATGCTGTGGACATCGGTCTGACTGCATGGTCACTTGGGACGCTCGTGGATCTGGACAGCAGTGTACGCAGCAGTGAAATGAGGCAGCTGATTGATGTGCTAGCTGTGCATGCAGTCAGCAGCAATGTGATGGAGCAGCAAGCAGACGAGGCCTGTCGCCATTGGGCACGGCTTCTAAAAGGCCTTGCTGATATAGGTGTCAAGTGTCATGAAAGCCAGGCTGTGAGTGCATGTTTCTCTGCAGCAATTACAGAGCGCATGCCTGTGCTTATAAAGGCCAAGCAAGTATGTGAGCCACAATCAGTGTCCAATGCTTTCCATGCTACTGTCCAAGTCAGCTTTAAAACTCTGGCGCCATTTGTTTCAGCAGTGGCTGATGATGTAGACAGGGTGATGGAGGGTAGCAATGCTCAGGATTGGTCAAATCTCCTGTGGGCATGCGCAAAGCAGGATGAGAGTGGATCTGGGCAGTTAGGGCAGGGTATGCCAGTTATTTTGCGGGGGGCAGCACCAGCCATGGCCAGCCTGGCAATGTGTGGAAGTGTTGTGCCGCAAGATTTGTCAAATGTGCTGTGGGCCTTTGCCCGCTTCAGCTGGTATGATGCCAGTGCGGTAGGTGAGCTGGCATCAGCTATTGCAAAGCAAGCCCGTGGCAATTTAACCACAGATCAAAATCTTGCCAATACATTGTGGGCACTGTCAAAGCTGGGCTGGTATGATGTCTCTGTCTACAGCAAACTCACCTCGGCATTTGTACAGAATTTCAATGATGCCAAATCTCAGGGACTCAGCAATGTGTTGCTCGGCTGTGCAGAAGCACGCCACTGGGATAGTAGCATGGAGGGGCTGGCAGAGTTTGTTAGTAAGCAGAGTGAGCAGCAGTGGGGGAAATGGAATGGGCAAGATCTGGCAAATTCCCTCTATGCATGGGCAGTGCTCACAGCTGCTGGTCCTAATGCTGCACCTGCCTCCCCTAGCTTCAAGGTGATGGCACAGCAACTGTTTTGTCAGGTGTCAAAAAGGGGTCCTTCTGCTTTTGTTGATCTTGGTCTGAGGCAATTGTTTGTGGCACACCAAGTAGCAGTGTATGGTAAGCTGCTTGGGGACGGCCTGTCTGCCAATGCAATGCTGCTAGAGAAGATTGTCGCTGCAGATAAGGCTTACATGAATGAGTTGCAGAGGATGATGAAGGGCAACAAGTTTGATGCACAGGTTGCAGTGGCGTTGCAGCATGCAGGCTATGAGGTTGAGAAAGCACAAGTTGTAGAGAGAAATGGGTTGAAGGAAGTGGTGCCACTGCTTGCTCAAGGTGTTGCAGTGTCTATCATCTCTGTAGATGACTACTTCCGTAGCCCGCCTGATTTGTTGAGCGGAGGCAAGCATATACACGTCGTTGTTGCTGGCTGGGTGTGTGGTAGCAGCATTGTGATTCCAGAGGCTGAGTGGGCAGGCATTAATGGCGACCCTCAGCAGCAGCAGGCTTACGTGGCACAGGGTATGCAGAAGGCACTCAAAGTGTGAGACAATAGCCAAACATACTTCAAGTTATTATAAGTTATTTGGATGGTTTGATCCAACAATTTGATTTGCCTGAATAGAATTGGGAGTTTATCTTTTGCCTTTTGCCTTTTCTGCTTTGTCAATCTAGATACCTAGCAACTGGTGTAAACTTCCATTATCAACCATCACATTGCCTTGCCAAAATCTGCACTTTTCCTTCATATCTCAGCGTGTACAATAAAGACAAGACAAACGACAATTTAGGCTTAGCAATTAGCTGGAGGATCTCTGCAACATCCTTCAATGAGCCTCCATTTCCCTCCCATATGATTGGGAGTGGGCGGCACCAATTTCAACACTCAGCCACACAATAAACATCTCAAGGGTTAGGTCATAATTCTCAAAGAGTAAAGAAGCTTGCCTCCAAGCTTCATATGCATTCTGTCAACTATGCTGCCAAACACACAAGGCACGCAGTTTCCCTTGCGTTTCTCATCAGGAGCCAAATTCAGGTCAAGCCTGCAACCTTCAGGCTTTTGATACCCCTCGTTGATATTTTGTTCTCTGTACTGAGTTATGTGGCACCCGATACCGAAGTGGCTCTCCTAACTCCTAGGTTTGAGGGAGTTCGCGCCAGCAAATTAAACGCAAAAGTTACCCTAGATTTTATAACCACAGACACCTTAGAAAGCGAAGATGAGCTTTTCAAATCTCGGCAAGCATGGGCCAAAATGCATGTCGCGCCCAATTTTGGTAGTGACAGATCGTGTAACAAACAGTTCCCTGGTTACTTCAGTGGAGGTTGTTTTGGCTTGCCTTGTTTAACCACTCATTATGTAAAGCTGGGGAAGCCAGTTTTTAAGTTACCGTACAGACTTGGGTTCAGTCCGCAGCCCCAAAAAAATATTTTAGTTTCACACTCCCGCATCAACCCCGCACCCTGGAAATATTTAATTTACGCCAACCCCGCACAGGAATTTTTGCCTGACAGGCTCCGAAATACGCAAAAAATTCCCGTTTTTCAATCCCGCACCCCCAAAATAAATAGATATTTTTCGTGCGCGCAGTCACCCCGCAGGGCAAAAAACGATATTTTTGCGCGGTGATATAAAGTCTGTACGGTATTGGCTGCTTGTTGTGCTTTGCTGTGAGAGTGACTTGACCTAAATCGCATTTTATATCACGTGCATTTTAAGCCGCATTTTGGGCAAGATAAAAAGCTGAACCTTTTGACTGAATTACAGTGAGACGCAAGGGTGCAATATCATTGTACCTGCCGAAATAAATATGAATAGCTGTGCACGCTAAAGAGATCTACTGCAGCTCCGGTTTGCGCTTTGTGCGGCGAGTGGTGTAATGCGGTTGCAACCAAGGAGCCTGATCAGCCTTCACATCTCGCAACCTTCGCTCCTGCAGGTAGGCAGATCATAAGTAGATGCAAAGCTCTAGTTTTCTTTTTTATTACAGTCAACCGAAGCAATTCATACCGATGCTTGTAGGAAAGGAACATTAACATTCCCAGCAATTTCTCCTTGTGCCAGTGTCCTCAGAGCCGCTGCCAAAGCAGGCCATTCTTTGCTTCTTCAAGTAAGTGTTTTGGAGATGTGTGCTGTATTATATGTAGCACCAAGCTCCAGCAAAGAGCCTTTATCAAATACAACACGCTTCACTGCCAGCTGTGCTGCTACATCACAGAAGATACGTTGCTCTCTTACCTGAAACACCCTCTCTTGCTCGTTCAAAGGCCGCTTTTCTTCTTGGTCTAAGACATACAATGGGGGGTGTACTGCAAAAGTACGACAGCAAGTGCAGTTTGTTGTGTGTTGGAAACGATAAAGGACAAGGGCGATAACACCCCCCTCTTAAATCCACATATCTGTGCTCGGTTAAGGGGTTAGCAAAAGAAAAATTTCCAAACATGCATACTTTGCAACAGCAACATTCACGTCCTCTACAAGAAACGTGCCTTACACTAAGCCTTGCTACACAGCAAATAGTTTAGACGTAGATGTGGATATATAGAAGGAACAGCCGCCTCTAAAATTGGCAAAATAGACGAGTATAATTCGGGAATCTTGGCTTCGTTGTTATGCTAGTATCATCTCGCGACTTTCTTTTTGTGTAAGTGTGCATCAAGTTAAGCCAGGAGGCCCACAAATAGAACGGTGTTATAGGCACAAATGCATCATTGCATATCCTTTTCACATGCAAATGTCGCAGTCCTCTACACCTAACACGCGTGATTGGTTATATGCTGCAGAGATAGCCAACTAGCATGCCCATTTGCCTATACCTGTCTGTGCTAATGAGGCACATTTGTTATTTGATTCTTGCGCAAATGTTGTGGTGTGCCGTTGACCATCATACTGCTTTAACATCACAAAATCTTTTGCGTGGAGAGTGAAACGATTTTCTGAAACCTGAAGAGAAATTGCAACAGACAATACACATACATATTTATAGAACTCAGCCTGTTTTCTTACATTAGTATTTCCGTTGCACATGCATCAACACTACCACCAAAAACTCTACCACCAAAAACTCTACCACCATAGACACTACCACCAAAAACTCTACCACCATAAACTCTACCACCATAGACACTACCACCATAGACACTACCACCATAAACACTACCACCATAGACACTACCACCACAGACACTACCACCATAGACACTCCCACCATAGACACTACCACGCAGATAGACATGCCTGCCGGAGTTCATATCACCAACAGTGACATCCCCTTACACAATCCCACTCACACTCGCCGGTCTGTCTGTCGCGCATTTTGTCGTTCCCCACTATAACTACCACACGCCCTGCATGTCCTTTTATACTGTTTTATGCATTCTGCATGAAAAAGAGCACCCCCCCACCTCCCTTTACCTCCTTCTTCATTCATACCAGTCCGTCCGTCACGTGTGATGTCGTACACCACTCATACCTGTCTGTCCGTCACGGGTGATGTCGTACACCACCATGGGAGCCTCGTCAACGCTGGAAGTGAGGTTGGGAGTGGTGCGGGGCATGCTCTTGTCCCTAACACCTTCGCCACGCTGCAAACAAAGCACGCACAAAGGAATCGAATCTGTTGAGTGCGTGAGTGTGCATGTGTTTGTTAAGGGGGGGGGCACTTTTTCGGAAATTAAGTGTTGCCAAAAGATGGTAAATTGATTTTTCTCTATGTTATAGTGATTCATGTCAAGCAATACACATCCCGCCAAGCTCAGCCTGCAGGTCATTGCACTTTAATTTAAATTAAAGTATGCCAGAATACGGTCCCTTTGTATTTTAGTATCTCCCTTTGTATTTTAGTATTTCAGGTAAGCAATACACATCCCGCCAAGTCCGGTCTGCAGGTCATTGCACTTTTTTGGAAGCTAAGTGTTGTCAGAAGATAGGAGGTTTGTTTTTCTGTGTGTTTGGTTCAAGCAATACACATCCTGCCAAGCTCAGCCTGCAGCTCATTGCACTTTTATTTAAATTTAAGTGCCAGGATACGGTCCCTTTGTATTTTAGTATTTCAGGTAAGCAATACACATTCCGCCAAGTCCGGTCTGCAGGTCATTACACTATTTTGGAAGCTAATTGTTGCCAGAAGATAGGAGGTTTGTTTTTCTGTGTTTTGGTTCAAGCAATACACATCCCACCAAGTCCAGTCTGCAGGTCATTGCACTTTTATTTAAATTCAAGTATGCCAGAATACGGTCCCTTAGTATTATAGTATCTCCCTTTGTATTTTAGTATTTCAGGTAAGCATTACACATCCCACCAACTCCGATCTGCAGGTCATTGCCCTGGCAGGAGATCAACTCCTGCGGCAGGTGGTACCTACGTATACCTTACACCATAGTTTATATAATATATAAACTTGTAAATACTTGATGGATCCTTCAACCATGATTTATTAACAAGAAATATAAATTCTTAGTTACACCCTAAGACATTTCCCGCCCTTCCTGATGACAAGACCATTTCCTGATGACAAGACCATTTCCCGATGACAAGACCATTTCCCGCCTTAACATAAAAGCACCCGTAAAAGCAACCGTTTTCGACACATGACTCCAACGCACGGCTACAGAGCAGGCCAGTTTTTGCAGGTGCTCAATGCTGGAGTCCCTCAAAACGAAACGACAGCGCTTGTTACCTTGCTATGAGTCCAAGCCGTCTTTCAGTTTGCAAAGAGACTCTCAAAACAGAAGAAAAGTGAAACGCAAATTAAAAAAAGCCTTGCCAATATTGGCAGAGGTGGACAACTCCCCCCAGAATTGGCATGTTTTCAACTGTTCCCCGCGTATGGGCCCCCAATTAGGCAGCTTCAAACTAGGCATCAAAATGTCCCAGAGCACTTCTGCTTGAGGCTGCCTAATTGGGGGGCACATGCCTGGTAAGCCGCGGCGTGCACCCCACTTTTTACCACACATTCATCATACCAGATCACCCACTGCACCAATCTGGAATATTTGTAATGGTATAGAATTCTCTTTAAGAAAGAATATCATTGCAACAAAATGAAAGATTACGACTGAATGGTTGGTGTTTTATGATGATGAGCCATTTTCCCATGGAAATCACCACATTAGGGCTTAAATGCACCATGTGTGCTTAATCCAGTCTATCTCAGCACGCAAAGCGACCCACATAAAACTGGGCACATGCTCGGGTAGCTCTCAATGCCAGCTACACATTGGTACTGAAATGGTGTCGATTGGATGCAGTGGCTGTGAGTGGCTGCCTTCTGAATGCAAAAATGCACTTTTTCAGGCATTTCCTCAGTTGACCCCCTCTGCAATATTGGTAGTGTCTTATTTTCTTTTGCGAACCAACCTCAATCACCACACACACACGCACGCACACACACACAAACACACACACACACATACACACACACAAACACACACACACTCTCACTAGGCCAAAGTTGAGCAGCAGGTCACTGCGATAAAAGCATAGCACCAAATACAGCTTCTTACAATTATTTGTAGCAGACCAGCCTGAACGAAAGAACACACTCTCACCAGGCCAAGGTTGAACACCAAGTCGCTGCTGAAATTCCGCCACAACATCTTCTCGTGCCTCTGCGCCTTTGTGCGGTTGTGCATCGACAGCTCGCTCTCCTCGAGGGCATCCATGGCGGCGATTGGGACACCCTGCGTAGCAAAATATACATAAATTTGGGCATCCATGGCCGCAATTGGGACACCCTGCGTAGCAAAAGAAACATAATTTGGGGCATCCATGGCGGCGATTGGGACACCCTGCGTAGCAAAAGGAACACAATTTGGGGCTTAAAATTCCAACAATAACATGCCGATTGAACTTTTGGATCCCTCGTCTGAAAGGACTTCAGGCTCCCTTCAGAGATCCCAGCACTTTTGGTGTGGATTTTGGTACTAAGCGAGACTTACGGTCATGCTTGAATTGTTTTTTGTTCTATTGATGGAGGAGTTTTACGGTACTTGGCACCAAAGTGGCTCCTGTTTCTTTAATTAAAATGGGCAGTGATTTTAATGCCTGAATAGTTTTCTTTTATAACATGCCCTGTCGGCGCCTTTGTACAATGCCTATTGTCGGCTTCTTTGTGTGGGAAGATGATTGGATGGACGACTGGAGCAGCGCAGGGTGAGAGGTGTTTGAGCAGGTGAATGTAGGATGAAATATGTGGAGCGAGTGAGGGGTGGGTTTTGCGTGCCTGTCATTTCACAGATACTGACAACTTTTGTTGTGCGGTGGAGCATCACACTACAGCTTGTCTAGAATCTAGAGCACCCATGGGAAATGGGGCACCCTACGTAAAGGTCAGGGGAGAGTGTTGTGTGCATCGTAGCATGGAAATATGAAGGTGAAACCATGTAGTAGTTTTTGGGGGTTGAGTTGTGCATGTGATGTATTGGAGTGGGAAGCCAGGTTTACGATGCATAGAGCCTGTATGAATAAGAGCATCTATGACAGGAAGAAAATGAAGAAAACGACAGAAAGAATACTCACCCAAATTTCACCTCAAGAGAGTAACGCTGATCAAGTCTTGCGACAAAAGGGGGTAAGCGCAGGGGAGGCCAACAGTATTTTGTCAGATGAGCTCAAGCAAGGCCGTTTAATTAAACATACAAAGTTGCTCGAAAGGGAAAGCTAGAGAGACAGAGCTTGTGCAGGGCCTCACCTCAAAAGAGGGGAAGCTGGGCATGCGTGCGATCTGGCGCTCCCCAGTGCCCCTGTTGTACACTTTGCCTCCAGGATTCACGTCAAGCCACGCAGCGATGGCCTCCCTGTGGTAGTTAACGATTAAATCATTGCATTCACAGTTATCGTGGTTATTAATGGTTATTAATGCTTGAATCGTTGCATTCACATTTATCGTGGTTATAAATGGTTATTAATGCTCGAATCATTGCATTCACAGTTATCGTGTGGCGAGCGAGCTTTGATCACACATCCATTTGTTTGTATGCAAAATGGGTTAGCGGTGAGTCAATGTGTCATTAGGGTTGGCCAGAATGTTATACATACGCCATATGTGACCGTATACTTGGTGATTTTCCTGCCAAAAGTAATGTACAACACCGCAAATAATACGGTTTTGGCCAACCCTGATTATGTGCAGCGTTGTGTTACAGGCTGGCGTTGTGTGAAGTATCTCTAAGCCTACAAAACTGCACCAAGCGACGCGACGATGGCTGATCTACAACTGATATGATATCTACATATTTGTAGGGTTGGCCAGAACCATACATATACGGTGTATATATGGTATTTCTGGCAGGGAAATCACCAAATACACGGTCATATACGGTGTATATATACGGTTCTGGCCAACCATACATATTTATTTTCACCTTTAATCAGCCTTGAATTTACGGGAAGTGCTTAGCAAGACGGCTTTTCTTTTTCGCCTCTGTTTTATTTTCAGACAACGCTTGTATGGTCAAGCAGCGATGAGGTCACAACCTCAGAGTGGCAGCGTCTAAGAAGCAAGGCTAATAAGACGGTTTGGCCAAAACCATACACTATTAAACGGTGTATATATGGTGAGTTTTGCAGGAGTTTCATCAAACATACGGTCATATGTGTATATATACGGTTCTGGCCAAGCCTACAAATGAGTAAGATGCTTGAACGATGCCTTTGTGAGGTGCGTCAGAACTCTAAAACGCGTGGACTGCACAACACAATACTAGCTATTTAGTAAGAGGGCTATTCGTTTGGTTGGTGCGCGATGTGACGTGGATTGTACAACACAATATTAACTATTTGGTAAGAGGGCTTTTAGTTTGGTTGGTGCGCGATGTGACGTGGATTGTACAACACAATAACACAGTACTAACTCTTTAGTAAGAGGGCTTTTAGTTTGGTTGGTGCGCGTACGTGATGTCATAAGAGTTGCATGCAGCAAATGCCTCTCTGATGGATTTCATATCACATTCATAACTAACATTGCCACTAGTGCTGGCAAACGCCAAAATAACAGCGTCAATTCTGTGAAGATCAGGAAGCCGCCACCAAGACAAGGTACCAGCTACCAGCTATGGCTTGCAGGCCCGAAGCCTTTTTGCCTTATGGCCTCTTCCGTTTCCATTTTCTGTCACATTCGTTACATCTGCATAGTGCACTGTCGCACATACACACAGCTACGTCGATTCTATGAACATTAGAATGCCACCAAGTCAACATACCAGCTATGGCTTGCAGGCCTGAAGCCTCTTTGCCTTATGGCCTCTTCCGTTTCCATTTCCTGTCACATTCGTTACATCTGCATAGTGCACTGTCGCACATACACACAGCTACGTCGATTCTATAAACATCAGAATGCCACCAAGTCAACATACCAGCTATGGCTTGCAGGCCTGAAGCCTCTTTGCCTTATGGCCTCTTCCATTTCCATTTCATGTCACATTTGTTACATCTGCATAGTGCACTGTCGCACATACACACAGCTGTGACGAGTTTATGGACATCAGTTGTATGCCAACAAGTTAACAGATCAGTCGATTCGATGAAGATCAGTTGTAGGCCATCGAGTCAACATACCAGCTGCGTCTTGCGGGCCCAGAGCCTCCTTGCCTCATGGCCTCTGATTGGCTCCGGCGTGGGGCTTGTTTTGAGCCCTCCTCTGGAATGAACATCAACAGCACAGTGTTGCATAAGGAAGTGGATGTGCGACACGGTGTGTGCTTGTGTGCCATTGTGTGTGCCAGTGTGTGTGTGCCAGTGTGTGTGTTTGTGTGCCATTGTGTATGCCAGTGTGTGTGTGTTTGTGTGTGTGTGCCAGTGTGTGTGTGTTTGCGTGCCATTGTGTGTGCCAGAGTGTGTGTGTGTGTGTCACCGTGCTTGTGTGTCAGCGTCACTTTGTGTGCATGCCAGTAGGATTGAGCTATGGTGCAAAGGTACACAACATTAATGGCACACACTCGTGAAGCCCTGCAATATTACAAAGTGATCTCAGTGCTGTGTCCTTTTGGAGCATCTACCACTTGCAACACGACAGTGTGACCGATGCATGATTCTTCAGTCACGCTTTGAGAACTACTGAGTGACCTTGGTGCTGTGTCCTTTTGGAGCAACTACCACTTGCAACACGACAGTGTGACCGATGCATGATTCTTCAGTCACGCTTTGAGAACTACTTAGTGACCTTGGTGCTGTGTCCTTTTGGAGCAACTACCACTTGCAACACGACAGTGTGACCGATGCATGATTCTTCAGTCACGCTTTGAGAACTACTAAGTGACCTCAGTGCTGTGTCCTTAATACTGTGTCCTTTTGGAGCAACTACCACTTGCAACACGACAGTGTGACCGATGCATGATTCTTCAGTCACGCTTTGAGAACTACTAAGTGACCTCAGTGCTGTGTCCTTAATACTGCTCCTTTTGGAGCTTCTACCACTTGCGACACTGCGAAATGACCGGTGCAGATTTTTCAGTCACGCTTAGAGAACTACAAATGACCTCAGTGCTGTATCCTTGGAGCAGCTACCACTTGCAGCACTATGAAATGACCGGTGCCTTGATGTTTCATTCGCCTCTTGCAAGGCTGCTGAGTGACCCGTGCTTTTAATTCCTAGCACAAGGGAGGAAATGAGTTTTTTGCCTGTCTCAAATGGGGCGACCCAAGGAGTTGCAGACCCCCTCATGGATGAAGGTGACAACACAGAGCAGAGCAATAACACACGCACACAAACATGCACACACGCACGCACGCATGCACACACGCACATACCCAACCGCGGATATAGGTAAAAAACACAGCGCCCCATGGCGACCCTTCCATTACTACACCTCCCCTGCAGGCACACACACACACACACAAACACACACACACATGCATGCATGCATACCAACGCGCACCTATCCCCTCCCCAAACGCTCCCCCCACACTAAACAC
>Ga0307945_1001261_pt1 | contig 19530 bp, 22 predicted proteins | sample OrgLakmetagen228_FD_201818 | JGI IMG/M metagenome (GOLD analysis project Ga0307945, IMG submission 201818) | Saline water microbial communities from Organic Lake, Antarctica - #228 | ecosystem: Environmental > Aquatic > Non-marine Saline and Alkaline > Saline | place: Antarctica: Organic Lake...
TATGTTTGGGGGGGGCTGTATTTGCGTGGATGTTTGGCCCAAGACCGGGATTGTGAGCTTGGAGTGGAGGAGAAGAATTGATTAGTAATAGGGATGTACGGATGTAGGAGGGGGGAAAATTGAGGGGTTGTGTGGGTGGGTGGGTGGGTGGGTGGGTGCGTAAAGCAGAGACCAGCAAAGAGGGTAATCCTTACGTGTTCATCATCAACTCTACGTAACGTGCACGCATACATGGACTATTACATAAAGAATCTCGGGTCTCTTTCAAACCTACCATGCCCAAGGATGTCATGTGCGTATGCAATGCAGCTATGTTTTTAAGCACAAAGCCAAAGGCGCACATGCTTCATTACAAACACAAGCCATGAGCGATTGCAGCTGCTCGTAAAACAGAAGCTCTCGAACTCCCCTTGAGACTCACCGTGCCCGAGGCTGTGGTGCGTGTGGCATGTATGCAACGAAGCGCCGGGAAACTAGGCACCACTTTTAGGCTGCACATGATCCGGGGCTCAGGGAAAGTGGCAGCATTGGGAGTGGGGTCTACGACAATGTGAAGGGCCACGCGCTCTTCCATGCGCTCCAGCACGAGCGCGCTTTTGCGCTGTGTGTGTATGTGTGTGCGTATGTGTACATGTGTGTGCGTGTGTGTAAATGTGTGTGTGTGTGCATGCGCCATTATGTACAAAATGGAATCCACACGTTGTTATCAAGGCCACACACTCCTTCATGCGTTCCTTCACAAGTTGCTTTTGCCCTGTGTGTGTAGGTGATGTGTTTGTACATAAGTGCCGGGCGTGGGATTCACACTATGCTATCAAAGGCCACGCGTTTCAGCGCAAGCATGCTTTCTGCTGTGTGTGCCTGTGTATGCCTGTCAAGCAGACCTGCAGGGTACTTTTATGGGGGTCTCGGCGTACGTGCGTGTCTGTGTATGCTTGTTTAGGGGCAGAGATTCCTTATGGGAGTCCTGTACAGTCTGATCCGACAGGCTGGGCTAGGCTGCACCAATGACTCCAGGTTTAAGTGGGCAAGGAGTACCATGCAGAACAAAAAAGTGTGCTTTTGCAAAAAGTGTGCTTTTGAGGGAGATCTTGTTAGGATGGACTGCACTGATCATTTTGCTCATCCTTCTTACATGAGGTGCCAAGTGGAACAGAGAAATGAGTGTGAGGCGACGCAGGCTGTCTACCTGAGGAATGGCAATGTCACATGACTGGGCTCAACCCGAAAGAGTTTTGCCAGTTACGCATGTTGGCAACACACACACACACACACACACACATTTACGCTCACTGCCCTGTGAGCAGCCATCCGAAAACTCCGTTGTTAATACCTACCTAATGGGCTTCACCACCTTGATATAAAGCACATGATGAACCTCCTAGGCCACTCAAAGCAAGGACCTAAAAAGCCATTTCACACAGCCGGGTGCCTGAGCTAGGCGCTCCACTGACACTACTACCACCAACACCAACACTAATACGACCAACACCAACAACACCAACACCACCAACACCACCAAAACCACCAACACCACCAACACCATCAACACCACTAATACCGCTAACATCACCGCTAGCACCACCAACACCACCGACACCACCAACATCAACACCACTAACACCACCAACACCATCAACACCACTAATACCACTAACGTCACCACTAGCACCACCAACACCAACACCACTAACACCACCAACTCCATCACCAATACCAACAACAACAGCCCCACCACTATGACAAAGACGACTCACAGCACCACCAACACCAACACCACTAACACCACCAGTTCCATCACCAATACCAACAACAACAGCCCCACCACTATGACAAAGTCGACTCACAGCACCACCCACCTGAGCTAGCCGCTCCACCACTTCTGCCTCCCTCTCCTCTGAAGTCCAAGCCAACTCCAGAGTGGCCAGCGCTTTGGGCAGGCGCACCTTTTTTTGCACACATAGGCACGGAACAGAAATAGCATGAGATCACCATCAAACAGTACTGGACACCCATATTGTGGGCTCCTGATAGCAACAGGCCACAGGGGTAATGATTGGGAGCATGAAAAGGTAGGTCTCAATGTAGAGGTCGTTGGAATTCATGTGTGTGTCTAGCAATTTGTTTTGTGCACGCTTATGGGGACGCACCTTGCCCCCGTGCTGCTCGCTGTACTCCTTGTAGTTTGGACCATATTCAATGATGAGCGCAAAGGCGTCTACGTGTGAGTAGGTGTGTAATGGTGTCAGTGAGAGTGTGTGTTCATGTATGTGTGCACGTGTTGCTAATGTATTCACATGTGCTCAACACAGTCGAACGAATTTGAGCAGCATTTGTTTTCAAGCTGAAGCATTCAAAACTGTGTGCACGAGGTCGTGTAAACTCGTATATGTGTGCGCATTCACGTGAGGTTGGGTGCAAACATGATTGCCTCTGGCTGGAGACGGCCGTTGCAAAAAAGGCCACGCACCAGGATTTCCACCAAAGACACGGCGTGAGAAATTCATGCTCCCTACTGCTTGCTTATCTGCAATAAGAGGAATAAGCGTGTGTGCGCGTGTGTGCGTATGTGTTTTGTGTGTGTGTGTGTTTGTGTGTGCATGCGCTTATGTGTGTGTAGGTGCATGTGCAGTTGTATGTGCACGTTTGAGCATGAGTGTGTGCATGTGTTTGTGCTTGTGCACGCGTGTAGAGGTGGGGGGGGGGGTGCGTGCACGTGTGTTGTGTGTGTGTATGTGTGTGTGCGTGTGTGTGCGTGTGTGTGCGCACATCTGCGTACGAGTTTGTTAATTGTTGATGTGTATATAAGTGCACATGTGATCATAAGCGTGAGCGTGCTTGAGCGTGCGTGTGTATGTGTGTTCACGTGCTTGTGCTTGTGTGTGTGTGTGCGTGTGCATGTATATGTGTGTGATCATGTGCTTGTGCATGTGCGTGCGCGTGCGTGGGCGTGGACGTGTGTGTATGTGATCATGTACTTGTGTGTGTGTGTGTGTGAGTGTGTGTGTGTGTGTGCGTGTGTGTGCGTGTGTGTGTGTGTAAGTGTTTGTCTGTGTGTGTGTGTGCGTGTGTGTGTGTGCGTGTGTGTGTTTGTGAGTGTGTGCGTCTGTGTGTGTGTGTGTGTGTTTGTGTGTGTGTATGTGTGTGTGTGTGTGTGTGTGTGTGTGTGTGTGTGTGTGTGTGTGTGTGTGTGTGTGTGTGTGTGTGTGTGTGTGTGTGTGTGTGCGCGTGCGTGCGTGTGCGTGTGCGTGTGTGTGTGCGTGTGCTTGTGCGTGTGTGTGTGCTGTATAGTGCATGGATAGGTGTAAGTTCTCACCTGCCTTGTGTCTCGAACCGTTGCCATCAGGGTTTCTTCCTCACCTAGGCATTCGTAACATTATTAGTTTTATTGTTTTTAATTTGCTGGTGTGATTTTCTACGTGGCCTAAACCTCTGGGCCTAATGAAATCGTGCATGCCTGTGTTGTGCCTGTTCCTGGCCCTCTCTATTTCAATCCAATCTGTAAATGGAGGAGGTGGGGTCATGCCTGTTGAGAAGCCAGAAGAGCATGAAGAACCCACGCGGGTGGACACCAGAGGGTGGGATGAGCAAAAGCTCCTTAATTGGGCAATAGGTGGGTGTGTGTGTGTGTGTGTGTTCGCATGTTCGAGTGTTATGCTTGCATGTGTGCATGTGTGCGAACGCTTAGCACACTGGAACCTGCCTTTCTACTCAACTTGCAGAGCACAGCGATCACCAGAGCTTGAGGGACGGTGCAGTGAAAGCGAGGTTGGAGCGGCAGGAGCTGGGAATTGAGGAGCAGGAGGGTGCAGAGGAGCTCCCACAGGCAGAGGTTTTAAACACTCCCAAACGTGTGGAGGAGGTAAGAGGTGTTCTCAGGGCGTCTGAATAGTTGCTGTGCTATATCCATATGCTATGTAACTCTGCTCAGATCACCAACCTAAGAAAATGACTGAAAGCTTGTATTCACATCGTAACTGCAACTCGTAACTTGCAATATCCTGGGCAGCACCAGCCATCTCGTGCTAAGCGCAATAGACTATAGCTTGGCCACACCCTACTGATGCAAATCCCACGCGATCATGCATGCAACCACGTGCATACATGCAATCACACGCAGCTCAACTCCTTCATGGCCAATCAGCCTAGTGAGACGGACCTCATCAAGGAAATCCTGAGTGTCTTGATCAATTCCGGCTCTGAACTGTCAGTAGATGACACCCAAGCTGCGCTCGAAGCCCTCCAAACCCTTGTGGAGCCCATTGACAATGCAAACAGTGAGTGATGTAGCGAACAATGAGAGACGATGCAAACAATGAGAGACGATGCGTGGACACAGACAGAAGCTGGATTACACCTTAAAAAGCGTGAAGTTGCAGCATTCACAGAAGGCAGGAACCGGCGCTTGAGGTTCTTAAAACACGAACATTTCAATTGCGCGGATCACTCTGCAGGCGTGATTGCGTGCGTATCGGTCAGATACAGCTCTTCAACTTTGTGCCAGTACAAATACCTGGATGCACTCGCTCATGCGCTACAGGTTTAGCAAATGCACGTGGTAAACACACATACACACACTCTTTCTGTGCAGATCTTAAAGTCCTAGGCGGCATACCACCCATTGTTGATCGGCTGGGCCCTGCAGAGGACGCAAGCATAAGGGCACACGCCGCTTATGTGTTAGGTACTGCACATATACCCTTTATTATTGGGATATACAAAGAATGAAATGATTCAGGGGTTGCGCTGTCTTATTGGAAGAGAGGCTGATATGGGTTGACCAGAAGTGCACATGTTTGTACGATATGTTGAAATTTTTGGCAGGGTAATCTCCAAGTGCGGAATACGCACGGTGATGATGCGGAGTATGTACGGTGCTTACAAAGTCTGGTCATTTCTGAAAGTAAAACTTAGTTTGGTGTGAAAGCACGATATGAATGCATGGTGTGAATGCATGCGTTGCACATGTGTTAGGAACTGCACATGTACGGTATATGATATGGGGGGCAAAAACATCAAGGACACGGCACCTAAGTTGTTTTTGTTAAAGGCAGATGACTCACAGCGTGGCCTCTTTGGGCTTATGTAGCCGACTGTAGAGAGTAACAGACCGGTATACTTAGCGGAAGAGCAGGTTTGTCAACCAAACGAAGGTACTGGACGTGATTTGAATGATGCGCACAAAGCACGAGAGCATTCCCCTCCTAAAATGTCTCTTGCATTGCCATTTCAGGGACAGCAGCATCCAATAACCACCAGTTCCAGCAGGACCTGTGGGAGATGTACCCTGACATCTTCACACGGCTTGGACATGTAAGTGCGTGTATGCAATGGGTGTACTTGTAAGAGGACAGTAGCCGTCCTTGCTACTCTTCCTGTACCCTGATATCTTCACACGGCTTGGGCTTGTAAGTGCATGTATGCAAAGGGTGTATTTGTATGAGGACAGTAGCTTTCCTCACTACTTTTCCTGTGTGGCCATTTATGAAATGGCTCGGGTGAGTGTGTTTTTTGTATAATAGAGCTTATTCACATCTTGTGTCATCCGATCCTTGTGTTGCGGTGGATGAGTTTTATGATGCCCGGTACCAAAGTGGCTCCTTTTCCTTAATAAATGCGGGGAGCGGTTTTTTTGCCTGCTTATTGTTTTCTTCTCGTTTTAATCGTCCCGCTCTTAATACAGTATCCCCATTTCATTGACCCAATTTCCTGTCCAGTGTGGGCTCCCCTGAGACCTACATTCATAATGTGCCAAAACCGAAACTAGTCTATACTTCTTTCTTGTGGCAGACAGCGTAGCATGGCTATTCATGTTTGGCAATATAACAGTGATGGATTTTCCAGCTACCAGCCTTTTTCAATCTTTGGCTGCAGCTGCTAGTAGATCCTATCGTCGACGAAGTGGTAAACAAAGGGCTGTACGCTATTGGAGCGATGGTTCGCAACCAGCAAAGCCTTTGCCACCATTTCTTGTCTGGAGGTAGGCTGCCTTTAACACTTTGCACACTGACTGACATTCTTGTGATGGTCTCGTTCATGTGCTGACCATCATTCATGTGCTGTCCTCACACACGCGCAGATGGCCTCATCAACATGCTGTCCTCATTCACACTGATAATCGTTCACAGCTGTCCTCATACAAGTGCTGATGGCCATCTGCATCCTTCCTTATCCACGTGCTGGTCGCTATTCATTTGCTGTCCTTGCCCGCACGCCAATTGTCATTCACATGCTTGCAATGCACGACTCGGTCAGCAACCAAATCAGACAACCTCTGTCGTATGCCTAACAATACAAGCTGCAGTTTGTTGCACAGCTAATTTCATTTGCATGTGGTGTGTATCCATCGACTGACTATTGCTTCAGTTTAGGATTGTTTGTCAATTTTTTTCCAAAGGTGTGTGCCGTGCTCTGTCATTTGGCTACGTGCATGTGATACAGAAAGGCTGGATGAGATGTGAACGTAAATATTGCAGGTGGCTTGGATTATTTGGATGCCTTGATGCTTCGGCCCCGCAGCTTGGGGTCACAGTCAGAGGCCCGCATCAAACGCAAGGCACTCTCTGTGGCCATGGATATGTTGCAGGTGTGTGTTGTGCCTTTGTTCACCGTGTCTTGATGTGCATCAAGCGCAAGGCGCTTTCTTTGGACTGGGCGTGTTGCAGGCACGTGTGTTGTGCTTTGTATATAAGTAGGGTTGGCCAGAACCGTATATATGCACCGTATATGACCGTATGTATGGTGATTTCCCTGCCAAAAATACCGTATATACACCGTGTATACCTATAAATGTATGGTTCTGGCCAACCCTATATTTAAGGTGCACTAAGCACATGGCACCGTCCTGTAACTTTGGTATGCTGCCAGTGTATCCATGCATGCATGCCAAGGGCGACGTACTGCCAACACATGCGTGCTGAGCGCAAGAAGCTGTCAGTGGCAATTTATGTGGCGGGACTGTGCAAATGTGTGTCTGATTCTCCTGCCTTAATCACCACAAACAAAGCAGCTGTTTTCTTCTTCAGAGGCTGCATTTTGGGCATGCACTGTGTGTCAAGTCATTGATTCAGGCATTTTCTGGCCATGGAAAGATAATGAGGATGCTGCATTTTGGGCATGCACTGTGTGTCAATTCATCGAGTCAGGCATTTTTTGGCCATGGAAAAAGAAAGAGTATGTATTGCAAAGCATATGTTGTGGCACGACGGATGTGTATGGTTGGCCAAAGCATATGTCGCGGCACGAAGGTGTATACACGGTATTTTTGGCAGGGAAATGACCAACATACGGTCGTATATGGTGCATATATACAGCTCTGGCCGACCCTACGGATGTGTTATAAGAGGATTGTTACCTCGGCATGCTGAGGGGAAGGAACTGGCTCAGAGTGCCCAGCATAAGGCTGAAGCTGCACGTTTGTTTTTGTTTGCACTTGAAATTTCAGATAAGACAAATCGCTATCATGCCACATCCAGATTTTGCTATTAGAGTTTTATACGTACCCTAACACTCATTCGTAAACTGACATCGCCAGCATCTTTTGCCATCCTTTATGTCCCTGGACGGCGCATTTAATAATGCGATGTTCCCAGCCTGAACACATTGTGTAATCCGATACTCCCAGCCTGAACACATTGTATAATCCGATACTCCTCTTAATAATCCGATACTCCCAGCCTGAACGGCGCCCTTTATAATCCATCAACGACTCCCCCTTTTGTGGGGTTGGCCATATAAACCATACATGTCAGTGCACACATAATACTTACTATGCGTGCTGCTTTCACCCACAAATGTGCACACACACCTTCTATCTCTAGCTAGCCCCTGTGCATAAGCTTTGCTTCCCATATCAAACACGTGCGAATGCGTTGTAAGGTACATTATTTACCAAACAATTTCTGTGCTCCTGACTCTGCGTCATCCCACTTCCTGAATGACGTTCTGATATGTATGTGGACTTAATGCCACGCCTAGATCATGGTATCCATCTAATACCCTACTCTGATCCCGTGCCCTCTGATTGCTGGAATAATTATCCAGGTGGATGAAGGCCTTCGTCCCCAGCTCCTAGCAGGGGACTTCCCCAAGGGCTTGATACACCTGCTCCACCACGCGACAGACCTGGATCTGCAAGAGAAGGCACTCACATCCATGCAGTCCCTGTTAGAAGCTAGCCCAGATAGATCGTTGTGGAAGGCACACCACGCGGGTGGGTGCTGATTTTACACTTGTGCATTGCCCCTGGTACTTGCGTCTTGCATGCATGCATGCTTTCACGACTGAACAGTGACAAAAGTCCTTTTGATTTGAGGCGTTGTATGTTGTCTTTTTGTCTTTAACTGTGTCAAGAGGTTGCTTGCAGGCATAGGTGGAGGCGAATGTAGCCTTCTGCAGGCTCTTGCAGTGCTCCTGGAACTGAATCTGTGCTTGCTATCCCATAATCACTGTACCTCCCTTCCTGTATTCTATCACAGAGCAGAACCTTCGCAAGGTCCACTCCCAGCTCACTGGCGCCTTCAAAGCACGCAACAGGGATGAAGATGATGGCGCATACCTTGCGGACGTGATCCAATTGTGTTCTGAGGTTATGAGGATGGTCAGTGAGGGCTCTGGGGCAACGGAACTCTAGTGAATTCAACAGCATCCTGTATAGAAAGGCGAGGTACATTTTGTGTTCTGAGATGTGAACATTGAGAACCTGGGAAAGATTGCAGTATTGCTTTTCCAGAGAGAGCTTCAGCTCAGCTTCACAACACCTTCATATCTCCAACCATTGATTTTTCTTCTAACAACTTCCGTCTACTGCTGGTTTTACGCCAGGCGGTGTGAAGTTTACTTATACCACATCACTTAGTTGTCGGGGGGCATTTGTTGAAGTCACACACTATAATGTACCTCAAAAATCTAGTATCTCAGCAGGTTTAAGAACAAGCAGTATGCTTGTGATAACTACTCGCGTTGCTAGTATTCAAATAAGGCCAAATGGCTCATACTTGCAATCCATGCTTAAGCTGGTACCATGATTCGTCGTGACAGGGACGTTTGGTACTTTGGTAACAAGAGGACGACCTTCAGCCAGCGCGTCTGGAGCTGCTTGGCTCCAAATTCCTGGCTAATGTCTGCCAAGAATCACGTATTTAATCCAGAAACACTGTCACATTGTCAAGGGGTAAGAGGTAAGGGGTTACACAGCTATATCCGCCAGCGAGGGCAGTTGAGCTATAGCATAAAAAAGCCAGCTTCAAGAAGAGAAAGAGGCCAGACTGAACAAGACACCTGAAAAAGAAGCTAGAGGGAACATGAAACTGATGTATGTCACATTGTCAAGATAACTGGCTATTTAGTGAAAGTAAAAGAAGAAGAACGCAGATAGTGTAAACATGGCATGGATTAGGAAAGGATGAAAGGATGTTGTTTCGTGTTCTGCACCACCCAATGGAGGCAGAAACACACAACATCCCACCTAAAGATCAAAAGAGGAAAGGCTTTTTAGTGGGGACCAGGTGGTTGGGGGGCAAAAGAAACCTGCACGCCGCCGGGAGTATTGCTCAATATTATTGGGGGTTGTGTTCAATGTCTCGTCTCATCTGAATGATTTTTGTTGCGGATCTGATTGCATGTAGGTACAATTTTTACGTGAGTGCTGTGGCATGTAGACTAGTAACTCCGAGGCTGTGGAGCGGTTCCTTGCGTGGCTGCTGTAAATGGTGCCTGTTGCTCCTAGCAGGATGGTGTGGAGGGTTTTGCGGTGTCCGAGTAAGCAGGGCATTAGCAACTTATATTGTTCTTGTGCCTTTTCTGCTTGTTGGGTAGGGATAGTGTCTACACAGTACTTTATTTTGTTTAAATGTTTGTCGCGTTTGTTTGGTTTTATGTCTCATGGTTTCATAGCCAAGGGTATGAATTGGCAGCGGATTCTGCTAGGTTCTTCTTATCACGGGCAACTTTTCTTGCATTATTGGCAGACCTCGTTTGATACGTGTTTGTTGGTTTTTGTTGGGGGCGTGGTTGCTGAGTCGGAGTAACTATGATGGCATCTGGCTTGCTAAATTTCCGTCGCTGTCGTGCATTGAGATTGAAAGGTAAGAGCCAGGTTGAAATCACTCCTATCTGTGTCTCTCCTGAAGGGCGTTTGATGCCTTGTTTTGCCATTTTTTCACGACTGCCTACGTCTGCTTGTGCTAGCACGCATGCACCCTGTGTACCTCGTTGGATCGCTTTAATACTCATTTGTCCAGAAGCATTGTGCCTGTTAATGGTCATTTTATTTCTAATGGGATCACTGCAGAGTGACAGCATGTGGTAGGTGCCATCTAGCTTCTGGCAGATGGGGCCTTCTACATCATGTTTGCACTGAGCGGCAGGCTTTTGGTTGTGTATCAAATCTGCGTGGCAGAGCATGACACTATTTCTTCCAGAGGTGGCGCTTGCAATATTCCAAAATGGTTTATTTCTGTTTTCCTCGACAATGCCTTCCTTAATCAATTCTTGATATTTTGTGTAGCATTTTGTGGACTGATGGTATGAAACCCTTTTTGATACAGGACCTAGTTTGTGTTGGACGTAAATGTGCGCTGTTACAGCATCAACAGAGAAATTGGAGAGTCTATATTCTGGAGTCTCTGGTTGGCAGGCTAGAGTATCGAGTAGGCAAGCTAGGGGAGGGTTTTCTACCCTTGCTGGTCAATATGGACGAATGGGGATGGGCGTCAGTGTTAATGTGGATATCTTTGATTTTCCGCAGAGCACTTTGCTATGGCATCAGCGCACTTGTTCCCTAGGTTGCCAGCATGAGCTTTTAACCTTGTAGAAATAGATGGTGTCTTTAGATTGCTGGATGTGGTGTATGATGGTTTCTAGAAGTTTGGCAAGTTTATGTGGCGTTCCATGCACTGGGGGTAGAGGATGCCGTTCCTTATTTGCCATAGTGCACCAGCGCTGTCTGTCACAATATGGGTGTGTTGATTTATAAAAGCAGAAAACTCCTGCTAGCCTGGCTGTGGGTTTGTTGACGCTTGTCCCTCAAGGATTTACTGTGGTAATTTTGTTGAATTGAGGGTGGTACACTCCAGCTCTAATAGACTGATATCCATTTAATTTGTTTGTAATACAACTCCAATCTGCGAAGGCACACTCTTTCCAATTAGGGGCCTTCGCGTTCCAGCAAGCGCTTTTGTTGACATGATGGACCTCTCTGGGTGTATCGGTGATGTTGCCAATATTTGCATTGATAAGTGTGTTTCTTGAGTCTTTGGGAAGCCTACATATTTTTGCCATTCTTGGCACTACCCTTACAGTTGGCGGTTCAAGGAGAGGTATGGTGCCTGCGTTTCTAAATTTTCAGACTACCTCTGGTGAAGGTAAATTGGTGGTTGACAAACAAAGACTGGAAGCACATCAGCATATCCACCTTTCCCAGACAGCGCTGACCTAAAGATCTTAGTATCCTTCGACGTGACATCCACCTCACCGACATAAAGTTCTGTGAGCACTAGACCTCAGAACCTGCTGAGCATCACGCAGGAACGGCACAAATAAGATCTCTGCAACTTTCTTCAAAGAGCTTCTACCACTTTCCACACCATCCTTTTGGGAGTGGGTGGCACCATCTACAACACACACATAATATCTCTCGAGGAATTGGGTCTTGATTCTCAAAGAGCTAGTAAACTTGCTTTCAAGCTTATTTGCATCATGCAAATTACGCTGCAATACTTGTTCATAACTGACATGCCCTTCCCAATACCGTTACCAGCGCTCGCTCGTCAGGAGAGTTTTGTCACAAAGTCTACAACCCTCCTGATCCCACTTTTCTCGAATTTCTGTGCTGGAGGAGTTTCCGGTACTCGTTACCAACACGGCTCCTTTTCCTGATAGACATTCTGTGAGTTATCTATGCGAAGCCTCAAGGTTTCTGTTGCTTATTCAGCCTGTTTGATTCATCATGCAAAATGATTCATCATCCCAGTAAGACGAGGATGCTCCCCCTGCTTTACGGTTCTCTGTGCCTCTGACTTCCCTATCATATTATCAAAATGAAAAAGTTAACTGGTCAGGTGTTCGTCGACACCTGAAATGAACTTGTTTTGTTCAAAGGCGGATTGAAATGAGCTGTGTCCTTTCATGTTATTAAGGTGGCAAGCAGCTTTGTACCTTTTTTCCCTTAAGGTTTTTTTTGTAGGTGCTATTTACAAGTCTGTGGTGCTACAACAAACAACCCTCCAAATTCTTACAATGTTGTGCATACGCACTTTAGCAGTCGCACTTTTTTGATTGGTGGCTTTTTCTGCAAATTCTGTCGAGGTGGGAGAAATAAACCAATATACCAAATACTGAGGTGACTACAACTGCTTGCCATTTTATTCACTTTTTTGGAATCCTTTACTGGATCTTCAGGGCAGCTGTGACTGAACCAATATCCCCCTCAGCTTCCATTGCTGCATCTATTTAGATTAAGCAGCACAATGGTGAGGGCAAATTGTTTCAATCGTAGGAATTCCCGACTGTGTTAATGCGTGTAAAACTGTACACGACAGAAAAAATATTCTTGATAAACCATAGTAAGCTTCATAACTCATAATCCACAACAATGAGGCTCTTAGCATACTCTCATCAGAATGCAACTAGCAAATTCAAAACTTAACGTGACCATTTTGTTTGCATTCGCGACCAGGGTCAAAGTTACTGCTACATCTTTCAATCACTCAACTGCCAGCATAAATTGCCGCTCATGGCTTCAGACTACCTACTACATAGCCACGTTATCAATAGCAATGAGCAGGGTTTCACGCAGCAACAGACTGATCTGGCTTGAGGGCTGCTGCAGATACTCACGCAGCACTCGCAGCTCAAGAAGTGGAATGGTTTCGTCGACAACAAGCAAAGGGACTTGAAATGCTGCACTTATCACGGACAAATTATCTTTCCCCAAGTCGTCGTAATGGTGGTCATAAAGCTCATCCATTCCGCTGCTGACTGCTGATGAGTTGGCTTGGTGACTTACTACTTGCCAAATGAGGTTGGTTATGAACCTCATTGGCCCGCTTAGCATGCCAGGGATCTGCAAAAAGTGAGCCAAGAACGATGCACTGCTAGAAGTGCAAAGAGCAGGTGTATGTCTCCTTCATAAAAGGAGGATCAGAAGTACCATGTGCATGTATGGGCAAATGTGAATGTGTGGCCACGTGGAGTAAATCTTGCTGCGTGTTGCATGTGGCTAGAACGATCTAGCTCTGATCTTGCAACTTTACCCACCTGCACCTTATCAGCAAGCTCGATGAAAGGAATGGGGTTGGTATCGGTGCTCCTGACAAGCGAGTAGCGGAAGCTGGATACCGCTGCCAGGCAATCACTCAGCAGGTGCTCAAAGTTGAAGAAGTGCGCCTGTGGCAATACCTGTGCGTTGTTCACGTTAGCGCATGCCTTAGACTTCAGACTTACGACGCGCAATCAGGAACCTGAAAGCATAGACCAAGCTGGAAAGTTTGTTGGCACACCTCAATGACCTCTTTGGGGGTCAGGCGAAGCGCAATGTACAAGTGCAGCAAAATCCAAGTCCACGCTTTCTGTGATCCACCAACCTAGTCCCTCAAGAGGAAGCAACAGATACATTAAACCAGACGAGGGCAGATGCGTAAAGCTGAGAAACAAAACAAGTTCAAAAAGTTTTGCACACACCTTAAAGTCTCCTTTATTTGGTTCGATGTTCAGCATCTCTCTAAACACAAGGCTATTAATGGCCAGAACTGCCTGGTGGAGGCCGTGAGAGCGTTATGACATTACTACAAGGGTCGCTATTGTAAGCTTTGGAGGGAAGGAATAGGAGCAAAGCCGATCACTACTACCAAATAAGGAGATGCAAAAGTAATCTGCAAGTTTGTCCGACGTGCATGTCACCCCTTTGGTTGTTTTGGCGTTGGTGAGATCGCCATGCACATTTCACCTTGTGCGCCTTCAGTCTTTTTCCTCCCTCTTGCTCCAACTCCAATTCTAGCGTCTCTGAGGCTTTGCACGATGGTAGCTCAATCTCCGTCAAGGATTGCAAGAGACCGTTCATGTCTTCCATTTGTCTAAATCAAAAATTACGGGAACGCTGCTGCATTGAAAAAGCGATTTATTGATCGGAAATCAGAGGTGGATGAGGAAGCAGCATTTCCATTCCTAACGGACTTTTCAATTAAAACGTTTAACTATTAAATCGCCGGGGGCTCATCAGACCCCCGTAAAGAAAATATTTTAATTTACAAACACTTCGTTCGATTCAAACGACACACATGTTCGTTGTTGAGTTACGAGGCTAGGATGCTTGCTCGATTTCTGCGGTCTTTCAATAATTATTTGCTTTATTTAGTAGTTCCTAAATTCTGTATTGGGATTCAACCCCCACACGAGGCAAAGGTTGTACAAGTCAAAATCAGAAATGCTGAGGAACAACAGCTTGTCCTCCCTTTTGACCAAGAGGGATGCTGACAAGTTCAAGCTCATCCTCCTTCAGGAGAATGGCAAGAGCATAGAGGTGCAAAAGGTAGGTGCGGTCTGTGCTTCGTTTCCACGCTCTCTCCAAGCAGGCGACAAGCTGAAACATCTCTAGGTCTCTGCAAAAGCATATGCCGAACACATTAATATCACTGTTAATCCTAACAAGGGAAAATTGCCCTGGTGGGAATGATGGGGGAATATATTTATCCTTGTCCTGGTACAGCCACTCGCAACCAGTACTTTCCTTCGTACACTTAACGCTGTGATGGCTGTGCTTTGCTTGACCTGATTTGCATGATGCCCACTTCTCCTTGCTCAAATGTAGATCTCAATACTAAGCTCTTGATTGTGCCTGCAAATAAAATCAGAGCACCCTCATCATGGCTAGCAACGTGTTCCGAGATCTTCTGCAGTCTGATCCAAAGAAGCGAAGCTGTAAGGTAAACTGACTGTATGCAGTTTTGATTGGCATCTAAGCTATCCCCGGCTTCCTAACCCAGCAGATGACCGAGTGCCGTTACTTCATTTCAGTGCAAAGCATCCGCGCAGAGCACAAAAGTTTAGCAGTGAGGTACTGCCAGCGCACTTGCTCCTGCTCAGCAGCTGTGTCCAGTAAACCCTTCAAAGCTCCCTGCTTTAACTGTAATTCAGGTAGCAAAGAGTTTCTTTATTTCTTAGCGAGTCTAATCCAACGTATATGAAACTCGTAATGATTGCAGGTGAAGGGTTCGAAGCTGACTTGGGACCTGCTGCTCCTGCCCACCTGGAGGTACCCTACGAGAAACCTTACGACCAGCAGAATGATCACGCCTCAAGAGGTGATATTTGTGTTATTTCTACTACGAGTTTTACAGCACATCAAATTGGCGTGTATGTACCGGCACTGCAACAAATGAGTGGTAACCATTTTACCTCTGACTTTGCTGGCACAATAATCGTCAGCTATAGCCATTCACTCCAACAAACATAACTGCAACACCACACACCATCCAAACACATTTGGCAGGCGCTCAACCTTCTTCCCCTGGCACATTTTTTTGATTTCCCTTCGGTTGTCGCAACATGCGTTTCTGCGGCAGCCAATTTCACATATGTTGGCAGCGCTGGCATGGGCTCCTCATTTGTCTGCAACCCAATCCCTTTCATTGAGATGGCTGATCAGCTGCAGGTGAGATGGACGGCACAAAATAACACTGCCATCATCTGCTGCCATGTATGCATTTATTCAAAAGGCTCCGTCGTACGACAACCACAAGCCTTCTTTGGCACACCTCGCACAGTGACAAAAATCCTCTGTATTGTGCAGGTGTTAGAGCTTGCAGAAAAGCCTCTTAAATACGTTATGGACCTCAGCAAGCGCGCATCTGAGGAAAAAGCTAGCACAAGAAGCGAGCAGCGCGACCAATTTCCCTACTCAACGGTCACAATTACTGGTCAAGATCTTGATCCATCAAGCTCGTCCACTACAGCCTCGGAGCTCTCCCAGCTGCACGCCATCCTTCACGGCAACCTCCAACTCAATCCGCTGCTACACCGATGCCTCCAAGAAATGACGAGGGTGTGATCCTGAATTAATAAAAATTTCCTCTCATTGTGTCTCTCCTGCTGTTGACATTACTTCCTTTCATTGCCAAGGCTGGTTTTTTTCAGATGTATGTGCTGGATGCACGCAATCATCTGCTTCTTAAGCTGGTATTGCAATACACAGCTTATACCAACCATCAAATGGGCATGGCAACCAAGCAGAAATTATTTGAATTGCAAAACTTGATGTCACGTTCATGCCACATTCAAATAAGCACAGCTGTGAATACTTCCTCCAAGCACGCTTACCTATACCACTTAAAAACTGTTTATGATATTGGTCACTTAATCTTTCTTCCTAAGCTTGTATCTTTTGGCATCCTGATCATGATTGCAACCTTTGCCTGCGTCCCGAGAGCAGAGAGTGTGTGCAGTACACTGCATGATTACAACTAGAAATCAAAGATAATACGTTTCCCTATAATTATGTTTGATAGTATGGTTTTAAAGGGAGGATACCACTTCTCCAAGAAATTTCAAATTCAAATTCTCCCAAAAACAATTGAGCAAAGCGTTGGGATAGGATATGATGGTGCCTGCACCAAAGATGGTGTGGAGAGTGATGCAAGCTCTGGATGGCTACTGAGATGGTCTAGCACTGATATACCACCTAGAATTCTTCCTACGGCTTGGATGCATTGCATTGTCTGCTATTTTTGAGGAGACACCACACGAAGCTCTGGTAAAACCTCAGACTTTCACAAAGCGAACTCGTAGCTCCACTGAAGGCTGACATTAAAGCCTCATTCAGCTCGGCATTACATCTCCATAAATCTAGTCTTACGAATCTGTAGCAAGGCTGAAACAAAAGCGATTGTTTTTATCAACCTAGACTCGCAGGCAATGTCCGAGAGAATAAGATGTGAGGGAATTTATTCAACAAACAAGCAAATAAACCACAATCTGGATCCGAAGGTACTGTCAAAAGAAGTCCTGTAAATGAAGGTCAGGTTATCCAGTATATACTTTAGCCACATCTTATTACTTGAAGGACATCCAGTCTGATCGGCGTGGACCCTCTCCCTCTAAACAGAGCACTGCCTTCTGCAAGGAAGGCTCTCCATCTCCTCAGATTTAGATGCTGTGAAAGCACGCATGCAAGATGCAAGATTTTAAAACAAGGGTTCAACAACATCAGTTTATAGAATGCCGCACAGATTGCGGCATGAAGTATACTATAAAATGCTCAAAAAGGTATAATCAATCAAATTATTTCCTTTTGGACAAATGTATCACCTCCGGAGAAAGAAGAAAAATGCCAGAGGGGGGCGACTGACCACCCAAATGGGGGTGTTTTTCAAATGTTCCCAGATATGCGAGCCCACGTTTGCTACAGTCAAGCTTGGCTCCAAATGGCTCCATAGCAGTTGAGTTTCATTGTAGCAAACTTGGGCTCTTATTCCTAATTTGCCGCGGCGTGAACTCTGCTTTTCAGGCACCCGTGTGCTGGATCTGACCAACCGCTGCAACAAGTCATGTCATTAAACTTGCATTTGACTTTATTTCAAAAATAAATAGCATTGCAAGAAAAATAAGGGGAAAAGATCCAGTCGTTGGTGAGATACAGAATTCCAGCCATTTCCCTTAAAAAAAATCAGCCAAAAAGGTGCCGAAAAGGTCATTTTTGACCTCCCTGTATCCTATTTTTGATTTCCGCAAAGGAACAGCACAAAGTCCTTCTCAACATTCTCCAGGGAGCCTCTGTTGCTCTCTACATCATCCTTTTGGGTGTGGGCGGCACCATCTACAACACTTACACTCTGAAGCCTTCAAGGAACTGAATCTCGATTCTCTAAGAGCTAAGAAGCTTGCCTCCAAGCTCCATGTGCACTTTGTGAACTTTGCTGCTAAACTTGTCCATACCAGACGTGCCCTTTCCAGTACTGTTATCAATTTTCATCAGGAGCCGGTTTCAGGCCAAGCCTGCAACCCTCCTGATCCCCATTAACTTTCCTTTTCTTTTCGCGGTGGAGGAGCTTTACAGTACTCGGTACCAAAGTGGCTTTGTTCCCTTAATTAATGTGTGGAGTGGTTTTCACTGCCTGCGTAGTTTTTTTCTTTTTTCTTTGAACATGCAGGATGGTTGTATGGTATAAGGAAGTCATAAACACCTAGTTTTGGGAATGAAAAATGGCCCCAGGGCGGAGCTGTGGGCCCGTTTGAGGTGATCTGAGGCCAGAACTGTAATCTGGGGTCATCCGATTCTCACCAATTGTTGGTGAACGTGATCTTTCTTGACAATGTTTAGGTTGACATGGTTGCAAGTGGGAAAGAAAATCAGGAAGGAGCATTTCCTGCAATTTGGCCAGTCAACCCCCTCTGGAATAATGCCCTGCCGGAATTATTCGTTACGTGCACAAGCAGACGTAGGCAGCAGTGCAACAATTGTGCAGCAAGAACGCCCTGTAGCTGAGACAAAGATAGGAATGATTCTAACCTGGTTTTTTTAATGTCAATGTACAACAACGGCGGACGTTTAACAAGCCAGATGCAATCGTAACTGCTCTGACCCCGCTACCATGCCCCCAAAAAATTGAACAAGCATGTACCAAACCAGGTCTGCCAATTACGCAAGGAGAGCTTCCCAATTTCTAGCAGGTGGCGCTGCCGCCAATCACCTGTGGCCTTGGCTATGAAACCAAGAGACATACAGCTTTAACTCACGAATCTTTCAAAATCTGATTGAAATTAATTACTGTGTAGACATTTCCCCTACTCAACAACAGGAATAGAAAAAGAAAGACTCCTCTGGTAGTAATGACACAGCCAGCATGATTAAGGGAGGGGGTTACTTTGGTGCCCGCACCAGGAGAAACTAATGAAGGTCAGGGGGGTTGTGTGCCGCAGCACCCAGACCCAATCCTTGACTGTTGTTGCTTGTGTTATATTGCAGTGCATAATTTGTCTTTATAAGTGCAGATGCATGTCTGATGGAGTGTTCATTCAGTTTGTGTGTCAAATTTTTAACCTTAAGGTATCCAGATTAAGGTCTGCCAGTGGTTTGTCTGTATAGTCTTTGTACATAGTCCCCATAGCTCCAACGAGGATCGCGTGAAGCTTGATTTCCCTATATCCTTTTAGGTTTAGGTTGGCAACAAGCATGCTGTGCTGTGCTTTTGCTTTTCGGAGTTGGGGATCAGGCCTAGTGTCTTCGCAGAATTTAAACTCAATCAGGTGAACCTACCACTGGTTTGGATTCAATTTCTTGTCTTTAGCAAGCGTTGAAAGTTTGGGTTGCGGGTGGTTACGCGAGAGGAACACACAGTGCTAGGTAAAAATAGGATGGTGTCAGGGCGAGAAAAGGCTTTTAGAGCATGTGCTGGTAGTTTTGGTAGCAGCCAAGAGGGCAGTGTTTTGTTGGCAGTGTTTCTCAGATCTAGGCCTTGCTCTGATAGTTTATCTGCGCTGCCTACATCAGTGTAGGCAATTTGGTTGGCACCGCATGGTCCCTTTTGTAGGGCTTGG
>Ga0307945_1001262_pt1 | contig 19529 bp, 16 predicted proteins | sample OrgLakmetagen228_FD_201818 | JGI IMG/M metagenome (GOLD analysis project Ga0307945, IMG submission 201818) | Saline water microbial communities from Organic Lake, Antarctica - #228 | ecosystem: Environmental > Aquatic > Non-marine Saline and Alkaline > Saline | place: Antarctica: Organic Lake...
GCGGAGGGGTCATAGCAGGAGGGTGACGGGCATGTCAGGAGTGTCAGGAGGGGATGAGGAGGGAGAGGAGGAGCGGCGTGCGAGGGAGACAAGGGGGGGGGTAAAGAGGGTGGGCTCCAGTAAGAAGTGGGACGCTGCAAAGCCTGCCGCATTCGCACCGGGGAGTGAGTTTGATAAGCCAAAGCGGTCTCCGGCGGTGGTCGCGGCCATGAGTGGACGCACCATGCTGCGACAGGTGCGTGCGTACAGTCAGGGTTTGCAGTTAGTGTGGTACATGTAGGGTTGGCTAGAGCCATAAATATATATATACGGTGTTAGTACGGTGTTTTTTGCTGGGATTTCATCAAATATACGGCCATATACAGTGTATGTAGGTAAACAGTTTTAGCCAAACCTAGGTATATGGTGCGTGCATCTTCCATGCACTAAAACTGCCTCATTATCCCCCCACCACTTCTTTTTTACTGCACATTACATTGAGTAAGCTTCCCCTTCTTGCTTTTCTCTGCACAAGGATCTCTAGTTATTCGATTCCCCTGCACAAGGATCACTAGCAAGCCTCTGCATCTGCATCAGCCAGACGTCACTGCTCATGTCACTCAGCTACAAACTGAGGATGTGGGTAGATGTTTCTATTATCCTACGCCTTGCAGATCTAGTGGAAAGCAGCTTGTGTGTTATACATCTGCTTCCCAAGTCCGTCGCGTCCATCATGATAGTTAAACTAGTTAGAGACACTGGCATTAAGTACAAAGCTGCCTGACTGCGTGCAATCACTTTTGATCACAAGGGCACAGGTGAAAGGTGGGATGTGTTTCCTCTTCCTTACGCACTGCAGGTGAGCCTACCTGGAAGGCACTTTCAGCGATTAATTCCATCTATGAATGCAAGCAACAACACGGACCCTGATAACCTGGACCTTCCTAGATTTGGACAATGACAACGCCCTTGGCTGAGTTTGCTGTTGTCAAAAAGCTGTGTGGGAGAGGTAGCAAATGCTTCTTTCTGTTCTCAACTTACATTGTCTCACTACTTCTGTAATAGACTGCCTCAGATCTCTCTATTTTTTAGTGCGGTAGATGTCACTTGACCACGCAGCTTAGAAGCCAATTGTTTTTGCACTTTGTTATGAGCGACTGGGTTGGCTCAATTATGTTGTAATTTATGAGAACGACCTTTAGATCAGTAAGGAACGTGAAAATGGTGGTAGTGACGGCTTATGCAATTTAGTCAGTACTAGACGAGGTTATTGAATGATGTGCCACAATTTGATTTGATGCACGATTTTATAGCAATATGAGGCTCTTTGAGCCAGAAACTTGTAGATTTGAAAAAGACAAGGATGCGCAGATAGTGGAAACACTGTCGGCATGACTAGGAAAGATTGTTGTGTTCTTACTACGCATGGATGCAGAGCCACACAGCATCCCAGCTGGAGAAAATAAGAGAAAGCTGTCATAGCCCAAACTTGCAACCCGTGCTTGAGCTGGTGTCATGATTTGTCGTGACAAAGGGCTTCTAATGGGACCCAAATGGTTAGGAGGCAGAGCCTATCTCCTGAGACCTGCACCAGGAGTATTGCTCAGTATTTTGGAGGGTTGCTGTCAGATCAGATTACCGTCACTGCAAAGTAAAAGACTCAGCACATTTACAATCATTGCCGTCAATGCCACGTCTGGTTGTTTTTTGTTGTGGACATGCTTTTTTGGTATGTAGGCTTCGTTTTCTCACTAGTGCTGTGGCTGCAGGCATACTTTTATTCCGAGGCCGTGCAGTGGATTTGTTGTATGGCTGCTGTAGATGGTGCCTTGTAGGTTGGTTTGGAGGATTTGGTGCTTCCCTGTGTGCGTGAGCGAGGCAGCTTGTTGTCAATTGTTCTTGCGCCCTTTTTGCTCGCTCTTTGGATATGAGAAGTGTCTATAATACAATACTTGAGTTTGATCAGAAGCAACTGCGTAGGTGAAAATTTCACGGGAACTCACGGCACACCTGAAATTTTGTCCATTTTACGGTATTCTTTTAAAGTTTCTTGATGTAGCTTTACTTTGATGACGACGAGTGGGGACATGACAGGCCTTCCTGCTGCCGAGGAGCATCAGGAGCTCGAGCTCGAGAGCTTCTCAAGAGCTGTTTTGCGGATGAATCCCATGTGGCTGCTTACAAGTGGGCCACAAGTTTTTGCTGCACAGGTAACAAGCTTGCACCACTAATACTGTTCCGGCGCCCTCTTAACAGTGCGTGCAAGCATGCGAGCGGCCAGGCCCTCCGTGCAACTGCTGCTTCTGAGGAGTTGCATGACTGTATTTTCCTGCATTTTTTAACCTGCCCAAATCACGGCCCTGCACAAAGAGGGAACGAGGGAAAGCCGGGGGGAGGGACGCGTTGGGCATAAAATTCATCAGTCTTCGCATAATACTATTGGCTGGAAGGTCCTTAAAGAGTTAAGTGTTGCAAAAGATAAGGAGGTCCTTAGGGAGCTCGATCAAATCTACAAACCTCCATAGCCTCCTTTCCCACGGAGGCCTTTAAGGAGGTCCGTAAGGAGGTTTATTAATCCTCCGTATGGAGGGGGGGACTCCAATAAGGGGAATTCAGGGTGCCTAGAAACAACTCACATCGCATGATGCAAAAGCACCCTACATGAACAAAGGGCAACAAAGTTCTGCGAAACGTGTGAGGATTGGGTTGAGATCTGCATGCTATTCATTCAATCAACTTTAGGTGCAGCAGTTGCCCCCCACTTTCCCTCGTGGACCCGAAGGCGTGCTAATGTGGGCACCACTCAACCGCTGGCACCTTCTGGAGGAGACCAGGGCGCAGCTTCTTCAGAGCGTGGAAAGGCCCTCGCAACTTTCCTGGCAAGAAGAAGTGTGGGCAGACAGGCGAAGTGCTTTGGACCTGGGTGATGGCCTCGTGTCCATCCATCTCTCCAGAGCATCTGGATCTCTTTGGACGGCCATCAAACCCACCGACCTTGCAGGTGACTTGCGCTAGCATGGCTGGTTTTGCCCTCAATTCTTCAATTTTTAGAATCAGCGTGGTGCACCCCAGCAGATCAGCCTTTTCCTGTTTCCATCAGCACATTATCAGGCTTGTGTGTGTGTGTGTGGCCTGGGTTTTGAAGCCTTGGGCTAAGCCTTTCTCTAAAAGCAAGGGTGATGACACCTAAAGCCTAAAGCCAGGGTGCTCCAGCCTAGTAGGGCCAACACAACTGGCACAGGGCGAATTGTGAATTTGTGCTTGACTGATGTTTAAAAGCCTTGAGCAGTGCGCATTGTAAAATGAAATGTAAGGACGCAAATATGTGCGCTTACGCTCACCTAGAATTGCACTTTCTCAACCGGCACAGAGCGCATGGCATCGCACACCAACGTCTGCCTGTTTGTGTGCGCTGCAATTGGCTTGCCTCAGATTGCTTGCAGCTCGGTAACTATAACATAACATACTTGCTCAACCACAGTCATCAGCAACCACTGTGTAAAGGAGGAGTGTGACTGGCCGCAAAGCTCAGCAGCGTTGGTGTGTGTCGAGGCCATGCCTCAGTCAGATGATGGCGATATAGCACTCAAGGTCACGCTCTTTGCACCAGAGGGTAGCGCCATGCACAGCGCACTACATTTGGGCGAGGAGGGGGTAAGCGAGAAGAAGTGGGGGCAAGAGAAAGCGGGGGCAAGCCGTGGACGCTTTGAGGAGAGGAATGCAGTCTGGAATATTGCAGTGGTCGGGAGCGCAGCCACGGCTGGGCGTGTGTGGATTGCCCTGCAGCAGGCACAGACGTACGCACAGCAGCTGCAGCAATGCAAGGGTAGTGGATCGCAGCAGAAAGGGCAGCAGAATATCCCTAAGATACTTCTTAGAGTGCTTCCTGCAGACCCGTCTGACTTCCCCCAGCTCAGCACCGGCTCAGCCCCAGCAGCGCTTTCCAGCAGCAGCGACGACGACAGCTGCAATAGTGATGATGGGGCAGCAGACTCCTCTCCACACAGCAATCTTAACAAAAGTCAGCAAGAGGCAGTGCAGCAGGTGGTGTCTTCACGCAGGAAGGGGCATGTGCTTCTCATCCAAGGTCCTCCAGGTAAGGATGATCATCACACCTGTTGTCATCACCCCCTTCAAATTAGAATAAATATAGTCTAAGGAAAAAAAGAGAAAGCTCCAATCAGAATAGTGTGCAACCTCCTCGGGTGCTTGTCTCTTAATGTATATTTCAGGCATGAGCAAAGAAATAATGAAAAGAAGAGTAACACCGCCAATGGCAAAGGCTGTGTACTATCTCAGGCAGACAAAGATTGCGCAAACGATTGTGCAGAGGTAACGTGCAGTTGTCCTCTAAAGGTGAAATGCCACACTTTAGCTGACCCTTGAATAGATGTATCGTATTATCATATCTCTCAGAGACAGTCAAGGGGAAGACCACCTCCTTGGTTGATTGATCTGGGTATAGGTGTGGGCTGATCGATCTGGGTATAGGTGTGGTCTGATCGATCTGGGTATAGGTGTGGGCCTATTGATCGATCTGGGTATAGGTGTGGGCTGATCAATCTGGGAATGGGTGTGGGCTAATTGATCGATCTGGGTATAGGTGTGGGCTGCCAGGGCAGTTCTCCACTTTCCTTTCATTTCCGTCTCACCCCTTTTTCCTCTTTCTACCTTGCCTAGGTACGGGAAAGACTTCCACTATCGTCCAGATGCTGCAGCAGCTTGCCAGGAGGACCTCCGTTCTGCTTTGCGCCCCCACCAACATTGCAGTGGCGGAGGTTGCCACTCGACTCCTTGCCAAGATTGATAGCAAGGTGTGTGCATGGCAATCAAGCACGGAGCAATCCTGCTGCCAGTGTGCTTAATTAGGTCGCCCCCCCAGAAATGAGGGTCTGCTTTTAGAAAACCTTGATATGCCAACTTCTCTTTAAGTCGCACTGTTTCCAAATACTTTGCTGAAGACCTGTTCCATAGAGCCTCAGTCATTGCATAGATCAAAAACAGTGTGTGTGTGTGTGTGAGTGTGTGTGTGGTGGGGTGCGGAAGGCAGAGCAAGGGGATACCCCAGTACAGGAGGGTGTCAAAACTGCCCATATTTTAACTCCCAAACATTAAGAATACAGGCACGTTTAGGAAGCATCCTGCACCTTCAAATGAACAGGAGAGGAGGGTTGAAAAATTAAAGATGTTTGGAATTGAAAATGGTGCAATTAGGCCAGTTGTTGATCGTGGATGAGCAGAAATGTAAGCTAGTTCACACCAAGGCCGTTCTGCACACATCCAACAACACTGTAACGCTACTTAACACTCATTTTCCAGCCTAGTTATATGTTTCCTCGGTATGGTATGACAAAGTTCAGATGCCAAGCCGACCAATTAAAAGGTATTTTGGGGCCGTCCTTCACCAACCTTTTGGAGTTAAAAACGCAGGAGTCCTGTTCCCTGATGATGTCATCCACATTCCTTCACAAACCTTTTAGAGTTTAAAACGCAGGAGTCCTGTTCCCTGATGATGTCACCCATTTTCTCAGTAGTTTGGGAGTCTTGAGGTTCCAAAGCGATTTTTTTCATTGATTGATCCATGTTTCCTACTGCCTACGGTTTTTCCTTTTGTCTTAGGAGTCAAACTTGAACCGTGGAGATGTGATCCTTTTGGCAAGCGAAGACCGCGTGAATCCAGGCAGCACCCTGGACGCAATTTGGAGCAGCAGCAGAGCTCGTCGCCTTGCTGGTGGGACTTCATGGTTTTTAACGGCACTGCTATTTGGTGTAAGACATTGCTGCTCTGTTTCCTGAGTAGATTTTGTTTCCTAACAATCAAAATAAACACACACAAACACACACACAATTGCACATACAATTACACACACGCACTTACATATACTTGCTAACACACACCTGCGTGTAGGTGCACTGAATGGCCGCACTTTAATGCTGCAAGGCGAGCGCTTGCGTAAACTGCTCACAAAGGGCGCTGAAATGCATGCAGCTGAAGCTTCGTTGGCAGAAGAAAACAGAAAAGGCAAGAGATCAGCGGAGGAGGCTAAGCAGAAGAAGATTCCTAGTCTGCATGCCTGGCTTGGCCCGCAATTGCTGGGTGCCAGCACCACCGCTGCAGCTGCAGCTTTAACGCTGTGCGATGACTTACCCTCTGCACTGCAAGGTAGGTAGATAGCTGGCCAAGCTGAAAAGGATGTCTGGACTGGACGTTTGGGTTGGGTTTAAAGAGCAAGAAGGAAACACAAGAAGTTGATTGTGATTAGAGTAGCATACGTGCATACATACGCACATACATACATACCTCCTCATCCACATTAATTTTCCTTTCCTTTTCACGGTGGAGGAGCTTTATGGTACTCGGTACCAAAGTGGCTCCTTTTCCTTAATTAATGTGGGGAGTGGTTTTCACTGCCTGCGTACTTTCTTTTACTTAATTCTTTACATACAGACAGGCAGGCAGGCAGGCAGGCAGGCAGGCAGGCAGGCAGGCAGGCAGGCAGGCAGGCAGGCAGGCAGGCAGGCAGGCAGGCAGACAGACAGACAGACAGACAGACAGACAGACAGACAGACAGACAGACAGACAGACAGACAGACAGACAGACAGAGACAGACAGACAGACAGACAGACAGACAGACATACAGACAGACAGACAGACAGACAGACAGACAGACAGACAGACAGACAGACAGACAGACAGACAGACAGGCAGACAGGCAGGCAGGCAGGCAGACAGGCAGGCAGGCAGGCAGGCAGGCAGGCAGGCAGGCAGGCAGGCAGGCAGGCAGGCAGGCAGGCAGGCAGGCAGGCAGGCAGGCAAGCAGGCAGGCAGACAGACAGGCAGGCAGGCAGGCAGGCAGGCAGGCAGGCAGGCAGGCAGACAGACAGACAGGCAGACATACTTGCCCACACGCATACACAAAAGCACATAAGCGAGCATGTTTGGCGGATGGGTGCGCCGCACTTGCAGAGAACTTCCTCAACAAGCACATGGCGCATGCTACACACACAAATGTTCACTTGCAGAGCGGGGTGCCCAGCAACACTTGCGCAGCTTGCAAGACAGCCTCGTACGCTTGCAGACAGCATGGCATGCGATGGGATTCATTAGTGGTCCTGATCTGGAGGTGAGTAGATATTAATCTGCGTCTCCTTATGGCACAACCTAGCCTAGCCAGCCATGTGCCCCCCTCGTGGTGAAGCTCGACCAATACTCGCTGCACTTGCTTTCAGGACCTGCTCAACAGTATTGAGCAGCCAAGGCCAGAAAGCTGCTCAACAGAGCCTAAGTTTGCCTTTGTGAAGGCCGCACAATCGCTGCTGCTGCCAAGCGCATTTGCTGCAAAGCACACTCTGGGACCGCAGCCTGTTTCTGAGCAAAAGCTTGAGCAGCTGTGCCTTGCTTGTGCTACAGTTGTATTCAGGTAGGTGGCCGTTTCTAAATGGACACTGTGATAAGACTAGGTATTGCGCTGAAATGGATGCATGGATGATGGACGCATGGATGGATTGTAATAAATGGAATTCAATGATAGGACGTTAACAATTTTGTGTCAACTCTGGGCGCAGCTTTTGCTTCCTTTGCTGCAGCACCAGGGATAGAAGGAATGCACTGTTATCAAAAGGAAGTATAGCCTTGTTAAAAATGCCTTCTAAGAAGTCAAGCTTCTCATATGAATGAACAACTCGTGGACTTAACAAAGAACTGCTTATCTCCTGTATACCTATTTTTTTATCAGTGGTAGATTCATGGGTAAAACATACTATGTACACTATCGTTTTGACCCTTCTGTCTTTACCTTTGCAGCACCGTGGCTTCAGCAGGCCGTCGCGTCTTGCAGCGTAGCCGTGCTTTAAACTGGAAGGAGCAGGAGCGAAATCAATCTGTAAAAGCTGCAGCTCATACTGGATTTGGGGTCTGTGTCGTGGGTGCGCAAAGGCTTGTCAGGCATTCCTGGGAGGAGAGCTCACATAGAATAAATGAGCATATGCTTGCCGTTGTAAGTTCATCCCTCAGGAATTTCAGATTGTGGCTATCTATGTCGGTGTAAGTACTCCCCCTTGTGAATCCCAGACTGTGGCCACCCATGTCGATGTAAGTCCTTATTAATTTCCAGACTCATGGGAATATATGTTATTGGTCTGGCCATCCTACATGCCGATGATGCGTTTTTTAAAACTAAAGAATGCCAAGTTACAGACAACAGATCACACAGCTGTTCTCATGAACACCTCGCTTGTATCTGCCCACAACACGACCCCACTCCTTCATAAACCACTCACTCACTCACTCACTCACTCACTCACTCACTCACTCACTCACTCACTCACTCACTCACTCACTCACTCACTCACTCACTCACTCACTCACTCACTCACTCACTCACTCACTCACACACTCACTTACTCACTCGCTCCACTACCCCCCCCTCCACACACATACACAGATGAGGCATGCCAACTCGTAGAAACAGCTATTGTGCTCATGGTACGTTATCAGGTTAGGTATTGGCTTTCTTGTCATTAGGTTTGGTATCGGCTTAACAACCTTTGAAAGGCACGATACAGATCAGCTCATGATTGAAAACGTATTAGTTCAATTGAGATCGAGCAAAGCCTAGCCTCTTCACTTACAAGAAAAGGCACGCTATGCACAACAATAGTGATTGTAAACCACAGTGTTGGCATGGGTGCGTTTGCACACAACCTTCCCAACTCCAACCAAGTGGTCATTGTTTGCAAGCGCAAGGGGGTTGCAGTCCTTCCTTAATTTTGCTGGGTGTGTTAAACCTATGGACGTAGCCTTTTTTCTTGTTTGTTAGACCAGCGCAACAAAAAGCGTGAATGATGAATGAAAGGCCCACAAGGGCCTTTCATTTGCAGGTTTTGTATTCCTCACATACACACTGCAGATCTTGCTACCTTTTCCATTTCCTGACTCAGGGCTTTCACCTGCCGCTGTTGGTCCTGGTGGGTGACCCACAGCAGCTACCCTCGATAGTGATCAGCCAGCTTGCTGGAAGCAAGGGCTACGGGCGGAGTCTTTTTGAGCGTCTGTACACGGCCGGCGTGCCAACTCACATGGTGAGAGGCCTGTTCAACGTGATGCGTAAACTCCTGCTATATCTGACTGCGTTCACTACCTTCGTAAGCACACATCTGGATTGCTAGGGACTGCTTTATGCTACACTACACATGACTGCAGTTTTTGGCAACTCCCAAATGTTTCAACTGTTTATCCGGAACTGCTTTGCTTTTTGCCCGTGCAGCTAGACACGCAGTATAGGATGCATCCTGAGATAAGCGCCTTCCCTTCAGCTGCCTACTACAACAATCTGGTACGGGCTGAAGAACGCTGCACCCGCTGCATCTTGTTGCATTTGGAATTTCCAGCCTGTGCACTGACATGCTGAAATTCATACATATGCCTTAAGTGTAATCTGCGTGATTGCAATCAAAAAACACCTGCAGCTCAGCAACGGCCCCAACGTGGTTGGCGAAGCAGGGGCATTGCGCCCATGGGCCTCTTTTCTGGCTAGGACATCCTTGTTTGAGGTCAGCAATGGATCTGTTCACCCTTGTCCCACAGGGACTCAAAATACATGAAGACATTTGCAATGGGCCAAACACAGTGCTGATTGTACGCCTTGAGTGCTGTAGTTGTGACAGACGCATATATATATATATATATATATATATGAGTTATGTGCCCATTTGTGCATCCTTCACAGCACCTCGCACATTTTCACCTTACCCTTGGGTAGAAATGGAACGTGTGGTCTCACACACACACACACACACACACACTCACACACGCATACACACACAAGCACCTACGCTATACGTGATCAAGAGTGTTGTCATGGGCATGAACTCAGCAGTGTGAAGCTAGGCACGCCATAGTGTTTAACAACATTTTAACAACAACTACTTTACCACTACTTTACTGCTTCAGGCACTAGGACCTTATGCATTCATCGACGTGTCTGCTGGACGAGAGTCAATTGAGCACGGTGGCACAAGCTATTTTAACAGTATGGAAGCAGAGTGTGTGGCTTCACTGGTCAATGCTCTACGCCAGGGCATCCAAAATACGGTTGCCTCTGAGCTGCCCATGTCTGTGGGAGGTGAGAGGGTCTGTAAGGAAAACGTAGTCTGACATGGGTGCGTCTATAAAGGACGGTAGATACAGGGAACGAAGTCGAGACTACTAACGTCTTCCGCAGAGAGGAGGCACTGTACCCTTCAGACTAGTACCTACTCTTCAGACTAGATACGGATAATTGAAGGCAAGATTACTAGCGTCGTACGCAGAGAGGAGGCACTGTACCCTTCAGACTAGTACCCATAGTAGAACAACATCAAGCAAAGCAAGGTTTCAGGAGCAAAACATGGTTGGTTGGCACCAGGTTGCTGCTCACGCCACTCAGAGGTTGCTGCTCACGCCACCACTCAGCCCTTGAAAATTGCAGCACCTACTATCCTTCCTCCCTCGTTGCCTTGCAGTGATCTCTCCCTACAAAGGTCAGATCAAATTCATATCGAGGCTCTTCAACGTGCCTCCCTCCAGCCGCTCTTCTGCTGCGTCCAGCGAGTGCATGGTGTGGGATGGTAGCAAGATTAGTCTGCAGATAGGGACCGTGGATGGTTTTCAGGGCAGGTAAGTTTGATATCGTATGCCCGTGCCAGTGTGGCCGGCCAAGGTGCTGCTCTGCCCTTTGTCTTGACGCTTGTCACACAAACACACACACACACACACACGCACACACACACTCTCACACACACACACACACACGCACACACACTCACACACACACACTCACACACACAGCGGGTCCATCTTCATGATTGTGAATTTGTGCTACTGCATTTGTAGGGAGGTGGATGTGCTGATATTTACAGCAGTGAGAAATAACTACATGAAGAAGATCGGCTTTGTGGAGGAACGCTGGCTATTCATGTTTTACTAACGTTCTGCTGAGCACTGCCCACCTGCATATTATTCATGCAGCTGTTGTTCACAAACTGAGTGCGTGCACCTTGCGCAGAATGTCAACCTATTATGCAACTGTTTCTCACAAACTGTGTGCGTGCACCTTACCGCAGAATGCCAACCGCCAAAATGTTGCTATCACCCGTGGACGGCATGCTGTGTGGATACTTGGCTCCAAGCAGACGTTGACTGACAACCAGGTTGGGTAGTTCCGGTGCATGTGTAGTTTTTTTTTCTTGGCGTATGCAGTAAGGACAGCAGCAGCAGCACTCCGCGGTTTCCTTCATTGCAACGAAATCATGCTTCCTTTGTGCTTTTGTGCTTTCTTGCAAGACTGTGAACCGGTGGCACTTCTTAGCAGGTGTGGAGGCGGTTGGTCACCAATGCAGAAGAGCGGAAGTGCGTTTTTCATGTGGACCAGGTACACCAATTTATGCAAAGTGTATATTTTATATCGCACTTATGGGCTATTCACAGCTTGTTAAGATCAGCTGCTTGCACAAAGATCATCCTCCAGGGTAACCCATAGCGGCTGGCACCTTTGTACGGAGGAAGCTCATGGTTATGAGCATTTGTAGTTCACTTGTGTACTTATCAGGTGGATCAACTGAAGAAGGCTGTGCAGAAGGTGAAAAAAGAGGAAACAACAAAGAGCAGCATCCAAGATGCAACCAAGCAGGCATTCAGTGACACCCTCTGGAAGGTAAGAGAAATGAAATCGTCGATGTAGGCGTGGTGTCTTTGCTTGTTAGGTTGCCTGATGTCCAGAGGTACTCTAGCCTGCCTTCTCTCTGACTCCAACTTTTAAGGTTAGGCCTTTTTCTGTCTGTTCTTCAGACACACTCTTAGCTTGTGCTCTTGCGAGCGTGGGCCAATTTCTCAGACTGTGGTTTTTCAAGGAGGGTTTTTCTGTTTAGGCAGGAGTTTTCCTTTTCCCAGTCTTATAGGTTTTTCCCTTCATTCTGTCAGGCCCTTGCTGAGGACCGTGTAACAACCCCCACCAAAAACAAAAATGTCAAGGATTTCAGTTTGCATGATTTACCTGAGATGTAAACCAAAGGAATGGCTGCATCCACACATCTATTCTGCAGAGCATTGTTTGCCAATTCAGCATTTCAGGAGTGAGCAATGCAGAGTTACGCCGTCAGCGTAAAACCGCAAGGTTACATAGATTACACAAGGCAATCCCTAATGTTGTGCCTGCTTGCCTTCAGGTGGTTTTCAGCCAAGAGTGGATGAAGCAGATGTCAAACCTTCAGGGTGATGACAGAGCTCAGGTAGGTGTCAGATTTAACGCATTTAATCTGTCTAGGCATTGAGAATGAGAAGCAACAAAAGGACCACAGCCACGGTGGCCTTCTTTACCCTGCTTCAGGTGCTAGCCAAAGTCCATGATTTGGCACTTGGGCTTCGGCCACCAGGCTATCCAGGTGTGTGTGATGAGGCCTGTGAGAGGGTACAAGTTCTGGAGCATTCCTTTTGCTGGGCAGGCTGGAGCATTCTTTTTCCTGGGCAGGAAACTGATTCCAGAACATCTCTGAGATTATTTTTGGCCGTCAGGAATTCAATTCAGAAAAGTTTTTTCATAGTGGCGTTCAGCTTTACCGCTCCTCACATTCCCACAGGGGGCAGCGTTACTTGCAACCTCGCTTCTGAGGAGTACAGGATGCTCATCCACACTACAAAGGTTGCCGGTCTGGTCCTGGTGTGGCATGTTGACCTGGACCGTGACCCCAAGGACTGCCGGTGAGTAGCTACAAAGGTTAAAGTCGGTCTGGTCCTGGTGTGGCATGTTGACCTGGACCGTGACCCCAAGGACTGCCGGTAAGTAGCTACGAAGGTTAAAGTTGGTCTGGTCCTGGTGTGGCATGTTGACCTGGACCGTGACCCCAAGGACTGCCGGTAAGTAGCACATGTGTAGCTTGTGCTGACAGACAGGAGTTTAAGGTGGCAAGGCATAGAGAGAAAAGCTCTCCACTCTTTCCCTTTGTGCATTGCTTACACAAACGTACAACTAACTTACCTATTTATATGCTCTTCACCGTTTGTTTTTGAAACGTCAGGCAAGTCTTGAAGCTGTGGGCGCTGCTGCTAGAGAGCTTGCTGTATGCCTTCATCCGGCGCCTTGAGGGTGGTCTCAGGCAATATAGTGGACAGTATTTGGAGAGGTGGGTGGATAAGTATGGGTAGTCTCTTTGCCAAAGCCCCTCATCAACCCAGTTTGAAGCCCCCATTCACCTCATTTGAATGCATCAAGCTTGTTCATACATCAACATAATAGAACTGTGCTGAAAGGCAGGCATTCAGGGGAGCTGTTTGGATCCTGGTACTTTTTGTGCACCCACTTGGCAGGGAAAAGGTGGTCCTGCAGATAATTAATAGCCTCTTGTTTTGATTCAATGATGTATGCTGCTGCATCACTGGGTTAGAACAGGGTCACAAGGACTCTGGACTCTCTTGTTACAGACATAAGTTTAGTGATCAAAGCAAATGACCACAAATACACAACAACCGGTGCTGACAAATATCCGAGCTCTTGCCGCAAAATACCCAAGTATAACTGCCAAAACAGTGTGAGATGTACACCCCTGATTTTTCATCTAGGTGCAAGCTGGTTCACTGCCCCAACTCAGCCCAGAGCACTCGATTGGGAAACACCAAAGCACCAGTGCTGCCTCAGCTTTTCCATGACAGTGGGAGCTTCATCTTTTGGGCGCGAGATGAGATTGCAGGCCTTGAGGGCAGTGGAAAGCAGCTGCTGGAGCATGCAAACCCGGACAATTGAGTGGGGTGTCCGGGGATGAAAAAGCAAGGCCAGACAGAAGCCTCAAGCCCAGCTTGAAATACAGGATTGGGTCTTTTTTTGCTTTTCATACTCTGATGCATGTGTCTTTTCTGTGTGCTGCCCTGCAGATCCATTGGCCTGCAGAAGTTTTTCACGCTGCAGTCAGCGGAGGCCTCTCTTTTGTGTAACGCCCCTGAGGTAAAGACAGCTGTTTACAGTCAAGGTTGCTGCCCCTGGTTGTTGCTGCCCCTAGTCATGATCGTACACAGCCAAAGATTTGTTTGTCTCAAGTCTGTGATCTACAATGGAGTCCACAGGCGATTACACATGTTTATTGCATCGTTAAAGTGAAATGCCTGTTTACTGAATCTTTTATCATATATTTGATGTAAACATTTGAGGAGGCATGTTCTCTGGGATGCAAATCGTACCAGCCCGTAAATAAAATGCACCTCTCTAGAAATGGTGCAAGCTCTTAAACTTGATCAAATTAAGGTCCTCGATTTTAAAACATTACCATTCTCATGTTCTGTGCGTCTCCAGGGTGCTGAGATTGAGCTGCTGTTCGAGCTTAATGAGGAAGAGAAGCGCATTCTTAGCTACAACAGGTATGAGGTAGTGCAGGTGAAGACATTACACGTGAAGACGGATAGCCAAGAATTGCATGCAAAATGCCGTGACACTCCCATACCTACATCTTATTCCTGCAGGACCCTCTTTGTTCAAGGACGCAGCGGCACAGGCAAGGTAATGGGAACGGAAGTAGAGGAGTGTAAACCAATGTGCAAGACACTCTTCGTTTCTATATGCTGTGCCTTAAATTAAGGTCGATATAGGTTCACAATGCCTTTATTTCTGTATGCTGCGCTTAAAAGTGAGGACGGTCGATATACATTCACAATGGCTTCACAACTTCATCAGTGCTATATGCCCAAAATGAGACCCCATAAAGCCACAAGGCTTTTGCAATGACAACTCGATTGCTTGCCCAGCAAATAACGGCCAGATCTACATTCATTGCTAGTGCAACTCACTTAACACTTGATCCAAGTTCAGTATATGCAACTCGCCTGGCTGACTCGTGCAGACCACTGTAATCACTGCGCTCCTACACAAGCGGCGAATGATGGCAGAGCACAGCGGCCTCACGACTCCTCGGCAGCTCCTCATTACCCTCAGCCCCACCCTTTGTGCTGCTCTAGTTGCATCTATAACAAAGACGCAGGCCACGTATGACCGCATCAGATCACAAGAGGGGAGAGAGGACCAGCAGCAGGATGCTCAGCAACCAGGGGAGCAGGATGCGCTGCTAGATGGTGCTTAAGCCAATAAGCCCGTCATTTCAGAATAGCACCGCAGGTCTTGTGTGGTTGTACATGCTAACGTGCCTTTAAATTAATCTCAAAAGCTCTACAAGTGTGCTGCATACCATGAGAGCAAGCGTCCTTCTGTGTGGTTACTGCGAACCAAGATAGGAAAGGTTATGAAGGGCAACGTGAAGCTCTCAAGGTTGCTGCAGAGATCAGTATGCACCTACCGATATGTCTAAAGACGACTGAGGCACATGGGGCGGCTCTATCTTTGAAGCCTGTTGCTTTGATAAGTTGTGGTTGCTTCTTTTACTCTGGCAACTGCACTCTCCGTGGTTCTGCAATATTCTAGTGAATTTATGCCCCCTCACCATAAGAGCAGGAGGGGTCCTACAAATGTGAGCATTGGAATGGAGGGGTTTGTTTCAGCTCCTTTTCCGTAATTAATGTGGGGAGTGGATATTTCATTGTGTAGTCTTCTTTTTTGCATATACTCTGACTTCAAGATCTATTTTTACACGCACAGATGAGGCAGTCGCCAGACTTGTTGACGGTCTTCCATCCAGCCTCTCAGATGTCAGTTCCTCAGCAGCAGCCTCACTGGTATTGCCACTGCTAAAGCTGCTTCAGATGGTCGAGGCGGCTATGCCTGATCGCTTTCCCCCATTTGCTGCAACCGAGGATGGGATCGCTAGCGGGGGAACAAGCTTACCAGTGGAGGTGGACTACGATCGGTTTTCAGCTGTGTACTTCCCACATCTACCTGAGAAGTTACGCAGGTCAGGCTCCTGGCTTAGATTTGGTTCTTGCCTTGGGTCTTCTGTGTTTGATATTTGTGTTGTGCACACAGTCCTGCTGAGTGCCCTTATGTTGCAGAAAGCATTCAATATGAAACCACCACTCATATTTGGCTGAGCAGGGGGCTGAGCGCCAGTGTTTTGTGGACTGAGGTGCAATCCTCACTCAAGGGGGGCAGCGCTGCCGTTCGTGCAGCCCAAGAACGCAGGAAGCTCTCTCTGGAAGAGTATACTGCGTTGTCAGACACGTAATTGAGTGGTCGTGTAACGGGCGTGATTGTTCAAAAACGTAATCGGGCTGATTGTGTAGTGGACTTTTAAGGTTGAAGAAGTTATTGGGGTGGTCGTGTCATGGGCGTGATTGTTCAGACACGTAATCGGGGTGGTCGTGTATGGGCTTGATTGTTCAAACACGTAATTGGGGTGGTTGTGTATGGGCTTGATTGTTCAAACACGTAATTGAAGCGATCATGTAATGGGCGTGATTGTTCATTAAAGCAATTGAAGTGATCATGTATTGGGCGTGATTGTTCAAACACGTGATTGGGTTGGTCGAGTATGGGCGTGATCGTTCAAACAAGATCATGTAATGAGCGTGATTGTTTAAACACGTGATTGGGTTGGTCGGGAATGGGCGTGATTGTTCAAACACGTAATTGGGGTGATCATGTAGTGAGCGTGATTGTTCAATGAAGGGAACGATCATCGTTTGCCGTCAAATCTTTCTCCTAAAGCACACACAAACATACAGACGACAAGCTTCTAGCTATCATGAACACCCGCCATGTTCACAAGGCTGCCTTATAATTACTTGAAGCCCATACGCACCTCCCCTGCTTGCAGTCGTGCTGGCGCAATCCTGTCTCGGGCACAACGTGACTCCATTTTCAAGCTGTGGCAGGCTTACGAGGTTGAAAAGAATCAAAAAGGAGACTGGGATGTCCCAGACCTGGTGCGCTTCCTTTAATAAAATCCTCTATACCACGCTTGTTTAGACCATGCCTGGTGCTATGCGTTCTCTCCGCATATTTTTTGACTAACTTTCTCACATCATATTCCTTTTGCAGGTGCTGCACTTACATGTGCAGCTCAGTCCTAACAACTATTCATTTCCTGCGCCATCAAAGTTCAGCTTCGTTTACGTGGACGAGGTATGCAATTTCCCTTTACAAGCCCGACGTGCCCGTGACGTAGGAATGGAATTTGCTCTAGCACGCACCAAGCCCATGGTCTCTGTTTTGTACTTTACACACAACACACAACATTTTGTACACAGGTGCAAGATCTCAGCGTTGCTCAGCTGCTGTTGCTGCAACACCTTCATGTGGACCCCTCATCTGGCAGTGGATATGTGTTTGCTGGTAAGATTGCTCCCTGTGAAAATGCTTTGTTTTTCTAAACCCTGCCTACACGTCTGTCCTGAGTGTTTATTTCCCTGATTCCTCTTGCATCAGGTGACACGGCACAAACAATTGCAAAGCAGACGGTTCGGTTCCAGGACGCAAGGTGCGGTAGGACAGCATTGATATGTTGCTCGTCACGAAGTTTTATGAGCAATTCTAAATACTTGCACCCGTGAAGTGTTGTCTATTTGTCCCCATCTCTTTTCTTGTGTAATCTGTATAAGGATCATATACTTGCCGCCTACGCAATTCACCGACAGGGCCCTGTACCATGGACTGCTCAAAGACAAACGCATGATGCCGGAGATGTTTCAACTGGTGCAAAACTACAGGTGCGTCACGAATGCTTGCAAGTTCTTTTTCTTGTGCCAGGATGGTTGTGCAACAACACCAAGCCTGGATTGCAATCACACACAGAATACCAAGAGGTTACAGCGGCTTAAACAACTTCCACTGCATCTGGCGTGCAGGACCCACACAAGCGTGCTCGACCTTGCTTCATCCGTGCTCAGCATCGTTGTCTCTTTGTTCCCTGGAGCAATCGACGCACTGCAGCCTGAGCGGAGTAACCTGGCAGGTGCAAGGTCTGGCAGTTAGGGCAGTTAGGTTGGTTTGGTCAGTTAGGGCAGTTTCTGAGCAGTTTGATCCACAGCAGCTAGCAAAACAAAGGGCAAGCTCTTGTTTAATTTCAACCTTGCCTGATATTGCAGGGCCAAAGCCCATATATGTGGCTGATGATGCAATTGTCTGTATTGCAGGGCCAAAGCCCAATGATCCAATTGCCTGGTATTGCAGGGCCAAAGCCCAATGATCCAATTGCCAGATATTGCAGGGCCAAAGCCCAATGATCCAAATGCCTGATATTGCAGGGCCAAAGCCCATATATGTGGCTGATGATGCAATTAAGGCGCTCCTAACGCACTCCGTCTCAGCAGAGCAAGCCACTCCAGGGGCAGGCTGCAATTTTGGAGCAGAGCAGGTAAGGGCCGACTTCTTTTTTTTTAATTTGCTTGTTTCTACCGAATTCATAAGTGATCCAGCATGCTCATGATGTTTAGCTCAAAATGCTGCAGTGCCCTTCTTGCCCGCCAGCATCCTCTCATTGCATGGCTCTTTCATTCCTCAATGTCAGCAGCTTTGAACTCACGTAGTATGCGGGCATTCCAATTCAGGCTATCCTGGTCAGAGCGCAAGAGAAAAAGAGCGGCTGAAGCAGGAGCTGGGATCCCTTGCACGTGGTTTACTAGTGCTAACAGTCCATGAGTGCAAAGGCCTCGAATTCCAGGTCAGAGTCTTTTTTGGTCTTGTGGGTCAAGTGACAGCCATTTTATTCTGTATCGATCAGGAAGGCCTAAAGAAACAGAAATTCATGAGCATTGATCATCAAATGGTCATGCGTATCATTGACTCTTCTCACAAGACAAAGCTTGCGTGCCGCCAAATGTCCTTTGCCACCTGAACAGGTGTGCCTTGTACATCGATTTTTCAGCAGCTCACCTCTTCAGTTTCGACAGTGGCGGTTGATGTACATGGTGATGAAGGACAGAGGGCTGCTGACAAAGGAGCAGCTGGATGACAAGGCCTTTACGGCTCCAGACTTCGACCCACAGGTCTGCGCAGCTGCTGTAGGCATGGGAGTGCCATCTGTCAGTGCATGTTTCATTGCCAGCAGCTGTGTACCTGAACAACCTGTGCACGAATATCAAACAGGTAATGCTTTGTGCATATTTTGATGCAGGTTGATGCACTGCTGTGCTCTGAGTTAAAGCTTTTGTACGTGCTGATTACGCGAGCCAAGCACTGCGTCCTGTTCCATGAAGATAGCAAGGAGAAGGTGAGGCTGGAGTTGTGCGAATAGTGCATATAGCGTGTAGATGTAGTGCGTATAGTATAGCCGTTTAACGTTAGAACGTTAGAACTAACTGCACGGCCGTGATTACACACAGCCATAACAAATCTGTTTTGGCTGACATTGCAGATAAAGCCCATGCTGGACCTCTGGGGTGCATTGGGCTTGATAGACGTGGAAGACATGGGCGAGAAGGTGAGGAAAAGGGGTGAATAACTTTCCCAGCGCTGACAGCAGTGGTCCCAATCGCTTTAGTTCTCTCTTTTTGTTTCTTTATCTTCTCTCTCTCTCTAGTTCTCTCTCTCTATCTCTCTCTCTCTCTTTCTCTCTCTCGCTCTCTCTCTCTCTCTCTCTCTCTCTCTCTCTCTCTCTCTCTCTCTCTCTCTCTCTCTCTCTCTTTCACTCTCTCTCTCTC
>Ga0307945_1001264_pt1 | contig 19526 bp, 22 predicted proteins | sample OrgLakmetagen228_FD_201818 | JGI IMG/M metagenome (GOLD analysis project Ga0307945, IMG submission 201818) | Saline water microbial communities from Organic Lake, Antarctica - #228 | ecosystem: Environmental > Aquatic > Non-marine Saline and Alkaline > Saline | place: Antarctica: Organic Lake...
GAGAGAGAGAGAGAGAGAGAGAGAGAGAGAGACACAAAAAACACAATTTTTTGCACATACACGCGCACACGCACATGCTCAAACGCACTTTGACGAAATTCAAGTATGTTGTGAAGTGCAAAGTTTTGAAACCGACTTTGCAGCCAGCACTGCTTTTCTCCAGAAATAATGCACGCACTTACACATACGCACGCAATGCACACACACTGCCTGCTCAGGGTGGAGGAGAGGAAGGAGGAGGAGGAGGAGGAGGAGAAACTAGCCTGCAGGCAGCACTAGCTCGCATGCTTGGACCCAGTGGCGGCATCAAGGTGTGTAATAAGAATTAGAAATGTATTAAGGTGCATTCATGGTACTAGGCCAGGTTGTGTCATTTGTGATTTTTGGCTTTATAGTTTTTAATTAATATCTGCACATGTGTGTGGTAGAATGACGTAGGACGTAGCTTGCATGCTTTCCATGGTGCAGGTAGTGCAAGCATGTGTATGTGTGTGCCTATTCTTCAATTTCCAGGGTATAACTTAATGTTTAGCACCCGTGCATCTTGCCAAAACGTGCACGCAATTTAGTGCATCATGAAGATGGGTCAATCCTCTGAGGCAATTGATCATTTCATATTGCTACGCAACGCGCATGCACGCACGCACGTACACACATGTACGCACACACACACGCACTTACACACACTTGCAAACACACAGGATGCACAGCACGTAGATGCACTGGAGGCCCTCCTGGTTAGCGTAGCAGACACACCGGGACGCCGGCTGCTGCTGACTGTGATCATGGTGTCATCACCTGAGGTGCAGGCTGCTATTGTGCGGGGGCGCACTGTGGCTCTCCTGGGGGCGTGGGTCACGTCAGCGGTGAGTTTGCTGAGTGCGTATGTGTATACGTGTGCATTTTTTGCCTTCTTCTGTTTCCTGTTGCGGAGTTCTCTGCTGTGAGGTCGGGGGCCTGAGTCACCTCTGTGTATATATGTGTGTATGTGTGTCTATGTGTGAAAAGTTTTGGAGGTTGCTTAAAAAAACTTTCTCCCTCTTGAGGCTTAGGTATACTTATCGGATGTAGTATGCATCTGAAATCTGGACGTTCTCGCATGCGCACACACTTATACAGACACATGCACACACACACATGCACACACACTGCAGATGGGCACTGGAGAAAAGGGAGCCCCTTCACCCACGACCCCCCCCCCCGCAGATGCTTTAGAGCTGGTCATGCACACCGTAGAGTGCCTGACAGCACTTCCGGTGACTGTGGACGTGCTGAGGCGCACTGGTTTGGGCCGCACTTTTGCCAAGGTATTGGACGTGGGCTAGTGTGTGTGCTCATGCATGTGCCAGAGATCTATGTGGTGCTTGCATGTAGTTTTATGTGTACATGTCACATGTCTGAAGTGCCTTTGCGACCCTAGACATCCTGCCAACTTCATTGTACCTACCTACACAATTTGTGCGTACACAAGCGTACACAAGCGTACACCCTGAAATTCAGTTTCGGGATCACCTTGGAATAGCTGGCCACAGGTGGAAAAGCACAGGGTGCTTCAGTTGTTGTGCATAGGGTTGGCCAGAACCATATACATACACCGTGTATGACCGTATTTTTGCTGATTCCCTGCTAGAAATACCGTATATACACCGTATAGATATGGTTTTGGCCAACCCTAGATGTGCAGCAACTCTTGCACTCTGGGACTGTAAGCGTAGACAAAGCTAGTGGAGGTTGAACTAGCCCTTGCATCGTAAGGCATTCGCTTTCTTACTTTGAACGTTGCCTTGCGGATGCGACGTGGCAGCGACGCAAAAGCTCAGTCCCAATTTTCCGCAAACAATTACAATGCATGTGTGCAGGTGTCAAAGGCGACCCACGCACCAGAGGCAGCAAAGGCGTGCAAGCACCTGGTTGAGCAGTGGCGCAAGCTGGTGGAGGCACCCACTGCTGCAGGCAAGTATGGGGCAGTGCAGTGTGTATATGTTGTGTGCATGTGTGTATGTGTGTGTGCATGTTTGTGTGAGCCTAATGCAAGTATGCCCGTGCGTGGTAGAGGCACCCGCCGCAAACAGGCATTTAACATGGAGTGTGTGTATGTGTGTGTCTTTTGGTTATAAGCCTGTGTTTCTGTGTGTATGTCTTTCTGTGTGATATGTGCTGATGCGTGGGTGGGGTGCGGAATTGTGCTGTACAAGTGTGATATGTGCTTATGCGTGGGTGTGTCACAAATTTGTGCTAAGTCTCGCTCAAAGAAACGTTGCTTTTAATCAATGAGCTTTCTTGCCGGGAATCAATTGCGCTGACTGGCATATCTCCTCAGGCGCGTGTTTGCATTGGACAACAGAACTTGAAGCTCCTTTTCAGGCTGTAAAGAGAGAGGGGCTTCTGAACCGACGCATACAGAAACAGCCACCTGTCATGGTTTCAGCATCATCTAGTCACTAAGTAGCAATGCAGACTACTTTTTGTCAACTGCATGTGTCTCAGCAGGAGCCGTAGACTCTGGTAAGAGCAGTAAGGGGGTTGCTGCAGCAGCGTCACCGTCCTCATCGTCAGCTGCAGGCACAACCAGCAACGCAAGTGAGGCTGGAAAAGGACCTGGCTCGGTAGGGAGGGCAGGGGAGGCAGAGGTGCAGGACAAAGGTGCGCAATAAATGGAGGGGGGAACGTAGCAGGATTTCACTATATTAATTAAGGGATGTGTGTGGAGGAGGTAGCATAGCGTGAGTGGAGGAGGAGGGATGTGTGTGGAGGAGGTAACATAGCATAGCATAATTCAACCAGGTCGGCTGGTTCTTTTAAATAGGAAGTTTTTATGGAGGAGGTAACCCATCATTAATCCACCAGGTGAGCTGGCTCCTCTGCATAACAGGCCATGCTACTGCAGCTTTCGTACTTGCCAATTAGAGGGCCAAACACGGTAACGAGGCCCATTGCAGTTTATAGGCAAGTTAGTATGTGAAAGTAAGTAAATTGCAAGGCCCGTGCTACTGCTGCTTGCCTGCTGTCCAAGGCACACATTCCCCTGGGTGCCTTTCCTTGCCATCCGAGTCCTTCACAATGGGCTCAACCAATGAGAGCTCTCTCTCTCTCTATCTATCTCTCTCTCTCTATCTCTCTCTCTCTCTATCTATCTCTCTCTCTCTCTCTCTCTCTCTCTCTATATATATATATATATATATATATGATGTATATATGATAAGCTGACGCAACAAGCTGCTCCTTGGGGCGCTCACTCTCTCTTCTTGGAGTAAAAACTAAGCATTTTGACTAAGTGATGCGCGCTGTGCGCCAAACCAAAAGCTGTTGCAAGCACTTGTGCCCTGCATTTACGCCTCGCTTTTGGTGCCCTTTGTTTTGTGGTTGTCGTTTTCACAGGCCCTACGATGCTGCACACCAAAGGTTTTAAGCCCCCCCCCAGCCGTTCAGGCTCAGCAAGCAGGGATGGCTCAGAGGGCCAAGCAGACCAACCTTCAGCTGCTCCCCCACCCAGGGCAGGAGCCGTGCCGCACTCTATCTTTCCTACCTCTCACAAAAAGGTGAGGACTCGTGCAGCGCGTGGGCACTCGCCCTAATTGTCCGGTAAACCTAACCTGTGATGAAATGAGGTGCCTGAGCTGTATATCTTCCCTACCTCTCACCGGTGCCTGGGCTGAAAATTCAACGAGTTCACAATTGATGCCAGATAGTGTTTGCACTTTATACCACACAGTTTATGTTTATGATTAGCCTTTGCACTGAACTGACATGCGTGCCTACCTCTGTCATGTGTGTGTTGCTGCAGCCCTTTCAGCCTTCACAGCAGCAAGAGCCGCAGCAGCCAGAGAAGCCATCCACTACACCTGCAGCCGCTGCAGCAGCAGGCTTCTCCCTATCACCGACACCAGCTTCAGCACAGGCACCGGCACTTGTGCACGCAGCAACTGGAGAGGGGGTGGCTAACGGGGTGCGTAATAGAGAGGTAGCTGCAGAGGGAGGGCAGCCACAGCCACAGCCACAGCCACAGCAGCAGCAGCAGCAGCAGCAGCAGACGCCACTGCAGCAGCAAGAGGAGTTGGCTGGGTTATATGACGGATGCGACACCCCCATGGACGCAGAAGTCAGCTCTGATGTGCCAGCAGCACCGCCACCCGCCCCTACCAGCACGCCAGCTAAAGCAGGGGAAGAGCATAAGCAGCAGAGGCCAGCCTCCTGCGCACAAGGTACCCCATCTGCACTAACTCCTCCCCCAGGCCTCCCCACACGCACCTTCCTCAGTAAGCGTCCAGGCCTGCAACTAGGCTTAGGCCTGGGCCGCCTCGGAGCAGCTGCTGCTGCAGCCAACAACAACCACAACCACCACAACAACAACAACCACAACAACAACAACAACAATACTGGTGCTGGTTCTGCAACTAACCTTTCCCCATTGTCTGTCAGTGGCAGTGGGGGTGGCAATGCGGCCCCTCCTGGGGGGCTTGCTTCTACAAGGCTGGGCTCCCTGCGTGATGGCCCTGGAGGCATTGCATCAGCTCGGCAAGGTGGGTGCAAACACGCGTGGTGTTAAGTCATTTTATTACCAGTGTCACCATACGTTTTTTATGTCGAGAGATGCTTCCCTTCGTCGCGTATGCTTTCTCCTTTAAAATATTTTTGCTTTTCATATCTAGCTTTTTGTGTTCAAATAAATTAGAGATGACGTTTGCCTGTTCCACTTTTGTTGCCTAGTGTCTGCATAGCTACATCAGCAACAAAGCTCGCTTCTCTTTCCCACCTAATAAACACCTGCTTATTTTTGACCTGACTTGCAAGGAACACTGACTTGCCATATCTAGCAATCAGTTAAATATTACGCAGGAAGTAGGAACCGTGCGCGGCTTGAGAAGGATTCATTTTGCTTCCTCACGCTTGTCTGTACTATGGCAAAGCACCGTGTGCACTTTTATGTACTAAGGCAGAAGCACCGTGTGCACTGTGAGATTAATCCGTATCCACATGATGCGTTTCAAACATATGGCAGAAACAATGTGCAACACAAACCACACGCCCTTGCTTCCATGCGCTTCTCTCTTACACAGGTAGTGGGGGGCTCCAGGCTGGCGGCAGTGCTGCCACGCTGGCAGCACAGATCACTTCCTCTGAGCAGCGAGCTGCAAGCATGTTTGGAGGAAACGGCTTCCAGGAAGAGGGAGGGCAGGGTTTAGGGAGTGTGAATGCACGGGAGCGGGCAGCACTCGCTGCCTCGCGCGTTGGTACACCTCCGTTGTTTGGTGGTGGAGGCGCGGGTGAGAGTGAGGGGGCCTTAAGTTTGCGCAAGCGTGGGGCTGGGCGGAGTACTAAATCAGTGATGTGGCCTGAAGAGGAGGAGCAACTGCAGTCCGTGCGTTGGTTCAAGAAGGTGGGCATTGCGTGGACTTGGATTTGAATGGAGGAAAAGATTATAGTAGCAAAGAGCAGCCACCTCCTGTGAGGTGGTTAAAAAGATGTGGGGGGGGTTGGTTTTTAAAAAGTCGTCGTGGTCTGTGTGGTAGTCATTAGGTACTAAGTGCGTAGGAACAAGGAGTCCTGCACTCTGTTTAAGACAGATTGAGCTGCAAAACGATTTAGGACGTTAAATAACGTGGGATGTTTAGTTGCAGTCTGCGATTTAGTGGAGGTAAGACAACCTTAGCCCCCTGTTTAAAGAGGAGATAGGGCACAGGAAAAAAGTGTCAAGTTGCTGGTACTGCCGTCTGTGCTTGTGTACTGGGCTTTGAATACAAGGGAAATAGTGCGTCATGGTATGCCAGCGTTGTGAAGTGAGTAGCTCGTGCATTGCATTATCCGAATAGGCTGACTCCCTATGACATTCTCACATAGTAAGCTCTTGCACCAACCTCCAGGACGATCCTCCCTCTTGTGCCAAAGAAGATGCGGTCATGACAGAGGAGGACTTGGCGTCAGTCACAAGCGGACAAGGCACTAATGGTGGGTGTTGACGTGTGGATGACAGAGTATGCATGAGCAATTGGCGTGTGCAACTTTGTGTGGCAAGTGCTCAAAGCGCAAATGCTCAAAGCGCAGATGGTGGGATCAGGAGTGTGGGAGTGCCTCCTGATCCGCACATTACTGTGGCATTCTATGGCCATTACGATTGCGTTGGACGTGCTGTGCCTTGTACATACAACAATTAGGATGTAAAGACCCAGAAGCCTCCCAAGAGTTTGATTATGGACGTCTTTGCTTTGATCGCCCATTGATACAGTCCAAGTATAGGGGTGTATGCCTACACATCCAGTTAGTTCATCGGTGACAGAAGTTCCGCACCTCGTTTTGCAGATCACCAGTGTAGTAAGGGCCCTTTGCCTTTTGGGGCACACCACCCAGAGTTCCAAGATGCTGCCAAACGTGAGCACGCGTCCGAGAGGGCCACTCTAGTTGCCCAGCACGAGGAGGATGAGCACAAGCGCGCTGAGATGATGGTGTGTGTATGTGTGCGCGAACATGTGGCTCTTGATATGCATAGCTCATAGTGCAGCACAAAAAGGATGATCACAAGCGCGTGTGATGGTGTATGTATGTGTGTGCGTGCATGCGTGCGTGCGTGTACATGTGACTTTTGCTATTATAAGCGCAAGCCTGTGAGACGGTATTGGTAAGCAAATGCGTTCAGGACCTAGGAGAAGACGCTGACAATACAAACATCAGTGGGTCTTTGCTACATTCACTGTGTGGCTTTGCCTGTCCTATGCTTCTCCCTAGTCCACGTGTAGCCCAGCTTTGTCAATTTTGTAGAACTCCAAAAACCAGGCCACAAATATGAGGCACCTTTAATCAGGCATGCTTTGTCAATTGTATTTATTATGCATGTACACATTCAACTGCACTTGTTTGTTCCAAAGATTTTATTTCCCCTGCAAAGCTGTCTTTTCATTTCATAACAGGCACGCCTGCGCGAAATGCACCCCAGCCTAGCCTTGTGGTGCCCTCCTCCAGTTTTCCCCCTTGACCCGGCTTGGGGTGTGGTGGCAGGTACGGCAACGACTTGAGCTACTTAGACAGGCAAGACCATGACAGGACTGTACTGGAGTAGTAGTTTGAACACTGGAGTACCAGTACAAGTGGCCGTGTACAAGTAGCCGCTTGTATGGCCGTGGACAAGTGGCCATGCACAAGGGCCGTGGACATGTGGCTGCTCTGCCAGATTGACATGTACATCGCAGCTTTCATGAACAAAATCAGAGTGCGTGTCTGACATGCCTCTGATCTTTGACACATGTTTGTGGTGGCAGGGGATCGCAGCTTTCATGAACAAAATCAGAGTGTGTGTCTGACATGCCTGATCTTTGACACATGTTTGTGGTGGCAGGGGAGGACAGCCGAGAGAAGGTCATCATGGCAGACAGGGCCACAAAGCTGCCGGCAGCCAGCTACCCAACGGCGTCTCATGTGCCTCCAACGCCAGCAGAGCCTGTTGTCAAGGTGTGCGTTTGTGTGTCTGTGTGTGTTGTGCGTGGTCTTGTGTGTTGTATGTGCATGTAGTGTTGTTTGCTGTAAGTGTGTGTGTGTGTGCTCGTGTGCACTTTGCCAGAGTATGTGAGAGAGAGAGAGAGACATGGATGAGGGTGGAATTATGCAAACGAAGTGCTCGTTAGCAAAGTTATGATTTCTAGCTCCCGAACCCGACCACGGGCAAGAGGATCCTGAAGCCACCTGAAGCCAGCAGCTAGCCTCCTCCTTGCGGGGCTTATCTTGAACTGTTTCGTGTCCTGAGGGCCTATGTCTGCATGTTTGGAGAGGGGGGTGCGTCACAAGCGTGCTCACGTGCGCTGCTAAACGCAAGTGAGGTAATGCTGTAGTGAATTACTTCCAAATTGTCCTTTTCACAACATCATGCTGAATTTATTGTTCAATAAGTTCCGTTCCTGATCCGTGCAGTGCAGTGCAGCAAGGAACAGTTGTGGTGGCGTGATTGAAAGCACTCACAGCTTCTGAAGGATGCAGGAAATTAGTAGCATGACTGATAGTAGCATGACTGATAGTATATGGCTGATAGTAGCATGACTGATAGTAGCATGACGGATAGTAGCATGACTGATAGTATATGGCTAATAGTAGCATGACTGATAGTATATGACGGATAGTAGCATGACGGATAGTAGCATGACCGATTGGTTATGACCGGCTGTATCACCTGCGTGTGACTGGCAAATCTAAAGTCAGTCACATGCTATATCTCTGTCATGCTGCTCGCTATGCTCAGTCAAATACTTTCTGCAGACGCTGCACGGCTGATGGCAGTGAGGATGATGGCATTACAAGAGTATGACATCTGATAGTGCATGACCAACGGCACGGCGAGTAGCATGACTGTTAGCATATGACTGATCGCTCTCAGCCATGCGCTCACAGTCATGCTATGAAAGGTGCTGTCAGGCATACACACTCAGCATCAAAATTCCAAAAGTTAAACAAAGGTCAAATCAACGGCAACCCTCGCTGTTGAGCGCAACCATTCGTGTGCGCATCTCATCGACAGTCCTTCCCTTGTGCCTTGCCGCACCTTGCACGCACACAACACACGCACAGGACGCCCCCTATGACCCAGCCCTCGTGCCTCAAATCCCACTCTCTATCCCCGGCCAAGCTCCAGCTGTCACTCCCCCAGCTGTAGTCCCCCTGCCTGCTCCTACCAAAACTGTGCCAGCACCTGGAAGCCCTGCAAATTTACCAGTAGGCCCCCCTAAAGGGGCCCTCGTTGGCCTGTCCTCAGGGGTTCCACCAGGTATGCATTAACGCATGCACGCATAGATACGTTTGCTGAGACATGTACAGGTATGCATGCGTAGAAATGCTTGCTGAGGCATGTGCAGGTATGCATTGACGCATGCACGCATAGATACGTTTGCTGAGACATGTGCAGGTATGCATGCATAGAAATGCTTGCTGAGGCATGTGCAGGTATGCATTAGCGCATGCACGCATAGATACGTTTGCTGAGACATGTGCAGGTATGCATGCATAGAAATGCTTGCTGAGGCATGTACAGCATGCATTAACGCATGCACATATAGATATGCTTGCTAAGCATGTGCAGGTATGCATTAAAACATGCTTGCTGAGACATGCACGCACACATCAACACGTGGTTAGCTGTAGGCTTACGTTGCAGGTACACGCTCTTTACATATCCACACATAAACACATGTGCACGTTCAAACACGTGCCTAGACGCAATTGCATAAAACCCTAATATGCATCAAGTGCATCACTTGCACATGCACTTGAACTCACATGTGCAATCTCAAATAAAGCGAGGACGGTTAGCACGGACACAAATACACACTCAACCACTTATGTGCAGGGGCCACTGCACCTGCCGTGATTGTGTCAAGTGCCCCCTCTCTGTCCCCTGTGTTCAACCCCCTACAGCCTCCACAATCGGCACCAATGGCTCTTAGGCAGAGTGGCTTGCCTCCACAACAAACAGGTATGTTGTGTGCGTGTAAATGGGTGTGAATGGGTGTGTGTATTGATGTAAGTTGGGTATGGATGTGAATGTGGCGTGCCTGTAAATGTGTGTATTTGTGTATGCATGCATCCAAGTATGATTTCAGAAGCCTTCAAGGCTAAACTCTATTAGAGTCATGCATGCCTTGACCCCCAGCATGCAAGTCCACACTGTGTGCCTGACATTCCCATTGCACCATTTTCCCATCTTTGCCTCCCTCTTTCATCCACAATCCCCGCTTCCACAGCTCTCCCCTTTTTCACTTAGGTATGTAATTTTACGCTAACATCTGACATCCTCTCCCTGTACGACGTGACACGTGCACGCAAATAAAGAACATGCACACATTATGAACACAGGCAGTGCTCCAGACACCTCCAGCGCACTGTCCTCCATCCTTGCCTCCCTCTCTCAGCCACAGCCCGCTCCTCAGCTCCCGCTACAACAACAGCAGCAGCAGCAGCAGCAGCAGCAGCAGCTCGCACAGTCACAGCCACTCCAGCAACCCTTCCCTGCTCCGCCCCAGCAGCAACAAGGTTTGTTTCGTTCCATTTGTCGCCTGCCCATACAAAAGCAAAATGGAACGAGGGTTTGCATCAGCATATCAGCATGCACACACACTCAAGATACAGAGGCTGACTCCCCTGTCTTGCTAAGCTCCAGCAGCAAGGTCTTCCTGACAATTTGATTGCTTGCATGTTTCTGTACGCTTGCATATGCACGTGTCAATGCATACGTATGTACGTGTGTGACTGCTTGCACGTGACTGTCAGCGAGGGATGGGGACACAGGTACACACAGGATGAGGTCGTATTTGTTCAAGTGCATGCCACTTGTTTAAGCCATCTATGTGAGTTGGTGTTGAGTGCTTTGCTTTGAAACTGTGCTTTATCCCTTCATATGGCAGCACGCACTTACACTCTTTGAAGTACAGGCAAACACGCATGCGCATATGACTACACACATTCAAGCAAATTCACACACGCAGCACATACAACACACACAGGTGGTGCAGCTGCAGGGGGTCCACAATGGCTCAATTCCGTCATGCAGCTACTCAACCCCACACAGCAGCCACCGGTACGTCATTTCACACATGGCCAGCCTGAATCTCATTGCAATGACAAAGTACACCGTTTGTATAAGCTTTGAAGTGTTTGCATCAAATTTGGTGATCGTGTTGAATACTGAAGGCCCTTCGCATAGCTATTAGTGCTTTGTAAGCACTTGATGCTTTGGACACAGTGGACCACTTCAGACATCTAGTTATGAGATTTACCACACTTCTGTTAAATTCCCCTTCCTTGCAAATCCAGGCTGCGCAACCGTCCCAGACCTCCAAACCGTCACAGCCACCGACATCACGCCCACTACATCCCCCTCACCTACATCAACATCAACAGCAGCAGCAGCAGCAGCAGCAGCAGCCCACCTCTTCTGCTGCCACCCCCCCTCTGTCTGGCAACGACTTGTCTCTGCTCCTAGCCTCCCTGGCCCCCGCACTAACCACCGGCAGTGGTTCTACCCCCCCACCTGCAACCCCCCCTCCTCCCCCTTCTCGAGGCCACGTGACGCCAGGTTTGTTGTGAGGCTCAGACGTGTCTTGTTGTTGGTTGGAGTTTTTGTTATAATAATGTCATATTTTTGTGAAAAGGCTTTTTATGTGTACGGGCTACTCAAAAAAGCTTGAAGGTTTAGGCAAATATGCAGGGACCGGCGTATAGCGTTATATGAGACTTTTCTATAGCGCTTTATAGCGATACAACGCTTATATATTGCGCTATATTTCAGCCGTTATGTCTGCCAAAACTCCCCTGTGCTGAAGGAGATATGACATTGGATTTGAAAGGCATGCAGGGTACCGTGCACAATGCTCCTTGGCAAAAAATGAAGTCAGGAAATTTGTTGACAGAGCTCTGACGGGATTTAGGTCCCAAATATAGCGCTATACCTGTGGTTCTGTGCCACACACATGCCTTATGTGGACACAATGCCTGTGGAACAGCATGTCCCCCTGGCCAAAGTATTGAACCAAGACAGCTGTGCGTGCTTGCGTGCTTATCTGCGTGTGAGCGTGCGTACCTGTGTGCAAGTTTGTGCGTGTGTGCATGCGCCTGTGTGTGCATGCGTGTGTGCATGCGTATTTGCGTGCGTGCGTGCATGCGTATTTGTGTGTGTGCATGCGCGCGTGCGTGCGTGCGTGCGTGTGTGTGTGTGTGTGTGTGTGTGTGTGTGTGTGTGTGTGTGTGTGTGAGTGTGCGTGCGCGTGTGCGTGCGTGCGTGTGTGTGTGCGGACGTGCATGTGTGCGCTTGCATGTGTGTGTGTATGTGCGTGTGTGTGTGTGCACGCGTGTGCGTTGTGCCTGTGCGTGCAAGCTCTGCAGGAGTGTATATGTGCACTTGTGTGCAGGTGCAGGTGCAGGCACGTCTGTGCATTTGTGGTGCTCATGGTATGTGGTGCTCATAGATAGTACTCATGATGTGTTGGCTCATGCTATGCGCTCCTCACAGCACTCCAAGGCTCCACGGGTACGTGTTAGTGTTGAGTCGAAGCTTGGACGCCCAAGGACGATTTCCAGCCAAGTTTGGAGGCGTGGGCACGAGCCGAAGCGAATTGGCGATTTCAATTTTGGCACGCGCTCTATCTGAAAGTAATATAGCGCTATGAGCAAACGCCCATCCCTACAAATATGCCAGGCAAAAATGTTAGGAATGAAGTATCAATGGCATAATTCATAAATATCCCTTAAAAAATCTTCAATTAAGGGATCTTGCAGCACCTGTACCGGAACCTAAAGAAGGCGTGCTAAGGAGAATGTGTCAAGATATACATACACATTTCTGCTGAAGAAAGTGATTGCCACCCAACTGTGAATTTTGTCGTACCCCTCTTGCAGCGCCACCAGCTGCGTCAGGCCCCACGCAAATGCCCCATCTCCCCCCTTTCTTCCCCCAGCCCTCCAAGCCTCCTCCTGGTGCTGGCACCCTCCCAGCGTTCCAGCACCAGCAGCTCCAGCAGCATCAACAGCACCAACAGCATCAAAACCTACAGCAGCACCAGCAGCAGCACCAGCAACAGCATGAGGGCCCCGCACGCGATCACTTCAACAGAATCACGGGAGCAGGTTCTTCCAATTTACAACCAAACCAGCCACGCCCGTTGCCACCCCATCCTTTCTCTACTAGGCCCCCACCTTTTCCGCCATCAGACCCAGGTTAGAACATGCGGATGTGTGCAAACATGCACATGCATGCACACACATAAGCATGCATACACCCACATATTCTAACACATACACATATACACGCATAATGTTATGCAGAACTTTCTAGAGCAGCAATGGCAGTGAGTGTCCTGCAAAGCCCTTGAATCTTCCAAGCTGCTGGCCTACTGCCCAGCACAACTGATGAATACATTAAGACACTGAGTAAAATTCAACCTTAGTTCGCTATCCTTTCATCATTTGACCATTGATCACAACTTCTGCCGTTGATCGCTCTGCTCTCATCTTGTATCCCACACATTCTCGTGCATCGTCATTCCCCTCCATCACCCATTTGCTCCTTATATCTAACTGTTACATGCCAGGTTACTGGAACGCTGTTAGTCAAGAGCACCTCATTTTCCAGAGCAAAAATGTCATGGTCAGGCTCTTTTCATGTCTTGTCTGCCGATTGCAGTGCAGCCCAAGCTGAAGTCAGGCACAGAGACCTGTGTACGCCTATGTCAAGCTCGCACTATGGTTGCCCATTTGCGTTTACATACTAGAATGCCCCTACATTACAAATGCAGGAGCAGCTGCCCCAACGCAGCAGCCTAGTGGTTCAGCAATGTGACACCTGCTGCTGATTTCATCACACGTTAACACATCATCACTAAAACGCTTACCTTGCAGGAGCAGCTCCCCCAACGCAGCAGCCTAGTGGCCCGCCAAATCAGACACCTGCAGAAGGGATGGGAGCTATAGGGGCAGGGGGACCCATTGGACTCCCTTCCAGCCTTCCCCTGAATGCAGCAGCAGGTACCGAGAGCAGTCAAAAATTTTAAGTACGTCGCCAGTACTTTACCATTTTTAGGATAGGTGTGTATATGGTCTATATAGTGTATATGTGTGCAGTATAGACCATATATTGTGTGGGTGTGTATATGTGTATATAGTCTGTCTAATCTATATAGTGATTATAGTCTATATGTTTGCCAGGTAATGATGAGGTACAGAAAATGAACGTGGTACCTTTAATCACGACCAGCACTAGCAGAAGAGGCAACAAACGAACGCCATATAAGGAGATGCATTTGCCCTGTTTTGCAATTGCCCTATTTTAGTCTGGCCAGGTTTTACCTCACCTTCAGCCTTTTTTCAAGCAGTCATTTAGCCACGCAGCAGACAGGTGGTATGCGAAAGGTAAATTGAATGTAGCTTTGCTGGTATGCTAAAATGAGTGGGCAGATATGAGCAGATGGTTCAAATAGCTGTCACACAGTGGAAAGGACAGCCATCACAGGTCATGTGCAAAAGATAGCATTTACTCAGGCAGACATAAACTCCAATATGATTGTGTTTTTTTTAGTGACCAGCACTCTTACCCGAAAGCAGCTGAGACTATCCATATGCAACCCGATTTCTCACAAGGGCACACACACACTAACTTGCACACACACAGACACACACAAACGCACGTACAACAACCTCTCATGCACACAGGCCCTCAAGATGCTGCTGCAGCAGCAGCAGCAGTTGGACCACCAACCGGGGGCCCCAGTGGGCCTCCTAACCTAGCTAGTAGTGGACTCCCCACATCTGGACCGCCCGCTGTTGCTGCAGGTAAGGTTTCTGTGATACCGTTTGCAGGCTGGATGCCATGATCGTGCTCATGTGACCCTCAATGCCTGCCAGACCTTCTGCTGCAGTCTCGTGTGTTACATCAACCTAATTATTAGCCTGCCTTTAAGTAGGAGGCGTCTAGGTGCATTTCTTGTGCTGCGGTCCTTATAAAGCAAGCTCTTGAGATTTGATGTCAAATTAAGTAAAGAGTTATTAATAAGTCATGACAGCCTTCCTGTAATTGCGCCTAATATGTTGTCAGTCAGACCAAAGGAATGAAGCATTCTTGGAACAAAACAAATGCAGACAAAGACTCTAGGGCACCGAAGGGCGTAACTCTGGTAGAAGTTTTTCTTTCAATTATGTAGGCCTGCCTTAATTAGGTTTACCTTGCAGTGCAGCAATCAGCAATGCTTCCTATCAGGTCTAATTCTTTCTGGGGAGTGACTGTGTGTGACCTAGAAATGACTGTACATTCTATAGGAGATGAAGAGCCTACCTCATGTTGACTTCACCACAGGCCAGCCTATAGTCCGTAAAGCCAACGGCGGAGCTCGTTATTTTCAACAAGGTCAACCTCCCAAAAGGCATTTTAGAACAGCAGAATACTCTTTTTATCTGGAGCATTCATTTAATGAAACACAATATATCTGGTTATAGTATTAAAAAAGCAAACTATAAACTTCGTGAGTACAATATTTGTCACATGCAGGCCTCCCTACAGGCCCACCCAACAGCAGTGGTCCCATGGGCCCGATGATGGGTAGGTCATATGTAACCCACGAGCACGCACAAATAACTACATTGCACACGTGTAATACATACACTCCATGTTCGCATAATTATACTGAAAAATAGATCCACAATTTCACAGTTCACAGTGTTGTGATAGGCCCCCACTTTCTACCTTGATGCTCCTTGCGGCACCTGACAGTGTTGCAAGGTATTCTTTGTTCGACAGCTTTGGTACAAAAGTTTGCTGCACGCAGCCAGGCCTTTTTTGCCAAATTCACATGCAACCACACAAAACGTGGCCGCACAAATACACATGTAAGCACACGTACACATACACACACGCACACGCACACACATACACACGCACACGCACACACACACGCACGCACGCACACAGGCATGGATCCCTTGATGATAAGCCAGATGATGATGGGCCCCATGGGCCCTATGCTCATGGGTATGCCAGGCCCCATGGGTATGTCAGGTCCAATGGGCATGTCTAACCCCATGATGATGAGCATGATGGGTGAGTGGGGTTTTGTACAACGCTTGTTCATAGCACGTGCGTAGAGAAGTGCTGCCAGAGTTGTCTACAGTTTATGAGGGCAAGCTTGCGTCCTATGCCGTGTTTTAACCCCATACTGATAAAAACCCAATCTATGTTTATGTGAGCGGGCTCGTAAATATTTATCATTTTTGATGTTAGTTGCAGGAGGGGAAGCTGCTGCAAGAAGCGTGCTTAGTTTGCACTTTGTGAAGTTGATGGGGAGCTTAGATAATGTCAGAGGGGGTTGATTGGCCAAATTGCAGGAAATGTTCCTTCCTGGTTTTCTTTTCCACATGCAACCATGTCAACCCTAATTTTGTCAATAAAGATTACGTTCACCAAAAAATGGTGAAAATCAGATGACCCCAGATTGCACTTCTGGCCTCAGATCACCTCAAATGGGCCCACAGCTCCACCCTGGGACCGTTTTTAATTCCCAAAACTAGTATTTATGACTTCCTTATACCATGCGACCATACTGCATGATCCAAAACAGGATACAAGGAGGTCAAAAAATGACCTTTTTGGCACCTTCTTGGCTGATTTTCTCATATGATTTTCTCTAAGGGTAATGGCTGGAATTCTATATTTCACCAACCACTGGATCTTATCCCCTCATTTTTCTTGCAATGATGTTATTTATAGAATCAAGTCAAATACAATTTTAATGACTTGATTTGGTGCAGCGGTTGGTCAGATCCAGCACACGGGTGCCTGAAAATAGGTTTCACGCCGCGGCCGAGTAGGCATAAGTGACCTCATTGGCTACAATGGAACTCAACCGCTATAGAGCCCACCATATGATATCAAGTCTAGTTGTAGCCAATGGGGGCACGCACACTCTGGGAACATTTGAAAAACAACCCCATTTTGGGGGTCAGATAGCCCCCTCTGGGATAATGTTTCATAGCAAGTGGTTGGCAGCATTCAGGGAGTGTCAGGAGCCTGCCTTTAACGCGCCACAAGTGTAGCATTTGGCCTACAATAAGTGTAGAATATTTTGTGAACTCATCAAGCCTAGTACTTCAGGGCAATTGTACGAATTGGGTGAGGTACGCAACTCTTAGCTGAAGGATTAAATGGGCAACTCGCTCCCTGTCATAAGTCGGCCGTTGGATGATATGTCGTAGACCCATTGCTCGTCTTTTTCTTATGATACCCTTATTTTTCATTGTCCACTTTAACAATTAATCCCTTCTGTAGCCGGTTTGATGGTTGAGCTGCTAAACTTTGATATCATGGACGCGTTGCATGACTTTCAATAGGATAAACCTTCTTTCCAATCATTTACTACAATAGTAATTGGTCGTCCCCTATTTAATCTTCTTTAATGGTTGTTTTGCCAAATTTGCTCCACAGAATTCCCCCCTGCGCACACATCACGGACATTGTACGTATTTTTATGCATCCAGACCTTAAACGTGTGCACACGCACCACGACATGCACGCGCATACGCTCACACATAGACACGCTCGCTCTTGCACCTAAACTCGCGTATTCAGTCTCACACTCCACACATGTGCTCTGTGTAGGCATGGACCCGATGATGATGGGCATGGGCCCTGGCGGGCCTATGGGCATGATGAACCCGATGATGATGGGCGGCAGGGGCATGATGGGGAGGGGAAGAGGTGAGATCAACGCACGGCAGGGCATTAATTGCTGAATGCTTGCTTTTTTTCTGTAGGTGTGTGCATGTTTGTGTGAGCAAGTTTGAACTACGGCTGTGGGTATGTCTGTGCATTCAAATCTATTTGTATGCGTGTGTGCGTGCTCGTGGGTATGGGGTAACGGTTGCTCTCGAAAAATGCTGATGGTTTTGATCCCTCAAGCGGCTTAATTAAACGCATCAATTTGCAATTAGGAGAGGAGATGGTGGCCAAGCCAGCCACAGCCTCGCTGAAATGGTATTTAACCCTTTGATGAAGTTGTACCTCTGGGCGGGGGCGTTAGAAAAAGTGCGCAAGTTCAAGAAACCTGCAGATGAAACCTATCGTCACACCCACATACAAGATCCCCAACACATAGGCATACGTGCACGCCCAGGGGCGTACAAGATGGGCTAATCTGTGTCTGTATTTGGCTGCACAGGTGGCTTCCCAGGGAGGCCCCCCTTTTATGGAGGAGGAATCCCGCACCCACGAGCACAGGCAGGCCCTGGGAGGTGGCCCGGGGGGTTTGATTTTCCTGGGGGAATGCCCCACGCACACATGAGACCACCTGTGCTGGGTGGGGGTCCTCCTCATGGAATGGTGCCCCCACACGGAATGACGCCACCCCCTGGGGAGCCAGGAAAAGGTGAGCGTGGTTGTGTGTGTGCGCACATATGTGCATATGTGTGTGTTTCGTGTGTTTGATTGCTCTTTTAGGCAATGCATGTGTGTACAATGTTTAGCATACACTATATGTCTGTGCTTGTGTAGGCAAGCACGCACCTGTATAAAATGTATGTCACTATGATTGTGATGATTGACACATACAAAATTACATACACCCAGAACAGATATGCATGCAGACCACCAGCCTGCAGGCCCCAGCATGACCCTCATAAACTAAATGCTACCAGCTGCTCAAAATCCATGCACGCACGCCTTGGTTTGTATTCATGCACTCCTCCGTAATCACACAACAGCACAACGTGTGTACCAATGGCCTCATTTGCGCACTACAACTTCCTCAAACATGAATGCACTCAAACGCACACAACGCTCACACACACACACACACACACACACTCACACACACACACACACTCATGCAGGTGGCCCCCAGCCTGCAGGCCCGCCCCAGCAGCAGCAGGGTGGGCCTAACAAGCCACCACCATCTGCTGACACTCAACTATCTCACGTAGAGGGAGGAGGAGGTGCGGGCCCTCTAGGTTCGCCTAGCCTGCCCATTATCCCTCCTCCTCCCCCCCCTCCCAGGGGTCCGCGAGGCCCACAGCAGCGCCCTCCCTCTGAGGGCAGCTTCCAGGTAAATGTGGGCGGGTGTGTAGGTGGGAGAGTGGGTGGGCATGGGTGTGGGTATGTTCAGAGTTGGTGGTGTTTTATTAGAGTGTTTATGAACGAGTTCAGGTATGCTGGGGAATGTTATTGAGAATGTCCAAAAAGGTAATGAGAAAGCTAACTCTCTACCTAACACCCAAGTTATGCCACTAAGAAACGCAAATCCCAACTGTTCAAGCGTTAATTTTCCGCTCAATCTGTCCTTCTTTTTGTGCATACGTAACTGGCATTTCAAGCACGGCATGTTGCGCATAAGACATACTGTGCAGCCAGAGTTTACCTGGCAACAACAAATCAAACAGTGTGTACTATTTCTTGTATGAACTTGCGTGCTGTTGATACACAGTAAGTATGCTCAGTTTGCTGAGCTCACAAGCATAACAACTGCACACTTTTAACAAAGAGCATGTATGGCTTGCCAGGAACAAGAGTGTGTGCGCAATGATGGCCAGCATGCTTATCTCATGCTTTTTATATTTGCAGGGTAACCAGGGCCGGCCGCCTTGGGTTGGAGGCGGAGGAGGCATGGGCCCAGGAGGGATGATGCATTTTCAGCACCCCCAAGTGTGTCTAAGAAAGGATTACTCTTATTGATGACACGGCCAGCGAACACATGAATCCACAATCCGTTACATTGTAGTATGCAGAAATGGTGTTGATTTGACCTAATGCGCATACATACACACATGCAGGTGAATGCACGCGTGCGCACGTACGCACACATACTTGCATACACATACACACACAGAGGCACACATAAACGCACACATATGCTCTAAGACTAAGAGCACAAACACACAAATGCACACGCAGATGGGTGGTCAACCACTCCACATGGGCATGGGGGGCGAGGGTTTGGGAGCAGGAGTCCCCGCAGGAGCAGCAGCAGCACAGCAGCAGCACCACCCTGGCGGTTACAAAGGGGGTATGCATGAGGGGGGGG
>Ga0307945_1001273_pt1 | contig 19472 bp, 19 predicted proteins | sample OrgLakmetagen228_FD_201818 | JGI IMG/M metagenome (GOLD analysis project Ga0307945, IMG submission 201818) | Saline water microbial communities from Organic Lake, Antarctica - #228 | ecosystem: Environmental > Aquatic > Non-marine Saline and Alkaline > Saline | place: Antarctica: Organic Lake...
GTGCGTGTGCGTGTGCGTGTGTGTGTGTGTGTGTGTGTGTGTGTGTGTGTGTGTGTGTGTGTGTGTGTGTGTGTGCTCGTGCGCAGTGTGCGGGTGTAGTTGTGTGTTTGTGTGCGTGTGTGTGCCGCGCGTGTGTGTACGAGTGTCGCACGGACATAATTATGTATTTTAAAATACGAACGGCGCAGATATTTTGAGAATAACCAGCCCAACTGAAAAAGTCTTTTCAGGGGGGCGCCCCTTGACTCACCCATATTAATATCTATGGTTTGTTTGGATTTTTTGTGTGCCTGGACCTCAGGAATTCGTCGGGTCGAGATAGAAATTCCGCTTGCAGAATAGCCTCACTCCGGCCATGAAGGGGATGTCTAGAGTCGCCGCAGCACTGAAGAGGTGATTATTATTGGCTCATACGCGCTTCCGGAACGCTTGCGCCCTCATTCAACGGACTGGAAGTTGAAAAGGCTGGGCGCTCTTTCTCTGCAGGCTGACCAGTGTTCCTCCCAGTTCCAGCCCAGAGCAGAGCAGGAGCCCCAAAGATACAGCTGGGAGCAGCTTGAGGGGGCGGGATGCCAGCAACAAGGCTGGCCAGGCTACCTCCCTCAATTCCAGGGACGCTTCTCGCGGCGAGCCTCTCAGTGATGAGGGCAGTAGCATGTTTGATGAGGGTTTGGTAGATGATGAAGTCTTCCAGAAGCTCATATGTCTGAGTCCGGAGAGGTGAGCGCGTGGTGGGCTTGGGAATTCGCACCTTGTGAGAATTCCAGTTCTGTACGTACCTTTTCTTTTACGCTCAGCCCCAAGGAATGGCACCGGTTCAGGTTAATTTCAGCCCTAGATATACAAAAATTTGCACACTTGTATATTCAGGAGTGACGGCAGCAAGGCGCCCAATGTTGACTCAGATCGACCCTCGCCATCCAAGCCAGCGCAGTCTGAGGTCCCTTCTGCAGCTGCTGAGGCGGCCACGATAACGGACAGCCAGGTTGGGAAACAGGGCACAATGTCTGTGAAGAGCGCCCCTGACAACGCTGCGCACATCAAGCAGCTTGACCCTGACAGGTGTGTGCAGAACTCAAAAAAGGCGTATGCTTGCAAGGTACTTCAAAGAAGGCCACGTACAGCACTTCTGGCTACCAAACTGTCCAGCGTTGTGTGTGTGTTTATGAAATCATCTTCAATCGTCTACTAATTTGCCTGTGCCCTGCAGCCACACACTGGCTATCTCAGCCAACTGCCCAGGAGCCCTGAGGCGGCAACACTGGTGCGTTTCCTTGCATCTATCTGGAAAAGGTTGAAACGAGATGGCTGTACATTGTACATTGCACTTTGGGATGTAGGAACCTCTTAAACTCACACCACCTTTTGCCCTGCACTATGTACATATCTTGTTGACTACCTACCTCACGCAGGATCTGTGGCCGAAAGAGTTATCTCAAGAATATGCGATGCTTCATACATTACTCATGCATGCCACATGCCACAACGCCGTTTTCATACAGGTCCGTCTATGACTTTGACTTACGGTCGGTGATGTACCACGGAGTCATGTCCATCGTGTACCACGCTGTGGACAAGCGCAGTGGAATCACAGTTGCGCTTAAGCTGTACAAGCGCCACAAGCTCTCTGCCATCGAGCGGCACCAGGTGCACTGCAGTCTTGCTTGGGTCCCTTGACGTTCTAACCCTATGTTCTGGGTGTTCTAACCCTATGTTTTGGGTGGGCTTTGTTGTGTGCCTACCTTCCAAGTACGTGTGTCTGAAACCTGCTAAAGGTAAAAATGAACCGTGCCTATTTACCTATGTCTTGGGTCGGCTTTGCCTTCTGCATCTCAGGTATGTGTGCCTGAAATCACAAATGGGCTTTGCAACTTATATGCTCACTTGTTTGGAGATAGGGACGCTTTCCTTGCCTTCCTTATGAGTAATAATGATATCATGCGAAGCACGCTTTCCTTGCCTTCCTTATGAATCATAATGATATCATGCGAAGCACAATGACAAAGTTGAAACGCAAATGACCCGCAGGTTGCTCGTGAGATCAAGCTGCATGTTGGCTTGGCTCATCCCAGCATAATTGCCCTGTATGCGGCTTGGAAGGACCGCAACTATGTGTACATGGCCTTAGAGTGGGCTCCAGGGGTGAGTGTGTGTGTGTGTGTACATGCCCTTAGAGTGGGATCCAGGGGTGAGTGTGTGTGTACATGGCCTTAGGGTGGGCTCCAGGGGTGAGTGTGTGTGTGTGTGTGTACATGGCCTTAGGGTGGGCTCCAGGGGTGAGTGGAAACACAGTGCTAGTGCGATTATGTCGACTGATCACAAAACACTCAGCGCTGGCAGATAGTGAAGACTGAATACCGTTGCTTGTACTAATCATGACTGTACACTGTACACATGACACCGAGGAATTTTGTTTGTGACAAGTAATCATGACTTCTGATCACACAGCACTGAGCATGGACATAAGGAAGAGGAGACCTGCTAGTATGAAATGTGTCAGCTTTTGGTCAAATGATACTGAGCATAGACAAGATCATGGATACTGAGCGTGGGTTGGTGTTAGGTCATCACACACATCAGTTTGCCACAGTCACGGAAACTAGTGCGTGCTTAATCTACCCTCAATAGATCCGGTTGTAATACTGTCATCCATGCTGTTTGAGCATTTAACCAAACCTCAAATAGAGTGGCCACAATCACAGTGCCTGTCTGTTCCAAAATGCTCAGAAACAGCACGTCTCCCTTTCCTTTTGCTCATTTTATTGCATATGTTTCCAGGGTGATGTGTACAGCTACTTGCACAGCAACGGAGGCAAGCTCACTGAAGATGCAGCAGTCAAGATGATTCTGGAACCCTTTTTGTCTGGCTTAGACGCCATCCACTCCCAGGCACGTCTTATCAACTATAATGACTTGGCTAGAAGCTTAAAGCGCCAACATATTGCATGCAGCATGTAACATGCTACATGAAGTGCAGCCGTGGGGTTCCTACTACAAGCCCCTTGTTTGCATATACATGTTGTTTAATTCACGAGGCCGCAAGTGTGCGATCGATTTATTCAAGGGGGGACGCCGAAGCCCAAAATGAGCTTGCGCTCTAATTCTTTCTAGCGTATGGGTGCTGCCCCATGAACTGCATTTTCAGAGTTACTCAATGCAGATTTCATAGCAGTTGCTCTTGACAAGTGCAAATCATGGGGCAGCGCCAAACCGACCGCGTGAACCTGCTTATCAAGAACAAATGTGCTGTATCTGACCACCCAGAGCACCATATCGAGTGATCTATGGTGTGTTAGGATTCTTCGTTCCAATAACTACAACGTTTGAATAAAGATACCAAGAGTTTGACGAAATTTGTTGATTGTTTTGCCATTCTGCTATGGGAAGCAACATACTACATACTAGGATGCAAATGCACGGGTGAATTTGTATGCAAGGCGGCTAATTATAAGCACATGCTCTAGTAGCTTTTTACGTCAGCTTTGTCAGCTTTGGTTTGAAGCTTAGTTGGCTCCAATTTGAAGAAGTTTTGTGTGAGTAATCGCCCTTTGAGTGCAAAAAAGGTACATATTATGAATTCTGACCATTGCTCCTCTTTCAAGTTCCGTTATATAAGTGTAACATGTTTTAATCAGAGATTTAACCATCAGACCTGATCTTCCTTCATTTTTTTATTTCATACGATATGTGTTCACAGGGTCTTATCCATTGAACATGTTCACGTTTGTCAATGAGCCCATAAGCTGCCCAATTTCTGGGCACCCACTCTGGCTGCACTTTATAACGTCGCCCTCATTGACTTGTTTGGCCAAGTATAAATGTAGGATCGCATGTATTAGGATATCAAGCCTGAATGTGTCCTGCTGAATTACCATTTAAATCAAAACCTGAGTTTTTATTCCATGGTGCTCACTATACACCACCTCCGTCCATAGGGTCTCATCCATCTGGACGGCAAGCCTATAAATGTCCTGCTTTGTATTATATTGAAACCTGAGCTCTTATTTCGTGGTACTCAATATACACCACCTCCGTCCACAGGGCCTCATCCATCGGGACATCAAGCCTGAAAACATCCTGCTCACCCGATCGCTCCAGATCAAAATTGCCGATTTCGGTCTAGCAATTGACTCCAGCAATGAGGTAGCCAACACCAGGTGTGTGTATGTGTTTGAGTCTTTTGTTGGCGCTATGGGATCTGCGAGGTCTTTTGGGGACATTCTTTTACGTAAGACAAACCAAAGGGCCGTTCTTAATCCATCACCGTGTACCCCCAAAAAGCAGAACAAGCGCCATGATAGCTTAATTTCAGCCACACAGGTGTAGGAGTTTTACGGTACCCGGTTCCAAAGTGGCTCCTTTTCCTTAATGTGGGGAGTGTCTTTTCACTGCCTGCGTAGTTTTTCCTTTTTTTTCAGCCACACAGGTCAAGTAGCCCATGCAATCCCCTTTCTTCTGCCCCCTTCCCTCCTGTCAACCTACCCACACGCACCCTCTTGTTTCTGCTGTGCAGGCTAGGGACCATCGACTACTTGGCACCAGAGATCCTTGACTGTCCTGTGAAGCAGAACCCACAAGACAACAAACAGAACCCAAATATAGGGTGAGTATGTAAAGGCATGAGAGATGTCTTCGTGGGGCGGCGCCTTTCTGTCGTCCTTGTCTTTCAGAGTCCAGGAAGCAACACACAATATTTGTCAACACCACATACCTTTACTAGAGCAGACTCTGTGTATTGACGAGCATAACCCAAACAAGGAGTGAATCACAAGGGAGAAGGAAGTCGGCAAAAGGAGATGTCTCATTCTATTCCGCAAATAAAATGGCATACATTAAGGAAAGGAATTCTTTTCGAATGCTCACAGCAGTCCAAGGCCTTACTAGTCTTTTACATGTACTCCTTGAGGTTCAATTGCACGAGCAGGGCTCATATAAAAGGATAGGAGACAGGATGGGAATGCTGGTCTTCAGCAGCGTGGACTGTTACTTTCATGCGTAAGGGTGTCTTGATACACAGACATCTTGATGCACAGACAAAGCTATGTCTGATCGAACTATTGTCACAATGAAGCAAAAGGCTTAGCACATGATCAACTATTCTTTCTTCCATTCATTCTGCGAGGCAGCTGGGACTCCTTGCGGTTTGGCAAAAGTATTCAAGGGTTGTGCTGGCTGTGGATGCAGATACACAAACAAGGTGGACTGCTGGTCTGTGGGGGTTCTGCTGTATGAACTGCTTGTGGGGCAGGCCCCCTTTGCAGCGGTAAGTGCACACACACACACATACACACACACCACACACACACATCTGCAGCAATTGATGACTTTCTCCTGAAGTGTCTCCTCTTCTGTGCCTCTTTTAAATGTTTTTTTGCCTCTCTACCCATCGTGGCAGCAAGTCTCACCTAGCTGTTCCACCCCCTGGATTTGCTGTCTTTGTGGCTCTCTGTACCCAACTAATTAGCCAACTAGAATGGGCCAAGGGGAAGGTCCAAGAAAAAGGTCTAAGTTTTAAGAGGAAGTAGCTTGGCCTCCTTGTTACTATAAAGTTCACCACTCAACTGCTTACTCTTTGCTCCCATTTCACTCATCTCTCATCTCCTTGCATAGGAGCTCCAAATTCAACCGTGAAGCAAGGAGCGGGCTGCCCTTTGCAAACTACCCCTTCATCACAAATGTGCAAACTACCCACTCATCACAAATGTGCAAACTACCCACTTATCACAAATGTGCAAACTACCCACTCATCACAAATGTGCAAACTACCCATTCATCACAAATGTGCAAACTACCCATTCATCACAAATGTGCAAACTACCCACTCATCACAAATGTGCAAACTACCCATTCATCACGAATGTGCTTGCTTTCATTCCTTGATGCATTACCCAAATACAATGGCTCATCTTTACTAAGGCTGAGGAGTTAACGATTTGATGTCACAACTTGCACGTCTCACGTAGGCCACGCCTCATGCTTGCACACCTCATGCTTGCACGCCTCATGCTTGCACGCCCCATGCTTGCATGCCCCATGCTTGCACGCTTCATGCTTGCATGCCCCATGCTTGCACAACTCATGCTTGCACTCCTCATGCTTGCACACCTCATGCTTGCATGCCCCATGCTTGCATGCCCCATGCTTGCACGCTTCATGCTTGCATGCCCCATGCTTGCATGCCCCAAGTTTGCACGCCTCATGCTTGCTCACCTCACGTAGGCCACTGCCCAACAGACGCTGATGCTGATCCGATCAAAGACCGTGGAGTACCCCTCATTCCTGAGCAGGGAGGCCATTGACTTCTTGCGCTGCAGCCTTGTGAGTTTATGGACAGCGTATAGTTTTGTCGTTGTGCTGCGGTACGCTACCTTCAGGGATGAGTGACATGAGCTGTTTTTCACAGCCCTAATCTGCACTTTCTGGCACGTCAAATTTGGTACTGCTATGATGAATTTCGATCATTCTGTTGAAGCCAGTTTCCTATGTTCTGTACCCCAGCCTCTCTAAGCTCATACACACGTACACGTGCACATGCACACATTTCAAACACATGTGTACACGGACACGATTTCGCTCACATTTTTTGTCATCTTAAAATCACACATGTCAGCTCCTTCTATTTCTCTCTTCGTATAGCTCTCTCTCTCTCTCTCTCTCTCTCTCTCTCTCTGTCTCTCACACACACACACACACACACACACACACACACACAAACACACACGCAATCCACACACATACATATGTGCAGGTTCGTGACCCGTCAAAGCGCTGCACCATCAAGCAGCTACTGGAGCTACCCCTCATTCGATGCCACTGCATAATGCGAGGCACTATCGATAAGTCCTGCATCATCCGCCGTAACAGCATGCCTCTGTCATCCACAGCTTCCAGGCAGATCACCCAGCCACTTCTGCAGAAGCAGGGACTTCTTAGCAAGGTGTGGCGGTGCCGTAAAATTTGGGTCTCTGTGTCAGCAGGGTCTAGCATTAAAGCAGGTGCATGCAAATGGAAGTTGAGAGGACGACTATTTACAACAGATGGGACTTCTGCTCGGTCTGCAGCCTGCTCATTTCTGGTTCTTTGAGCTGCTCAAGCTACGATCTGATTGCTTGTATTAATCTGGATATAATGATCAATCTCCGACCTGAATGATCAAGCTCCGACCTAATCTGGATATGATGATCAAGCTCTGATCTGATTGGTAATGAGCAAGCTCCGACCTGATTGCCTTTATTGCTCTGGATATAATTCCCAATCGTTCAGAAGCGTACTTTACCATCAATGTTTCCGTGTTAGTCACAAGTCCTACCACCACCAAAGAAAGGAGAGTGTGAGGCATCTGAAGTAAATATTACACACACCAAGGCCTTTGCTGATCTAGATTAGCGCGCATTTGGGGATACCCCCTTCTACCGCTCACACAATCCAAAGCCCCACCAGTACCAAGAACAAAGTCATGTCCAGATCTCACACAAATGAGGCAACTTAAACACTTCATCTCTTCCACACCTCTTCAGTGATGACTCATACCACGCACCCTATATCTCACACAAACGAGGTAGCTCCAATACTTTCTCTTCCACACCTCATCATTAAGAAGCCCCCTGTGGCACTGCCCATTCCTTCCATTGCCCTGCAGTAACCTTGAAATGCTCGTCCACAAAACACAATGCGTGAGTCAAAGTGCTCAACATCAACCTAGACGTGCTTTTTCACCTATATTGCAGGCACCAAACGGCGGTGAGCACAGGCAGGAGGGGCTTCAGCCTCCACGCCTCCAGCCAGTGTCTTCAGGGCCCAATAATCCTTTAAATGTCCGAAGCCCAAAAGCACATGTTTCTGTTGCTTTTCAGCAGGTGCGTTTAATCTAGACAAGACGACCGGTGTTGGTGGAGGAGTTTTATGGTACCCAGTACCGGAGTGGTTCATTGTCCGTAATTAATGAGGGGAGTGCTTCTTCACTGCCTGCGTAGTTCTTTTTTTCTTTCTTTCTTTCTTTTTCTCCTTCATTACCCGGTACCAAAGTGGTTCCTTGTCCTTGATTGATGTGGTGAGTGCTTTTTCACTGCTGCATAGTTCTCCTTTTCTTTGACCACCTGGTGAAGTTGCACAAAACAATGGTCATACACTTAATTGCATGCTTTGTGACGATCTTTAAATAAACAGGAATGGTGCCAAGGATGCTACTCCTCTCTCTTTATCACGGGTAGTGCTTTCAGTGCTGCAGGCACCTCGTCTTCCTCGACAACACTAGTATATATCAATTTGTACACGTTCGTACATACATGCACACGCACGCACATCATAAACATACACACATACACACACACACATATCAACCTAACTCGGGGTTTACCTTTCGCAACAAACCAGCACACGCTATCTGCACACGCAGCAACCTCTCCTTCCTGGCCTCCCCCTCCCTCAAAAGTCTCCCAGCAAGCTCGAAGCCGCACACTCCTTGGGCAATCAGCTTAAGCAGGCCTATACCACGCTGGGTGTCAACGGCAGCACAAACACCAAGGCCCTCACATCCCCCACCAAGTCAGTGCCGAAGGATGAGGCCCCCCCCTTCCCTATGTACGGTGCAAAAGGCCTTGCCCTGCCTGTCGGCCCTGGTGCAACCGCTGCTGGAGCAGGTGCGGTATTTTTAGGGTTGGCCAGAAATATATATATACGGTGTATATACGGTATTTTTGGCACGGAAATCACCAAATATACGGTCATATACGGTGCATATATACAGTTCCGGCCAACTCTAGGTATTTTGAACAAACTTCTGCCGTAGAGGCTGCAAATACTGCGATGACTTGGTCGCACGCTTCTTTAGGTGTATGCAAACATTTACACAAAGACACACAGACAATTAAAACCACATGTAGAAACAAACATACGCACGCATGCACGCACACAAACGCATTCACACACGTACAAATCCCATGTAAGAAGGGCTTGTACCCATGCTATTAAACATGCAACATGCAACCACATTGATGTGTGTGTGCACAAGTCTAAAAAATACTGACATAAACTTCTGATGAACGTGCACAGGTGCTGTCAGTGCTGGAGGAGGGGCGTGGATTGGAGTTAAAGGGGTGAAGAGCTTGAGTGCTGACACCCCCCAGTCCTCCGCCGCTGCAGCACAGGTAAGACGTAAAAAAGAAAATTAATAAGAAAGAGTATGCGGAGGGGACATGGAATGGAGGTTAAGCGGTGAAAAGCTTGAATGCTGACCTTGATGAGTGCAGACACCATCATTCAGCCCCGTGCTACTGCAGGCGGTAAAAAACTTTAACGTTGATCTTGATGAGTGCAGAAATCCACAATTCAGCTCTGTGCTGCTGCAGCACAGGCATCCTTTGTAAGAGAAACGACAAAAGAACAAGGCAGATCGTGGAATCAACTCCATTTGGATATTAAAGGGAAAGGAGCCACTTAGGTAGGTGAGTACCATGAAACTCCTCCGCCACAAAAGGAGAGGGACAAAGGGGATTGCGTTGAAGCCGTGCGTTGAAATTGGCTCCAAGCATGAGCCTTAAACTAGCTTGAGCTCATTACCAAAACTCTGATTGCATCTACATGTTATCTTTTGGGCAAAAATGTCTGCAGATCACTACAGGCTTTTTTGTTGCTCTTCTACCGAATGTGTGACTTTGTACATGGTTAACATATACTTCACACTCAGTCATAAGTCCATCAGGGCAAGCTAGTACTGTATATACTTCTGCTTTTGGTGCGTGATTACAAGGTTTGTGCGACGACAAATACCCGCCGTCGTGATTTGCTTACACAATTATTCCTACCCTCGAAGGTATCAAGGAACCCACTTTCTCCACCGCCTAGAAGGAATAGATCTAGTTAACTCGCACAAATGTGCATTTATCTCTTCTGCTGCCCCCGATGCATAATTGCATAGCAAGCTTGACGGCATTTCTGAATTGTCGAGTATAAGAAGTCATGAACTTGCACCTTTGATAAGAGTACAGTTTACATATGGTGTGTAGCACGTTGCGTACAGGGTTGGCCACTGTATATGACCGCATCTATATGACCGCATATCTGGTGATATCCCTGCCAAAAACACCGTATGAATACAACGTATATAGGTATATGGTTCTGGCCAACCCTAGTTACGTACGACAAGGATGCAAGTCGCTCACATGATGTTATACAACAGTTTGGCTGCACCCTAATACAAATAATTTTTGGCGCTGGCTGTCAACAACGCTGCCAAAAGTCACAAGGATGATGCGTAATGTGTTGGGCTGCCCACGTGATCTGGAGCATTGACCTACCTAGTTGGTAGTACCTACATCCTGCATCTTGAGAAATTTGCTGCCAGAAACGCTGCAGTGAGGGCAAGTGGACACAGAATGTATGTATGGTGCATAGCACACTAATTCGTCCACCTGATCTTCAACGACAAATAGTCTGCACTCTACGTCTCTCTCTCTCTCTCTCTCTCTCTCTCTCTCTCTCTCTCACACACACACACACACACACACACAGGAAGTGGCTGCCTGCAACGCTGCGGCGAGGGCGATGCAACAGCCGATGGACACAGGATGTGCGCTTCCCAGTCCCAGCCCTAAGTCCTTCACTGTCCCTGCTTTGACCACGCCACTTGGGCAACCTGGAGCAGTGGCTTGTGCCATTCCCACACAGCACCCACCACATGGTTTGACCATGGCAAGGTCTGGCCCACAAGTTTCTTTTGGAGCCGCTCCGCTCCCTATGATTCAGACCTCGCCCCGAAATGGTGTTGCTGCCGGACATTTGGTGGGCCAGGGTGACAGCTGTGGGCATGGCTCCGCACTTCAGCAGCAGCAGGTAATGAGTGTGAGCATGAAATGAAAGAGCAGTTACAGTAATAGGTCATGGGTGTGAGCACAAATTTTAGATGGCTGTTGCAGGCTGCTGCTGCATCCAATATCTGCATCCATCAGACGGGGCCACCCCTTCACGCGATGCTGACGTTAGGTGTTGTGTGTTCCTCTGTTTGCATGAGCATGGAAAATGGAATAACAAACCACGTGCATTCGTTATGCAGCTTTTTTTCCCTGTTTAGGCTCTTGATCAAACGCTGCCTGCTGGCTTATTGTTCTATCTGCAGATGAGCCTGCACCAGCAAGCATTACACTTAGTTTCCTGTTTAGGCTCTTGATCAAACTCTGCCTGCTGGCTTATCGTTCTATCTGCAGATGAGCCTGCACCAACAAACATTACACTTAGTTTCCTATTATGTCTTGATCAAACGCTGCCTGCTGGCTTATCGTTCTGCAGATGAGCCTGCACCAGCAAGCTTTACACTTAGTTTCCTGTTTAGGCTTGATCAAACGCTGCCTGCTGGCTTTATCGTTCTGCAGATGAGCCTGCACCAACAAGCTTTGCGCTTAGTTTCCTAAATAGGCTTGATCAAACGCTACCTGCTAGTCGTTCTGCAGATGAGCCTGCACCAGCAAGCTTTACACTTAGTTTCCTATTTAGGCTTGATCAATCGCTGCCTGCTAGCTTGTCGTCCGCAGTTGAGCCTGCACCAACAAGCTTTACACTTAGTTTCCTATTTAGGCTTGATCAAACGCTGCCTGCTGGCTTATCGTTCTGCAGATGAGCCTGCACCAACAAGCTTTGCGCTTAGTTTCCTGTTTAGGCTCTTGATCAAACGCTGCCTGCTGGCTTATCGTTCCATCCGCAGATGAGCCTGCACCAGCAAGCATTACACTTGGTTTCCTATTTAGGCTTGATCAAACGCTGCCTGCTGGCTTATCGTTCTGCAGATGAGCCAGCACCAACAAGCTTTGTGCTTTGTTTCCTAATTAGGCTTGATCAAACGCTGCCTGCTAGCTTGTCGTCCGCAGATGAGCCTGCACCAACAAGCTCTACGCTTAGTTTCCTGTTTAGGCTTGATCAAACGCTGCCTACTGGCTTATCTTTCTGCAGATGAGCCTGCACCAACAGGCTTGAAGAGATGGCGTCATCAGATCAGAGCATCACGATTGGAGGCCCTGTGCGGTGTGGGTGGGATGAGGTCGAAGCCTCTGATCTGGAGGACCTCAAAAGGCAGTGTGCTGTTGTCCCACAGATGATGGTACTAACACGTCTTGCACGTTAGGATTTATTCTATTATTCTGAGGGGGTGTGCTGCTGTGTCAAAGAGGATGGCACTCACGAGCCTTGTATTATAATACTTTGTTTGGAGTCCCTCAGGGTAAGGCTGCCCTTGAGGCAGCGAGCGCTTGCGCTGTACTTGCTCGTGAGTAGATTGATAAATAATTGCCGACTGAGCAAGAGAACCTACCCATAAAATATAAAAAGTGCAAAGTTCTTGCAGAGCAGGGAACCAAGGTGAATAGATGCAGACTGGAAAAAGTAGCTCGCTTATTACTTATGTGCTCTTACTTATTAGGCCCCTGCCTGTGCATGCTGCCTCTGTTCTAGCGTAATCGTGCGATGCATATGGTGTGATGCATATAGCATGCATGTCACGCCCAACTGGCTGGAATGTGTGGGCTTCATTACTTTAGGCAGGCCGAACCTTGACTTATGCTTCAGTCTGTGCCAGTGTGTCCCTACAAGCCAGGTAGGCGGCAACTTGGCTTTGAAGAGATGCTAGCTTTGAGCCTTAAATATGGCCAAATGCTCCACCAAAAAAGCTGTGATTAGTGGCAGTCATGCTATGATAAGCTATTTGCTCATTTTTGCCATTTGCCTTCACACTACTGTTGTAGCAGTAGTAGTATCTTGTATACATGCTTGTGTCAACAAATGGCAGAGGGCCATTGGATAATGCTGCTGCCGTTGTGTGCCCGTTGAAGCACCTAAAGGTTGACATAAATACAGCTCTGCTCATGCTGACCAGTGCCTACCTACCTACCTAATTACAGATGTCTTTAGCTAGGACTGGTCAGTGCTCGAAAGCTTTTCTTGTGATTAACGCTCGCCATTTGCCTGTTGTGATAGTGTGGTTCTACGGGGCTGAGAATTTTTCGCCATTTGCCTCTAAGCTTTTTATGTGAAACGGCGCTCTTGGAGAGTCTCTTTGTTGTCGTGGGTTGCAGCTAAAGGCTCTACAACCAAAAATCCTTGTGCACCTCAGAGGTTGCTGGAGAGTCCCCTTTTCAACAATGTCACGCCGAGGGTCCAAACCAGACCCAAACCTTGAATAACAGCAGCCTTACCTGCTTCATTGCTATATCCGCGTTTGTGTTTGCTGCTGTACAACCTTCAGGGTGGTTTTTTCCTTCCCTTTTTGCTGCAATCCTTAATTCACTTAGTTCTTGATTCTGCAAGCATGAGCTGAGGATCTTTATTGTCAGCGCTAGACGGTTACTGCTTTAACCAGAGGTACCCAGTACCAAAGTGGATCCTTCTCCTTAACTAGTGCAGTTTCTCAATGCCTGCATAGTTTATTCTTCTTTTTGCTTTGACAGTCCTTTCTAAGCGTGTATATGCTTGATGCTCCTGTGAGACATTCAGTTTTTTTGCAAATTGATCCACGTTTTTGGTCCAGCTCTTTTGACAGAAAAGAAGTAAGAAAAAAAATATTGTGCCGTCAAACTGCTCCCCACACTAAATAAGGAAAAGCAACCGATTCGGTAACAGGTACCGAAAAGAAAAAGAAAAAACATTAAAGGGATCAGGAGGGTTGCAGGCTGGATCCTGATCATAGTTGATAGTAGTTCTGGTAAGGTCTGGCAGCGTAGTTGACAGAATGTAAAAGCTTGAAAGCAAGTTTTGTAACTCGCTCTCTGAGAATCAAGACCCAGCTCCTTAAAAAAATTCACTGCGTGATTGTTGTGGATGGTGCCACCCACTCCCAAAAGGAAGGTGTGTAGGGTAACTGAGGATTTTTGAAGGATGGTGCAGAGGCCTTAGCAAAGGATTTACAAAGGGTTTACAAAGGGGGTAACCGGCAATTACATATGTTGGGCTGATAGGCATTGCTGGATCAGCCAGCGTATGTAAAGTAATCATAAGGTTGTAAAAAGTAAGCATTGGTCTCGGTCAGTGCAATTTTATTCTCCAAGGAAAGTGATAAGTAAGAGGTGAAGAATGAATGATGAAAGGCAAAATCTTTAGACAATAAATAGAGCCCGATGGACAGCCACAACAAGCAATTCAGGCGTGCTAACTGAACACCAGAATGTATAACTTAAGGAGGAGGGAGTTGCAAAATTAGAGACCCATGATTGTTCATGCAAACAAATTGGAAGCTGAGACTTACAATAGTGCACCAGCATGTACGTGTACATTCTAAGATAAGCACAGAAAAGTGTTGGAAGTAATAAATTTTTACCTCATATTGTTAGATTGTTTGAGCCCCATCCTGGCCTAGCTGGTTGCTGCATATACATAGAAACTCAACCATCTCAGTCCACACTCCCAAACTTAATAGCAGGCTAGCCAACAAACACCACAGTGTTTTTCACCCTAGAGGTGCAACTCACAGCAAGCAAGGGCACCATGACAAACAGCCAGCTCAGACATTTTAGCAAAGGGGAGTACCTTTGTAAGTTGGGGCCTGGCTCTGTCGTACCGCCGAAATGCAAGCAAGCAGCACCGTCTATGCAGAGGCTTTTGTGCTGTTCCTGCGCGGTGCTCTGTTGTTTCTCAGGTCTTGTGTCCTCATGTACTTCTTCTCAATGATGTCGCGCTGAAGTAGGCGGAGATGTATGGTTCGGTGTTGCCTGGGTAAAGTGGATCTGCAGACGGCTGGCAGTGTTACTGAGGTGCACCAATCGTCTACCCCATTTGCCCCCTGCCACTCTGAAGAATCCACCACCCTTCATTACTGAGCAATAATTTACTGACTATTACATTAATACAAGTGTGCAAGGGAGTTCTGCACACTCTAAGGAGTTATTGCCATGATAAACAAACACTTCTAATTGAATGCAGACTGGATGCAAGAATCGCCTACGACCGAACAAGTACAAACAAATATATTGCAGACAAAATGTACCAAGACTTCATTAAGGACCACAACCTATCCCCACTACCCCACCACTTGCCTGTTGACACAAACCCACCTGAACAAAGACCCTGGACCTTCTCACGGCCCACGATAAAGGACAGTGTAGGATACATTACTTACTCATTTAGCCGTATTGATGATATCCTCTTGCCAACAGCCCTCGCAAATACGTGCGAACCAAATTACACTTGTGATCTAGGCTACCGGAGCGACCACGTACCACTCCTGGCCATAGTACCCACTTGCACTCTAAACCTGCGGATCCCTCACATTGTGAATGCCCAAGCAAAAAAAGCTGCCAAACAAGCCACCCTTCCTTGCCCTGTCAGCGCTTCAGACCAATTAAATTTCACACATGCCCTTTCTGACCCCTCCCGTGGCATTACCGGTATATATATATGGCATACAAGAACTTGAGGAAACCCTGCTTGTACTCACTCCCGCCCACACGCAAGCCCTTGCGTTTCTTAACAAACTGCAAAACAAAGTTGCCAGAACACTGCTAGGTGCAACACTTGAGTGAAAACCTGCAAAAGAGCAAGTTGAGATTTTGGCTATATTAATGACAAATCTTATTCAGTACACAAGGTAGCCCTCGAAACCTGCTTAGCACATCAAAAAATACCACTTATGACCAACAACAAAAAGAAGAACTCACTCAAACTGTTAGGTCACTCCCCCCAAATCCGCACTATAGCCCACGACCAGAAAAGAACAAAAGAAATATGCGAAGCAAAAAACTTCACCGGATCAAGCAGATTCAAAACCTCCTGTCCTCCCCCTCATGAATGTCCAGGACACCACTGAAGAAATCTTACAACACAATAGCGCCAACCCAGCGCTCCTGAAGGCAATTCAAAGTATAAAGCACATCGTGCCTGATCAGACCCTCAAAAAACAACTAGATGACATATACACGTAAACCAGGCAAGCTATCACAAATACGGATGCCACAACAAAAAAGACAACAATATCACTCGTAAAAAGCAGCAGCAGCTGATAAATAAAGCACCAAAGAAAGCTCACAAATAAATCTTTAAAGATGGAAATGCACAGCCACGGGCAAGTCTCAAGCTGTGAAAGACCCTGAAACAGGCAAATTTGACACTAAGCGCACCAACAAGCCCAGATCTTCGAAATGTATTCTAAAAACCCCTGGCAAGCTATCAACATTAAACACGGGACCTACCTCCCTGAAGAAGCACCTAGAAACTGCCCATGGGAACACACACAGAACGAGCCAGGAAGTAAACCTCTAGACCCCTTCATATTACAAACAATAATCACGCAAGATGAATCTTATGGCACTAAATATAGAAACTGGCTACATTCCTCTTTACTTGGAAAAAGTGCATTTAACGAAAGTAGACTGTTCATTTAAAAAATATGATATAATAATGACACAAATCGGGTCAGTTGGTGGTGAGATATAATGACAGATTGGTGGTGAAAAGTGGGGTTCACGCCGCGGGCAATTAGGCATGTCACATGATGTGTGCCCCTACTGGCACCTTTCAAACTCAGGTGTTATCAGCAGCTACATCTGGGTGCTATGCTTAGAAGGTGCCAGCTGGGGCACCCATACCCTGGGAACATTTCAAAAGTACCCCTTTTTCAGGCCTCCGTCGACCACCTCTGCCATAATGCTGCGCGTGCTGCAAAAAATGCACGCTGTCACGATGCACATACACAGGGCAACTGGTGCATAACCTATGCTTTGCGTGTGATCCTAGGGGTCTAAAACATAGCCTACATCAGGGCTGGGAAGAGCATGAAGAACTAAAGAGACCAGGGACCTGAGAGGCGGCTTGCCCTGTGAACTACGTAGTGTACTGCATATAAACACCACAGCACCCCACTCATCAATCATTGTGCACCTGACATTTGCATAAACAAGAAGCCAGGTGCAACCGCGCAATAGGCAGGACCAGGCTATCCAAGAGTTCACTGATGATCTCAGGCACAGATTGCAATAGCGGACAGTGCACTGTGGAGAGATGTCGAGGGATACAACCCACAGGAAACAACTAGCAAGTTGGCGACACATCAATCTCTTTTTACAGTGCCAATAAATCTCAATGTGCGTGCCCCTCTTCATTTGCTGACATTTGGTTCTGTCTCAACATGTCTTGCAAAGTAATAGCTGTTGTAGGCTGAGGGCGCACACCCTCAGGCGGAGACAGCATCTTGAGATCATGAATTCTCTTTTGCGTGACCGTTGTGCTTGTGAAGAATTTCAAGATGAAGCACATACCTTTTTGATGTGTAGAGACGCAGACGTTTGTGCTTCAAGGAGAACGTTTGCTTACCTATTCAGTCAATTTTGGATGATTATCAGTAGTAAAGCCTTGCAGTCAGTGTCCGGTGGTTAATGATTTCCTCTTGCAACGCAACAACAAACTTATTTTTGTGTCTGAATTCAGCCTATGTTTATTTTAAGGCACTTAGTTCATGCTGCCAAACAGATTAACCAAAGGGTTGTTCCCACCTTCACTTCGCCTCTATTAATTTTAAACAAGCGTATGACACTAATGACAGACTTCACCTTTGGGATCATTTTTATTACATCAGGATGCCCACTCATTTTATCAACTTATCAGACAAATGTACGATGGAGACGGGTATGTTTTGATTGATGCTGCCAAAACGACCACTACCAGTAATTCCACTGTGCCTTTAAGAGGTATTAAACAAGTTAATATTTTATCCCCTCTCCTCTTTTCCCTTTTTATGAATGATGTAGTTGATGTGGACTGGCTTTGTGGGTGCTGCTACAGGCACTGAGGGCTTGAGAGCAACTCACATGCTTTATGCTGATGACCCTGGCAGCTAATGACCCAGTCTAATTGCAGAAAATGCTGAGACGTCTGAAATCGTATGCTGCAGTAGGTAAGAAATGACGTAAGTTACAGTAAATGTGCAGAAATCTTACATAGTTAATATTAATGTTTGCCGGAATTCTGCAGTTCCTATTTTTCGTCTCTACAATCAGGAGCTTCAAGAGAGTTGAACCATTTAATCGATCGTATTTTTGACAATAATATCAAATCAACATAACACATCTGTTTGATCGATTTTTTGTTGGGACCTATGATAGGTGAGCGTCATGCCAGGCTGGAGGCCTTCATAATCCAAACTAAACTAGACTTTGTATCGACTGAAGGCCTTTTTCTTGTTAACCTTGTCAACCTTGTAAACTAGTTTGTGTCTGAGCATATGGATTTATTGTTGACTGGTAGGGACCAGTCCCAGGCCGATCAGCCGAATAGTCTGGCTGAAGGTCCCCCCATGTATAGTCTAAATCTGAGTAGGCTCTACATTCAAAAGGTAAGGCGATAATACTTGGGTAACACAAAAACGTTGCAACGTCAGTAAACTAGTCTTATGCTGCACATACATTCACCGCTTAAACTGTGTATAAACTGTAAAGGTCGGCCTTACGCGGGTAAGAACAGCTGAGTATGGAGCCTGTGCAACCACAGTTGCCAATCAGGACTAAGGGCAAGCTGGCCGAACATAATTGAACAGGGATAAGACACAAGACGATAAACCACGCAGGCAGTGAAAATCACTTGAACAGTAACTAATAAAGACCTCTGGTGGCTACCGCCCAGTGAGCTTCTTTTCTTGTTGCTCCAGAGCTGTATTGATGCGGCCCACACTACCCTGCAGCTTTTCAAACACCTGTGAGTGTTTGTATGTGTGTGTGTATGTGTGTGTGTGTGTGTGATTGCATGATATTATAATATTACACCCGTTTCATTGCACCGGACGCATATCTTGCGCGCCCTGCTCTGTCTTCCCCCCGCTCAACTCGGCCGCAAGAACATGGTTTCCAGAATTAGAAAGGTACCATTCAAGGAGATGAAGACAAAGATCACTTGTTGTTACCCCAAGGGTAAGAGGGCTCCAAGGAAAGGTGACAATCAGTATTGTGAGAGAAACATATGTTGCACCCATTGTTCTGCGCATATTGCCATGCATCGTTTTTATCATGTTTTCCTCATCATTCTATAGTGGCACCCCTTTCATCACATGTCCCAGTCCCAACACTCCAGCTCACAGTCTAGACAGACACCACTCATCCGTGTTGAGCTCACAACTTGCAGCTTCCTCCTCGTTCCATTGCGTGTACGATTTGTTTCACAGCACTGTGTCGTTCCATTGCGTATACTATTTGTTCACTGCACTGTGTTGTTCCATGGCGTGTAACATTTGTTCACTGCACTGTGTTGTTTCAATGCGTGTAACATTTTTCCACTGCACTGTGTAGTTTCAATGCGTGTAACATTTTTTCCACTGCACTGTGTCGTTCCATTGCGTGTACTATTTGTTCCACTGCACTGTGTCGTACCATTGCGTATACTATTTGTTCACTGCATTGTGTCGTTCCATTGCGTGTAACATTTGTTCCACTGCACTGTGTCGTTTCCATTGCGTATACTATTTGTTCCACCGCACTGTGTCGTTCCATTGCGTGTAACATTTGTTCCACTGC
>Ga0307945_1001280_pt1 | contig 19458 bp, 14 predicted proteins | sample OrgLakmetagen228_FD_201818 | JGI IMG/M metagenome (GOLD analysis project Ga0307945, IMG submission 201818) | Saline water microbial communities from Organic Lake, Antarctica - #228 | ecosystem: Environmental > Aquatic > Non-marine Saline and Alkaline > Saline | place: Antarctica: Organic Lake...
CATCCCTGTCTGGACACGCCCCACAGGGGCTCTCGGGGGCTCTTTCCCACTCATGACCCGTCAAAAACTCAAAAGTAATTATTTAAATTCAATCCGCACCAATCCGCACCCCCTCAACTATTTATATTTCAGGGGGTGTGAGCTCGCCGCACCCCCCAAAAACAATATTTTTGCGGCGTGATATATTGTTCGTACGGTAGACTGATATTTGTGGCTGGCCGAGACCAATCAGCAGCTGATCAGCCAAACAACCTGGCTGAAGGTCACCCCCCATTGTAACCATTGTAACCATTGTAGACTGATTCAGCTAGCAACCACTCACGTTCACACTGTAAAATATCAAGTGGAGACAAAACAACTTGCGATGACACTGTAAAATTAACAGTACAAATTAAACCACTCGCGTTCACGCTGTAAAATTAAAAGTCAAAAGCGCGGGCGCCTTATTCCTGTAGGTATCTTGGGACGAAGGGGGGGGACTTGATGCTTGAGACTGATGACGGCAATAATGGCAGCAGTGATGAGAATGTAGACATGGATTCTGAAGACCAACCTGTTAGCTGCAACATGGTTGCTGCCTGGTTGGCTTTGTGAAATGACGTGTTGTCAAGATCTAGGATGCTCCAGGCTGAACACACTTTTCTTGCTAAAGAAGAGGCAGCCCTTAGCGCTTAACTGACAGTTGGCACTTGGCTGTAGGCTTGAATGTAGGTAGGCACTAAATTGTAGGTTGCTCAGCACGTTTCCTTAAAATAAGAAATTCCTTAAATAAGAATGCACATTGTTCATGCAAACCTCCCTCGCCTGAAGTTCTGGAGGAGCAACGTTGGCAAAGCATTTTCATAATTCAAATCTCTTCCAAAAAATATGAATGCACATCGTTCGTGCAAACCTCCCTCACCTGAGGTCCTGGAGGAGGAATGTTGGCAAAACACAGAAAGTTCATATCGTTTAAAGCATCTCCTTGCAGGGGCCGCTGCTGCAGTTGTTGCGTTGTCTGCTGCTGCTGCCGCTCTTGTGGTTGCGACTCCTCCTTTGGTAGCTCCATCACAAAAGCACCCAACTCGTCAGACATGGCCTGGACAGGATGATATGGCAAATTTTGATTGCAAGCTATTATGACAAAAGCTGTTTGCAAAGCTATTCAGTATTTATTGTCTGCCACACAAGTGTGTCGCCGTCCACACACCTTTGTAATGTGCATCAGCCACACAAGTGCCGTCAATACACCTTTGTATTGTGCATCGGCCACACAAGTGTGTCACCGTCCACACACCTTTGTAATGTGCATCAGCCCAAGCCGAGCTGCTAGCAGAGGAAAGCGCTCCCCTTGAGCCTAGGGCAATAAGAACAGCAGCACAGCTGCTTTGAGAAAGATGGCATGGCGTCACAAAAGCAAGAGTGACAAAAAGGTGTATGAGTGTGTTTAGGGTGCATGCGCACAAAAGTTTTCAAATCACGAACGCTACATAATTGTGGTCAAGGCCAGCCCCTGTGGCACTCTTATTCGTTTCACAGTATAGTAGTCGTATTGGCTTCTTATTTTCAAGACCCCTCAGGTGCAGAGAGGACTATACTACCATACATCTGTTTCATGTTTCCTCTAGCTTCTGTTTCTTTTGTTTAGCCAGGTGTAAATTCAGGCTTTTTCCAAACTTCTGCTGAGATGCCCTTTGAGGCATATATAGTGATGTAACCTTACCTTACCCTACCTTATTTTCAAGACCCCTCAGGTGCAGAGAGGACTATACTTACCAGCACTGGTTTGATAAGAGCTCACTACCGCATAGGTCCTACTTTTTGTGTTTCCTACAAATATGCATTTGCTAATCCAAAAATAGCTATTTGATTCCAGCTGTAACCACCCACACAAAAATGTGACCATTGATTCATGCTTTCCATGTGCCGCACTACTGCTCCTAGAGCACTTTGTATAACTTTTTGAGTTCTATTATTTGCAAGGTGCCTAAGCAGAAACATCATTACTCCAACCTGGCAAAGCTGGTGCAGAGGGGTAAGGTCGGTTGCTGCTTCAGCTGCATGGTACGATTGATGGGCAGCCTGCAGGATGCAGATCAGAACATTGGACACCCGTCACAAACGTATGGATGTACCTATTATCAACTTGTTCATCAGGAATCATCGAGAGGGCATCATTGGTTTAAATTGCCAGGCATGACGCCATGTGCCTGTTACGGAAGTGGCGCTCTGTGTGTGTGTGTGTGTGTGTGAGTGTGTGAGTGTGTGTGTGAGTATGTGTGTGCGAGTATGTGTGTGCGTGTATGCGCTCTGCGTGAGCACGAGTAAACAGTAGATTCCACACCTTGTTTAAAATGCATAGCGTCTTAAAACATGTTACTCTTAATATTCTTCAGATCAAGTTTAGACTATTTCATCAACTAGCACTTGTCTTAAACAAATACATGATTTTCTATCCGTCTATGCATGAGCATTGTGGACACACTGCTGGATGCATGCATGAGGGGTTAAGGCAAGTGCATGCGGTTCTAAGTTAAGCTGGTGAAAGGAGTGTATGATCAACGTTTAGCGCAAATGCTCCAAACCCCACCCTTTTATGTGAACGTCAAAACGCTGACGCCCCTAGTCTCTGTATTAACAAAAGTACCGTATAGACTTTATATCACCGCGCAAAAATACCGTTTTCTGCCCTGCGGGGTGACTGCGCGCACGAAAAATATCTATTTGTTTTGGGGGTGCGGGATTGAAAAACGGGGATTTTTGGCGTATTTTGGAGCCTATCAGGCAAAAGTCCCTGTGCGGGGTTGGTGTAAATTTAATATTTCCAGGGTGCGGGGTTGATGCGGGAGTGTGAAACTAAAATGTTTTTTTGGGGCTGCGGACTGAACCCAAGTCTGTACGGTAATAAGTACATTAGTCAGTAAGTACAGCAGAGACAAGAAGTAGGTAAAATTACACGACGGTTGCTTCTGGATAGTCTAAAAATCTAATGGCAAACACAGTTCTCAAGCAAACCTTCCACCGGCAAAAACCGAAATTGTCTGATCTCTGCACTCCACCATGTTGCAGTCCTTGAAACCACAATTGTGATTGACGGTTTCAACTTGTACCCCCTCCCTTATGATTGAATGACTACCAACTACCGAGCTACCAAACCTGTGCAAATGTAAAACAGAAATTGTGAATTCACGCACTTGCATGCATTCGTTGCCACAGAAGGACCTGCCTGAGGCCGGGTGGCACTCCCTTCCGGCCTTCAGCACACCCAGGCAATGATAGCAGACCTGCGCGTCACATCATGAGCATCCCATAACAAAACATCACCGGCAGTTGATTTTATTTTGATAATACATAATACAGCAGCATTACATGACCTTAAGAAGTAACGGCAGTGGTAGTACACCTTTTTAATTTCCCTGAAAGGAAACGTGTCCAAACACTGTGGTACTGCGGTAATTGGAATGGCTCGAAATGTGGTATTTCTAGCGTGGGGTGGAGCCAGCTAGGTATTATGAACTAGTTTAGATTTGTGGCTTACTGTGTCCATGTGACCGGGAGAGGGGACGCTCAGCATGGGCAACTCCCGGAATAATTCTGTGCCATACTCTATTCGTTGGACTGCCTTCAGGCCTCGTCCAGAGTTAGGAACCTGCGTGTGCGTGAGCGTGTGTATGTATGTATGTGTGTGTGTGCGTGTGCATGTGTGTGTATGCGTGTGCGTGTGTGTACATGCGTGCGTGCGTGCGTGTGTATGTGTGTGTATGTGTGTGTGTGTCTGTGTGTGTGCGTGTGTGTGCGTGTGTGTGTGGGGTGTGTGTGTGTGTAAGTGTGTGTGTGTGCGTGTGTGTGTTTGTGTGTGTGTGTGTGTGTATGTGTGTGTGCGTGCGTGTGTGTGCGTGTGTGTGCGTGCGTGCGTGCGTGCATGTGTGTGTGTGTGTGTGTGTGTGTGTGTGCGCGTGCGTGTGTGTGCGTGTGTGTGTGTGTGTCTGTGTGTGTGCGTGTGTGTGCGTGTGTGTGCGTAGAAGAATGTATACCTGAGTCACAGTAAATTTGTTTTGGCTGCGTGACAGAGCGCGCAGCACTGCAGTGGGGATACCAGTGCTGCTGCATCTGAACTGTGCTCTCTGCTTCAGGGCCTGCTTGGATGAATAAGAAAGGTGCTTGAAAAATCTAGCTTGCATTCCGTTAGATATCAATGTAAATTCATGTTATATCATGTTTTTTTTTGTTTGTTTTTATTTAAAGCAACAGGCAAATTCCAGAACCCTCATGCCCACTTGAATTGACACACTCAATTGAATCAGCCGATAGTCGCGTCGCTAGCCTGACACATGGCGAGGCTGGCCAATTAGGCATTAATAATATTATTTGAATGAGTGGAATCTAATTTACGAGCTGAGGCATGTGCGCTGCTGGCCCATGTTGCTGGGATGATTCAGAAAGCCTTGACAGACATTATTGTGCCATTCATTGTATTTCAGAACGTGTAGCGGCAGCCGCTTGCCTGCGTGTGTGTACTAAGAAGACTACGCAGGCAGTGAAATTCACTCCCCACAATAATTAAGGAAAAGGAGCGCGTGTATTACGTTATATTATTATAGTGTGATGAAATGTGTCAGGTTGATTTGCAGGTGTCCATTTGCTCTTTCTATCCGTCAAATCATCTTGCTGGCATTTATGTTCGTTGTTCAGAAAGTGCAGTGACGGCTGCATGCCATGCACGAGTGGTTTAAATCTGGCTTACAGTCGTTCACAAATCGATTTGCAGTTGCCCATGTGCTCTTTCTTCCGTCTAATGAGGCTGGCATTTTTGTTCATTACCGTACAACCCTGGATTCAATCCGCACCCCCCAAAAAATATCTAATTATGGCCAACCCCGCACATAACGCACCCCAAAATTAATAAATATTTTTGGCGACCCCGCACAACCACGCATGCACCCCCCAAAAAGATATTTTTCAGCAAGGGCGCACCACCCTGTTGCTGCTGCTGCTCCTGCCGGGGGGGCTGCTGGTGGCGCGCGGTGGGCTGCTGGGGGCGGGGGGCGGGCGAGGGGGGCGGGGGGAGGCTCAGGGGGAGCCGGAAAGCCCAGTCCCAAAAACTGGGCACTCATCGCTCACAAAATATATATTTTCACACCCTCCCGCACGTCACGCACCCCAAAATTAAATAATTATTTCAGCTTCCCGCAGTCACCCCGCAGGGTCAAAAAAGATATTTATGCGGGGTGATATAAGGGTTGTACGGTACAACCAATTAAGTGTGCAGCAAGCCTTCCTCAATTCAGCCAAGCCCTGCCAGAATAATGCCCAGAATTAAACACTACTCTCTAGGCATGCAGGCTAGCTTTTAATTTGCACCTTGTAGACTTGCAAGTAGATGGCGTCCATGTTGGGATCGTCCACGGGGATGCCTGCAAGCCTAGAGATGACTTCTTTCCCAAAATGGCGGTACACGAGGCCTACACGAAGAAAGCAAATGGAATGTTGTAGGTGTTTTGCATACATTTGCTTGCATGCAATTTGTTGGTTAGGAACAAGCCAAGGGATTGAGTAGGAAAAGCAAATGACTCAGACAGCAGTGGTGGAAGGGGGAGAGAGAGAGCAATCAGAGGGGGAGGGAAGAAAGGTCCTAACCTGTCGAGGAAAGGAGAGCAAGAAACGAAGAGTGGGCGAACGAGGAAGCAAATGGTGACTGCAGTAAGGGGGGATGCATAAGAGATGCACCGGGGTGCAAGGAAGCAAGGCAAAGAGCAAAATGAATTGCAGTACAGAATACAAAAGGGACAGAACATTTGGTTTGGTAGTTTATCGCAATATAAAACCAGGTCCTGTACACCCTATTGACAGGTTGGTGCCAGGTGTGAAACATACTTTAAAGTATATACCAGACAGATCAGTATGAAACAAAGGTCATGAACAGATAGAGGGCGTTCCATAAATTAAGAAAATATTGTTCTAGGTTGATCGTGCCGTGCGTGCAATATGTAGGCGTGGCCAGGGCTGTGTATCAACGAGGCTGGCCAGAACCACGCATGCGTATCTTTGCACTTGACTGTCTGTGCAGTTGGAAACTTTCCTGCCAAAAGAATAACGTATGCGCTGAGTTCACATGGCCCTGCCAACCCTGCATGTCTTACTGCCATCTGATGTGACTTTGCCATGTCACATCAAATCAAATGGCACAGACACATTGGATGGTAGTAAGGGCCCTTAGGAATCCATTGCTACAACTCCCGTGTAAACACTCCATGAGCAATTTTGGCCAGCCTGGACGTGTTTAAGCTTGCACACAACCCAACCTAAGCATGAAATGGAAAAAAGCACGCCAGAAAACGCCCTGGACGAGCAGTGAACACCCGCACATGCCCGCAGACACACAAATGAATACACAAAAAATACACAACAACATCATGTGAAGGCGCAGCTCACCGGCGCTAGACAATTTGGAGCATGTGAAGCCGTGGCCAAACACCTCTTTAAATTCACGTTGGTGGTGGTCGTATCGGTGGCTAGCAGGGTCGTATGTGCCTCCCACATCTATAACAACATCCAAATCCTGCAATTCTCAATAGAGAGAAGGAACAGGTTAAAGCGCTGAATGGGCCTGCTAACTTGCGCATGTGTGCATGTCTATGTGTGTGCGTCTGTGTTCGCGCTCAGATTTTGCATTTGTTGCTGTGTGTACATGAGTGCGTGCATGCTTGTGTGTGTGAGAGTGTGTGTTTGTGTGTGAGAGAGTGTGTATGTGTGAGAGAGTGTGTGTGAGAGAGCGTGTGTGAGAGTAACGTGTGTGTGAGAGAGTGTGTGTGCGTGCGTGTGTGCGTGCGTGCATGTGTCTGTATGTGAGTGTGTGAGTGGATGTGTGTGTGAGTGTTTGTGTGCGCGCATGCGTGCCTGCCTGCCTGCCTGCGTGCGTGCCTGCCTGCCTGGGTGCATGCGTGCATGACTGTGTATGTACGTGTGTGTGTGTGTGTGTGTGGTGTGTGTGTGTGTGTGTGTGTGTGTGTGTGTGTGTGTGTGTGTGTGTGTGTGTGTGTGTGTGTGTGTGTGCGCACGCGTGCGTGAGTGTTGTTGAGTCTGCGCTTGCTCCTCCTCACCTTCAATACTTCTGGGTCTCTGCTCCTTACTATCTCTCCCCCAGCAAACTGGGCGGTCTGCTTCAACAAAAAGACACCAAGAGCCTCATCGCAATGGAACGTCCCGGAGTGCGTGCCAATCTTTTTGGACATTTTCCTTTTGTTCATGTAAGGGAGAGCGGAGGTGCGGGAGAGGGAGGAGGCAATGCCCGCAGCCGTTGGAAATCTCAAAATCGATCGACCAAAAAATAGCATAAACTAAACAAGCATGCTTTCTTTCGTGCGGTCTCCTAAAAAATCCGTGAAAAATCCGTGAAAATTCCGTGAAAAATCCGTGAAAAATCCGTGAAAAATCCGTGAGTAATCCATGACAGGTCAGAGGAAATGTTTTTGGGATGGTAATGCAGGGTAGAGGTAGTGACGCTGGCTCAACTGAGTTGCCATTTAAACTACAGTTTCTTTCCCAGTCGGTGTGTAAAGGAGTGCATCAGGCTTTCTCAGTTGCAACTGATTGGTGTGTAAAGTTTTCAAACTCCCAGTTTTCAAACTGACAATGGGATCTTCTTCCTTTTCCCTCCCTATGCCCTCAAAACTGCCAACTTCGCCAACTTCGCCAACTTCTTGATTTCAACTGAGGTGGTTAAGTTGCAACTGGCAACTCCCAGTTTTCAAACGGACAACTGGGCTGACTCCTCATTACCAGCTTTGCCAACTAAGTTTGCCTAACTTGCAATTGGCAGGAGAGCTTACTCATCGTTAGACGTTCTTTATCAAACCTAAGAACTGGTACAGATAGTACTTTTGGAAAATACGAAGGTTCTATGTCTCGTCCAAAAGCCAGCATACCTAAATAAACATGCATACCTGAACCCTAACCCTAACCCTAACCCTAACCAAACATTTGCTTCCACCGCTGTACATAACAAACTTGATTACAGCCACCCCCCCCTTGGTTCTCAGTGGCTCAAGACTAAATGTTGCGGCGGGGGCTTGAAGTAATTGGCATTTAAACGACCCCGCCCTAAGTCTTAATTGCTGGATGTGTTACCACTACAAGCATAATAACCTTAACAGACATTAACACACTGGTTTCGGGTCTTGTTTCTCAAAGATAAAAGGCTTGCCGCCAAGCTCCATATCCATTTCGTTAACTTAATTGAATTACCAGGCACGCCCTCAGAAGCCATGAATGACTAACCGAAATTGAGTGTCAAGTCGATGGTGAAGATGCATATGCTGCTGTAAAATATGTAGGTGAGCTGATTGTGCAGATTTGGGCTTGCAAAATCAGGTTGGCAGCCTTGCTTTTTATCCCTGTTCCTCTTCAGCTTCTCCATCTTGGCATTTCCTTGGTCCTAATAACTGCTCCTCCTTAGTGGCTTGAGTTTTCTCTTTCTTTTTAGTTGGCATGTGTGAGGACCCTGGCTCTTGAGCTGTTGTGGGTTCTTGCAATAACTTACCGCCCATCGCGCTGCAAACAAAATGGAACTCGCTTTTCTTAACCTATTTTTTAGCACGTGCTTTTCTCTTCAGGTTTTGGCTCATTGTTGATTGCAGTGAATTCTGCAACGCCATGTACTTGTTGTTATTACATTTATAGGTTTACGTACACCTTCTTTGGCTTTAAGACAGGTAGCCGTGAAGTAGTTACATGCTGCAGTGCTGATGTTTAGTTACTGGCTTAAATATAAAGGCAAGCACACGAGGGTGGGACGAAAGTAACGACACATATAGGAATACAATTCCTAACCTTACATCTCGAGTATGCCTTTTACAACACACTGCTAGAACTTGATCAGTCATCGTAATTAGAGGGTTGCGATCTGAGTTAGTGCATGATTCGGGTCATAGAAGGGTGTCAGATCACCAGGGTCTGCAAGATAAGAAGATCCTTTGGCTACAAAGAGAGATACGGAGGTCCTAAAAAGCTGCAAAGAAAGACAAGGAAGTCCTAAGGGAGCTCCTTAAAAAGTATAGGGAGATTCTTACGGAGGTCCTTAGGGTAGATAAGGAGGTATTTACAGAGGTCCTTAGAATAGATAAGGAGGTAGCTCGGCCAAAACTACGGACCTCCATAGCCTCCTGTCCCACGGAGGCATATAAGGAGATCTGAAAGGAAGTTTCACGCTCCGTATGCAGGGTAGACTCCAGTAAGGGCAGACAATTGGTATGCTTTCCGCAAAATGCAAACCCAGACCGTGGTTGGACCAATAATCTAGCTTGCATTGTTTTTTGCCTTGCAAGTAGATGGGACTCACCCTTGCTCATCGTGCTCATCTTGGATCTACTATTGGCAGAGAATACCTAACTGTGTTCCTGTGCGTGTGTGTGTGTGTGCGTGCGCCTATGTGTGTGTGTTCCTGTGTGTGTGTGTGCGTGTGTGTGTGTGTGTGGTTGTTGTGTGTGTTGTAATCTCGGTTCTAATTGTGAGTTGACGTGCTGAATTTCTGGGGCGTCAGCAATGAAACCAAGGTTGTTAATTTATCAAGTGCCTAACGCATTGAGAATGTGCCAGAATCAGAAGCTGTCGTGGGTTTAAATCTGGTCTGTACGTGCAAGTCCAAACTGAGCAGTGTTTGTTTTGAAGGAAGTAATATGGCAAGCAGTTGACATTAAAGGATTTAAGGTACTACAAAAGGTGGTGAAACGGTGGAGGTGTGTGGTGCTGAAGGGTAAAATCAGGCCATCTTTGTACTGCTGACACGTGTTGGTCACCCCCTCTCACCCAACCCTTTTCGGGTCAAAAGAAGGCTATAAGAGCTGTATAATGCAAATTATATGGCTCAAATCAATCAGACCTCTGAAGGCTCAGCGCAGCAAATGAGTTTGAGCGTGCACCTGTGCATAATAAATGGTTCTAGTGCTGCCTTTCTGTCAAGCGCATCTGATCGCTGCAGTGCAGGGGGTCAGTATGTTTGTTTTATTTGTGCTCTGCACTGTGCAGCGCTCAGCTGCTGTACACACGGCATTTGCTCTGCTCTGCAGCATTCCTTCTCTGAACGTGTCATGCATTACTGTATTGATATATCATCATGAGTAGTGCACGTTCCTACCATTACTTAAAAGTACATATCCAAAGTATCGTGACGTGACATTCCAGCAGGGCGATCACTGCATTGAGCAGGGAGTGTGTGTGGGAAACTGTGCATGACAGAGTGTGTAGCTGATGCCATTGCCTAGAAATGCTTGTTTCTGTAGTGCACAAGCCTGGGGAAGCACAAGGGCCGCACCAAACCTGCTTGCTTTCTTGTCAAATAATGCGCCTTGACCGGCAGAGGGATGCATATAGTCCGCTCTTCAAGACAATGAAATAACATGCTGTGTTTAATTTTAATGTGTGTCAGGACAGTACAAAACTTGTACACCCCACGCCTGTACTCACACGCATAGAGCAGGATATTCAAAGACAAAGATTGAATTAATGCATTTGCTCATCATGTACCCACAATGCTGCCTGATTGGCTTGCAAACCTGGATGAAAGATCAATACAAAAGGACGTAGTGTATAAACCCATGCCAAGCTGTTTGACAATTGCTGTGATCCTGTTGCGTGCACACGACACACAGCAACGTGCTTCTCCCTCTCCTTCTCTGTCCCTTATCATACCACAGGACTCACAGGGCAAATCACCTGTTCTGCATGTAATCCTGCTGGTTGTGGTGCAGGAATTCCTCCCCGCCTCGACAGCAGCAAGCAGCAGAGTCACAGGTGCGACAACATCAGGCCGTATTGCATCGGCAGTGCTGAATTTGTGCACGTACAAGTAGCCACGCTTACTTATCTGTTTCATACTAGTGGCGCTCTGTATCTTAACAAGAGTAGCCTGTACATACACAATATAGCTATTGGTTTCAGGATCCTCTCCTCACATGTCATCCTTCACCCTTAATGTTTGTGCGTATTTTTGTGCACTGTTGAAGGCATGCTGCACCGCAAGGCATGCTGCAATGCGAACACATAGCAGTGCCAGCTGAGACGTGCAAATCAGCCACAAATATTTCTTGCCACGTTTGCAGCAGGTCCTCCTTTCGTCTCCCGGTAAAACTACTTTTGCTTCTCTTCAGGTGTCCTCTAGCTTTGTTGAGCCAAAAAAGGGACTTGTCTGTTGAGGAAAGAACTGGGAACAGGGTACTACACAGACGATCTAGTGAAATGTCTGGTGAAATTGGATTTTGTTTTATAAGCGGGGGTTTGCCACCTGACATGGAAGTTGCCCCAAGGTATAACGCTATAACGCTGCATACCTTACACCCACCTGTATGCGTGTGCATATGCTGAGTACAATTAAAACCAAGTTGTTCCTGTTACTTGCGCATAGGTGGCCAAGAACGACAACAGGGGATGCTTCCTACTTATTTCAACAACGAACGGATACGTGATGATGGTCTATTTGTACATGCTTGTTGTATACTCCTGGCCGTGGGTAGTGAAAGAGCCAAGCAGTTCTGCGAAGCAATGAAGGTGAATCTGGCTGCTGTTGCTGTTGAAGGTGCTACACGTTGACGCTAACTAGCAATTGAAGACCTTAATGCCACGCAAAATCTCAATCTTCTGTAAAAAGGCTGGACAATGGAGAACGTGTCATGCCCAATCAGTGGCAGTGACAAATCGTGTGATAAGCAGTTAGTTAGTTGAAAGTTGAGAGCTTCTGTACGTCTTGTAAATAATTTGGATGTGCCAGTCCTATTAATAAGATCCTTTATCTACTGGATTTCATAATCATTGTATAGAAAAAAGAGGGGGGGAAAGGTTACGCTAGTAATTGTTATCAATTGACAACTTGCAAGCATTCTTTTTATCAAAAGGGATACTCAAGAGACCTTGTACTGTGTAAAGTCTCAGTTTTTGCAGTCATTAACCTGTATCAAAATGAGACTGATAATGTCGGAGTAAACAGGCCCAGATCCGGAAAGGGACAGCGGTGTGGCAGGCAGCCAAAGATGAGGAGCACTAGCAGAAATAGATACGCACACGAGTATGAGCAGAGAGTGAGCAGGCGTGAATATACAGAACTGGTAGAAGCAGTAGGGACCACAGCGGTGTGACGAACCCACTCTTCTACTGATGGTTACGTTTTTCCACCTTGAGACCTCCCTTGTTCCAAAAGCACCCCCATTTTGGTTGTTGTGCTGAGTCTATACTTTGGAGTGAAGGTGGTCTGATCTGAAGAACAAGCCCCTTTGTTTTTAAAGGCCGCTGAGGAGCATGTTTGTAAAGTAGAGGGAGCTGCCAAGGTGTTTGAGACACACACAGCAGCCGCCTGGAAATAAGGCGGGGCCAAAAACATTATTAAAATGGCACAACGGAACGAAACAAGAGGTAATGACACAAAACAACTCGGACTTAGGATTGTTTTTAGTTACAAAGGGCTGGGAAGGGCCTGCAACCGAAGGCGTGGATGCTAGTGTGATTTTACTGCTCAACAGCAATTGGTGGCTTAGTTGTATGGGATGGCCGCCAGAGATCTCATCACTGTGGATTTAGGAAGATAAAGTTATTCCTGTGTCGGTCAACATGCAAAAAAACAGGACGAATAAAACAGTTCCAAAGAAAGGAGCCCTTTTCTGGAGTGGGCGTTTGTTTGTGATCCACATCACAAGGAACTGGAAGTGCAAACATGTGCACAGGCAGCAGCCGTATAAGCAGTCCTGTAAAAGGAGCTGAAAGAGGCTTGTTAGCAGCAGCTGTAGCAGAGGCAGCAACAACAATTCCTAGTATGAAAACAGCACATCACGTTGCCAGGGGAATGGTATTCACTGCCTGCATAAAAAGAAAAAAGAAAAAACTACGCAGGCAGTGAAAACCGCTCCCCACATCAATTAAGGAAAAGGAGCCACTTTGGTACCGAGTACCATATAGCTCCTCCACCGCGAAAAGGAAATGAAAAATAAATGGGGATCAGGAGGATTGCAGGCTTGGCCTGAAACCGGCTCCTGATGAGAGTTGATAACAGTACTGGAAAGGTATGGACAAGTTTAGCAGCAAATTTCACAGAGTGCACATGGAGCTTGGAGGCAAGCTTCTTAACTCTTTGAGAATCAAGACCCAGTTTCTTGAAACGCTTCAGAGTGTGAGTGTTGTAGATGGTGCCACCCACACCCAAAAGGATAACGTGGAGAGTAACAGAGGCTCCTTGGTAAATGTTGCAGAGATCTTTGTGCTATTCCTTTGAGGCGTTCTGCTGGTTCTGAGGTTTGGTGTCCTCACATTACTTGATCTCGACAAGGTGGATGTCACGCCGTGGTTTGCTGTGGTCTTTAGGTCGGTGCTGTCTGGGGTTGGTGGCTCTACTGGTGGCTGGCGGTGCTGCTGCTGAGGTGCTCCCAGTCTCCCTCAATTGCTCCCTGCCACTTCGAAGAACCCACCCCCCTACATTAGTTTGTTGTTTTTGTGTTTTTGCAGCAATGGGAGTTACCAGCACAAAATCTGGGCGGCTGGAGGTAAATCTGTCTTTATCTGGGAAGCGGGGTGGGAAGAGCCATTTGGGAACAATTCTGCTTTCAGCTGTTTCTGGAATCTGGAGATTTTGCATGGTCATCCGTTCGATGCTGCCTATGTCTTTGAAGGCAATGCATGATCCTAAGGAGCCTGTTTTGCTGATAGCCTTAAAGATCATGCGACATGCTAAGTTGTGTCTTTCGGTGATCATATTTCTTATTTGCGTGTGTTGGCATCCGGAAAGGATGTGCAGGGCACTGTCTACTTGTGGGCAGAGGGGGCAAGTTTGACTTGTTGAGTGTTGTCGTGTACGTAAGTATTGTTCAAACTCAAGTTTGAGTAATACCGCATGTTTTTGATTATATAGGGTGCCTGTTCTGTATTTTATAATGATACATTTAGTCTTAAGGGGGACATCGGATGATGTCAGGTAAGCATTGCTAGTGGCTCCGTTGGCAGTGCCGTCCTTTATCATGTATTATCATACATGATGAGGGTCTGGTATTACACATGGTAGTTCGCTTCAGTTTTGGCATTTCCCAGTTTATGGAGAAAAAGCATGTGCACTTGAAGGGCGTCATGGTGGTTTGGTAAGTACCAAAGCTTTGGGGGAGGAGAATGGGCCATGTTTGTTGTATGATTATGGGTTTGTGTTTGGGTTTCTGTGTCTTCTTTTGCAAGCCAGTGGATGCTGTAGAAAGGATTACCCTCTGGGCCTGCTGTTCTGATGGATGTCACGCCCAATCGTTGGCAGCGACGAATTGTGTGACGGAGCAGTTAAATTGGTTGACAGTTGAGAGTTTCTTTATGTCTTGTTCAATAAGCTGGATGGCCAGTCTTATTGATAACCTTTTTCTTCTGGATTTGATAGTTTTGGTAATCAATTGACAACATGTGTGCAGAGAGCGCACAATGGCATGGGCCAGAGAACTGGTAGAAGCATTAGGGACCAGTGATGCAAAGAACTCACTCCTCTGCTGGATGGTTTTTCCACCTTGGAGGCCTTTCTTGGTCCGAAGGCGCAACCATGAGGTGAGGTGTCAGTAATGTACGTCGGCGAAGGTGGTGGCTGACTTTTTAGCAAGGGCGTCAGCATGTTCATTACCAATAATACTGGCATGGGACTTTACAGAAGTGGATAGGCGATGGTGTTTGGCGGATTGCTTTAGCAGTGGATTGAAGGACATCTCCTTGGATGTGGTGGCGATGGAGATTCGGGTGTGACAGCTGCTTTTTGTTTCGGTTCAGCGATGTAAGGCTGTATGTGGCTGTATTTGAGTAGATGTGTATGACTGCAGTTGCTATAGCTGTTAGCTCTGCACGTGAGATGGTGTTGGTTATTCCCATGCCTTTTGGGTTTACATAGTGGGAAACGTTTAAGTGAGGGTGGTATACACCTGCCTGCGTAATTTTCTTTTTTCTCCTTTGATTTTGCACGTCTAGTAGAGGATGGGTCACAGGTGAAAGCAAAGTTTGGATTGCAAGTACCTGCAACAATTGCAGTTTCTTAGGAGCTCAAAGTACGTTAATGAAACAAAAGCAAAGGAGTCCAGGACATGCATTATTGCAAAAGCTTCAAGTGAATCGGAGCTCCATTATACAGCTTGTTCTGAAGATTCCGCACAGCTCTTTGGGCTTCGTCCATGTTTGCAAAGTGCACAAGACAAAACGAGGACTGCTGATCTCGACTCCGTACCTGCTGGCAGCAAATAAAAGCGAGGGACAAAATGAGAGGACGCTGACCAGCATCAGGTATCTGCTGTGCCCTTTTCAGTACTGTTATCAACTCTCATCAGGAACCGGTTTCAGGCCAAGCCTGCAACCCTCTTAATTCCCATTGATTTTTCCTGTCCTTTTCGCGGTGGAGGAGCTTTACGATACTTGGTATTAAAGTGGCTCCTTTTCCTTAATTAATGTGGGTAGTTGCTTTCACTGCCTGCGTGGTTTTTTTGTTTTTTCTTATTTTTCCCTTTGTAAACAACACACAAGCAACAACGGACAAAACAAAGCAACAACAAAAGCTGCAGAATGCATGAGAAATACATAATCACACTTACTTTGTTTCGCATCTCGAAAATCCGAGGGGGCAGTAGGTCATACCCACTGAGTAAAGTGCCCTCCAAATTGTCCTGCAAAGATTGAGCACACACAGAATCGAGGTCAGAGTGGAAGAGAGAAAGCAACACTTCTTGAAAGGCTTATGTTTCGTTCATTGCTGTCCGCCAGAGACCTTTAAAGTCAAAATCTCCAGTTAGAGAACGCACTTGATAAAGCAATTTGTATCCCATAGGTTCGGTCAAAATAGGCTGATATGCATCATACTAGTAGGAGAAAATTTTTCTTTAAAATGCAGAACATACGACAGTGAGGTCAACAAACGAAATGAATTGGCAGGAAGTCGAATGACTATTTTATAGCATTCATAATCATGACCTTCCTGGAACTTGTAATGATAAGAATTTCAGACTAGGAATTACTAGCATAATGCCGACAAATTGAAAGCTTTAATCCGAAAATCTGCGGCGATCTTAATATTATTGATATTGTTTTACACGATAAGCAAAGTTAGAATGCAGGCCATTTAAAAGCTACTGCACAGTTTATGCGACTATGTCTGTTAGTAACGGGAAAAAGCTCTGGCACACTCTGGTCTTGTGCGTTCACCAGCTACCCCAAGCCCCCCTGCAAAGAGTGTCACTTAATTTTACACAGGAATGGATAATACAAATCTGTGTTATTTTTTGGGCTCTTTGACAAAATTTATCTAGTGCTTAAAAGGCTGGCTGCGAAGTCTGTGCCCTTTCATATTCTGGTCAGATAATGCACAGATAAATTTGTCCATTGCACCCACAATCGAATTGGCTGCTTTCAAGCTGCTACCGAAAACATTTCATACACATAGTGTGACATATAATAAGTACAGTCAAGCTGTGCAGTCCGTGACAACCATCGCAATGTAGAAGGCTTTTCGTGATCCGGTTCGTCATCGGCAACCAGCCTTGATGTCACATTCTTTTAGATATCAGATTCCAGTGAACTGTTTCAGCATGTACTTAAAAAAGCTAGATACGGCTTTGTCTCCACAGCAATAGAGTCTTGCGAGAAAGTTTTAGGTATATTTAGATCGAGAGCAAGACAAAAACAACTCAGCCAGGGAAGAAAGCTCACCTTGTCAATGGTTTTCTTATCCACTTTCAAAGCCACGACCACTCGGCCAGATCCTGCCTGTCGCAGGATCCTAGCTGAATCTGAATCTACCCCTCCCTGTATGTGCACGTGCCGTAGAAGGATGGGCGTGTCGACACAAATGAGTGTATGCATTTGTTTGTGCGCGTGTGTGTGTGCATGTGTGTATGTATGCGTGCATGTTAGGTCAAGTGGGAAACCTTACTTTGGGGCAGTCCCAAGTCTTGTGGCTCACTACGTTGTGCTAGCTAAGGGTTGCAAACAATGTTACTGAGTACTGTACACCTCCTCCACTACAGAAAAGAAAGTAACGTCAGAGATGTCAGCAGGTAAGAAGCTAGCAGCAGACACCAGTGAAACCAAAACGTTGCCAACAGGACACTACCGTACATGGTTGCTACTAGACCTCCCAGCACATGATCTAAAATCTCCTCTTGTCCAGACATTTCGGCTTCATGCCCAATTCAACTTCCCCACCAGGCTAACCGCGGACAGCACAGACATGGAAAAGTGGAAAAGCTAGCAGAACGCAAGGCCCTCAATCCGAGACACTGGGACGTACGTTTGATAGAGTTCAAGTACTACGAAGACACGAGACTAACCTTAAGAGACAAGGATACAAACAGTGAAGCTCCAAGTGGTTGGTACACCTCTCTTAGATCTAGGACGGACTTTTACAAGGTAAAAACATTAGGGTTAGGTTTAGTAGGAAACCCGAGCTCAGTAGCAGCACTCTATCAAATACGCCTCTTCACTAATCCAACGAAGACGCGCTCTACATATAACACCAATGTTGATCACAGACAAGGCGTTGATCACAGAAAAGGCATCTGCCCACAACCCCCCTGATCCTCATGAAGTGGCCTATGACTTAATTTCGATGGCAAGGGCTTTTTAGGTGCTGTCGCCTATAGGTGATCTCCCCTTAGTCACGCTGTCTGCGTTATCGCTACCAGCGTAGCCTTTGTTTCAACATACCTAGAAAGGCACGTTTGTCTAGCATGCTAAAGCTAAGCAGCGTGGTTGACAGAGTGCACATGGAACTGGAGGCCAAAAAACTTGGAGACAGTAGTATTAATGCAAAGTATTGACTACCACACACCTGTTCTGCTGCCAAGGACGGCTTCAGGTTCAGTCGGCTGTACTCTCTGTCCCTCACTTCTGCCGGCATACCAAGTGTCAGCGGGAAACGGCTTTGCACGAGGGAACGGACTGCCGCCAGCTTGGCGAATGATGGCATGCTTATTTCACAGGGTGTGGCACCCTGACATTTAAAATCGTGTGAGCGAAGGGGGTGGGCGTGAGAGTACGTGCAGGCATACGACAATTTTATGTGTGTATTGTGTAGGTATATGCGCAAGCTCTCTATGTAGAAGCAAAGGCATGACGATATATGATATATACACATACGGTTTGTTGGCCAGAACCATTCAATTTGGTATAACGCTTTTGGCAGGAAAATGCACAGTGATATATTAAATGGAGACTCTCATGGAGAGTATACACGGCCAGATGGCAATGTTTACATTGTGGTGATAAGCTAACGCAAAAGAGGGCAAGGTGACAAGCATAAGAAGTTGCACATTAAGCACACAGTGTGACAAGCACGCAGGTGACAAGCACAAGTATAAACACAGTGTGACAAGCACGCTTATTAACACACAGTGTGACAAGCACGCAGGTGACAAGCGCAAGAAGCTGCACATGAAGCACACAATGTGACAAGCACGCAGGTGACAAGCACAAGTATAAACACGGTGTGACAAGCACGCTTATTAAGCACACAGTGTGACAAGCACGCTAATTCAGCACACAATGTGACAAGCACGCTTATTAGCACACAGTGTGACAAGCACGCTTATTAAACACACAGTGTGACAAGCACGCTTATTAAGCACACAGTGTGACAAGCACGCTTATTAAGCACACAGTGTGACAAGCGCGCAGGTGACAAGCGCAAGAAGCTGCACAAGAAGCACACAGTGTGACGAGATACTGTCGATTGGGTGTCACAGTGGCATTCAGAAAAGGGACGGACAAACTTCATGCGACGATTTGCTAGAGACAGGCAAAAGGCGCTTTGCATTTGCAATGGGGAAAAGGGCTCAAAATCACGAGCTCAAATGAACCTGCATGCTCAAGTGTCGACAAACGTTGCCAAGCATTGATGGTACGCTGCCCTTGTGCAACTATGAGCTGCCTTTGTGCAACTATGAGCTGCCTTTGTGCAACTATGAGCTGCCTTTGTGCAACTATGAGCTGCCTTTGTGCAACTATGAGCTGCCTTTGTGCAACTATGAGCTGCCTTTGTGCAACTATGAGCTGCCTTTGTGCAACTATGAGCTGCCTGTGCGCAACTATGAACTGCCTTTGCGCAACTATGAACTGCCTTTGCGCAACTTTGAACTGCCTTTGTACAACTATGAACTGCCTTTGTGCAACTATGAACTGCCTTTGTGCAACTATGAGCTGCCTCTGCGCAACTATTAGCAAGCGGCGCTTGAACTGTGGCACGTGTGTGTGTGTGTGCGCGTGTATGTATGTGTTTGTTGTGTGTATGTTTGTGTGCGCATGCGTGTGCTTGTATGCCTGTTTGCTCAAGTTGTGGGGTGAAGCAGGGGATTGAAAGGTATGGTGCTCATAAATGTATGTACATGTATGTATGTATGTATGTATGTATGTATGTATGTATGTATGTATGTATGTATGTATGTATGTATGTATGTATGTATGTATGTATGTATGTATGTATGTATGTATGTATGTATGTATGTA
>Ga0307945_1001284_pt1 | contig 19433 bp, 23 predicted proteins | sample OrgLakmetagen228_FD_201818 | JGI IMG/M metagenome (GOLD analysis project Ga0307945, IMG submission 201818) | Saline water microbial communities from Organic Lake, Antarctica - #228 | ecosystem: Environmental > Aquatic > Non-marine Saline and Alkaline > Saline | place: Antarctica: Organic Lake...
AGGACGCGGATTAGGACGCGGTTGATGGTTTGAGGGATGACAGTGCGCTCGCTGCTCTCTGTCACTTTGCGCTTAGAGAGTCACTTTGCGCTTAGAGAGTCACTTTGCGCTTAGAGAGTCACTTTGTGCTTAGAGAGTCACTTTGCGCTTAGAGAGTCACTTTGCGCTTAGAGAGTCACTTTGTGCTTAGAGAGTCACTTTGCGCTTAGAGAGTCACTTGCGCTTAGAGAGTCACTTTGTGCTTAGAGAGTCACTTTGTGCTTAGAGAGTCACTTTGTGCTTAGAGAGTCACTTTGCGCTTAGAGAGTCACTTTGCGCTTAGAGAGTCACTTTGTGCTTAGAGAGTCACTTTGCGCTTAGAGAGTCACTTTGCGCTTAGAGAGTCACTTTGTGCTTAGAGAGTCACTTTGCGCTTAGAGAGTCACTTTGTGCTTAGAGAGTCACTTTGCACTTAGAGAGTCACTTTGCGCTTAGAGAGTCACTTTGCGCTTAGATAGTCACTTTGTGCTTAGAGAGGTTGTGGTCCAAATCCTCCACAGGAATGAGCCCATTTCTCACACCCTCCCTGTGCCCGCTGCAGTTCCTGCTCTTCAAGTGTGTCTTGCAGGCATTGGAAGGGTTGGAGGGGCTAAGGAATGTGTCACAGCATTTGCACTGTAACTGGCAGATGACTTCAGAGTTCCCCTTCAAAGACACGAGCACCACTGCCACCACCAGGTTTTACCCTTCTCTTTGCAGCCCTTGATGTGCTGGAAGACATCATCGGATGCTGGGGACTCTCCATTGTAGGACTGAGTGCCATAGATAACAGGCCCTTCCCCATTCAAGTCCATACACTGAAAACTTTCTTCAACAGTCTGATACATTGTTGGATTCATTAAATTCATTTAATAAAATAAAAATTTTGGAATTTTTTGGGAAATTTGGGGATTTCTGGGGAGATGGGGCTGATTTCCCCCAAAAAGTGGACACCCTCGCTGGCCGACGAGTGTCCTCCACACCGGGAAAGAGGCTCAGCGTGCCTCGCACTCGGCAAGTCTCGGCGAGGTTATGACCCACCCTTATTTATGAGAAGTGTGTGAAGGAGTGTTTCTTGAACAAGTAAGAGCCCACTATCTTTTTGCTGCTTTCTTTTTAGACATGTAAAGAAAAAACTAGCTATCCAATGCAACTTTCAGTTCCCAAATGGTGGAATGGTTGGGAATATATGTCCAATTCAGGGGTATTGGCCCCATTTGCCCGGATGGGGGGGGAGGTTGCTTGGAAACGACCATATATACACCGTATATGACCGTATATTTGGTGATTTTCCTGCCAAACATACCGTATATACACCATATATACGGTGTATATATATATACATGGTTCTGGCTAACCTTAAATATGAACGTATGACTATAAAATGCTTGAGAGTATCTATAAGATTGAGTACAAAAGTTAGATATTAATACAAGTGAGACATAATAAATGGGTCTATGAGAGTGACTACAAAGTAAGAGATTGTCATGAAAGTAATCGCAGTGTTTCAAGTGATTGCAACTCATGCCATTACTGCACGAGATAGGGGCGTAATAAAACGTGAGCAAGCAAAATGTTTGACAATTAAGTGTGAGAGATTGGCGCACATAGTAAGGTAATAAGAAAGTGTGAGGGCTTAGGAACGCTCCCACAACTGCCTGGACGATTAGCCCTGACGTGGGGATGGGCCGTAAGTTGTGGGAGCTTGTGCGCCCTCCTTGGGCAGCAAAGTTCATGGGTGCTTAAGTAAAGGACGCCATTTCATGCATGTCCAGCCACTCCTGTGTACATTTGTGTCTTTGTCAAGCTCCACTGGCACAACGTCAATGAAATGCAGCACTTGTAAAATTGCACACACACACACAGACCCACACTTGTACACACACACAGACCCACAATTGTATACACACATATACACATGCACATATATGCACCCACCCACCCACACGCACACTCGTACACAAACACACTTGTACACGCACGCATACACACAAATACACACATACATACACACACAGGGCATGGTCATTGCATTTCCTATTGCAATATCATCTGGGAGCAAATGGAAGGGTTGGACCTTTGGGGCCCTCGCCGGCATGGCTGAGCCTATAGGAGCGCTTGTGGTGAGTTTGCTTGGAATTGATCTGAAGAGCCTATAGGAACGTTTGTGGTGAGTTTGCTTGGAAGTTATCTGAAGAGCCTATAGGAACGTTTGTGGTGAGTTTGCTCAGAGAGAATCTGAAGAGCCTATAGGAGCGCTTGTGGTGAGTTTGCTTGGAATTGATCTGAAGAGCCTATAGGAGCGCTTGTGGTGAGTTGTCTCGGAAGTGATCCGAAGAGCCTATAGGAACATTTGTGGTGAGTTTGCTCAGAGAGAATCTGAAGGGAGCCTATAGGAACGTTTTGTGGCAATTTTATTTGGAAATGTATCTTTGCGGTGAGATTGCTTGAAATTGATCTGAGGTGAGTTTGCGGACACTGGTCTATGGGGAGATGCTTCATAATTGAAGTAAAGGGTCCCCCTATCCTAGTGCTCTTAGGTGATAAGGATGTTTCCTTGGGATGATGCTTCCTTGGGATGAATCCTATCCTAGTGCTCTTAGGTGATAAGGATGTTTCCTTGGGATGATGTGTCCTTGGGATGAATCCTATCCTAGTGCTCTTAGGTGATAATGATGTTTCCTTGGGATGAATCTATTACTTCGCTTGGTAATTAATTTGCAAGGAGCTTTTGGGAGCACTAATGGCAACACACACACACACACACACATACACACACACACACGCGCACATTCTCACAAACACATGCACACACACAATATCACACACGTACAAGCAAAACATGTGTGCATGCTTACCTTATTTGGGTAGCTTGGCTGAACCGGCCACCTTGTGGGTGGTAAGTGCATGCGGTAAGTGAGCTACATGAGATGAAGAGCGTTTTGACCTGCAGAGCTTGACCTACATTGAAGGGTGTCGTGGCCTGCACTATGAAAAGCGTCGTGGACTGCATTATGGAAAGCTTGAGCTACATTGAAGGGTGTCGTGGCCTGCAGTATGAAGAGCTTGTGCTGGCCAACCCTATGTGCATTTTAATTATTAACCTTATTATATCCCAAAAGGCTGTCCGTCCATTGAAGCTGCTTTATGTGTGTGTCGCAAAATGTGCCTCCAGGCGTGGGGTGCGTTAGGAGATCGTACGTCTGACACGCTGGCTTTTGGAATTATTTTTGGCCTTGTAGCCGGAATGATGCTTGGGGTGGCCCTCCTGGAAGTCCTTCCCACTGCTTTCAAGTGAGTGTGCATGCGTGTGTGTGCATGTGTGTGTTGATGTGTGTGTGTGCGTGTGTGTGTGTGTGTGTGTGTGTGTGATGTGTGCAATGTGTGTAAGCAATGTGTGTAAGCAATGTGTACAATGTGCGGCACCTGTTGTATGCATTGCCACGCATGGCACTATCGTGGGTAACTGGCCACTGCTTAAGTTGTTAATTCCTTTATGAACAATTTTATTCCTTTTAGTCAGGCCAGCCGAGCCCACCCAAAATAGGGGGAATTTATGCCCCTCTCCCAAATTGCGCATCTAAAGTCATACAATGGTTTTTGTACATAAATGTGGCACTTATGCTTATAATTGACAAATTTGGGGTCAAGGGTTAGAATTGGGGGCTGGATTTGTGCCATTTTCTTGCCAGAAGGGTGGCATGGGTGAAGAAACGCGGGTTCTGGTCCAAATTTCATCATTTCTTTTGTTAAGGTCCAAACCTATCAAAGCGTGGGCGCCCCCAAAGGACGGAGTGCGTGAGCCTGTTTGCCGGGCAAAAATGGTGCATTTCTGGAAACCCTGACCTGAGTGTCAGGGGCCCTGCAGTGTGCTCCAAAAGGCATGCCCTGTCCGGTGTTATGGTCTGGAATTCTGGGGTTGAGCCGTGGTGGGCAGCGACAGCTGAAATTATCAAAAAAATAAGGATTTGTGCTAAGCTGTTTAGCTAGGAGGGTTATGAGATTGTCGTGTTTTAAAGCTTTTGTTATACGCTGCTCGTCGCAAACATTAGCTTTGCAATCCATGTATCTCGCCCAAAGCCTTGGTTTTCGTAATTTCCCTGCCAATAGAGGGTCCAAAAAAGGACCTTCACCCCAGACCCCCGGACTTTCACCAATATGTCTGGAATATCAATGAAAGTACCCCTGGTAAGTTGCTGGAGGAGCTTTTGAAAATCCTGGCAGGGAATTCCACCCTGTTCCACCCTGCCCACCTGGGCACCTCCCGCCACACACTGAGCGTGCAGTGGTAAATGTATATCTGTAATCAAGGTTCCTACCAGGGATGTGTCATACAGCGTATTTGTATAATACGCCGTATCGTATTTAACGCGTATTTTACCATATTGAACAAATTGGGCCGTATTATGCGATTGCAAAATTTGCCCTTTTTTGCCTTTTTTTGGCCTTTTTAGGCAAATTCCGCCCCAGCAACGGCCTTTCAGTGAGCTTTCAATGCTATTATATGATATATTTAGTAACACTGAATAACATATTATATATTGGAGAAGAATTGGGAACGTTTTGGGTTATTTTGGGGCGAATCAGGTCCATTTTGGGTCAAAAATCGGCACTATTGCTTAGAAATACGATCGTATTATACGCGTATTCCGTATTCAACACGCATTTTACCGTATTGAACGTCCCAAATGACCGTATGACACATCCCTGGTTCCTACATATTGAAATGTACTTTTCTGTATTGGGGCGAGAACTCTCACAGGAGTTAGCTGACCTGGCTTTGCCAAGCCCACACGAATGAACGCCTGAGAGCAAACATGCAATCCCGAACTTTTGACTGAATCCTAAACTAAACAGCCCCTTAATAGGGGCGAATTTCTCCCCTTTTTTGCTGTAATGGGCATGGTGTAGGGTGACCCTAGACCATCCTGGGAACAAACAATAGGGTGAAATTTGGACCAGAAGCTGCGCTTCTACGCCCATGCCACCATGCTGACACCATGCTGGCACCATGCTGGCACCATGCTGGCATACCACCATGCTAACACCATGCTGGCACCATGCTGGCATGGAAAGGGCACAAATCCAGCCCCTGGCCCACACGTTGGACCCAAAGCCCATTAATTTCTATGCAGAAACGTTACATGTGTGTATAGAGGTCTATGACCTCAAATGTACATTGTCCAATTTGGGCATTAGTTCCCCCTTTTCGGGGTGAAGCTTGGCTAAGCTGCCTGTTGGTACGATATTTATAATGGCAAATTGAGGCCCTTTCCTTGTTTACTACCAAGCCAGAATCTGAAACTGCTTGTCATGTACATCGGTCTTCTCAATAATTTCACTAATGGAACCACACGCATGCACACATACACACATAGGCACACACAAATGTACACACATAATATGTATAGGCACGCACAAACGCATGCACGCACAAACGCATGCAGGTACGACCCTGAAGACCGCTGGGTGACAAAGGGGATGGTGCTAGGCCTGCTGGTCATTGCCGCAGGCGTCATCGCTTTTTGACTGCACCAAATTGTGGTCAGGTCTAAGCCTGGGGATGGTGCTAGGTCTGCTGGTCATTGCCGCAGGCGTCATCGCTTTTTGACTGCACCAAATTGTGGTCAGGTCTAAGCCTGGGGATAGTGCTAGGTCTGCTGGTCATTGCCGCAGGCGTCATCGCTTTTTGACTGCACCAAATCGTGGTCAAGTCTATGCCTGGGTGCCTAGGGATGGTGCTAGGCCTGCTAATCATTGCCACAGGCGTCATCGCGTTTTGGCTAAAAAACGGTGGTCAGGCTTAAGCAAAAGATCGTGCCCTCCTAATGCTCAGTTATGTGCAAAAGTAGGGTTGGCAAAACCGTACATACACACCGTATATCTGGTAGTGTCCCTGCCCAAAATACCGTACGTACACCGTGTACAGATGGTTCTGGCCAACCCTATGCAAAAGGGTTGTCATACAATGGCATGCCACTAACAAACAAAAGGGTTGTCATACAATGGCATGCCACTAACAAACAAAAGGGTTGTCATACAATGGCATGCCACTAACAAACAAAAGGGTTGTCATACAATGGCATTCCACTAACAAACAAAAGGGTTGTCATACAATGGCATGCCACTGGGCGTGCTTCACCTGCCAGACAAGCCCTACTGCTTTTGGTTGGGTTCAGTCATTGAAGCTTGGGTTGAGCTCGTTGCCTGCGCAGAAGTTGGTCTCTGTTGTTTGTGTACGTGTGCTACAGCTGTTCTTCTCTCTGCTGCTAAAGAAGTCTCTTTTGTTTGTGTACGTGTGCTACAGCTGTTACTCACTGCTCCTAAAAATAGTAGTAGTGTAAAATTGTTCGTTTCTCTGATTGGCCGCAAGACTAGAATTGAGCTTAGTTCTCTAGCTTATTGCTTATGCTCGGACTTATTATGTCATTGCCGTACATTTTTATGAAGATTAGAAATTTAGCAGCAAACCATACAGTTCTCTATTGATCTTCTGTGCTGATTTCTTTCTTTAAGCTATCCAGGACACACTTGGTAAATTCGCTATCAGCATCAATTGAGAACCAACGCTTGGAACAGAATTGGGGCAGGCGTTGAGCAGAGACGTTGCTGTGGTCTCACGACAATTCACGGTAACCAGCTTAAGGTAAGGTTACATCACTATATATGCCTCAAAGGGCATCTCAGCGAAGGTTTGGAAAAAGCCTGAAACTACACCTGGCTAAACAAAAGAAACAGACCACAGGTTACCAGCTTAAGCATGGATTGCAAATGTATGAGCCTTAGTGCGCATATCACACGATCTGTCCATTCCAATGCCTGATTTAGCATGACAGAGGCCAAGGGAGCAGCCAGCACTCGTGTTGCTAGGAAGCTACTTACAACTTGCTCAAACGTTGCTAATACCTCCATCAGAACAGCTGGCCCTGAGGGAAATCCCTTCTATAACATCTACTGGCTTGCTTACAAAATAAACCAAACTGCATCAAATCATACAAAATCACCCAGACACAGCCCAGTCACCTAACTCAAGGCTTTGGTACATGTCAAACTACTGCAACGCCCTGCAAGCACACATGCACCTTCTACAAAGGGCACAAAATGCAAATATTTTAGCAAGCTACCACAAGCACTCCAGACTCTTACTCAAAATGGCACTGCCAATGGAGCCACTAGCAACGCTTACCAAACAATGTGTAATGTTCTCGTCAAAATTAAATGCATCATTATGGAATACAAAACAGGAGGTAGCAACAAAAAAATGCAGTATGGATTAAACGCTCAACAAGTCTGACCTACCCCCTCTGCCCACACCTAGACAGGGCCTTGCATATCCTTCCTGGGTGCCAACACACAGAAATAGTAAGGGTATACTCGGCCCGTTTTCTACCCTTTTTCTTTAGCTCTAAACCCCTTCATTATAGACGTCCAAGTCTCTTGTAACAAACTCGCTCTCTTTTTTTAGACTTGTCTGAGACTACCATTTCCTCTTGTGTGTTGCTTGAGCCGTCGCTTCCTTCTCGCGTGGAGAGGGAGGAGACGTTAAACACACCTTTATGGGTGGTCATCCCTGTAGACCCTTATCTTAGCTCTGCAATGTCTGTGCCTGGTGCTCTTGCTTGTTTGAGGCTGGTACTCCAGTCTCTCTGTGACTTCATTCCTCCTTCTGGTACTCTGTTGGACCTCTCTGACTGGGCCTTTTTTGTCTGCCGGTAAAAGAATTTTACGGTACTCGGTACCAAAGGGGCTTACTTTTCCTTAACTTCAAGTTCATGTGGGGAGTGGTTTTCACTGCCTACGTAGTTTTTCTTTTCTTTCCAAGTACAGCAACTTTCCCCTTCCTCTTGCCTTTGTATGCTCTTTGTGTATGTCATAAGTTATAACTCATAACATTCTTTCCCAGTCACTAACTTGCCCCCCCCCTCTTTCCTTGTTCTTTCATTTGCTTCTCTTGCTCTCATTTTACTTCGTTCGTCTCGGCTTGTTATAAGCCTTGTAGCCTTGTAGTAGAGAGTTTGCAATCTCCCCCTGACCTATGTAACACGACAAAAATGAAATTCAAGGAGTATGATCGTTGAGAGGTATAACAAAGCTTGCAGCATGATCATGGAGGCCATCATCAAAACAGGCTCCCTAGGGTCGTTCTTTGTCTCCATGTGCGTGCATAGGCACCTGCAGCATCAAACGGCTGGCTAAGCAAATTCTCCAGATTCCCGAAACACGTAGTGGCTCTTTCCACCTCGCTTTTCAGACAAAAACAGGTTTACCTCCAGATGCTATGCCGATTGCCCCCATCTCCGCAAAAACCCTCATGCCCACTACGGTACAACAATGCGTTATACTTAAGTGTGATGCGTACACGCTTTGTTAAACTTGTCACAGGCCGCTTGAACCCTCCTTTTAGGCGCATGCATAATCTGCTGCAATTCATTCCCGTTACATTCACTACCATATTTTTCACTATATTCTTACAACAATAAATACCTGCAAGTTTAAACCTGGTGGCTGTGCGAATTCCCGTGCCAAAAGGCCCGAGAAAACCAACTTGTTCAAAATAATAAACGCTAAGGTTCAGGTGATGCATTAATGAATGCACCTATGCATCCACCCTTGGGCCTTCCCAACCCCCTGGGATTCAACATTTGCTACATCAACTCAACCGCTCAAGCCCTGGCCTCATGTGCTCCCTTTGTTCAATGGGTTTTCGAGGGCGAAACCCAGTTTGACCAGATGGCAGCGCCCCCTAAGTGCACGCACTCTAATGAGCCTCCTACAATCACCAGTCTTCTCATCTCCTTGTGGCGCACCCTCACGTGGTCACCCACCGGTGTGTGTGTGTGTGTGTGTGTGTGTGTTTGTGTGTGTGTGTATGTGTGTGTGTGTGTGTGTGTGTGTGTGCGTGTGTGTGTGTGTGTGTGTGTGTGTGTGTGTTCAAGTGTGTGTGTGTGTGTGCGTGTGTGTGTATGTGTGTATTCACGTCTGCTGTCTCATCTGCTGCGTTGGGCTTAGGTGCGCAAATGTAAACGCAAACACCATAAAAGCGTTTTCCTTTCATTATCAGGCGGCGTTGATGACTGCACTCTTTCAACAGCTCTTCAGCCTCTACTTCGGATGCTTTGTGGGCACGGCAAGCAGCAGCAGCGGCAATCTTTGGCAGGGAGCCTAATGCAGAAAGTCATCAGTGTCATGCGCCTGGAGGTTGGGGAGCAGCACGATGCTGTAGAGACACTTCAGGTGTGTTGGTTACAAGGTAAGGTCTCTGGGGGGCATCTAAGCAGAAGTCTGAGGGGCATCTAAGCGCTATATATGCCTCTGGGGGGCGTCTGAGCGGAAGCTTGGGAAAGTCCTGTAACCTAACCAAAAAGGCGCTAGAAAAAAACCAAGGGAAAAGGGCTAGGCACTCAGCCACATAAGAGGCCACACCATACACATCTGGCTGGTTGAAATGAGCTGTGCTGGTTATAAATATGTTCATGTCAGCAATTATTGGAGGGTACGACTGTTACGTGCAAAGGATGAGTGAGGTTGCGCATCCTGACTATTCCCTCACGCACGTGCACAGGTATGCATAGGGTTGGCCAGAGCCGTATATAAACACTGTATATTTGGTGAATTCCCCGCCAAAAATGCCGAATATACACCGTATGTATACGGTTCTGGCCAACCCTAGGTATACACTGAGCATCGTGCACATACATTGTGACTGAACCTTATCGCTGCATTACACTGCACCAATTTCTCCTCCCTCTGAGCATTGATCTGGTCGTGGCTGAGGATTGATCTGGTTGTGGCTGAGGAGAGGCAAACATGATGTGACTGAACATCTTGCACCGCACTACACTGTTTCTGCCAGACCATCTGCCAGGTCGTAACACTACACATTTACACTTTACACTGTTTCTGCCAGACCATCTGCCAGGTCGTAACACTACACATTTACACTTGTTCTGCCAGACCATTTGCCAATTCGTAACACCATACACATTTACACTTTACACTGTTTCTGCCAGACCATTTGCCAGGTCGTAACAGAGGAAAGGAGACATTCAGCAAAACTCGGTCAAGCAAAGCACTCCCAGCTCTTACAAATGACGCAGCAGCAGCAGCAGCAGCAGCAGCAGCAGCAACAACAGCAACAACAGCAGCAGCAACAACAGCAACAACAGCAGCAGCAAGGGGCCAAGCAAAGAGGGCAAAGAAGAAAAGGCCGGGTGGGTTTGTCAGCGCTGTGCCAAGAGGAAGAAGGTGTTTACATGGGGACGGGCCGACGTAGAACCGCACTTTTTCAAAAGGCACACGGCAAAGGTGCTGCCCACACATCTCACTTGGTCGAACCACCACTCCCTCTGCCGCTCACAGGCCTGCAGTCCATCTGCACTGTGTGTGCAGCATGCGGCAATTGCACAGCAACCAACCTCACACCCTTCTACACTCTTCCCCTCCCAGTGGCTTCCTCAAGGTCCAGGCATCGGGTACCACCCAATTGTACACTGCAGGTTTGTACTGTGTGGAGAGGGGGGGCCGAACTACTGGGAAGGCCGTCTTGTGGTGTTTGACTCGCACGCACACATGCTTGCCACCGCCATGTGCCCGTTGAAAAAGTGGTGCTCTACGTCAGGCCCGTGTATACACTGACTACGAGGACACGAGCACACTGCAACCGCCTGTGCACATGCAAGCCACCCATGTGCCTGTTGAGAAAGTGCGGCTGTACGTTTGGGGGAGCTGCCCCGTGCCTGTTGTGATAATACAGCTTTACGGCTTGGGCTTTGCTCTATGTGCGCGGATGCACCTCTATGTGTGCACCTCTATGTGTGCACCTCTTATGTGTGCCTGTTGTGATAGTACAGCTTTACGGCTTGGGCTTTATTTGCTCTATGTGTGCGGATGCACCTCTATGTGTGCACCTCTATGTGTGCACCTTTTATGTGTGCCTGTCGTGATAGTACAGCTTTACGGCTGGGGGAGCTTCTGGTGCTTGGTCCTTGTTGCTTTAGGCCCTTTGGGAGCTTTGCTCTATGTGTGCGGATGCACCGCTGACACACACACACGCACACACACAAACACACACACACACTGTGCCTGTTGAAAGAGTGGTGCTCTACGTCACGTGAGTGTGTATAGCTATACCACCTGTACGTCTACCCACAATTAACCTTACAAGGAGCACTGTACACAACTCTTTTGCCCATAAGAAAAGCACACTGTCTTGCCAAGTTCAAAATTTGTGCTGATTTGCGCTGGTGGTCTACTGGGATGCTAGCTGGGTTTGGAAATGACGTAGTGCAGGTAAAAGAAGCTCAATCAGACCCCCCTCCCCCCACCTAAATGTGCACATACGCCTAGGCTCGTCCATGGAACAATTCTGTTACTTTTGCTTGTGCTTTTATTTACAGACGTGTTTGGCAGCCGCTGTGCACCCCCAACTAGTTGTGGAGGTGGCATGCGCTAAGTGCACACTGAAAGCTGCAGCAGCTCCATTGCATACACTCGTACACGATGGTAGCCCTAGCAGCACTAGCAGCAGCAGCACTAGCAGCTGCAGCACTAGCAGCAGCAGCGGCAGCAGCAGTTGTGGCAATGTCAGTGGCAAAAGTAGCAACAGCACTAGCAGCAGTAGCAGTAGCAGCGAAAGCGGTTCCGCAGTAAACGCTGCCTTAGCCCTTGCCGCAGCCCCGCCCTGGCTTCCCCTACCATACCTAGAAGATGAGCAGCTTGAGGATATGCTTGAGGCCCTACACAGAGCTCAACAGTATCAGCAGCACCAGCAGCATCGACACCACCAACACCACGCACACCAGGAACAAAAGCAGTCGATGCAGCAAGTCCATAACGAAACAGGACAGCACTGCCGCACAACAACGCCCCAGCAGCAGCAGCAGCAGCAGCAGCAGGAACAGCAATTCCACCAGCAGCACTACACGCATTTTCCTTGCCACCTCAGCTTATTGCCCCCGATAGACGCTAAAGAGCTGCGCAAGAGGCGTGTGCGGAGCTCTGCATCTCAGCATTATTCAGTGGCTCAGCTACCCGATGTTTTGGTGCTGCACTTCCAGCGCACGCGCTGGGATGCTGCTTGCATAGCAGGGCCTATCAAGGTAAGAGGGCAGGTGGGAGCAAAGTCTCAGCCCCCTGTTGTAATGCTGCTCTTCCAGCGCACGCGCTGGGATCCCACTTGCATAGCAGGGCCTATCAAGTTAAGAGGGCAGGTGGGAGCAAAGTCTCAGCCCCCTGTTGTAATGCTGCTCTTCCAGCGCACGCGCTGGGATGCTGCTTGCATAGCAGGGCCTATCAAAGTAAGAGGGCAGGTGGGAGCAAAGTCTCAGCCCCCTGTTATAATGCTGCTCTTCCAGCGCACGCGCTGGGATGCCGCTTGCATAGCAGGGCCCCTCAAGGTAAGAGGGCAGGTGGGAGCAAAGTCTCAGCCCCCTGTTGTAATGCTGCTCTTCCAGCGCACGCGCTGGGATGCTGCTTGCATAGCAGGGCCTATCAAGGTAAGAGGGCAGGTGGGAGCAACGTCTCAGCCCCGTAGGACCGCACTTTCTCAACAGGCACATGGTGCAGGCAGGGCCTATCAAGGTAAGAGCCGTATAAGTAGGGTTGGCCAGAACCATATAAGTACGGTGTATATACGGTATGTTTGGTAGGGAAGTCACCAAATATACGGTCATATACGGTGCATATATACGGTTCTGGCCAACCCTATGTATAAGTGACATCGCACGCACATAGAGCGCTAATTTTTAGCAGGCACGTGGCGCAGGGCCTTTCAAGATAACAGCCGTCAAGGTTGCAAGGGTTGGTGAGGGCTGTCAATGAAATGGCCTGTGCAATTCATGGTGTCGCTGTGTGCAGCACTTTTGCCCTCCAAGGTTTTGCTCACGCCCCGTTTTTCTCATTCTGCGTTCCCAAAACCATTCAGGTATACTCATGGCTAGGGTTGGCCAGAACCATATATATATACGGTGTATATACAGTATTTTTGGCAGGGAAATCACTGTATATACGGCCATATACGGTGCATATATACGGTTCTGGCCAACCGTGCTCATGGCTTGTATTCAGCATTGAAGGCTGGAGTTCAGCTGGTGCTTCTTACCATTTTTCACAAATCAATAATCAGGATCAGGGATTTGCAAACCGTAATCTTTTTGTCTGATTGATCCGCACTTTTCAGTCATATTTCTAGGTGCTCTTTCTTGTTGTAGCTCCCTTATCACAGCGCAAGTGCCTCTGCACACGCATGCTGTTGTCTTGATTTGAGAGCCATTTTCAAGCTTTTCTGAACCCTTGAGGACTTTCAACACAATCCCTAACGGTAGGTGCTTTTGTGATCTAACTTCCACTGCAAGGGACATGACCCAGTTGCTGCACCAGCAGACTCGGTGCTTTTGAGATTTAACTTCCACTGCAAGGGACATGACCCAGATGCTGCACCAGCAGACTCGATGCTTTTGAGATTTAACTTCCACTGCAAGGGACATGACCCAGATGCTGCACCAACAGACTCAATGCTTTTGTGATCTAACTTCCACTGCAAGGGACATGACCCAGATGCTGCACCAACAGACTCTATGCTTTTGTGATCTAACTTCCACTGCAAGGGACATGACCCAGATGCTGCACCAACAGACTCAATGCTTTTGTGATCTAACTTCCACTGCAAGGGACATGACCCAGATGCTGCACCAACAGACTCAATGTTTTTGTGATCTAACTTCCACTGCAAGGGACATGAACCAGATGCTGCACCAACAGACTCAATGCTTTTGTGATCTAACTTCCACTGCAAGGGACATGACCCATTTGCTGCACCAGCAGACTCAGTGCTTTTGTGATCTAACTTCCACTGCAAGGGACATGAACCAGATGCTGCACCAACAGACTCAATGCTTTTGTGATTTAACTTCCACTGCAAGGAACATGACCCATTTGCTGCACCAGAAGACTCAGTGCTTTTGTGATCTCACTTCCACTGCAAGGGACACGACCCAGTTGCTGCACCAGCAGACTCGGTGCTCATTTGATCTCACTTCCACTGCAAGGGACACTGCAAGGGACATGACCCAATTGCTGCACCAGCAGACTCGGTGCTCGTGTGATCTCACTTCCACTGCAAGGGACATGACCCATTTACTGCACCAGCAGACTCGGTGCTTTTGTGATCTCACTTCCACTGCAAGGGACATGACCCAGTTGCTGCACCAGCAGACTCGGTGCTTTTGTGATCTCACTTCCACTGCAAGGGACACGACAAAGTTGCTGCACCAGCAGACTCGGTGCTCGTGTGATCTCACTTCCATTGCAAGGGACATGACCCATTCACTGCACCAGCAGACTCAGTGCTCATTTGATCTAACTTCCACTGCAAGGGACACTGCAAGGGACATGACCCATTTACTGCACCAGCAGACTCAATGCTCATTTGATCTCACTTCCACTGCAAGGGACATGACCCAGATGCTGCACCAGCAGACTCTGTTCCCCAGGTGCCTGTCAGGTGTATGCACTCACGTACAAGTTAGCACGGACCTGATCATCATTTCAGTGGTGTTTGAGTGTCAAAGAAACGAACACAAATCGGATTGCAAACTTCCCAAGACTTTTATGTAAAATAGCATAGCTGATTTCCAGATCAGCCTCTATCATGGTAACTTCTCTCATTCGTTGTTTTGGCACTTCTTTCATGCTTTACAAAACTTTCAAATGAACATGGCAGATCTGTGTCTGGCCTTCACTTTGACACGTGATCAGACTGATTAGGCATTTACTTAAGCAGTAGGCATTTACCAAAGCAGTTGCAGGCTCCTTGTGCTGTGATGCAAAATCAGTTCATCGAGCTTCATTTAAAATAACATGCGTGGTCCCGACCTTTGTCTCTCACGAGTGCCAGTTGCGATGCCGCGATTTCCTTGAACGGTAATAATCTGTTTAAACTCCTCCCTTTATGTACACAATTATCTGTACACATACTGTCCCTCTCTCTCTCTCTCTCTCTCTCTCTCTATATATATATATATATATATATATATATATATATGTATATATCGAGCTTGCAGGATGCCTGTCAGAAGGTATTTAAACCGTCTGTTTCTACAATCTTGCAGGTGCAAGGCCACATTCCTTTCCCACTTGTTCTCGGACAGCAGGACCTGGACCTCCTGCAACCTCCCTTCTTCCCCCATTTATTTTCACAACATGCACCAAGCTGTGCCACGACCCCGTCAGAAAACACATGCAAGGAATATGGTGAGCAGAATTAGTGTGTGTGCGTGTGTGTGTGTGTGTGTTTGTGTGTGTGTGCACTCCACCAGGAAGCACAGTCAGGGAAAATGATGAGAAGTGAACAAGATTAACGGGGGAGACCCCTGTTTTTGTGTGTGTATGCGTATGTATATGTGTATGCATGTGTGTGTATGCATGTGTGTGTATGCATGTGTGTGTATGCATGTGTGTGTATGCATGTGTGTATGCATGTGTGTGGTACCAAGGCTGTCACTGTACTACTACATATTACAGCCTAAACTACTCCCTTTGTCAAAGAGCATTCCCACCTTGTGCTTTCTGACTAAGGACTCCCTCCATATCCACACACTGTAGCCATATGTAGCCACCTGAATTTCCTCATGTTTCTATATTCATAGAGTTGGCCAGAACCTCACATCTACGGTGCATACACGTTAGTTATTTTTGGCAGGGGACTCTCCAAATATACGGTCATATACGGTGTAAATGTAAGATTCTGGCCAACCCTGTCTATTCACCAGACTTGGTACCTCACCTTGCAGCAAATTGCCTGCTGCAAGAAGTGTGAGTGCCTCAGTGTTTCTTTTTTCGATTTTAACGTCACGGCCAGATTTTGCCATTCTAAAAACCTTTGCTTAACGTCTTTCACCCTTTATGCCCAGCCCGCTGGGAGGCCTGCGGCCTCCCAGCATTGTTCGTGCATGTGGTATTATAAATGTTTCAGGCATGGCCCTAAAACAACAAATAAAGCATATATGAACCCTTTAATGTCCGTAAGCCTACGGGTCCAACACCAATATAACTGCGCAGCATCCATACCCCCATCTGACAGCCACTTATTAAACCATGGCTGCTGCGTCTGCCCTGCTGTCTCACTGTGTCTCACTGTGTATGGCTATTGTGTAATCTGTAGGTGCCAGCTTAAGCCATGCAGGCTGCACGGGGCAGGTGCTGCCATACACCCTTTCAAGTATGCTCCATCACTCTGATTCTTTTTAGCCCTTTTGCGCGCATTCTCATCGCTCATTTAAAACAACTTAAAATTTTGAGAAAATTTTTCGATTCCAGGCCAAATTTCGACCCTCGGATGGCCCTCGAAGGGCCCACGGGTGATTTTGCCGGGGAGTCCCCTGAAGCCCCAAATGCTCATTTAACGTCTTTGCCCAACGCCAAAAAGGATATGTTTAACGTCGGAAGATGTCAATGTCTCGAAAAAAGAAACACTGGAGTGCCTGCACAGCAGCAGCACACACACAAACACGCGCACACACACACACACACACACACACACACAAACTGCACACAGACACACACACGCACAAATACACACAGCACACAGACACACACACTCACACACACACGCACACACGCACAGCACACAGACAACTAACAGAGCCTGAGGAGGAAGGAAGCAGCTCCCTGGGCTCAAGATACCAATTATGGGCTGTGCTTGTTCATCTGGGGCAGGGTGGGGGTACCGAGGGGCATTGGGTAAGTGTGCAAGGGAACTCTACTGTAAAACGAGGTATTCAGGCCTCGAGCTTTTCATTACGGGAAGAACAGTAGTAGCTCTGACCTACCTCCAAAGGTTCAAGGTTTTAAGATCTGGGTATTTATTTTAGGGGATGAAGGTAAAGGAGGGCGTTATCACTTTTAAGTTTTGCGTACTTTACTCATTACGTACTTTACTCAAAATGTGACGCCAAGGACTTGTTACAGGAATGTTGTCTCCTTGCTTTCCTCACCAGTGAATGGGTAGGTAGGAAAGCACGTTTTCCTTGGCAGTCTTCTAATGACAATTGGTTCGTCCCTCTTTAATGACCTGTGTAGCCTCTTACATTTTGCCTTCCCCTGATCCCGGGTGCTTTTGAACATCAGCAAAAGGAAGTGCAGCGTTCTGAACATCAGTTCTTGTGAGCTTATAAAAAAAGGCACATGCTCCCCAACTGTCGGTAAGCTGGCAACTCCGATATGACGATTGTCGATACAGAGCTAATACCCATCCCTCCATATCCTACATCTATTTTTAGATTAAAAACAATGCAATCTCTACTGCTCAGGTCGCGTACTGCAGAAGATTAATAGGCGCAGCTACAGCCTGGTTCAGGATGTCTGACCAGTCTGTCTCTGCCGTTTCAGAGATGGAAGTCCTGCAGTGCCAAGCAACAGCCCTTTTGTACCAGAGAGAGGGAGGATGAGCGTGCTCGGCCTAGATTTGACGTGTGATCTGGGAATTGCACGCAAAACATAGCAGCTGGTGCTGACAATTTTAAAATTGTAGGCTAGTGTGCAGTTCTAGTATAACTTATTGACCACGTAAGTACCTATCTGCTTTCCCATTTTCAAATGTTACCTGTATAGGATCAGCAGATTCGTGGATGTGCTTAAAGTGTTCTTAAGCAGGGGGTGCTGAATATGATTGTGTATTTTTTTGAGCGAATATTTTTGGTAATGTCATAAGAGAGCGCTCCGCTACCATTTGATGATGATGCATTCTTACCCCTATATTATCCGTTAACTATTTTACACGAGTATCCGCAATGCTAAGGGCAATTGAAACATCTGGTCTTTTGCACAAGAGAGCCACCTCACTCCCGTTGCAGCCATGCCATACACTTGGAGCACGACATATACATAGACGCCTGCTAGGTCCGAGTCAGCAGTGCTGCAATGCACAGAAGATTAAGCGAGCTGAACGTAAGATATGCGCTTGCATGCGCAAGAGTACGCATGAGCATTGATACACACACACACACACACAAACTCTCACACATGTGTACACTCACGCATACATGTACTCATACTCGCATGCACGCTCACGCACGAGTACACACACACACACACACACACACACACACACACACACACACACACACACACACACACACACAAACACACACACACAGACAAACACTCACACACACACACATAAACTCACGCACACACACACATACAACCACACACACACACACACACACACACACAGCAAGCCTTGCTGAGGTTGAAGAGGCCAAAGCCAAGGCTGCCATCTTAAGCGTTGGACCTGAGGCGTTGCAGCAGCAGCTTGAGCAGAAGTCCCGCACACCTCAGGTACATCAGATGCAACAATGGGCTGTGGAAACCGCTATGCAGGCAGTGGAATCACTTCCCACATCAATAAGGAGTGTGTGAATCACTCCGGAACTCGTCTCAATCTTTAGGTTCACCGAATTACTGCTACATTTCCGCGTGAGTGTGGGTGTGGTTAGGAGTTCACGCACCACTGAAAGCAACTCCCCCGGGCAATACAAGAACAGGCTGATCTCAACAGAAAAAGCCCCCTCCCTCCCCCCCCAGGATGCGGCACGTGTTCTCCTGCTCCTCGGCAAACGAGCAGACATGATGGAGCTTGAAGAACAGGACAAGGACGCCACGGCTAAGACCCTAAAGGTCGCGGCTTTGATCTTGTTAGACACGACGGTCAAGATAGAGGTCATAGCACATGCCAATAACCTGCATCCCATGTGGAAAATGGAGGTGCGTGTATATGAGTTGTTTGTGTGTGTGTGTGTGTGTGTGTGTGTGTGTGTGTGCGTGTGTGTGTGCGTATGAGTGTGTGTGTGCATGTGTGTGTGCGTGTGTGTGTGTGTGTGTTTGTGTGTGTGCGCGCGCCTGCAACTGCAGTTTTGTCCTTGTTTGACGCACTTCCTGAATAGTAGTCGTGTCTTTCATAGCATGTGCAGATGTGCAGACTCTTTCCTGCAAGCTATTTCCCGCAAACTCTGTTGCCCGCACAATCTCTTGCTTCTTTTTATGTACTGTTTTTTTTACACTGTATTGATTGAGATTTAGATTTCATTTAAGACTTACATGGGGGGACCTTCAGCCAGACTGTTCGGCTGATCGGCCTATTCTGAGTTGACAGTGCTTTTATGTCAGCGCTCTCTCACACTTCTGGGCACCCTCTTTCAGTGCATCCGTGCACTTTGTCTGCACGGTCTCTTGCTTAAATTCATGTACTGTTGCCTGTACTCTGTGTTGACAGTGCCGTTGTGTCAGTGCACTCATTTCTGTGCTCCCTCTGCCACTGCGTCAGTGCACTTATTCTGCACAACCTCTCATGTCAGCGCTTACTAACATTTTGTGCTCTCTTGTCTCTTGTGTGTATAGCCTTTTGTGTCTTCTCTATT
>Ga0307945_1001285_pt1 | contig 19416 bp, 13 predicted proteins | sample OrgLakmetagen228_FD_201818 | JGI IMG/M metagenome (GOLD analysis project Ga0307945, IMG submission 201818) | Saline water microbial communities from Organic Lake, Antarctica - #228 | ecosystem: Environmental > Aquatic > Non-marine Saline and Alkaline > Saline | place: Antarctica: Organic Lake...
TGGTTTTTCAAGGAGGGTTTTTCTGTTTAGGCAGGAGTTTTCCTTTTCCCAGTCTTATAGGTTTTTTCCTTCATTCTGTCAGGCCCTTGCTGAGGACCGTGTAACAACCCCCACCAAAAAAAAAAGTGTTGTGCACTCTCCGCTCTGAAAGCCGCAGTCATGCTGGCTACGTAGTCACTGCAGCGTTTCTATTTTTTGCTGCATGGTTGCCTAGGCAGCTTTCCATCTCACCTTAATCATGATTATCATGATTACTGATCAGGCTGTGCCCTGCGTGTTAACGTCCTACTAGATCAGCAGCGCAAGACAACTGTGGGTTACTGCTGGCTTACTATCATTGCTGATCCAGTAAGCTAGCTGGCTTACCAGGCCGCTTTCCAATTACCAACAAAAACTCGATTACTTAGTAAGCGATGCACTGCCTACCAAACTCCGTTGGATCAGGCACATAATACATCCGTGGGTTACTGCTGGCTTACTATGATTGCTGATCCAGTAAGCCAGCAGGCTTACCAAGCCGCTTTCCAAGTATCAAAGAACACGCCGGTTACTTAGTAAGCAATGCACTGCTTGCCAAATTTTGATGGATTAGCAACATTATACATCGGTGGGTTACTACTGGCTTATCATGGTTCCTGATCCAGTAAGCTAGCTGGCTTACCAAGACGCTTTCCAAGTACCAAAAACCACCTTGATTACTTAGTAAGCGATACACTGCCTGCCAATTTCTGTGGGTTTAGCAACAAAATGTATCTGTGGGTTACTGCTGACTTACTATGGTCACTAGTTACTACTCGAGTAAGCTAGCTGGCTTACCAGGCCGTCTTCTAAATTCTTTTAGATTTTATTTGGAAAAAACCGTTACCGATCGCTTACTACTCGCCTTCCAAGTCAGTAACCCAGCCGCTTACCGCCCGCTTACTACCTTAGTAACCGAGCCAGTAAGCCTGGCAAGCCAGGCTGGTAACGTTTTCCTACATTCCGACGGAAATGTAAAGACGCATTGTGGCACGAAACCAGCTAAACTGTAGGGGGGGGGCTCAAGGCCGCACTCTCGCATAACGCAACAAGAAGGAGTAGTGTCCCTGACCCCAAAGATTCTTTCTAACACTGTCAGCAGCCACTTCTGAACTGGGTACTTGTCCATCTCTTTGCCCTGTTGTAAGAAAGGAGTTGACCAGATCTGGCTCGCGTACATGCTAGCAGGAATGAGGAGCCAGATGTGAGGTACCCCACATCAGCCTGTTAGTAAGGATTCTCTTGTACATACTTTTTGACTCTTAAAGTGCCAGCCGTGAAGGGTCTCAGCGCTGCATTAGTTGCGGTGGTCAGATTGTTATTTTTGTCACACACCATGCCCAGGTGTTTGGATGTGTCAATGTAGGATATTTGTGTGCCGTCTTAAATGATAGAGCACAAAACATTGGCATACAATCTGTACAGCGTGTCACTCACAGAGATCATTCTGTAGTTACCCGGATTTGTCACTGGCCCCTTCGTTCTTGTGATGGTATAATCACTACCTCACAAGAATCAGTAGGAAGTTTTTTTTAAGAAGAGTGGTGAGTGGCAGTTTGTTCGCAGTTTGTCTATTGCAAAGAGAAGCGACGTTTGTTTAGGACAGCGGTGCAGGATGGTCAGGCTGTACATGCGTGCAAGTCTGCAAAAAAAGAGTACCGTGTGCAAACGAGACGTGCTAAGCGTGCGTATACTAAGTACCAGAAGGTTGCCTGTCTGGACAAGTTATTTAACAAAAAAACTGAGCTACACGATATGTTACGTCAGCCCAAATGCACGCAGCCAACGCCACGGACGCAACCAGGCTGGAATGCTTATCTTTATCAACATTTCCGTCCACCAGCAGCAAGAGGTGTGCAACCGCGGGGTCTGGGGGTGGGGAGTGGCTTATCAGCTAGAGACATGACAATGCCGCTTGGACGTATCCCCCCCCACAAAGTTCTGCTACAACAAGGTGCTCAGAACGATTGGATGCTTGCTCCTGACACTATTGATCCCCCTAGTAGCGATACCATGCTTGCTTTGGTATGCGTGGCTGAGCAAATCGGAAAGATGAACGGACATGCTTCCCCAGGATTTGATTGCGTGGCTGCTTTCTTCATTAAGAATGCTGTAGTGGTTCGGTAAAAGCCTAATTGGCGTGGTAGTGATGTTTTTTTTGCAGGCAGACAGGGAGTTCTCTAGCTCATCATTGTCTACGCTTCATTTGCAAATCTGAAGGGCACATTAGGTGTGAAGTGGTCTACCACTGACTGGGCTGTACTCTAAGAATGTGGACATGAACTGTTGCAGTTCTACTGGTTTTGGTCAGTTGTCAAGCCTCAACAGTATGCTTAATACCAATAGTGTCATTTTGCGGAGGGTAGTCCAGGCTGATCTCAATTTACAGCCTCATTCAAGTGCCTGCTGGACTGCTCAATTGCTGAGCACTTTTTAAGGACTGCCTGGGTGTGAGACGTATGTGCGAGCTGTTCAAACTGGGTGTGTTTTTCCCATGCAAGAGTCTACTGCAAATTTAAAGCATAGGATGAGAGGTGTTTTTGGAGAGACGCTGAGTTGGTGGACCCCGCTAACACGCACAACAGCAAATTTATTATTCTTGGTTTGCCATCCCTTTTACTAGAAATGAGCGTATGCCGACTATTTTGACACGGTATCTTCATCTTGATCTGTCCAAACATGTTATGCAAAATGTCAGTAGACTCCGCTTGCGTGCGCATACTAGAGGCAGCAGCGCAAGTTGAGGGAGCAGCGTGGCTTGAAGGTGGTTCTCGCGCATGTGACCAATATCCTGGTGAAGATGACTCATTCGTTCGGAACATATTCAGAACGAGGTGCATGCTCTTTTATTTTGTCAAGACCATCGGGTTTGTGAGCTGAGGAAACATTCCTCCTTTCTTTACACCTTTTTTGATGACTTAGTAAAAAGGAGTAGTTTTAGCAGCCCAACTTTATTTGCTGCAACAGGTCAATAACTAACTTGTTCATAATTTCTCAGCAGAACACTAGACTTTTTCTCTTTCTTTCTGAGCTTATGGATTTGTTTGTGGCTGGCCGAGACCAGTCAGCAGCCAATCAGCCAAACAACCTGTCTGGCTGAAGGTCACCCCCCATTGTAATCAATGTAACCATTGTTCAGTCTTATGACCAGAGCCTGACAAGAGAGCCATGGTCTTGGTTCTCAGCAGAAAGTTCAGAAGTCCACCTACAAGATAACTCACTTGGAGAGTGAGCACTCTGGCAACTGCTGAACTCGCTAATGCTCATTCTCCAGTATGTCACCTCTTGTCATGAACAGGCTTCAAGGCAAGCTCGCAACTCTCCTGATCCTTATGGGCCTTCTTTTGATGGTGACAGTTTTACAGCATTTGGCACTTAGTTACCCACTTTTAGAACTATGATGGGAGCCTTTTCAAATCAATGCACTTCCCAGAAACTGCACATATCCATTAGTGATAAGATTACAGATTAACGCTGAAGAAGAGGACTCTCTTCCAATGCAAGAACTAACATTGTCATGACTCATGTCGGACAAAAGCGACACAGAACGAAGGATAAAAGATACACAATGAACGACAGGACTCCAGCGCACACAAAACGCGCGATGACCTACATATTTTAGTACAAAGAATGAAAGCTGTGTCCTATGTGCATCATATTATGATAATAAGGGCCCAGGATACAAAGCCCTGGCCATTGGGGGCAAATAATCAGGGATGTAAAATGGCAGCTACGCAATGAAGGAGGAAAAAGACTGATCATGTTATAAAATCATTACAAGGTGTGGGCAATTAAAAAGCTTGGGGTCGAGGGGAAATTGGATCAAGCACGGAAACAGGTCCAGGCACTCAAACACAAAAGCACGAACAAATGCAGTTTTATACACATAAGTTCTATCATTTCCACAATTTCCTGGGGCAAGCGTATACAAATCACAAGCAAAATATTGAGAAAATTAGCTATGGCTGACAAGACCAGGGGGCTCGTAAAAATCATCACCTTGTATATCCTCTTTCCTACTTCAGGCTAAGGGTTCACTGCATACTATTACAAGCTTGCATACCAAAAGCTTGCATTTTGCAGCACAGGCATACGCAAGCAACGACAGTCCAAGCTGTGTTACATCAACCACGGAGAGAACCCATTAACTGATCCACCTGGGAAACATACTTGGCGATGATGCTCTGCTTCTTGGGCTTCATGGTTTGAGTAAGGGTGCCATCCTCTGCGGGCAGTTTTTTGTGATTTCATGTGGTTAGGCGTATGCTAGTATGTGTGTGTTGCGCCGTGTGTGTGTTTGTGTGTGTGTGTGCGGAAGTATATGTGTGTGCGTATGTATGTGTGTGTGTGCATGAATAAGACAAGTCGTCAACATCAATGCTCTTGTGCTTCCATGTTGTCGATGGGGAGGGCGTCACTTGAGTTCCAATGTCAAAAAGAGAAAGGGATTGGCTGAGCACGGGCACAAGGACTGCGGCAGACCAAACACAACTGAAATATTCATGCTTTTGCAAGGGTAGCTGATATGTATGCAGAGCGCGGACAGTACAGTCTTGTTGGTTGTCTGCGTCTTACTCATGCAAGTACAGCATAATGCTAAGAGTGGGCAGCTATAGAGGAGGAAGTTTTGCGAGCAAGCCCCTCCCATAAGTGAAAACGGTTAGACTGCATAACGTGCGTGCGTGTTCAGTGGACTAATGTCAGCATTTGCAAAGTTGTGGCTAATGAACTCTCCTTACACGATGCGCCGACTGAATAGCATGCCTGCACAAGCATAATATTTAAGGGTGTGCCAGCCTCTAGTCGAGGGTCGACAAGGTGACGTCACTGCTGTCAAAGCCTAGACGGCAACAACAGGTGTCCATTTTTGGGGGGAAATCAGGGGAAATTCCCTGAATTCCTAAAATTCGGAAAAATCGGCCGCATTTTTGTATGATAACCTGTAATGTAAAAGCGAAAAATGGCACATCACGATGTCACAGTCTTGTTCAGGGAAGTGTCAGACTCTCATTTCTCGACGCCCCAAAATGGGCAGTAATATTGTACATTATTTTCTAAATAACATCAGAAAATATGGAACTTATTCCGATCTTTCTGCTGTGCGTATGCCTGTCCAGGCAATGCACCATGAGAGATTCTCCGAACACTTCCTACAGCTCTTTTCAGTCCGGTCTCTTCACGACAATTAATTATTAATTATAAACCAGAAGAATTTCGGCTCAATCCGCGCAAGTTCCATAAAGTGGTTTTCTAACCGTAATGCACCAACTAGGGCCTATATCAACGAGCCTCGCCCTCGACGACGCTCGTCGAGCCTCGCTGGCAAAATCATACACCCTAGTTACCCATGCTTAGTTATATTCCATTATTACAACATTATCTCGCCTGGTACCTAGCATTGTGCACACCAACACACACATACTCACGAAAGAGTAAATCCATGCACCCACAAGGCAAGGAGCAACTCAACAGCCTACCTGGGGTCAAGCTGCCTGAGACCACCACCACCACACGAGCAATGCGAGGCTCTTGGGCCCTGTATCGTGCACACACACAAGCGCACGAAAAAGGTTGCAATGGTGTGTACAGCAATAGGCTGGCACCACGCGCAGACTTTGCTTGGATGGCTATATAAATGATGGTTAGGACTAAAATTTGAAGCTTAAAACTGCCAACAGGTTATCTGTGTGCAGTACTCTGCGCAGCGCCTGTGGATATTTGTGTATATGCACAGAGCTACGTGAGCACAGCAAACCCAGCACCTCCCTAAATAAGTGACTAGAAAGTTCTAAAACAGGCTACGCATTGTGAACGCAACATGCGGTGGTGCACCGCTTGCTTCTCACCCATCCTCCCCACGCCTCCTTCTTTTTATATGCTTTTAGTCACGTTATTTCCTGCCATTTGCATTATGCTATATATACAATACTAAATACAAATTAACATATACAAACACCTGGGCACATGGCAAGGAACAATGGAGCACGCATTGCAGTCCACGCTTTCTTACCCGGCCTCCTCTAGCCGTCCAATTTCTGCCATGTAAACCTGTTCCAGCTCCTGCTGTGATGCCTTACTGGCCAAAGGATGGGTGGCCGGGGTGCCATTGTGGCTGGCAGTACTGCTGCTGCTGCCGCTGCTACTAGAAGATTCAGAAGAGGAGTTGCGTTGTGCTAGTAGGGCTTCAAGAGCGTCCATGTCAGGGAACACCAGCGCTCCCTGTATGTGCGTGTGTGTGTGCATGTGTGTATGTGTGTGTATATGTGTACCTGCACAAATTGCTTTGGAATAAAACATGTGGAACGCGATTCATTCAAACAAGAGTTTTTGTAAATGAGTCCTGATTTCAGTCGTTTGATTTGCTAATTTCTGACGGCAGACTATACGTATGAAATCAAAGGCACAGGTACCACTTGATTTGTCACATTAGGAGGCTTATTTTTATTGCCTTATTCTGACCTCCAAAAAAAAGGCGATGCTGCACAGGCCTATGGTGCACCAGTGCTTCTTTTTTCGATTTTGGAAAACCTCCGTTTCACGTCACGGCCAGATTTGGCCATTTTGAAACCTTTGTTTGACGTCTTACACCCTTTCATGCCCAGCCCTCTGGGAGGCCTCCCAGCAATGTTCGTGCACGTAATAAATCAAATGTTTCAGGCATGGCCCTAAAACAAATATAAAGCATGTACCAACACTGATATGTCCGAAAGCCTACTAAGCGCGTCTTGAGGTTTGCTGTTTGTCCGGCACGACACAGCGCTGAGCTGTGAGCTGTGCAGCTGCATCCTGGTAACCTTGGAACACACCCCTCTTGTCCTGAATCTCTTGCCATTTCAGTGCTACACGCTGATGCAGCTGGCTTGCCTCATGGGATTTAATATTTTGGGGGGTGCTTTGAAGCTTGCATGCTGCTACCTTGGTGCTGCAAATGCTGCAGCAGAGGTAGTACAGGTTGTCCTCCCCCGGACCTCCTTCTTGCAACCACTTGCTGCGCGCAGGCTGATTCCTGTCCAGTGGCATGCCCTTCTGCTCTAGGCTGCATGGCTCTGGTCTCACCATGCTTTTCCCCCTCTTTATACCTTCCATCACTCTCTGCTTGGTTCTCTTTCTTTCAGGCGAACTAATCATCTAAACAAAACTGTTGAAAATTTCGATCTCTGAGGCTAAATTTTGGCCTCAAGGTGCCCTTGGTCGGTTCTTGCCGGGAGACCCCCCGGACCCAAATCCTTGGTTTCACGTCTTTCCCCCACGCCCAAATAGTAGGGTTTTCACGTCTTAAGACGTCATACGTCTCCAAAAAAGAAGCACTGTGGTGCACGCACACACACACGCACACGCACATTAATACGTAGACACACAAATAATATATACACACATACATATATACACAAGCAACAGCAACAAGCACACGATGGCCTCCGCCAAGCCTTCACCGCTGCTTGCAAGACACACACACCCTTCCTTCCTCCCCCCCCAATCTACTCACCAGTTCTCGTTTGTCTTGACCAAACAGGAGGCAGTGCTTTACCAGGGTGGACGCACACACCTGCACGCCAACAAAGGTGCATTTAGTCCACACAACACACAAAAACGGTCCTAGGGAATGGATGGAAAGGTCTCACAGCCTTTGGTTTATCACAACAATGTGTAAAATTTACTAAAAATAGGATACCCAGCTGGCAAATCACATATTTCAAAAGCGAGGTTGGGCGTTACGATCTCAATCAACAAGCACGCCTATTGAGCTTTGCCTATGTAACAATTTAGGGCCGATCGATTTGATACGGTGTGAATGCTCAAAGAAAAGGGGTTGGGAAGACGGGATGTTTGTGAAACCTGCCAGGCTTTTCATTACATAGCCACAAGGCAAACCAGGGGGGAAAAGTCGCGAGGCTTGCCTTTCACAACAAACCTTGTTCAGGCCTTTCTTCCTACTCGCAATTTTGTGACAGGAGTCGTTGGTGCGAGGGAACAGCACATCTTACCATGTGAAACGCACTCTCGTGTGTGTGTGTGTGTGTGCGTTATAAGTTGTATCAATGGAAAATGAGTGACACACACAATCATGTTCAACCCCCACCATGTCCTCAATCGGCTGTGGGCTGATGTTTTTGCCGTTGATCAACACAATGGTGTCCTTGGAGCGACCTGCAGGTACGGAGTCACAAGAGCACTGTATAGGCAAACATATTGAAACAGGGCGCCCAAACTAGATCGAGCACACTGGTCAGCCGGGCAGGGTTTGAAGTCAGCAACATCTTCACAAGCGTGCACTGCATGCAATTGCACCCATACATGTCCAGCACAAACATACGCACACACGCACACAAGTGCACGCAGGTACACATATGACTAGCACACACACTCGTGAGCTGCACTATGCCACTCTTCTTGCTGCTAGGACAGTCACACAAACACACACATGTCAATGAAGCGGAATAACGGGGAATACACACGGGCAAACACATACTTATTGGTCACACCAAGCCATTCTCCTTCTCATATAGACACCGACACCAATACGCACGTGTTCATGAGCAGGGCAGCAGCACGCACACACACACGCACACACACACCCGTAAGCTGCACCATGCCGCCCATCCTGCTGCCAGGGACACCATAGGGTGCTTGCCAGCCCAGATCTCCTGCCACACAATGGACGACGAATGTGTGAGGACGAGCGTGACAGTACTAAAAGGCAAATGAAAGACAGTTGGTTTGGCTAATACAAAACTCTGTTGCACATGTAGTGACATGACACCACCGACAATGACCTTCACTGGCCAGCTATCTGCAGACGCCACACAAGGAGGCAAAATAAGTCATTTGGTTATCTTGTAGCCCTAATCCTAAGCCTAATACTAATAATGTAGTCACAACCCTGATACCCCCATCGACAAAAGCATATCAGCTATCCGCAGACGTCAATCCAGCATATTATTGCAAGTGGGCAAAAGCCAACAATGCCGTGGCTTTGCGAGCCTAGTCTCTTGGGCTGCCCCATTGCAGGATGCATGCCGTGTAACAATGAAGGATGCATGCCGTGTAACAATGAAGGATGCATGCCGTGTAACAAGGAAGGATGCATGCCGTGTAACACGAAGGATGCATGCCGTGTAACAAAGAAGGATGCATGCCGTGTAACAAAGAAGGATGCATGCCGTGTAACAAGGAAGGATGCATGCCGTGTAACACGAAGGATGCATGCCGTGTAACAAGGAAGGATGCATGCCGTGTAACAAAGAAGGATGCATGCCGTGTAACAATGAAGGATGCATGCCGTGTAACAAAGAAGGATGCATGCCGTGTAACAATGAAGGATGCATGCCGTGTAACAATGAAGGACGCATGCCGTGTAACACGAAGGATGCATGCCGTGTAACAATGAAGGATGCATGCCGTGTAACAAGCCGTAGTCAGAGGAAGAATACACAGATCAGCATCATAAGGGGGCGAGAATTGCTGTCTTGAGTTATATTTGGATTTTCGCTTAAAGAGAACCAATCCCAAGGCATGGTCAGGTAGAGCTAGGTTCAGTGAGCCGAGTCCAGGAGGCCCAACGAGGGACCAGGGGCATCGTCCCTCAAAATCACAATGTTTCATACGACGTATTTGCGTATTTGAATTTACTCTGCATCGTACCATATCGAACGTCCCTGAAGGCCATATGAATCATCCTTGCCTGAATGTGACAGACGGCACAGCAGACACTCCTGCCTCCCAGCCACCTAAACCCCCATCCAAAGCCCTTCCCTCGTGCGTGTGGTGACAAGAATTCTTTTTGCGCTACTGTACGAACTTGTATTCACCACCCACCCACCGACCCACCCCCTCGATCAGGTGGAACAGATCCCAAAACAGCATGTTATTCTACTCATGCCGGTTGTGTTATGATCTATAATTACCATGTTATGATCTATTATTGCCATGTTATTACTATGTTACTATGTTTTCTATTATTACCATGTTATTATCTAATAATACCATTCCTATTTATCACCATCACCATCTATCTCCGTCTGCGTCACTTGACTCTCTTTTCTTACCTGTGTCAAACCATCCGTCCCCTGCGCGGAAGGCCTTGGCGGTGGCAGCTTCATTATCCACGTAGCCAGGAGTGACTCCTGTGCGGATGATTGTACGCGTTTGTGCGTTTATGTGTGTGTGTGTATGTGTGCACGCGCGTGTGCGCGTAAGGAGTATTGCACACACACACATCGTGCATTGAGTATGGACATTGCACAAACATCACATAAACACATGCTGAGGTTTCAAAAACGCATACATGTGCACACAATCAACCTGCACGCACGCACACATATGTATGTATGTTCAAATATACACACATGTGTATACACACCTGGTGTATTACAGCTACATGTGCACACAATCTACCTGCACGCACACATATGTATGTTCAAATACACACACATGTGTATGCACACCACTTGGTGTATCACAGCTACATGTGCACACAGTCTACCTGCACGCACACATATGTATGTTCAAATACACACACATGTGTATACACACCACCTGGTGTATCACACCTACATGTGCACACAATCTACCTGCACGCACACATATGCATGTATGTATGCACTGCATCACCTGCAATGCCTATACCCTCACACATCCCACGCACCAGGCCCACGTGCCAAAACCAGCCCTTGTTCCCCAGGAGCAACAGGCTCAAACGTGTCGGGCTGCACCACACGAATCTCTGTGCCTGGAACAGGATGGCCCACAGTCCCACGCACATTCTGCGCACACGTGGAGCAAAGACTCTTAATGACATTGTGCAATGCAACCTGCACCACACAAATCTGTGTGCCTGGAACAGGATGGCCCACAGTCTTACACATGTCCTGCGCACACGCGGAGCAAAGGCATTTGAAAGAAAGGAGAGAGAGCTCTCAAAGTGACAAGCGACGCACGGGGAAGAGATAAGTACTTACAGCAGAAGGCAAGAGGCAAGGCTGCGACAGAGGAAAGTTCGGCTGTCTGAGGTTTACCATATGCATATAAAGTGCACAGACTGCCCACTACATTCCACATAGAATGGGAAAAAAAGTGGATTGCACTGCTTTCATTTCTGCAGGGTGACGGTACAGACTAGCATGAAACGATGGATTAATGTGTAGCATTGTAAAATCTCTCTACACGTTCATTCTAGTCGCAACACAGAGACTATCATTTGGTACACATAGCAAAAAGGAAACATTCAGTTGCACACATGCAAAACACACACATGATTATGCACAAACACAGACACGTATACAAAAAAACATTTATACGCACCTGGTTCGAACGGCGGCATGCTAGGACGGGAGAGGTCTCTGTCAGGCCCCAGCCATTCAAGACTTGCAGGCCAATGACCTCAAAAAAGTCATCTAGGTGCGATGCTAGGGAGCCGCCTCCACTGATCACAATGCGTCTGCAAGGCACAGACGTCAGGGTGGTGTGCTTTAATAATGCTGAGGGGTGTATCTCAAAGTTACGACGTAACCTAGACGGCACCCAGCTTTGAATGCACAATGGACCTGCAAGGCCATTTGTTATATAGTGCGCTTGTATGATACTGCAAACAAAGGACGTCGTTGACACAAAAAGCCCACAGTGCATCCGTAAGGCTTGCTGGTACCCTGTGAGCTTTTAAGAGACCATTGGTCACGAGTTTAAACACAAGTGCGGAACTACACAATACTCCAAGGTCTCATTCTGGTCCTTGAACAGAGGCATCTTTTTCGAAAGTTACCCAGCCCTTGTTAACAATCCGTAGAAACTTATTTATTCACAAGGAGAGCGAGTGGATTCAATGCCTGCGTCGTACTTTTCTTCCCTTTGCATCCCAGTCGATCAAACAATGCCTTAAATGCTCACCTGATTCCTAGTGCCTCACGTACTTTGCTCCACACTACCCTTGTGGCAAGCTCATGAAGAGGGCGCAGAAAAGCTGCCAGCTGTGTGTGTGTATGTGTGAGTATGTATGTATTTGTACGTAGCCCCTTTTTAAAGGCAACTTTTGCACAGGAGAGCTGGCAGTTGTGAGAGAGAGTGTGTGTGTGTGTGTGTGTGTGTGTGTGCGTGCGCAATGTGATAACATAGGCCTCTGCTCCTGTGTCATGCATCAAAAGGAAAACAAAAAGTCCTGCTTGCCATACAATGACTTAGGCCAATAAGCATTATCATGAATCACCGACCGGACTTGATTGTGGAGGAAAACTCAATACAGGAAAACTTCTGTCTTGCTTGCACAAGAAAAAGCGGTGCAAGAAACGTCTTTTTGGGAAGAGGGAATGGCCTTGGTAGTGGAGGCCTTGGTAGCGGAGGAAAAGAGGACGGTGCAGACAAAAACCAGGTTTACAAGGAGGTACGTATACATACAGGTGGCAAGGGGTGCATAGCTTGTGTGCATTTGGTACCAAATGATGTCAGGTAGAGAAGGCACACATCCACCAAGCAAAGATGCACCATACTATGTGTTAGGCACAAGCAGCTACACACTAAAGGTACACTGGAGGCACACAGGAGGGGCACACTGGAGGAACACTGGAAAGGCACCACGGACAAGTATTAGTGTGCGCAAAGCTTTCACCACCAGAAGCAAGCACCAGACATTGAGAGTATGTGCAGTGAGTGATACCCACCAGGTGCGCTCCAAACATGATGTGAACTGGTGGGGGTTTCAGTGCGTACTTCAAGGACATTCCCTCCACGATGCGACGGGCTTTAATGAAAACTGCGTGAGGGATGACAGAGAGAGTGTAAAGGTGCTAAGAAGGACGCGCAGGCAACTTAAATGAAGGGTGTAACGTGCATGCTACATTAGAAGAACTTGGTTTTTACACTGGCAATGGGTAACAGACTCTAGATTGCGAGTGGGGAAAGAAAGGGGGAGCAAAGCTTCTGAAAAGGGCGCAGGTGGCGTTGAAAAAACTGCATGGGCGATGTAAGAGGGTGCAAGGTTTCTGGAGAGGAATGTGAGTGGCTTTGATGAAGGCTGCGTAGACTGGTAGGTAGGGTTGGCCAGAACCATATAAATTGTGTTTTTGCAGAGGGGGTTATCTGGGCAAAAGCCAAAATATGCTCCTTTTTGCATAAAAGGTGGAACTACTCACACGTTACTTCATCAATTGGACCCAACCTAGCGTCAAACTGATGCTGACTGTATAAGCTACCCTAGCATGTGCTCAGATTTAGACAAGTCGCCCTGCGTACAGAATGACAGGACTAATAGCGCACGTCGTGCACTTGTACCCTAGATGGGTGCTTTCCAGGGGGGATGGCACATTAATTTGCATATCTCGCCAACCACTTAGACTTTTTGCCCCATCTCTTTTGCAATGATCTTTATTTATTATAAGGACTCCAAAACACTAAAAACTAAAAACCGACAAGTTTGGCGCGCTGGCTGGTCAGATACAGCATATGGCTGCTCAAAAAGTAGGAATCACGCCGCAGCTGCTGAGGCAGGTGGCCCTAGCTGGTACGATTTTGTATGTGATTCCAGAGCAGTCAGTTTTATGTACACACCATATAAGGAGCACATCTAAGGGAAGTGGGTGGCTTACCTGTCGATATTGCAAGGAACATGGCAACCAGCTTTTGCCGTAGCACTGGGGCGGTGCGCAGCTTTTGCATGACCTGCACATGAGAGGGAAGAGGCACGTGGCATGCCAAGCAAAAGACGCATCAATTTTAAGTGCGAGTGAAACGGCTTAGCCTGATTACGATCGCATGTAATTTGCACTGACAGCCAGCACTGAGTAGCATGCACTTAGTTCAAGCATCCTTAACTCTTCCAGCAGGACAGAAGTGTAGGAATCGGTGCTAACGTCAAGGCTGTCATCGATGCGTGTCTAATTCAACAAAAGCGAGCCTTACTGCTTTACAAGATGTACTACATTTAATTTCTGCAGGATACGTGGCAGCAAGGAAGTGCAGCAAGGAAGAACACACTCAGACACATACGCGTTGAAACACTGATACATGCACATATACGCAAAGACACACAGGCACTGAAGCACCTACCTACATACAAAGGCACACAGACACCGACAAAAATACTCACACACACATATATACAAATATACACAAAGATACATACGCGCAGGCAAACACATATACATACAAACGCAAAAACACACACCAATACACGTACCCTGGAGTGCAGGGTGTCCAGCACCAAAGGCACACAGACTAGGTGGTCAGGAGTGACAGACGTCAGATCAGAGGCGAACCTTAAACGGAAGAAGATAAATGATGCGCGTGTTAGAAGAATGAGCACAGACACAAACTCAGCAGGCGTTTAATTGCGACAAAGCCAAAAGGATGTGCTAACAGGAACAATCAGTATCGTGCAAAGTACGGATCAGGCCTTACCTGCGAATGTTGCTGAAAATTATGCTGCCGCCCTTGCTGTGCGCAAAGTAGCTGGCTGTGCGCTGGTAGATGTGCCTGCGTGAGACAGTAACAGCGCAGCATTAAAGAGTGTCATCCATCCGCATGATTGTGCCAGAAATGTAACAATCTTAGCCGCTTGCTCCGTCTTTCAGATGGTGGACCTGCATGCGCCGCTCACAGGTTAAACGTGTTTCCGTGAGCCAGATCCGCGCACTTGAAAGTGCAAGATCTTATGCTTCTTCTCTCACTTGCGTATGTCCAGGCTTTGTGCCCAAAATTGTCAATAATAAGATTGAACAGAGGCTGGGTTGCCTGTTTCGTCGAATAGGTGAACCACATGTATCTAATCTGTAAAGATTGTGCCATACCAGAAACATGTTTGTGCTTAATCAACAGAAGCTTTTATACAACAAGTCAAGTGCTTCGTTAAGAAGCACATCCTCATGGCCACCCCTCATTCATGGCCACATCTACACGCTAATCGCATAGCGGATCATCACATGATTTAAACTCACACAAGCAATGAGGACATGCTCACTATTACTAGCCTGCAGACATACACATTTCAGAAATGGCGCCCCTTGTGAATTGTTTGATGACAGCAGGAGGAACAAGGAAGAGGAAGCGCGGCCAAGCTTGAGCTGAGCATCCTCATCTCCAGCTTGGCTTCCAAACAAAAGCCAGTCTTTGAATGCTGGGCTTTGCTTAAGGATGAGCAGGTTGTTGGCTCAAGCATTGCTACCACTCTGCTCGTGCACATAAAAAAGGACCTGAGTTACGAACGCCAAGCTCTGCTTACCAGGGGGGCAACAAGCTGAGCAGCTTGTCGGCAGGGCGGATCTCTAGGAAGTTATGGAGGTTGTTGACCTGCGAGTGCACATACGGCAAATTATGGAGGCTGTTTACCTGTGAGTGCACTCTAAGGTAATTTATGGAGGTTCTTGACCTGCGGGTGCAGATATGGTGCCAAAAAAGAGAGCAGTGGGGGCTAGGGTAGCTCCACCCCGTGCAAAACACACTCATCAAGTGCCTTCATTGCGCCAAGAAGTTGTGAATTCAATCACTTTCAGTCACAAGCTTCCAGCTGATTTTGAGAGCTACGCTGCCAATTTTGCCAGTTTTACCACAAATCCAACATTCAGCAGACAGCTAGCTCATTGCAGCTGTCAATATGCAAAAGTAACCAGGCCTGAGCTTGTTGCCCAGCCTCTTCTCACCTGGTAAGCAAGGTTGGCGTGAGTGAGCTTGACCCCAGTGGGCTGCCCTGTGGCGATGTCAGGAGGGGGAACTCTGTCAGAAAATAGCGTTTTAAGGGAGCTTTTTTGCAATGTACTTCCTTGTTGACTGAAGGCTAGAGGCTAGAGATGTTTCTAAGTCTTTTACGTGTGTTTAAGTGTTAAGAGGCACGCAAAAAAGACAGTTTCTGAAATAATAAAATCTACACACAGAGCACTGTGGCACGCTGATATGCCTAACATCCCTTCCAGCAGCACAGTATTTGTGTTGCACGATTACAATGGTATACAAATGACGAATGACTGACATTCCCATTAAACAGTCTTTGCCGTAATCACAAAAGTGAAAATGCTACACATTCATTCACACAAAGGAAATAGGCTAAAGAGACGGCAGAAGTTAAGGGTGCTTGGGAATTTAGTCTTGCCGGGTAGCTTACATATAAGTGCCCAACAGCAAGCATGCACGTGCACAGATGAGAATGCAAGCATGCGCAAACATGTTGCCCAAAATGATGCGCGCTGCATCTCCTTATAGCGCTTGCGCATCTTTGTTCCACGGCAGCGACAGCAGCAGAACCTGTTAATCACAGCTAGCTTGTCAGCAGCAGGTCGCTTCACTCAAGCAACGCCGGTGGCATATTTGCAGTGCCATATGGCAGCGGTATACAGCTGCCTCCCATACATGAAGGCCGTTTTCATCGACATATGCTCATTCTTTATTATACGCTCCCATACAAGAAGGCCATGTTCAACAACATTTGCTCATAATTTCGTGGTACAAACCAACGATCCACAGTTACTCCTGTCGTGCAAGAGGTGTACACATCTTGTGGCCACCTACTCTGGTGAGCAGGGTGCTGGTAGGGAGGGACGACCCATCTGTTCACTGCTAAACCCATCCTGATGCACCTGAGGTGCACGATGCTTTACCTGTCGTGCCCGAGGTGTACACGAGTGTGGCCACCTCCTCTGGTGAGCATGGTGCCGGCAGGAAGGGCTGCTTCCCCATGGCCGCGCGCCCACGCTCCACAAGTTGGGGCCAGCCCAGCAGCTGAGGGGGCTGGGGAGCAGACCCTGCGGTTCAGTAGAAAAAGAAGGAAATGTTAACACAGCTCGAGGTTGAAATGTTGTTCTTAAGCCTGCTCCTAAGCAAACCATGTGATCCAGTAAAGATTGCGTTTAAAAAAAGGTTGCTGAAATCTAACCGACAACCGTGAGATGCAATTGGTAGAAAAGCTGTTTGAATCTCGCTGCAGCTGCACACGGTCTCAAGTTAGAAATGCAAGCAGATCTCTTTTGGTTCCATAATACCCTGAAAGCCATACCAAATAGTTTAGATTTTTCAGTTATCTTTCGCTTTCGTCCGAGCGACAGTGCCACCAAAGCTGTAAGAGACGCATAACACTCAGAAAGCCACACGGCCTGAGGCTACTACAACTTTATATGCAAAGCAGCAACACACCGTTCTGTCCTACTGTGGTTGCTGGTGCCACATAAGCTTGAAGAGACGCGTCCACCGCACCCCAAAGGACGATCACAAATTTTAGGGGGCCAACCTGCACAGAGCAGAGCGCACATGATGCGAGTAGTTGCGTCAATTTTCCCACCATGCTGCAATCAAAGCATCCAGCATGAATACAAGCCCGCATGAACGTGTCAAGCTCAAATGTTAGCACTTCAATAGAGTTGGCCAGAACCGTATGTATACGCCGTATGTGAACGTATGCTCGATATAATCCCTGCAAAATGTACCGTGTATACACCGTATATATGGTTCTGGCCAACTCTACACTCTATCTATGCTTCGTTATTATTTTACTTGACCAGCAGGAGGGTGTAAGAAGCATTACTTTTGGACGGCATGTCTGCCTCCCCATATTACATATTAAACAGATATTTGGAATCCTGACGTCGAGAGCTATCAATTGGTGTATATATAGGGGGTTTGGGGGGTGGGTGGTTCCTCAGGGGGTCCCCATGCCTTGTAAAAAAATCCTGTGACCAGGCAAATTCGTTTCCCACATGGTTGCAGGCATGCGCTGCTATTTCCTTAGTTCCCAACTTTTGAAGCTAACACCAACGAGCAATCACGTCCACTTATTAAGCATGATAATTTTAACTAGTGATAATAAGCCATGAGTATAAAGCACTAGCTTCCTTTATTGCCTTTCGTAAGATTGCCCCATATTCCCCCCCCCCTACGGCCTTACCTTGCCGCTCTGCAGAGCCGGTGCCAGCTTCTTCAGCGCCTCCGCGTCTTGAATAATGAGTGCTTGGCACTTGCCGGACTGCAGGATGAAGGACAGCTCGTCCAGCGTTGCCGTGGAGCCCCTCACCACCGTGATGCCACCCGCTGTCATGGCGGCCTATGTGTTAATTGACATGTGAATCAAACTTGAAACTTCAATGCACAGAGATTTGATGATTGCGCTGAAAGTCAGACGGTTTGTTCAGCATGCTGCGGGGCCCTTACCTGCATCAGTACATGTAGCTTTGAGGTGAAAATTGTCCAGCCTTTTGCAATGCGGATTGAAAGAGAGGGTACACAGCTCTTTGCCATGAATTCCACACACATATAGGCTGCAATGGCTGCTGTATCACATTCGCACGCAACACTCTATTATGGAGCAAAAAGCGAGGCAGCGCTGTTTGCAGGTTCAACTGGCTGACTGGATAAGGATCGTGCCCATGCGCATTGCTTGCACGCCTTAGCACCACACAAGGCCTCGCAAAAGCCCAGCTTGCAAGCGCCGATGACACCAACTGGCTGACTGGATAAGGATCGTGCCCATGCGCATTGCTTGCACGCCTTAGCACCACACAAGGCCTCGCAAAAGCCCAGCTTGCAAGCGCCGATGACACAAGCCCACCAGATCCTCATGACACTGATTTCGCTCCTCACCTGGTCAGCCAGGATCCATCGACTGCTGGCCTCGGCAAAAAGCGCAACCTGTCCAAAATCCAGGAGGAGGCAGATGGCAGGTCAGTTACAAAAAGGGATAAAGGAAGCCTTGAGAGCTGCGAATTTGTGTTTGTGTATATGTGCGTGTGCGTGTGTGTATGTGTGTGTGCCTGAGTCTGTGTGTTCGCTTGTGCGTGAGCATGTGCATGCGTACTTGCAAAGAACACTCACAGGCTCAGCGCGTGTCAGTCCCAGCGAGGCCAGGCCGGCCCCAGCTTGAAGTATCAGTGACTCACAGTCTCCATAGGTGAGGTTGACAGCCTCGTTGTTGTGCGGCTCGCTGAGGGCAAGCACGTCTGGGTAGCTCTGTGCCAGTTGTGCCCACCTGATTGTTTGTGCGTGCATGTGTGTGTGCCTTTCTTTGTGTAAGGTCAAAACGATAGTGCAGTGCTGCAGACTCAGGGAATAGTAGCTTTCCTTTGGCACCCATAGGGGTCCTGCTCAAGGCATGCAAGCCAAAGCCAAAAGCAAGGCGGTTTTCAAGGATGCTTACATTTGCGGAACATTGGTGAGCGTCCCTCCCTCTGCTGCTTGCACATTTGATTGAGGAGGAAGCGAAGGCTCTGGCTTGTAGGCCTGCAGCAGGTTATTAATTGGTGTGTGTGTGTGTGTGTGTGTGTATGTGTGTGTGCGTGTGTGTGTGTGTGCATGTGTGTGTGTGGGGGAGGGGGTCGGTGCGTGCGTGCGTGCGTGCGTGCGTGCGTGTGTGTGCGTGCGTGCGCGTGCGTGCGTGTGTGTGTGTGTGTGTGTGTGTGTGTGTGTGTGTGTGTGTGATTGAGTGTGTGTGTGTGT
>Ga0307945_1001298_pt1 | contig 19345 bp, 19 predicted proteins | sample OrgLakmetagen228_FD_201818 | JGI IMG/M metagenome (GOLD analysis project Ga0307945, IMG submission 201818) | Saline water microbial communities from Organic Lake, Antarctica - #228 | ecosystem: Environmental > Aquatic > Non-marine Saline and Alkaline > Saline | place: Antarctica: Organic Lake...
AGAGATACAGAGAGAGAGAGAGAGAGAGAGAGCGAGAGAGAGAGAGAGAGAGAGAGCGAGAGATAGAGAGAGAGAGAGAGAGAGAGAGAGAGAGAAAGAGAGAGAGAGAGAGAGAGAGTGCATGGTACATGACACATGACATATATGACCTTTTGGGGCCATCAGTATTTTGAGCGAAGATTTGAAGACAGCTTGTGTGCACATGAAGGAAACGCGTATTTTAACATGAGTCTATTTTCCCTGTAATAATCATAACGAGAAGGCAAGCTGCTGCATGCTCCAGGACTTTTACAATAGCTGTGATGTTCTTTCATTCGTTTCTGCCAGCAAAAGCACACAACAATTGCTCCTAACCCGCATTACCTGTTACGCCCCCTTCAACGACTGATCCATCCCTAGAAGGGAACATGTGTGTTTGTAGCCCCCATCTTGCCAGCACCCTGCAAGCCACGCCCTCAAGCTCCTCCATTCCCCCTGGCCACTTGTTCACGAGAGAAGCCAAGGCCGTTGCTGCTGAGTGCCTCAGCTCGCATGCCACCACGCCTGAGGGTAAACAAGGAGGCGTGGCCCAAGTAGGCACATTACTGCTAGACTGCACCAGCCACCTGCACATTATTTTCTTGCAGCTCCTTGATTCACTGCGTTGTGCATGCTGCCGTTTCGCACTCGGATTTGCATTTTTAACCCAAAAGTTGCTGAGGCATTTCACACAGGCTTCATGCGTATACCAGCACATTTTAACACTTGACAGACCTGACATCTGGGTGGATTCTTGGTGGGCAGAAGGCTCAGAGGCAGTGGTAGAAGGGAGGGGGGTAGCATTGTGGCTCTCTGCTGTGGGCTGCCTCGTAGCCAGGTCACTCAACGCATCCACCAGGAGCAGCACACTGTGTGCTCCTGCCAACACGCTGGCCTGCAAGCCTGTGACAATGGAGCAGGCAACGCAGGCCTTGGCCATGCAGTCCATCTCAGCGGCTGCTATTGCTGTAGCACTGCTGCTTGCAACAGAAGAAGGTGTTTGCTGCTGCTGCTGCTGCTGCTGCTGCTGTGGCGTTGCTGCTGTAACTGTGCTGGGTAGTGGGAAAGTCCTCATCCCAGGCCCTTCCTGTGACGCCAGTGCTATGGTCTCACAGGACGCCATTGCCAGCCCCGCTTGGTCCTCTGGGCTACAGCAGGCTGTGAGACGGGCACAAGGCCCACACACACTGTGCAGCATGCGTCTCACAGCAGCTAATCGAGCAGGGTCTGCGATGCCCGTGGCTGCAGGTTGAAGGAGCGCTGCGTAGAGGGGGAGCTCAAGGAGGGCACTAACAAAGGCAGAGAGGGCGTGGGCATGGGGGGAAGGAAGGGGGCTTGGCCAGGCAGGAGGTAGCTGTTGCCCAGCCAGGGTCAGCAACTCCTGCGTTCGGGCACGCAAGTGGAGAGATGTGGGTGGCGAGTGACAAGCCTTGTGTGACAGGTGCGTACATGCTCTTGCATGTATGTGGAAGGGAGGTGCTTGAACGTGGGCAAGATGTTGGCAGGGAGGTGCGTAGGCGTAGTACTATAATGTGGATCAGTAATGCTTTACAAACAGACAATGTGGCCAGGAGCCAGCTGAGACACACTCGTCTGGCATACACCTCAAACTCTACCGTTTGAAGCATGATACCACTATAATGTACAACAGACATCTTCATAAAATCTACATTTCATTTGACACATTCAAGAAAGTGTTTCCCCTGAGGACGCAGTGAAAATGTATACAAGTCCTGTTAATTATAGCATGCTTCTTCCAGCTTATATCACACATTAAGTGCACACAGCCATACAGATCCTGCAAGCTTGTTGTGTTTAAGCGCTACTTTGCCTTAGACGTACCCTGCAGCCCAATTCCACACACATCTGTGATCATGCTCACATGACTCGCCCGAACTCATCATTCCCCTTATATATAAAAACCTATCACAAAGTAAATGCCAACCGACGCTCGGACTTGAGCTCAGGTATCTTAAGTGGCCCAGACAAATTATGAAATCCCACAGGTGACCAATTCCACCTATCCCCTCTAGATTTACCCATTGCCTTGTGACCTCTTGAAGTTAATATATCTGGTCAGTTAGTGTCAGTGTGAGTGCAACGGGGCGAAGTGTCAACCCTTTGGTTGAAATACACAGCAAGGTCTGCTTATTAAAATCGAAGCTTCATTGATCCTTACACTCCTGTAAAGTACCAATTCACTAAACCAATTTGATACCAGGCGTCAATAACCCGAGATACCAATCTGGATAATAAAAAAAACGTGCATCCTTGGACACACCTGAGTGACCTCGGCCCATAAGGCAGGTTCCCTGGTACCGCCCTGCGCTTGCTGCTGAAGCAGCTGCAGCAGCAGAGGAGACAACTCAGACTGCAGCGTCAGTGCGAGGGCAGTGCTGGAAGAGGACAGCACAGCTGCCGCATGCAGCGCACGCGCACGAAGGTGCAAGGGTGGGGGAGGCTGCCCAGTCGGCGCTATCGTTGGGTGTGCAACCTGACCATCACTTGGACCCCTTTGAGGCCTCGCTATTTCAGCAATATCTTGCTGTGCAGGAGCTGCAGTTGCATTGGCAGTGGGAGGGTGGCCTATCAGGGCTTGACGTAACAGCTGCAGCAGGTGTGCGTGCACTGCTTGGCAGACAGAACCCGCCCCTCCTCCTCCCTCCTCCTGCGCCCTGACCCTCTGCAAGCTGACCCCCTCCTCCTCTATGCACGCGAGAGCCTGCTGCACCACAGACAGGGCCTCCTTGTGGGCCACCTGGGGCATCTTCCACTCCATCCGAGTTGGCACAGAGTTGACCACACCTGTGTGGGCACCAGACATTGGTGTGCCATATATCACTTATATATAAGGGTGGGTAAATAGGGTGTCTGACTTTGCCAGCGAGGCTCGGCGAGCCTCAACGAGGTTCGGCACTCGCTGGGGAGGCCCTAGCTGGAAATTACGATTAGAAAATCACTTTCTCAAATCTCAAGATTGAGCCAAAATGTCTTTGTTGTTAGCTTATATAATAATGAATATCAACGTTGAGACCGGGTGGAAAATATGGGCGTGTGAGCCAGGAAAATTCGGGTAGCGATTACACCCCCCCTCAAAAGTGTTGCACACCCCTTTTAACTTTATATTATAATAAATAAATTTAATCAATGAAGAGACTTGGTTTAAATTATGAGCTCGTCAGCCAGGAACGAAAAATGTCATTTATGAAAAATGCGGTTGCCCCTACCCCCCCACACAGCTGCACACTGCCTGTTACCGGCCCATTAACTACGCTACTGCTGCTGCTGCTTGTCCTCGATGATGTGGAGTGGCACGCTGTTGTGAAGAAAAAAGGCCCAAGTGCTCAATGGACTTCTCCTTGATTGCCTGCCTTTAAGTCATCCAACCGCTGCTGACTGAGACCCAGGGCCCAGGGCTCGCCTTTTGTTGCTGCTGCAGGGCTGTGTGGTGCTGCTGCAAAGGCCTGCTTTTGCTGCTGCTGGCTGCTCCTCCACAGGAATGAGCCCATTTTTCACACACTCCCTATACCCGCTGCAGTTCCTGCTCTTCATGTGTGTCTTTGGAGGGGTTGGAGGGGCTGAGGATCGTGTCGCAGCGCTTGCACTGTAACTGGCAGATGACTTCAGAGTTCCCCTTCAAAGGCACGAGCACCACGCGCACACACTGCCACCACCAGGTTTTACCCTTCTCTTTGCAGCCCTTGACGTGCTGGAAGACATCATCAGATGTTGGGGACTCTCCATTGTAGGACTGAGTGCCATAGATGACAGCCCCTTCCCCATCCAAGTCCATACACTTAAAATCCTCTTCATCAGTCTAATCTATTGTTGGCTTCATTGAAACTCATTCATTCAATAAAATAGAATTTTTGGGAACTTCGGGGGATAGGGCTGATTCCCCCCAAATAGTGGACACCCTCGCTGGCTGACGAGTGTCTTCCACACCAGGAAAGAGGCTGGCCGAGGCGAGTCTCGGCGAGGTCATGACCCGCCCTTATTTATATGTCATATCTCCACAGGGCCAAGCAAAAGGCCACACAGATTCCAAATACAGTCATACAGCTATCTGCAAGGGGAGGGACGCTGACTGGGATGCTAGATAACATGACCAGAAGCGGCAGTACAGGCGAAAAGATGCACCAGGAACATAAATAGTCGCCCCAACAATCTGTGCACCCTTACAGGCATCCGCAGCATACGGCATACTTAAGCGATTTCAACGTCCTGCTTTTACTACTGCTGCGTATACTATCCACATACTGATGCACACTTCGAGGACGAGCTTGCAGTTACTTTATGAAACAAACATCAGTGCAGCATGTTCAGTTCAATTCAGTTTGAAATGCAAAGGCATTTGGCCTGGGATGGTTGCTCAACCTGTGAGAACACGGTAAGACCTGAAAGTAAACTAAGCCGTTGAAGAATGTGGGCGTAAACAAAAAGCAGCTGCGTACAAATGATGACATTTGAGTAGTAAGAAGTAGAGCAAAACCTCAGACAAAAGAATGATGGAAACCCACAACAAAGGCATACGATCTGATATGGCAAAGCGAAAAAAAATATGACTGTTCAGGCAGGCTGCACCAGCCATGGAAGTCCAGGAAAGCAAAATGAAAGACCCCAACTTGGTTTGGCTGCAAATAAGTTGTCAAGTCTCATCAGCATCTTAGTCCACACTCCCAGGAATGTCTGGACCACAGCTACAGGAATGTCTAAGCCACAGCTACGCGAAGACAAGCGGGTGAATCCCTACCAAACGTACCAGAAGGTAGCTCCTGCTCATCTTCACAGCCCTTTGCCACGAGCATCCACGGAGCCATCTCACGCACACACTCTGCCAGCTGGCTGCTGCTCAGTACCGGTGGCTGTAGTGGGGAGGCTGTTGCTTTGTGTAAGGAGAGCAGCACTCGCCACAGTGCCACACAGGCCAGCAGCACTTGGGGCGCAGTGTCTACGACCTCATTACCTTTACCACCTGCACGAAGGCATACTGGTTTGGGTGGGTATTGGTCTACCTGATTGCCAATAAGTTGTATGCGAAGCTTGGGATGAACACATGTGTAGGTGGAGGGCGCTATTTTAGGTGGAACGGGATGAGCTTGGAACGACTGCACTCTTAATTGCATGCGCTTGAAACATGCCTGCAAGGGAAGAGTTCAGTGTAATTGCCCGATCAAGCACAACCGGCATCTGCCTCATACTCTTAACAAATCACATGACTCTGCAAGCTGCTTGACCTCAAAAATCACGGCCTAACAACCGCCATTATATCCTCTGCATAACACTCTCAGCAACGAGCGTTTATGTAAAGATACATGGCTGTAATCACCCACTTTGCAAAGCAGCAAGGCAACCATGTCTGACCATGAAGCACCACAACATTTCACAGTGGTCAAAATGAGGACGATCAGCAGAATAACTGGGTAGCTTGAGGTTGCTGTGCAGACAAGAGAAGGACAGAAGACAAGTGTGATGGTTCTACACAAATGGATCCTTCCGTTTGTTAAATTGGAGGAGGACGCATCAGATGCTTAAGCTGGTACTCACCCAGGCATGAGGTCACAGCTTGCAGAGCGTTGGATAGTACCCCCAACACAGTGCCCAAAACGCCGGAGCGATGCAACATGGCAGCGTAACCTGAGCACAAATGCTGCTGCTGCTGCTGCTGCCCCACGAGGGACTGGTGATTGCTGGACGGAGCACAAGATTGTAACTCGTTTGCTGCACAGCCGTTCTCAATCCCATGCAGCACACCACGCACCACAGCCAAACAGTACAGCACCTGAGTGAGCAAAACGCAGCAAAATCAGGCAACCATTGGCAAATCCTCCAAACAATATAGCACATTTTAGCGGTGTCTTTCATTGCTTGCAGTTGCATTGTCAATCTGTGAGAGTCATTTGGCAGAGGCTGTCTGAAAGGTGACAGATTAAATCAATCAGTCATCATCAGCTGCATTATCTTTCGGGATCCGAACGCTTTTACAAATCAGTGACAAAGAGCAGAGATCCCTCAACGTTGAACCTCAATTTCCCAACAGGCAAAGAGCGGAACACACAAATGAGCGTTGCATTTCAATTGTACGAGACATGGGGTTGGTAAGGTGTTGCAGTTTGCTGAATCACTCTTTGCAATTTGCAGGTGCTGCACATACCTTAGTGCTGCCCCATCCATTGCTGGCCACAGGCAACTGGGTTCCAGCAGAAGATGGGAGCAAAGCTAGGATGCGTGGCATAAGGGTGGACAGCATTCCCTCACAGGCAGTGGCACTGCCACCGCACACCTGTACAGGAACGGAGACAGTGAACAAGTGCTTTGAGGAGGAACAGTTGTCAATCCAGCGCCTGCTAAAAAAAACAAAGAAGAGGAGAAAAGGAGTGATAACAGTGTTTCCTGCACAACCTTGAACTCTGTGCTAAGCTGCAAGCTGTGTGAAGAAGTAGGAATTTCACCGTTGGACGAGGTCTGGGCACACATGCAATAGCTTATTGACCTGCTGTACACATGCTGATTCTGGCCACCCTGGCTGTGATTTTGTCAGTAAGCAAATATAAAGCCTGCACAGCAAACTGACCAGAAAAAACTGAAGTGCATTGATAACTGAACCTTGCATTGCAGAAATACACAGGCAGACACACAAAGACACCTTTGCCAAGCCTTGCCTACAAATGAGCCTACAGCGCCACGGACACAGGGAAAGCAGCACTCACCGCACCCAGAAGGTCAGCTGTGGAAAGGACGATGCGATCAGGGCGATCTGGATCACTGCCTGTGTGACCACTTCCCCCACTTTTGCTGTCGCTATTCTCGATGAGGGTGAGGAGGTCCAAGACACACGCGTCATGAAGGGCATGGTTCTGGAACGTGGATGCTGCTGCTGGCACGCATGCCATGATGCGGCTGAGGCTAGCACAAGCTCTGTGCATGTAATTGAAGAAAACTTGTGTCTGTTGGGCTGCATGCTTTTGAGAGGCCAAGCGTTAGAAAAAGGAAAAGCTACACAGGCAGTGAAGACCACTCCCCACACCACAAAATTCTTTTTCCTCCGCCTTTAACAGTCATGGCATGCCATAGCAGTGAGATCTGTTTGTGCCCTTTGTAGCCGGTATCGCTGTCAATTTGAACCAGTGAGCAAGCAAGCTGTTCAGATTTGGCACAGTTTAAATTAAGCCTCTTGATTGGTGCGGATGCGCACACGCACGCGCACACACACACGCACGCACACACACACGCACGCACACACGCACGCACACACATAGACACACACCTGGTAGCAAGAGTCCGTTTTGTGATCAGCTCTTCCCCGCCCACTACACCAAATGCGGAGGGTGCCATCACAATTTCATTTCGCAAGGCAGCCCATACCTGAGAAAGCAGGAAGAATGAGCCGACTCAGCGCAAAGCTTGCAGAGTGTGCAGAAGCTGTGTATGATGGGTGTACGGAGCGGCAAAAGCTGTGCACCATTACAGCATGTCTTTTTGTGCGGAGCGTGTGGGGGTACAAATATGAGCAAAACTAGAGCATATCCCGCAGGCTTTAAAGGACAGCGGGAAGCGTGGAATAATTATAAACTGAGTTAACACACAAGGGTCTGTCCCCTTTGGACATTTCACTACGGCACCCATCGGTGGACCCTTACCGCCGGAAGGTGCGGCTGCAAAGCGTCATGCCCGTAACAGCAGCAGCACGTTGTCAGTGCACTGATTGCATCTTCCTTGGCTGGCCTGCAATTGAATGTAAGAGCATGGGATCTATGCTCAATACCACACATTACTAGGTAAGGGACAAAACAGCATGCAGTTTGGTCGTGATGCGATGATGCAACGTGTTCTGCGTATGTAAAGGGGGTTTTGGTGTTACATCACTTACCACTATGACAAGACAAGCACCTCCGCTTACCACTGAATGTACACGTTAAACGCTAGGACAGGGGGGCACTGAATGTACACCACTGAATGTACACCACTGAATGAACACGTTAAACGCTAGGACAAGGGGGCACTGAATGTATACCACTGAATGTACACCACTGAATGAACACCACTGAATGTACACGTTAAATGCTAGGATAGGATAGGGGGGCGGTTACGACTTCGCCCGCTCCTTTTCCAACTTGCAGCTGATGTGGGTGAAATGAGCCCACCTATCAGGCCTCTGACAAGCGCAACACTTGAATGTAGCAAAAAAAAGCTGAAACGGCAGAGGACGATAACTACAGCGCCATGAAATGAGCAAACCTGTACGTGGATGATAACTTCTCTAGCACCAGGGGCATCACCCAGCGTGCTAAGAAAGGGCTAGCTGCCAGGCAGGCCTCCAGTCCTTGCGCAAGATCAGTGCGTGTAATCCTGCATAGACATGATACAAGTCAGGGACATGTTGGAGGGTTGCGCTGTTGATACCCTAGTGCGTAAGCATCAACCCAGCAAGTTTGTTCAGACAAGAGCCAGGTTTTGGGGCAAGGCACCAGCATGTTTTCTTGCATTGTTATATACAACCCGTAAATGGCACCAGACTGAGCACTTTGCTCAAAGGTCTTACAGCCTGTCCTCAATTTGGGTTTGTCGCATGTTTTTAACTTTTAACGTATGCTTGCAGCAAGCATGGCACTGCAGGGCCAACGATACAGAAGCTGCCTGTAATGCAGATGCGGTGATGTGATGCAGGTTCTGCCTGTAATGCGGTGTACAGGGTCAAAGCAGGGGTAGCTTATAGCCGGGAGGTGGACAAACTGTCACACTGTGTTACTCACTTAAAAGGGTCGTTCTTGGGAGGGGTGAAGGCTACCGGGAAGTAACAGCTGAGGACTTCTACCACCTCCTCCGCCTGGGCAGCCAGCTGGCTGGGGTTGATGCCTGGTGCATGGTAGACTTGCACAGCAGCCTGAGAAGGATAAAGTGAGAGAGAGGAGCACCCAGCGCAAAAAATGAAGGCTGCCGGGAAGTTGCAAAAGTTTGCACACATAGAACGTAGAAGGATGAGTATACCCACCAAAGGAAAGAGTCACAAGCAAGCAAGCTTTCCCTACATATTGAGTGGTGGCCTCTCTTGAGTTTTGATAGGGTCGGCCAATACTGCTATACATGGGTGCCATCCTGACCACGACGATAAATCACCACGTATACCGTGTGTGTGATGAGCCGATGAATGACGTAGTGCACATATACATCCTGCTTTTAAATAACTTGGCTTAGAAGGAAAGCAAAGCATTTGCACTTCTGAGTGAAAAACACATGCACCCACTTGCAATAGCTGGAAAGATGTCAGGAGGCACCTAGGGTCCTTCTCGCCATCAATCGCAGCGATGGCCGCCTCTACAAGGTTCACGCCCCCACCGATAGCCCCTTCATTTGCAGCCTGGGCAGCACGGAGAGCTGCCGGACCCCATTCCTGTGCATTCAGCGTAAAGCATCATTTTTGGGGCATTCTGTAGCACATTGTAAACCATAAAACATTTCATACACAAATACACACACAAACACAGGTCTCTCATATCAATTCTCCAAATTAGCAACTCTGAAACTGAACATACGGCCGGACTGCCAACTTGCCTGGATTGCCACATACAGAAGGTGCAAGCACGCTGCCCGCTGTGGCTGTGCAAGGGCTTGCAAATGAGGAGCTAGTGCAGTCGCAGCCGTGCGCAGGATCAACAGGGCGTCATCAGTTTTTAGCAGTGGGCCATTGCTCTCGCCTACGCCTTTGCAAGTTTGCAGAATAGCTGTGCAACCCACGGCTGCTTGCTCAGCGCAGGGCCTGAGACCACAGAAGCAGGCCAAGATTGAGGTTAGGATTAGGCCTTTTAAGTTAAAGCATGACTGAGAAGGGTTTGCAAAAATGAGGAAGGCCTTTCCACTCACCAGTCTGTCAGCCGCGCCGCTAGGAAACCAGCCAGATGATGGATATCTCCTTGGCTTAATATGGCAGCTGAGAACCTCACCACCTGCAATATTGGGCAGGTCAATCACCATGAGTTAAAGACAAGCCTGGCCTATTGCAGACAACAAAGTGAAACTTACATCCGCGAGGAGACGTGTCCCCTTGCAGCGCTCGCTCCCATCTTCACACACCAACCAATCCTGGAGCGCTGTGACCTGTTTTATTAAATGGGTGAGGCAGTAAATTGAGGGCATGTCAAGGTACTCTTGCTGAATGCGTTACGTGTGCAGCAAGGTCTTGCTTGGAGGGCTGTCAACAACAGTAGAGTGTGAACGCCCGTTGATCGTGTGTGAGCAGTATAACTCGCGTATAATGTCTTGCTTGGAGGGCTGTCAACAACAGTAGAGTGTGAACGTCCGTTGATCGTGTGTGAGCAGTATAACTCGCGTATAATGTCTGAGGAAATGGCTGTGCAAGTGTGTACAGGCTTGTGTGCTCAGAGCATTGCATGTGCGTTCTTATGCGAGTGATCCGCATGTGTGCAGGTTTCGGATGTGGCGCTGTTTTGAAAAGCATGTTTGCATGCTGTAAACTTACAAGATCAAGGAATCCCTGTTTGCTCAGGAGAAGAACAATAGGGGCAACTGCACTGTGATCCCCTCCGGACTGAAAATAGGCCTGCACCGCTGTGTCCATCTCGTTATAAGTATAGAATTTTATTATAAAGGTGCTGGAATGAAGCCGATTATCATTCTAATCGTGGCATCGATTGAAGAACAAGAGCAACAAGAACTCACGTCAATTCACCAAATTAAGCCCATTCTAGTTTCACACGTGGCTAAACTTATAAAGTACCTTTATTCAAAGTCACCCTGCTGCGCATGGATGGAAGGACTACGTGCAACACATTGCAAACCTATGTCCTGGATGGGTGCTTTGCATGGGGAATGGCGCATATATCTGCATATCTCGCCAAGCACTCGGTGTTTTTGCTCAATTGCTTTTGCAACGATCTATTTATCAAAAGGATATCAAAACACCAAAAATCATTCAGGTTTGGTGCGCATGCTGCATTGAAATTTGCATATCAGAAGTGAGCCTGAAAAGTGCCAATTAGGGGGCCCTTACCCTAGGAGCATGCTAAAACCATACTCATTTTGGGCCTCAGATAACCCCCTCTGACATAGAACCAAGCAAACACAGTACACAGAATAGTGTTAACACTACCAGCAAAGATTAAGAAAGGATGTTGTTTTGTGTACTGCACCTCCCAATGGACGTAGAGACACACAACATCCCACCTGGAGAATAAAAGAGAGGAAGGCTTTTAATGGGGATCAGGTGGTTGAAAGGCAGGGGCTTGCACACCACCAGGAGAGTTGCTTATATACTTTTGGGGGTCGTCTAGTCTGTAGACCAGTAACTCCGAGGCTGTGGAGTGGATTTGTTGTTTGGCAGCTGTAAATAATACCTGTCGCTCCAAGCAGGATGGTATGGAGGTAATGTGTACGGTACGTGTTAATCGCGTTTGTTTGGGTACCTCTCGAATTGGGCGTCTCTAGGTTTCACAGCCTAGGGCAGAGCCATTTGGTAGATTATTATGGGCAGCTCTTTTTGCATGATTGGCAGACCTGGCTTGGCAATTGCCTGTTGGGTTTCTTTTGAGGCGTGGTTGCTGCATGATTGCATGATTGCATTTGGCTTGCTGAGTTTCTGCCGCTGTTGCGCATTGAGATTGGATGGTAAGAGGCAGGTTGGAATATAAATCCCTATCAGTGTCTCAGCAGAAAAGTGTACAATGCCTCGTCATACCACACGTACCACATGTTGCACGGCTGCCTACGCCTGCTTGTGCTAGCATGCACGCGCCCTGTGCACCTTGTTGAACTGCTTCAAAAAAAACATCATTCGTCCAGCAACGTTATGCCTTTCTATCATCATTTTATTTAAAGTGGGATGGCTGCAGCCTGGAAGCACGTGGTAGGTGCCATTCGGCTTTTGGCAGATGAGGCAGACTGGTGGGCCTTCTATGTGGTTGTACTGAGCGGCACGCTTTTGGTTGTATATCAGATCCGTACAGCAGAACATTGCATTTTTCTTTTCTCCGGAGACACTTGCATTTTTCCAAAATGAGTAACTTGTCTTTTTCGAATATGCTGTCCTTAATTAGTTCTTGGTATATTGTATAGCATTTAATGGACTGCTGGTTTAAAACCTTTTTTGATCTGAGACCTTTTTTGTGTGTTACGTGCATGTGCGCGTCTACAGCATGGAGATCTGAGGAGATGGAGAGTCTTATTGCTGGAGGCAAAGACTGGCAGTTGTTAAGAGTTTCTGGTAGTGGGCTGGAGGAGGGTCTACCACCCTTGCTGGCCAGAGATGGATGAGTGGGGATGGGCGTCAGTGTTAATTTGAATGTCGTGGACGCTTTCATTTTCCGCAGAGCATTTTGCTGTGGCAACAGCGCACTCGTTCCCAAGGATGCCAGCGTGAGCTTTGACCTTGTAGAGATTGATGGTGTCTTTAGATTGCTGGACGTGGTGTACAATGATTCCTAACAATTTGGCGTGTTTGTGCCGTTTCATGCGCCGTGGGTAGAGGATGCTGTTTCTTATTTGCCATACAGCATTTTGTGTAGTAGCGCTTTCTGTTGCAATGTGGGTGTGTTCATGTATTAAAGCAGCAACAATTTCTGACAGCCCGGCTCTGTTTGTTGTTTTGTTGGTGCTTGTGCTCCAGGATTTGCTGTGGTAATTTGTTGGATTGAGGGTGGTACACTCCAATTGATTTGTGTATAAAAACCATTTCTCTATACTTGAAAAAAGTGCATCTAACAAATGTATTAAAACCCTAAGCAACAACAAATCCCCAGGACCTGATGGTATTGTAAATGAGCTTCTCGTATGCTACCCACAGAAATCCAGGAAATCATACACATGCTCTTCAACATTATGTGGGCAACTGGCTTCACGCCAAAAGCTTGAAAAATCAGTAATACTATTCTAATAGACAAAAATAAAGGAGATGAAACAGAGACATCTTTCCATCGCCCAATTGGCTTAGCAAATACCCTCTACAAACTATGGACGCGTCTCATCACAAACACTCTCTACGAATTTGCAGAAGCTAACTCCATACTCAGCACCACACAAGCTGGTTTTTGCAAACATAAAGACCCCATTCACCAGCTTGAAAACGTGATTATGGCACTAGAAGATGCCAAACTCTTTCACAAAGACATCTACGCCCTTATTGTGGATTTCGCCTCAGCTTTCAATACCACTGACCACGATTGCATGCTCTGGAAAATGTATGACCTCGGTTTCCCGACTGACGCCATAGATGCTGTCAAAAATCTCTATGAGAATGCCACCACCCAAGTCAAGCTTCCTTCAGGGGTCTGCACAGGTCAAATACCAGTAGAGAGAAGCACAATCCAGGGAGACACCCTCTCCCCATTTCTTTTCCTTCTCTATATGGAACCCCTCCTGCAATGGCTGCATGTAGGAGGACGCGGCTACGTCCACACCTGCATCCCCAAAGAAAACGAGCTTTAGACGCATCTGGCCAACAACATCAGCAGCGCCTCCTTTGCAGATGACCTCCTCTGCCCCACGGGTAACCTGAAAAACTTTTAAAACAAGCAAATAAATTCACCCTTTACTCAAATCCGGATTAATTACTCAATTACTCAAACCCAATTACTCAAACCCAATTACTCAAATCCAATTACTCAAACCCAATTACTCAAATCTGGATTGATTATATCTGGCAGTAAAACCAAAGTCACGGGTAGCCTAAATGCGTCCCCATTTAAAGACCAAAATGGCGTAACACCGCTTGAAGCACTTAAACATCAACTCAACAACAACATACTGGTTCAAAACCAGGCAACAAAGTACATCACAACCAGCTTCCCCTTCCTCTATCTAGAAGTCACACTGACAATGGATCAAAACTGGAAGCACCAGCACAGGCGCATGGACGAAAATCTAAAGCAAAAGCTTGACGCCCTTGAAGGCTCTTATGCCTCACCACGGCAAACACTAAACATAATACGCACAGCAATCATCCCTAGTCCGGCCTATGGCCTTTGCGGTCACACCATGCTCCTACCCAGACCTGGATAAGTGGGATGCAATGATTGGAAGGGTGGTCAAAAGCAAACATAACTTGTGGCGAAGCACACTGACTGCCATGATCCGTGAAGATGTCCATTGTTTTGGATTGGGTGCCCCCTCCATCTACGTGGAATACCACAGGCGCTCAGCAGTAGCACTCGTAACAAGCCTAGAAGACCCTTCTGAACGTCACCAATTTGTGACCATGCACCTCCTGACTCACCAGGTCGCCCAACTCAAGGCCCTTGCCACTACATTCCTTTCCACAAGAGAAGAACGTCGCTACCAATAAAATGGCAACTCAACCTACAAATGCAAGCACGTCAACTTGCTTGCTGCCACGCCAGCATGCATGATCCACTTAGCCTTGAAAGGAAACGGCATGTTTTTAGACGACCTGAAGCTCAGAAGTCATCTCCGCCCGAAAGCCCCCCCCCCCAACATTAGCCACCCTCATCACCAAACCGCTTATGGACCTAGGCATAATTGGATTCCATGACCTCACATCAGGTAACGAAAAATACATTGTCTCTGGGAAGCAACTCAAAAAGCACATCATAGCCCTAAATAGGCTTGCTGCCATTGCAAATCTGCCTGGAACACAAGAGCTAAGCCCAACATCAATTGCACAAATAATCCAAGAAAGGAATCCAAAACAGTCCATCCTACTTCAATTATTGCAAGATGAACAACTCCTCCTTCACAGGTCTCCTAGACACACATTAACACATCGGTTCTCAAAGAGGTGCCCCCAAATCTCGCAAAAACCCAAACCCAACACACTTTGCCCATCTACACAACACCCCCACCACAGCCACGCTCAGCAACACACCACAGGCACCCCATTACAAACAACTTAATCAGAGGCCCACCACCTACACACACAGATCCATCAACAAGTAATGGACACCCCAACCAATCCTCTATCTTTGACACACCAAATTTAGAGCCGCAAACATCCCCTGCCTCCTCTATAACCACAACCGAACCTCGAACAGAAACTCAAGGTCACGTTAACGTGCCTTCACCTTCATTTTTAGAAGAAATTACCCTTTAATGTACAGAATCCAATGCTCAACCCAGGAAACGCACAGCACATGGCAACATATCCCACACTGAGCTTCCCCAAACACAACACTCCCTTGCCAAAACAGTGGAAGGGCATCCACCTTCACCACGAATGGAAATCCCGCGCTCACAACGCTACTCACAAAGGGTATCCAACCAAACAAAAAGGAACCACAACTCTATAAGCACATCGCCAATACCACTGCCACAAATTACAGCTATTACTTGCCTCTCTGACCCTGCACCCACTAACCAACTGGCCACTCTCTCCCAAGACCAACAAGCAAAGCGTACACGGCATACACAAGATACCCTCCCCAGTACCAGAAAGAGGTCACGCAGCCAAACAGAAAGTCAGCAACATACGCCCCTGACTCAAATCATAGACGCTGTTGCATTAAACTCACAAATAGTAATTCAGCCTACTGAACAACCTACAAACAGTCAGCCAAACAAACACACCACACGCTCACAAATCACTAGCCACAACCACCATGCAACACAAGCGCTCACACAAATTATCACTCCTCTTACTCAACGTATCAATATCATCAACCCAATAACTTACCAGGTACACAACAACCCAACCTCTGAGATTGCAGACCACCCAGCACAATCATCACAGCGCAGACCCCAAAGGAAAAGGAAATGCGAGATCCTCGATATACCCCATGACCTTCCTAGCCTAAATCTGACCCCCTTGCGCACCACGCATATTCAACAAGAACTCTGGACGTACAAGAAGGATAAAGCCTTTTCATTGACACCCACAGAGGCCATCAACACACTCTACTATGATGATATGGACATCCTGCACATAGATAATTGGAGGTTCTTCACCCCAAAAAAAGAGGCAGAGATGATACACCCCAAAGACAGAAACAATACAACACATACTATGCCCCTAGAAATATTGAAAGATGGGCCCTACCGCTCTTTAAATCAGTTGGACTGGTGCCCAAATCCAGTAAGACTATTGCCTGGAGCCAAATTAAGTGCGCAAACTGTGAAATTGCTCCTACCATCTAGGACTTGAATCTCCAGACCTCTCCCCACCTTATAAAGACATGTGTGTCTGTGATATCTGCAACCGTACCTACCACTGGCAATGCTCGCTTAAAACAAGCTGCTGCAACGCCACTGAAAGGGAAGCTATTGATGCCAATGATTCATGGGCCTGCCCTGCCTGTATCAATCTGAATCAAAAGGAAAAGGAAAGCCGTATCCACTTTCAGAAAAGAGAGATTGTGGAAGTCTCATGGAACCCAACCTGGGAGCCAGAAGAACTACAAAACACGTGTGAAAGCTTCAAGCAAAGCCTCAATAAGTTTGAAGAGCATATCGCCACGCCAAACTTATCTCAGCCCGCACCAGATAAACACCTAAATGATCTTCAAAAACAAGGGTTCTCTGCCACCCAAGAGGGCAAAACGTACCAACCCTACAATGTCGATCTTCGGAACAAAATCAGCTTTGACATCCAACCCACCAACCCACAGGCTGACATTATGGACACAGGGCACTGTGAATACTGGATCACAACCATTGATCTCATGGAGTATTAAGAAAAGAGTACCCTATCCTCCCCAGATGACACTATGCTTCCTGAAGTGTACACTGGCACAGTAGCCTGTATTTACAATGTCGACGGAAAGTGTAAAGGTGTGCATACTCCCGAGCGCCTTTACATACTGCAAAAGACCTTTAATAAGGCAAAGTGCAACGGCCTACACGGCCACATTAAACCTCCACCCATTTAGCTTTGCATCAGAGCTCGTAGGCCTCATTACTTGTAAAGACATCTCTACCTCTAAACATACAAACAGAAAAATCAAAGACTCTTTCTCCCGGATACTTCCCTCCCACATCACCGCCGCCTTTCAAAAGTGGGCCCTGGTCACTAAAGAAAATATGGCTCCCCCCTCGACTATGACCCCAAATTCTCCCATTACTGGAGTGAGCACCTAAGGGACAAAGTGATTGGGGCAAACACCAATGCCTTCCCCTCCCGATTCTCTGGGTTCTCCATCTGCCATCCCATTTACCATGAAAACACCATGCTCTTAGCAACAAGACACGCCATCTACTCTGCTGCTGTCAGCACAGAGGATACAGCCACATTCGTGCTCCTCCCTTCCTAGAATAAAGATATGACCACGAATCCCTGTGCATCACTCTGCCGCAAATACCCACACATGTGTAAATTCCTGGGCACCATCCCATTAAACCAACTCCAATATGCGAGAGTGCCCTTCTGGAACAACATACAAATACCACTTTCCAAGCACTCCTGGGGATTGCAGGTCATTGCCATATGGAACACCAAGGGCAGGGTCTGCCTCAATGCTCACAACAAAGACTGGCTAAAAGAACTTGCCAAAGAAATCCTCGAGGCAAAGTGGGAATTCAAAATATCCATAACCATCCCTACCAAACAGCCTTAGGTTCCGGACAACACTCCGGACTCAACAAAGTTAATAAGCTACCCAATGACCACCCTCAAGCCTCAGAAGGCCCAGATAAAACAATTGCCCTGATTAGCACTGACCAACCTCGAAATTGTAATATCGATCAAGGACCCCAAAACAGCTCCAGCCAAAACCTAACCCGTAAGGTAGAAGATTGGCAGGATTGGACCTACACTGATGGCAGCCTCCAAAAGAATGAAGTAGGGCAAGACACCGGATCAGGCGTTTACCACCCTCACTTAAATGTTTCCCACTATGTAAACCCAAAAGGCATGGGTATAATCCACACCATCTCACGTGCAGAGCTAGCAGCTATAGCAGCTGCAGTTACACACGGCTACTCACATATAGCCACAGACAGCCTTACATCACTGCACCAAATCAAAAAGCAGCTCTCACACCCGAATCTCCATCGCCACCACATCCAAAGAGATGTCCTTCAATCCATTGCTAAAGCAATCCGCCAATCACCATCGCCCATCCACTTCTTCAAAGTAAAGTCCCATGCCGGTATTATCGGTAATGAACATGCCGACGACCTTGCTAAAAAGTCAGCCACCACCTACTCCGACATCGCTGACACCTCCATCAGAATAGCAGGCCCTGAGGGAATCCCTTCTACAACATCCACTGGCTTGCAAAAGAAGACATAGAAAATCAAACACAAACTCATAATCATACCCATACACAAACATGGCCCTTTCTCCTCCCCCAAAGCTTTGGTACCTACCAAACCACCGTGACGCCCTTCAAGCACACATGCATTTTCTCCATGAACTGGGAAATGCCAAAACTGAAGCGAACTACCATGTGTACTACCAAACCCTCATAAAGGACGGCACTGCCAATGGAGCCACTAGCAATGCTTACCTAACATCATCCAATGTTTCCTTTAAGACCAAATGTATCAGTATGAAATACAGAACAGGCACCCTATACAATCAAAAACATGCGGTATTGTTCAAACTTTCAACAACTCAAACTTGCCCCCTCTGCCCACAAGTAGACAGTGCCCTGCACATCCTTCCTGGGTGCCAACACACGCAAATAAGGAACATGATCACCGAAAGACACAACATAGCATGCCGCATGATCCTTAAGGCTATCGGAAAAACAGGTTCCTTAGGATCATGCATTGTCTCCATGGATATAGGCAGCAACAAACGGATGACCATGCAAAGTCTCCAGATTCCTGAAACAGCTGAAAGTAGAATAGTTCCCAAATGGCTCTTCCCACCCCGCTTCTCAGATAAAGACAGATTGACCTCCAGCCGCCCAGATTTTGTGCTGGTTACTCCCATCGCTGCAAATACACAAAACAACAAACTAATGTAGGGGGGTGGGTTCTTCGGAGGGGGCAATTGAGGGAGACTGGGAGCATCCCAGCAGCACCGCCAGCCACTAGTAGAGCCACCAACCCCAGACAGCACCGACCTAAAGACCTCAACAAGACTCGGCGTGACATCCACCTCGTCGAAATAAAGAATTGTGAAGACACCAGACCTCAGAACCAGCTAGACGCCGCAAAGAAACAGCACAAAGACCTCTGCAACATCCAAGGAGCCTCCGTTACTGTAACGATTCATATAGGTAAACAATTCCTAATCTTACATCTCGAGTATGCCTTTTACAACGCGCTGCTACACTGGTATCGAAGCTTCGGTCTGGGTTCTCCTCAACTTTGAGGTCCCCAGTTCGAATCCGGGCGCACGCGGTTTTTGGGTCATAATCGTTCCGAAGTGCAGTCAAGGACATGTCATGTAAAATCCTAAGGGATTTGGGGGTTATGA
>Ga0307945_1001302_pt1 | contig 19320 bp, 17 predicted proteins | sample OrgLakmetagen228_FD_201818 | JGI IMG/M metagenome (GOLD analysis project Ga0307945, IMG submission 201818) | Saline water microbial communities from Organic Lake, Antarctica - #228 | ecosystem: Environmental > Aquatic > Non-marine Saline and Alkaline > Saline | place: Antarctica: Organic Lake...
TTCCGATGACAGATGCCCCAGAGCCCAAATCCGAGCCCCAGTCAGCAAATAAGCATCCTGACATGACAGAAACCAGGGGCATCTGCACCTCTGCTGTTCCTTCCAACCAACGCCGACCGCTGCCTAAACCACCCTCTGCATGTATATGTGCATGTGTATGTGCATGTGTGTGGTGTGTGCGTGCGTGCGTGTGTGTGTATGTGTGTTTGCGTAATTGTGTGCATATGCATGTGTGTGGCCGGGTATGTGCACTCCTACAGACAGGCACAGTACGCACAAATCTGACGCTGCATCAGTCACCGTACCTGCGTACCCACGCACTGAGTTGGTGCCTCCAATGGGGAAGGCCTCATAAGGAGGAAGGTCTCCATGTACCATTCCCCCGCGCCCTCTTAGGTGCAGGGTTAGGGGCCCTGTGTGCATGTGTGCGTGTGTGTGCGCGTGTGTTTGTGTTTATATTTGTCAGGCTTGAGCGACTACGCCGTCTTAGAGCAATTGTGACCATAATTATGGTTCCATACCGTATTACGCCGTATCGTACTGCTCTAAGACAGTGGAATTGATTAGTACTATCTCAAACCGTACAGGACGGTAGCCACCGTACAGGACGATTGCGACCATAATTTGGCCGTTTGGCTCCAATTTTGGCCCCAATCAATTAATTTCTTTTTGCAACAATTATTTATGAATTGAGTTACGAATCATGAACAAGGAATCAAGTACTGCGTCCGACTTTGAGTTTCCATACAAGCCACTGCTAGGCCCTTCCACCAAGCTGATGCAGCCCCAACCCAGCTTCAGGGTCGTTCAGGGAAGCACTGTGTGTCGTCAACACGTGAGAGGAGTATGCTGGAGGTGGATATGGTGTTGGGGCGATGAGGCCTTTCTGAGGCCATTTTTGCACTGGCAGTGCCAGCTTGACACCGTATTATATACCGTACCGTATTATACCGTCCAGACGGTACAGTACGGTCGCCAAACTTCGGAAATAGGCCGTCTTTTACCAAAAAACGGTCCATACCGTACTCATGGCACCGTACTGTCTGACCGTCTGTGCACAAGCCTGATATTTGTGTGTATGTGTATGTATGTGAGTAAAATAATGAAAGAGGGCAACACTTTTCACGTGCACCAGACTTCAGGCTTGCCTGATTCAGGTGTGCAGTGTGCACTGGTACATGCACCACCTCTGCTGCACGCACCACTTCTGCTTTATGCACCACTTTCTGCTACATACGTATGCACCACTCTCTGCTAAATGCGCCACTTTTTGCTGCATGCGCCACTTTCTGCTATATGCACGACTTTCTGCTACATGCACCAAATTCTAGGCGTGAACGGAGCACCTGCCGATGAGTCACAGATTTAGGTGCTCGCATGCAAGCACTCTTACACAGGAAATTTAAGCTTATTATTTCGGATGTAAACATGTCCATCAGTGACGTGCCAGTGCAGTGTACAGTACAGTGAGCGGCTATACAGTACGGTGTGTAGTTATACGGAGTATGACAGTATTTGTACGGTTTTTACCCATGTATACGGTGAAATACAGTACCTTATACGGTATGGTGCAAAAGGCTACGAGGGCTTTCCTTTGCACCAAAAAGGAATCATACCTAATTTTTCCAAAATAGGATTGTTGTATTTTACATATTTCCAATGTGAAACTGAGATGATTTTAAAATAGAAAAGTACACACACACAAAGAAAGGGGTGAAAAATCAAACAACACAGTTGTGACCGGAAATTGAACCCTGAACCTCCTTTTTCCCCGCAAGAAGGACGACTATATATATTCCTTAACCATGTAATAAGTTTTGACCGTACCGTCCAAAACCGTATACACGGTCTTGAAATGAAAGTACAGCGTATAAGCACACCACTGATGTCCATACGGACTCACAGGAGCTCAAGTACTATTCGGCAGGCACATGGCTGTTTGAGCCTATCGATTAAGGGTACAGGCTTACCTACACGTCCACAAAAAACAGGGTCAGCTTTTACATTGGACGAGTATGATTGATTACAAATTTACTGAGATACATAAGCACACACACACGCATGCATACACTCACACAAATGCCATATATGTGCATAAACGCCCTGCTACACGCATACATAGGTACACAAACAAACACCGTATACGCGTACACGCAGACACATCAAAACCAGCAAATATGCAGCTACTCCAGCCTACCAATTAAGGGTACAGGCTTGTCCACACGCCCACGCAGGCGCAGGAATTTGAGCCAGCTTTTGCTCACAGGCACGCCAGCCTCCGCACTGAGAGAGAGCTGGGAGTCATCATCGGGATTGCTGCAACAGGAATGACAAAAAGAAGAACCAATGCACAGGTGAACCATGGGCTTGGCTGACAGGCACGCCAGCTTCAATGGCTGGACCGCCACCATACCATTATTCATTGCTCACAGGCACGCCAGCCATACATTGTTCACAGGCACGTTAGCCTCATGATTTGACCGCCACCATACCATTACATTCCTTCGTGGGAGCTCAAAGGCAACACCACACACGTGAGATTTTACAGACACACACAAATTACACATCACACACACGTACAAGCATACAAACATACAAATGCACTCGCACTCTACAGAACCAAACAAGAAAGCATATATACGCGCGCAAACGTACACAAACAGACACACACACACACACACCTATAAGTTGCACTGGTTGCAGCTACGGCCATGTGATCCTTGGGGGTGCCACTGCAGGTGAGGGGGGCTGCAAATCTGCGCATCATGCGTGCGCGAGTGTGTGTGAGAGAGTATGTGAATGTGCTTGTGAGTGTGTATATGAACATGTGAGTGGATGGAGCGTGTATGTCACATCATGTACCTATGAACCTGCTCTTCACTTGCATTGAAACAGCAGCACCAAGGAATGACGAAGGTTTAACACCTGACGCACAAGCATTCAGGTAGATGCACCCTCACACATACACATACACGCACACTCACACACACAACATGATATACAAACCTACATATACAATTCCACTCACACACACTTGCATACACACACCTATCCAGGGTAATATGATGCCCGAGAACCCCTAAGAAGTGGTGCGTTGGCAACTGAAGCCCCCATGAACGCACACTTGCATACACACACAATTTGCACAACACACACACCTATCCAGGGTAATATGATGCCCGTGCTCCCCTAAGCAAGTGGTGCGTTGGCAACTAAAGCCCAGCGTGCCAGCCCAGCCAGCGGACAAGGGCCGCTGGAATTCCACACCTATTTGTGTGTGTGTGTGTGCGTGTGTGTGTGTGTGTGCTCACGAAAGTGTGTGTGTGTTGTCAGCTCTTTCACCCGCGTTAGAGCAGCAGGCAATAGACAAGGTGCATATAACTTGCTGCTGTGTGTGTCAGCTGCTGATCAGCATGCCTGGTCGGCAGACAAGGGACGGGGTGCTGATATTGACACGTGTGTGTGTGTCTGTGTGTGTGTGTGTGTGTGCAGCGCGCGCGCTTTGTTGGTGAGCCTACGCAGCTTCAGCTGCCTACCTAGCCGAGACCTTGATGCACACTTCTCTTGCCTATTACACAAATATGCACACACATGCACACACACACACACAAAGCATCCATAACGCACCACAGCTGCCACAAACTCACCACATAAGCTGTGCCTTCATACCCACAGCCAGGTACACCTTTATAAAATACATCATACTCGGTGCAACAACACCACTTACCCCCAAACAGCCTGCCGATCACTAAGTCCAAGTTGCTGTTTGTGGCAATGTCCTCACGCACTGGGCCCGTGCCACTGTCCGCCCCCCCGTGCACCATCGCACCAGAGGACCTATTATTCATGACCTATAAAGCGCGCAATAAGTACGGTGACATGGATGCTGGTTCTTGCGGAGTGTCTGATGTTTTATGGCCTGCACCTTGTCCGCTCCTTTGAACACATTGCATGTGTGTGTATATGTGTTTGCACGTGCGTGCTTGTGTGCTGAGCGCTTACAAGGTTAACATGCTTGTGCTTGCACGAATGCGCACGATGTGCACTATCACACAAGGTGTTTGCAATCACAAAATGTGTGCAGCACCTGAGAGATACGAAGCAGCAGTGGAGCAGTAAAGAGTGGGATTGAAACCAAGCGAATGAGCAATGTTAGTTACTTTGCAGACGCACACTGTATGTATGACGTATGACCCAGACCATACACATCCACGTCAGTGATCCCAAACATCCACACACCTCATGGCCCAGTATCAAGCACACATCTCAGTGGTCACACACATCTACCCCAGTGGTCAAACACAAACACATACCTCATGGCTCGGTATTCAGCACATCTCAGATCATACACATCTACCTCAATGATCACACACATCTACCGTAGTGATCAGACACAACCGCACACTTCATGGTTCAGCATCAAGCGCAAACCTAAATGCTGCGGACAGAGGATGCGGAGTACGCTTGGCATGCACCTTAACAACCTGTAATGAAGCATTCTGTCACATGGATCTGACACTGCGTGCACACATACACACACACAAACACACACACACATACGTATGTTCTATGCAACACACCTGGATGGTGCGGCTGGTCCGATGCTTGTCTCCTAGCAGCCAAGGGTCTGTGTGCTGCACTTTAAAGATCTTATCTACCTGCAAGTGATGCAGAAACAGTGGATTTTGTTTGAGCCTATACCATAATTTAGCTCAATTTCAGCCCAAACAAAGACCGTACCCCAGCCCAATTTCAGCCCAAACATACATGTCCACGCAAACTCACAGGCACACACACACACATGAGACGCACATACACACACAAACTTACCCTTTGCAACACACATACCAAAAACAATGTAGTTATCCCTGTACAAATTAATTCCGATGTAGACGCTTATGTACACCACAAACAAACATACATGCAAAAACACATGCACAAACAAGCACATATCTACACACATATGCGTGCAAACACTCGCATACACAAACACACATACACAAATACACACATACACGCAAAACGCACCTGGCCGATCTCCACCAAAGCGGACAGCTTTTGATTTAAGCCAAACAGGTTGCGCTCGTTGTACGAGAAGGAGCCCACAAATCCAGGCAGAGCCCCCTCAGATCGAGCCTGAGCAGCAGTCACGACACACGAGTTTGGGTGGGTTTCAAGTTTTGCTTTATTTTTGAGACTGCAAGGCCCCCTCGTTGTGCGTGCCAGTCCTGATTCACAAAGCCCCCACTGTAAAACGTGCCCAAGCCGTGACACAGGCAACGACCGTTGTGCGTGCCAGTCCTGATTCACAAGGCCTGAGCAATGACACCAGGCAGGTTGGGGGGTCTGTGGTTGTGGTTGCCCTATGGTGGCACTTCCAGCGTATTTGAGAGGGGCATCAGAAATGTTCAGCTGTGCACTGGCACATGCCTGAGGGGCATCAGAAATGTTCAGCTGTGCACTAGCACATGTCTGAGGGGCAACCAAACGCAGAGGAAAACAAAACAATTTTATAGTTGAGCTTTTGACCTTTCAAGCAGCACAGCGTAAAAGACAAGGGTACACGTGCGCGAGTCTGGCAGTTAATTTTAACAGCTTGGAGCAAAAGGAAAGGGTACACACATGCACGAGTCTGGCAGTTGAGCACAAGTGACCCCTAAAACAAAATGAAGGATCATAGGGGGATACACAGGGCTGTTAGTGTGCTTAGCCAAACCAGCCACAGGGCACAGCACCATGCACACCCTCCATGCCACTGCACTAAACACCATAGCGGGCACACCACGATCTACAGCAACACGGCCAGAAGGATGCACGCCCTCCGTGCTACAACATAAACAACACCACAGCAGGGACATTAAAAAGTCTACAGCAACACGACGGGAATGAGGCTACAAATGTGCGCTATGACACGACTTAAGTCGCACATGCAGCACATTGCGTTCCCCACACCTAGGCCCTTGGCTGCGTTACATGTACAGGTCAACCCTAGGCTAGGGCTACCTCTGTAATTGTAACGCAAACACACCAGGGAGAGATGCCCACCATCACTCTGGCCCCCAAAACTACGGGGCTCATTGTGCCTTATTTTCAGGCTGCAATGGGTCCCATGGTTTTCAGGATACCCTAGGTGCAGGCTAAGACCAAGGCACGATGAGTCACTGTCAAAACTTCAGGCAGTGGCATTGATCTCGTGGACCCACGACAAAAAGGAAAAGCTGAGCAGGCAGTAACTGGGTTTAGACCACCCCCCACATTAATTAAGGAAAAGGAGCCATTACTACATCACTGCCATGGCTTCACCTGCGTGGATAGGCCTCCTCCTGCTCCCAAGCCCCCTGTCTTGCGCTCCACAAGGTTGACTGTGAGATCAAGCTGCAGAGAAGAGAAGAGCAGAGCAGCACAGTCATTTGTCGAGTGCCAGTGGACATCAAGCAGTGCTCGTCCATCAATCAATTGTGCCCAAGCCCCCTGTCTTGCGCTCCACGTGGTGAAGCGCGGGATAAAGCTGCATAAGTGAGGAGAGCAAAGCAAACACATAGACAGAACGTGCGTTTTGCATCACAAGCTTGGCTTTCAGATCAAGCTGCAAGGGAAAGTGAGCAAAGCAAGCACACATGCACACATGCAATGCACACATGGACACATACAATGCACACATTTGGCTCAGGGTAGCCTTGAGACACAACCAATGTTTGCCCATAGCAAATTTCAAGCAAACAGGGAGATAGAGAAACAACACTGTGAAGTAGCTCCAAAAGGTCTCTGAGACGCACGCAGCAAACTCACACAAACAAAGGTGAGACAGAAGGTCTCTGAGACGCACGCAGCAAACTCACACAAACAAAGGTGAGACAGAAGGTCTCTGAGACGCACGCAGCAAACTCACACAGACAAAGGTGAGACAGAAGGTCTCTGAGACGCACGCAGCAAACTCACACAAACAAAGGTGAGACAGAAAGTCTCTGAGACGCACGCAGCAAACTCACACAAATAAAGGTGAGACAGAAGGTCTCTGAGACGTACGCAGCAAACTCACACAAATAAAGGTGAGACAGAAGGTCTCTGAGACGCACGCAGCAAACTCACACAAATAAAGGTGAGACAGAAGGTCTCTGAGAAGCACGCAGCAAACTCACACAAACAAAGGTCAGACAGAAGATCTCTGACACACAGCAAACTCACACAAACAAAGGTTAGACAGAAGTGCGCAGGGGTCAGTTCCAGACAACGACAAACCCGCTGATAACCAAAGGTATGGAAGACAATGCATTGGTCCAATGGTCTCAGGAGAGGTCTTGGAAGGGCCTATTTTTTTGAAGGCATGGGGAAATTTGCCCTCCAAACCGATGGCCTCACAGGGTGTTCGTTTGAGGAGGGTCTTTCCTCTGGGTGGCCATTTCTATCCATCTAGATCGACAAGTCTGCACAACTTCTGGGCATAAATGAACATAAATAAATTTAGGCGTATTAGAACCTACCCTTACGCCTGTGAGGCTGTATTCAACAGCGCTTTCCTCTAGTGTGCCACTCTTAATCTAGATGTATGCATCAAATCGACTGTAGATGTACGCATCAAATCAACTCTAGAAGTATGCATTAAATCGACTATGGATGTATGCACAAAAAGAGTTACTTGATAGCAGACAACACACACAAATGTTCACACAGGTGTACACACAGGGGCGCACACAAAGGCACAGACACATGCACAAGCAAACACATATACACAAATTGTTACCTTTGGAGAGGCCTCTGTCGAGCTCTCACTCTCTTTTGGGGTGATGTTGACGTCCTCAAACAAACCGGTGGCGTAGATGGAGGCAATGTCTCGTTTGGCCTGCTTGAGGTTGTACACTTGGCCTGCGAAAGCAGATGTGGCACATGCACGCAGCAGACTTGCAGTGAGCGTTTTGGCTACGAGGCTGCTGAGGTTGTTGTTGTTGTTGTAATTGGCCTGCAAAAGGAAAGGTGCACACAACCCGTGCCAAAACAGAACGGACAAATAGGTACCAAGTCCACTGGTGCTGCACTGGTATTGTACCAAGTCCACTGGTGTTGCACCAAGTCACTGGTGCTGCACACAACTGAGTTATACCTACCTGAGTTATACCTACCTGAAGCACACACACATACACGCGCACGCACACACACACAATCCACACACACATGTAAGCACACACGCAAATACGCGCACACGCACACATACCCACACATACGCGCACCTGGTGCAGTGGTGATGTGCCTCAAAATGACTTCCGACCGCGTGCGTGGTGACGTCACTGGCTGCTGGGTCTTGCCGTCTATGAATGTCAAATCCACCGAGCCTACCATGGCCTCAGCGCACTCCAAGTTAACCAGGCCATCCCGAATATCAAAGTCAGTCACCTGTTGTGTGCGTGTGTGTGAACTTGTGTGTGTGCGTGCGTGCGCGTGTGTGTGTGCGTGCATTTGTGTGTGTGCGTGCATACGACGTGTGCGTGTGTGAGCATGTGTGCAAGGGTTTGCTTGCGTGTGATCATGAAATGCCAGATTATAGTGGGAAGTAGGGCACGCATCGGGTGCGTGATCAAAGCCCCCTTAAAATGTAAAACGATTAGAAGATTTGACGAAGAAGGAACTAGCAAAGGCGATTAGGTCTGGCTGTTATTGCTTGGACTTGCACATGCGCACACACACACAAACACACGTACACACTCTTGCGCACACACGGCAGTGCAGATACCTACTTGACCAAGTATGCCGCGGTCGTGGTACCACTTGTCAAGGGTCGTGATGGCTTGCTTGAACGTCTTAAAGTTGAGCGTCTTCCCATACAGGTCCTACAGGGCAACACACTGGAAAGCGTTTACTGCTCTGTGTGTGCGCATGTGTGCGTGAGTGTGTTGTTTTTGTGTATGCATGTGTGTATGTGCGTGTGCGTGCGTGTGCGTGTTCCCTGGCAGGTATTTGTTCAGCAAATCCATCTAGAGTGCACCTTGGTCGTATGTGCTTGTGCCACACTTTGTATGGCTTGTTGCAGAGTGCAAACAATTTTAAGCAAGGCTGTGTGCGCTTGCGCCACCTCGCTGAATTTGTGGTCCAAGTTACTTTAAAATCGAGGTTGTGTGCTAGATCATTTGTGCTGAGAACAAGAGCTAGCGATAAGCCTTTGCGGTTCTATTGCTCTTTTAAACACAAGCATTCTAGTCTTTCTGAGCACACAACTTAGAAACATCTCTCGTACCAGAGGTGCAGCGATGGCTCCAGATGCTGCTGTACACAATTATACAAAGTGTATGATAAGCTGTCTTGCACCAGGCACTGCTGGGCACAAAAATACAACCTTAAGACGTGTCTTGTCCCACACCCAAATTTGACAGCAATCTTCCGCTCAGGTACCCCCCGAGGCATATATAGCGATGTAATCTTACCTTAATACGTGTCTTGTTCCACACCCAATTCGACAGCATTGACCACACCCAATTTGACAGCAATCTTCTGCTCAGATGCACCCCAAAGGCACATATAGCGATGTTCCCGTACCTTACCTCAATACGTATCTTGTTCCACACCCAGTTTGACAGCATTGCACACTGACCTCCTTCCGTCGGCAACCCCCTGGCAACCCCCGGCAACCTCCAACGCCATCAATAGTTTCTTTTTAACAAGGGTATTTTCTATCTAAAACACAGACAGACCTCCCTCTAAGGTGTGCTGTTGCACACAGTACTTGAATTGATTAGTTGAATACTAGTCTCTTATTCCGGGGTTCAACACTGGTTCCAGTTGCTGCTGTACACAACCTTGACTGTGTGTGTGTGTTACGAGTGTGTGTGTGTGTGTGTTACGAGTGCTGGTGTGTCTTGCGCCTTACAGCAACACTTGATGCCTTCCTCTGTTTTACGATGTGCTTTCCTCTGTTATTCCGTTATTTCGATCCGTCGACCCTTGGACCTCAAATGCTTGTTCTGCTTCTGTGTCCATGAATCACGTTTCTCTCTTCTTCCGGTGTTTGACGTCGGCCACTCCACCTCCAACACCATTCAACCATTTTAAAAGAAAGCAGACCTCTTTGCAAGGCATCCTGTCACACATAAACCTTGACAGCATGCTGTCACACACATACCCTGAACGTCTCTTGCACCACAGAGTTGGGCAACACGTTGGCCCCATTGGCCACCATGCCGCGGATCTCATCGTTAGGAGTGACCTGCTCAGAAATGCACGCGTGTTTGTGTCTCTCTTAGGCAGCATGCATGTTTTGAACTGTGTGTGTGTGCGTGTGTGTGTCCGATTACGCATACAATCCAAGTAAGTTAGGAGAGACCTGCTCAAAAAGGGCACGTGTGTCTCTCTCTCTTAAGCAGCACTCATGTTTTGAAGTTTCGAACTATGTGTGTGTGTGTGTGTGTCCAATTGCACATCTAATCTAAGTAAGTATCCATGCACGTCATTGTGAGCACGTTATCACTTGTATATGAGTGCGAAGCTCATACTCATGTGTACGCACATAGGCATGCTTGTAAGAGTAGGAGCTTTTAAGGCCTGCACTGACAACAGTCAGCAAAAAAGAGGGATCACTTAAACAGTGCTCACACCGGCCAGAGACCCACCCAACAATAGCATTAGATTGCATCTACGTGTGCATATGAATATGTGCCATATGCCTAATACACACCGTACCTTAGCGGATCCATCCCGCACCCCAAACTTCAGAAATGTTTCATCGAATCCCGCACCTTCCCGCACCCCTAGAATAATTATGTTTGCCCTCCCCACACAACCTTGCAGGGCCATTAGCCCTTTTCAGCAAGGGGGGGGAGGGGGGGGAGGGGGGGGCGGGGGACTCTCGCCACTCATGACTTGCAGTGACCCAGAAACGTTATTCCACCAACCCAGGGTGAGCACATACCTAAACATATATTTAAGCTAACCCCAATCGTCCTGCAGGGTCAAAATCAATATTTATGCGGGGTGATATTAAAGGTACGGTATGTGTAGTAGTACGCTGTGATACACAGTGCTGTGACATGCATGTTAGAGTGTGCTGACAAGCACCGTGCGGTGATGTTGTGATGCACCATGTTGTGGTTTGTGCGTATACTAGTATCAAAGGCTGCTGCGGTGGCATCAAAATCCTTTATGCACAGGAGGTGAGTGGACTGGTGCGCATAACCACAAATCGCAAAATCACGTGAGGGGCTCGCACTTTGAAGATGAGCTTGACGCCATCACGGGTGTCCACCGCATCTGGCACACATGCCCTAAAATAACCAGTGTTGAACACGCGCGCCACGTCTTGTTTGACCTGCACGGGTGTGTCGTGTGTTGTTTTGTGCGCATCAAAGGTGTGAGCAAGTGAACACGCCTCTCTAAAAAATAGCCAGAGTCGACAATGGCATTAGTATTAATATGTGTGGGTGTGCCTCCAGGCTTGCATACAAGACTTCACTAGAGGCAAGAGGCAAGTGCAACGTTCTCTGAGCGTACCTCAGACAGGGTGTAAGCGAAGTTGGGGTGCGTTCTCACTGCGTTTTCAGCCACTTCTTTCAGCTCACCCTCCACCCCTAGAATCTCAATCTGTTTGGGGGAAGGTGTAAGTGTGCATGTGTATTTTTGTGTGTACGTGTGTGCATGTGCGTTTTTATGTGTGTGTGTCTGTGTGTGTGTGTGTGTCAGTGTGTGCGTATGTGTGTTTGTGTGTGTGTATAAATGTGTGTTTGTGTGTGTGTGTGTATGTGTGCATGTGTATGTGTGTGCATTCTGTGAGCATGTGTGTGTGTGTTTGTGTGTTTGTGTGTGTGCTTGTGCATATGTGTGTGTGCGTGTGTGTATATGTGTGTGTGCGTGTGTGTATATGTGTGTGTGCGTGCATGTATGTATGTATGTGTGCGTGTGTGTATGCGCGTGTGTGTATGTATGTGTATGTGTGTGTGCGTGTGTGATTAGTGTGTGAATGTGCATGTGCATGAGAGTGTGTCAGTGTTTGCGCATGTGCATGTGCGCGTTTAAGTGTGTGCGTGTGTTTTGTGTGTTTGTCTGTGTGTGTGTGTGTGTGTGTGTGTGTGTGTGTGTGTGTGTGAGAGAGAGAGAGAGAGAGAGAGAGAGAGAGAGATAGAGAGAGAGAGAGAGAGAGAGAGAGAGAGAGAGAGAGAGAGAAAGAGAGAGAGAGAGAGAGAGAGAGAGAGAGATAGAGATTGAGAGAGTGATTTACGGAGGGCAAGAAGAGGAGGGAGCACCTCTCCCAGAAGCAAGGATGGGTCTGAGCATGTGTTAAAAGTTGACATATACCAAAATTTCATTGCCTATTTTTCATTGCCTATATTTCATTATCTGTAATTCGTTCTGTATTTCATTGTCTGTACTTCATTGTCTGTAATTCATTGTCTGTACTTCATTGTCTGTACTTCATTGTCTGTATTTCATTGTCTGTAATTAATTTGTATTTCATTGTCTGTACTTCATTAAGGGAGTTTCAGTGGGCGTGATTAATGGACATATATTCACACACACAACGCATTAGAATATGAGCAACTTCCGCTTGCATTTGTATGGCCTCTGACTTGTCAAGGAGCCATGTTTGGGGGGAAGTCGAGTTGTTTGTCAACTTCCACGCATACGCTGTGTGTGCAAAGCCTCTGACGTGTTCATGAGAAAAAACTAGGGCTGCAGCCTTTAGAGCCACCAGTGTGTGTGTGTGTGTGTGTGTGTGTGTGTTAGTTATCGGTATATGTCGAGTTAGGTTTTCGTCAATTTTTACCCTTAGGTTGTGTGTGCACAGCCTTGATGTCACAGAAAGACTAGGGCTTTAGCTTCTGAAACCAACAATTTGTGTGTATATGGTAGCTATCAGTGTATGCCGAGTTGTTTGTCGATTTCCACGCAAGTGCACAGCCTCTGACTTGTTCATGTCATAGGAAGACCAAGGCTACAGCCTCTAAAACGAACAACATATGTGTGTGTACCTATGTGGTGGTCATCAGTGTATGTGTGTGCACCTATGTGGTGGTCATCAGTGTATGTCCTCTATGTGGTGGTCATCAGTGTATGTCCTCTCACACATTTTCTGATGAAGGAGATACCTGGGGCAGGAACTCGATGTCAGTCAGCCCGGCGCACACAAGGGTGGCTCTCCTTTTCCTCGATTAACGTGGAGAGTGACAAACACATAGACTCCCCACTAACTCAAAACTGCCCCCCTATAGCGCAGAGCGGACAAGGGAAGAGGGGGGAGGATTGGGAACAAATTCAATCCACAATTTTTACAAACAAGGGCTGAATCTCAGCGGATGGACCATTGGTGTTTTTTTTCCTGCCAGATGACGCGTTTGCAGGTTGTCGGTTAAAAAGACATCTTGTGCTTACTTGACTGCACAAGCTTACCCTACTTCACAACCTTACTTGACTGCACAAGCTTACTTGTTATCTTGTGCTAATTTGTGTCTGATTAAAAAGGCGTCACCTTGTGCTTGCTTTGTCATCCTGTGCTTACTTGTATTCAATTAAAAAGACGTCATCCTGTGCTTACTTTCTTATCCTGTGCTTAATTGTATTTGATTAAAAAGACGTCATCCTGTGCTTGACTACACAACCTTACTTGACTACAAAACCATACTTGACTGCACAAGCTTACTTGACTACACAAGCTTACTTAAGAAGACGTCACCCTTTGCTTATTTGTATCCACAACCTTACAGCATCAAGGTGCCAGGCATCATGCGCAAATTCGTTCCCTATAATTCTTCGTTCCCTATAATTCTTCGTTCCCTATAATTCTCATTTGCGCAGCATGAGAAAAAGCTGAGGTTGGAGAAGCAGCTCGCGCTGGAGGAGGCACACCGACAGATTTGCAAGCAAGCGCGAGAGGCAGCACTTGCACAGGTGAATGTGATGTGTGAATGTTTGAGCTTATTAGACTGCGTGAGGCTAGGTAGCACTGCAAGGAAGCACTGACACAGGTATACATGCGGCTGTGAATGTGTGCTATAATGAGGCTAGGTAGCACTGCAAGGAAGCACCAACACCGGTAAACGTGCTGCTATGAATGTGTGCTAAAATGGAGCTAGGTAGCACTGCAAGGAAGCACCAACACAGGTAAACGTGCGGCTGTGAATGTGTGCTATAATGAGGCTAGGTAGCACTGCAAGGAAGCACCAACACCGGTAAACGTGCAGCTGTGAATGTGTGCTAAAATGGGGAAAGGTAGCACTGCAAGGAAGCACCAACACCGGTAAACGTGCGGCTGTGTATGTGTGCTAAAATGAGGCTAGGTAGCACTGCAAGGAAGCACCAACACAGGTAAAACGTGCGGCTGTGTATGTGTGCTATAATGGGGAAAGGTAGCACTGCAAGGAAGCACCAACACAGGTAAACGTGCAGCTATGAATGTGTGCTAAATTGGAGCTAGGTAGCACTGCAAGGAAGCACCAACACCGGTAAACGTGCAGCTGTGAATGTGTGCTATAACATCCTACAAGAGACAGACTCAAGACGCAACACTTGCTCAGATATCAGTGTGTTTGTACTCGTACAGCTATCAGTGTGTCGGCACTCGTACAGCTATCTGTGTGTTGGCCCTCGCACAGCTATCAGTGTGTTGGCCCTCGCACAGCTATCAGTGTGTTGACACTCGCACAGCTATCAGTATGTCGGCACTCGCACAGCTATCAGTGTGTTGGCACTCGCACAGCTATCAGTGTGTCAGCACTTGTACAGCTATCAGTGTGTTGGTACTCGTACAGCTATCAGTGTGTTGGTACTCGTACAGCTATCAGTGTGTTGGTACTCGTACAGCTATCAGTGTGTTGGCACTCGTACAGCTATCAGTGTGTCAGCACTCGCACAGCTATCATTGTTTCGGTACAGGTATCGGTGTTTTGGCGCTCGCACAGATACCAAATTGTTGGCACTCGTACAAGTACAAAACTTGTAGTTATAAGTGCTTGGCGAAGTACAGGTGTGTACAGCTTTAAAGTGTGTGTGTCAATAGGTGTGGGGTTGGCTGGGACCTGTTTTCAGTACAAGAAATCTGAGCTCCTTGAGAAAACCATGTAATTCAGGACTTGACCTACCTTATCAAAATGCACGCGGTTATAGGATTACTAGAAGGTGCTTGAATAGGGTTGGCCAGAATCGTATGTGTACTCCTTTTATCACCGTATGTATGGTATATTGGTATATTTTATGCTAAAAGTACCGTACATACACCGTATATACATATGTATGTATGGTTTTGGCTAGCCCTATGCCTGAAACATCTGCAACAAACTGTGTGCAGGCTGACGAGCTCGCTCCGCAGCTGTTGGTAATCGCAGAGGCACAACTGAAGAAGCTTAAGGAGGCCTGTCTGTCCTATGTAAGTTGGCACGCAAGCACGGAGTGTCCCACATATGAGTGCTTATGTTGGTGCATAGAAGTCTGTCTGTTCTAAATAAGCTGGCACGCATATACAGTGCGTTCCACTTTCACTTAGTAGTGGTTGAGTCGGTGCAAGTAAGCCTGTCTGTCCTGTGTACGTTGATGCGCACATATACAGAGTCTCCCACGTATGAGTAGGGTTGGCCAGAACCGTATGTATACACCGTATATGACCGTATATATGGTGAATTCCCTGCCAAAAATACCGTATACACACCGTATATGTATGGTTATGGCCAACCCTACGTACGAGTGCTTATTTTGGTGCAAGCCTGGCCCTTTTGATGTAGCAACTTTTCAATTCTTTTTGGTACAGCAGGACTATCATAGCCGTACACGCACCCGCGCTCCCCTCTAATTTAAAGCCCTAATCTCTGACCCCAAACTAATTAGGGTACACACACACACGCACACACACTGTACGCAAACAAACAAATAAATTGGCCAGGTATGTTGGGCCATTTATAAATGCTCTGAACACAACACAGTGGCTTCCTGAAACACTTCATAGCACACCCCTCCACACACAAGGACCAGTGTATGATGTTTCTTTACGAACGCTTTGAGCTCAACACATTGGCTTCCTAAAACACTGAATAGCCCACCCCTCCTTATACAAGGACTAAAGTATAATGCTTCAAAATGCTCTGAGCACAAAAGAGTGGCTTACTAAAACATTGAACAGCCCACCCCTCCTTATACAAGGACCAAGGTATGATGCTTCAAAATGCTCTGAGCACATAAGATTGGTTTTCTAAAACATTGAACAGCCCACCTCTGCTTAGGCACGCAAGGATCAATGTATGATGTTTGGATTTGAGCCCACAGGCATAGACATACTCAAGCATGTAGTAGCCGCATACTTCATCCCGCGCTTGTGATTGGAACTTTTGATTGCCCTCACAGATGCACGCCCGTACAATCATTTCAATAATACACATTTGAACACGTACACATGCGCATACGCGCACCCATACATATATAAAATACTTACATACAGATTGCCGAGCGCTTTGTATGAGAGAATGGCATCGAAGTCTGGGCTGTCGTCCACACTTTTTAATATACTTATGAACAGGCAAACACGCACATACACACGCGCATACACACACCCATATATATGTACAGATTGCCATGCGCTTTGCACAAGTGAGAGCCACCAATGTCTGGGCTGCCTTGCCTCGTCCACATGTTTCAGCACATTTGTGAACACGCACATACACGCACACACACACACATATACATCGTTGAGTGCTTTGCACAAGCGAGACCAACGAGGCTTGAGCTGTCGCCCACACATTTTAACACACTTGTGAACACACACACACACAAAACACACACACACGCGCACACACACACACACACACTCACATACATGTATAGATCGCTGAGCGCTTTGCACAAGTAAGAGCCACCGAGGCCTGGGCTGCCTTGCCTCGTCCACTAGTGGACGAGGTCGCTGCTCGCTGCTGCTCTCAGAGCCAGCGCGTGCTGGACCTACTCAAGAGCATGTCAGTGGGAGAGGAGGCCCGCCATGATTCAGATTGACGACCGAGCCTGTCAGTGGGAGAGGAAGCCCGCCATGATTCAGATTGATGACCGAGCCTGTCAGTGAGAGAGGAGGCCCACCATGATTCGTATTGACGACCGGATCCTGTCAGTGGGAGAGGAGGCCCACCACGATTTGGATTGACGACCTGAGCCTGTCAGTGGGAAAGGAGGCCCACCACGATTTGGATTGACGACCGGAGCCTGTCAGAACAGAGCTGAAAAGTGGCTCTCTGCCCTTTCTTGTCATATCATACGCCCTTTTCAGTCATCATGTCGTCATGTTGTCATATCATATGCCCTTTCTTGTCATATCATCATATCATATACTGTTTGTTGAGGGGAGGTAGGAGGCTGTGCCTTCTGCGTAGCTGCTATCTAACTCAACTGATGTAAATTCTCCCCACTGCTTCTCTTACAAGCTATGCACGTGTATGTAGAATTTTGATGTAAAATGTTTTGCCCCTTAGTCCTAGGTAATCTGTCTCGCCCTCATGTGCGTGTCAATGCCAAGTAATCTGTTTTGCCTCCTGTGTGTGTATCACTGTATAAAACTGTGTGTGTATGTATGTGCCAGGTAATCTGTTTTGCCTCCTGTGTGAGTGTGCATCACTCTGTATAACATTATCTTTTCGCTCTCCTGCATTTGTGTGTACCACTTCATTTATATCACTCTCTGGGTGTGCACGAACTGATGTATGAACTCCCGGCACTTCATCATGAAGCTTATGGCTGTTCTCACCGTCGTTTGCATTGCGTGGTGAGTGGAATGGCATTGTAGCTCTTTTTGACACAAGGCCGAAATGCGAGCCCATTATAGAAACAGGTCTGTATGTGAGCCTTTCATTCAACTGTATACATTTGTGCGCGGCACCTACTTCTGTCAACCAATTACACATACTGTAGTTAATGTCTTTTTTGCTTCTGAATGCCTTTTGACTGTATACCTGTACCTCTCCCTTCGGCAGCTGATCTGACCATCTCTGCTTCTTAGCGTGCTTGCCTTTTGTATCATCAGCAATGTGTTGTGTTCTTGCGCTCATCCACAAACAGTTACGCGCTCTCTGGCTCGCCAGTATGTGCTTGTAGTCGTGTCCTTGATGTGATTGAATCACAGACGCCATCAGCATAGAAAGAATGTTTTGTTCCATCATCGACTCAGAGCTGTCTGCTCCCTTTTTGGAGCAACTATACGTATTAAGCATCAGGCATGGTAGACTACTGGCACGGTTTTTGTTGTGTTTTGTGAGCAGCCGCAACGCCCAATTTTGTTGTGTTTTGTGGGCAACCGCAAGGCCCAATTGTGTTGTGCTTTATGAGCAGTCGCAACGCCCAATTTTGGGGATGAATATGTGAGCTTGCCAACTGTATTATCCGAGTTGCTTCGTCTACCAGCAGACTAGACTGTGTCCCTTTTTTTTTGCCTCCAATCTTTTGACGCTATCAACGTGTTACAGAAAGGCGTGTATGGAATTTTGCAACTCTCGGCAGGTATTAAAGGGTTTACAAAGTGGGTAGCCTGTAGCCCTTATACGTTAGGCTGATGGGCTTGTTCGCTGGTTTCAGCCTCGGCAAGCACCACACGATGCACAGCAAGAGAAGGAGGGGCTAGATGCCAGCACCTGCTAGGAGCCGCTCACACATACAAGGTTACAAGGTTTACAAGGAAAGGCCTTCAGTCAAAGCGTGCGACTGCTAGCCTGCTCATAAAAAACAATCAGTTCATGGAGAAAAGATTACTCATACTCTCAAGATGCCCGAAATAACATGCACATAGCATTGATGAAGTTTACTCTGGCCGCCCTGTACCTCGGCTTATTCCAGGATGCACACAAAGGGAGGGAGGGAAAGGGAGGGAAGGATCTCAATCTCAACCTCTCATTTTTGTAACTGATGCTCATTCCATGGCCTGCTTCACTCAAAACTATGGCAGTAAAAGGTGCAATGCAGCTAGGCAATTCAATGGAGCGACCTTCAGCCAGGTTGTTGTAATGACAGCTCACTCACAATCTCTTCCGGCCACTTATATATCCATAAAACAATTTAAACTTGAAGAACTTGGAGAAAGTGTGACTTTCAAAAAACATGGGTGGCCACTCAAGAGTAAGTTTCTAGTTCCTAAATGCAGATGCATTTTCCATGTATACCATCGGCATCCTATTTGCTGACGTATGACGATGACAAGCTTATGCTTAAAATAATTCGTGCGCTCAAGCGTATCTGCCAGATAATAACAAGGATATATGTAAAAAAAATAGAGCCACTGTGCTCGTTGCAGTGGCTCTCTCAATTTTTGTCGGGTCTGGCGACCTGTGTTGGTATGCATGGTCCAGGAGACCAGCCTCGCCGTCTCCTCTTCACGTGGCCCTCGCG
>Ga0307945_1001304_pt1 | contig 19310 bp, 22 predicted proteins | sample OrgLakmetagen228_FD_201818 | JGI IMG/M metagenome (GOLD analysis project Ga0307945, IMG submission 201818) | Saline water microbial communities from Organic Lake, Antarctica - #228 | ecosystem: Environmental > Aquatic > Non-marine Saline and Alkaline > Saline | place: Antarctica: Organic Lake...
ATCATGATGAAACACTCATCAGGATGAAACACTCATCATGATGAAACACTCATCATGATGAAACACTCGTCATGATGAAACACTCATCATGATGTAACACTCATCATGATGAAACACTCATCATGATGAAACACTCATCATGATGAAACACTCATCATGATGAAACACTCATCATGATGAAACACACATCATGATGAAACACTCATCATGACGAAACACTCATCATGATGAAACACTCATCATGATGAAATACTCATAATGATGTAACACTGATCATGATGAAATACACAGGGGCAAAAAGGCGTGTAAAGAAAATCCAGCGTACGAACTGTTTGCCAGAGCTTGCGGTTGCAGCTTCCTCCTTACACCCTTAACCCACCAGGCCTGAAATGCACATTGCAGCAACTTTATACAAGCGCCGCAAATCCATACATTGTCATTCCAGCTTCCTCCTCACATCCTCAACCCACCAGGCCTAAAGTGCACATTGCAGCAACTGTATACAAGCACCGCATCTTCAGAAAGTGCCATTCCGGTCTCCTCCTCACATCCTCAACTCACTGGGTCTAAAAGGCACAGTGCAGCCACCCTGGGGTCTTCTAGGGCGGCCAGCGCACTGATTTTTCCGCCACGGCTGTGTCCGACAAGGTACACCCTGGCCATACAAAAACGAAAAAAAATGGCAGAGGTCATGCCTGAATTTGTGTGTGTACGCGTGTGTTTACATGTGTGTGTATGTGTGTGTGTGTCCGACAAGGTACACCCTGGCCATACAAAAACGAGAAGGAATGGCAGAGGTAATGTCTGAACTTGTGTGTGTACGCATGTGTTTACATGTGTGTGTATGTGTGTGTGTATGTGTGTGTGTGTCAGTTTGACACAACCTTAGTGATCAGTCCCTCTCACCTCAGCTGAGGCTCTCCATAACCTACCATGCACACCTAAAACGCAGCACTGAGCTTCATGCATTTCATCACCAAGGCTCTCCATTATCTACCATGCACACCTAAAACGCAGCACTGAACTTCATGCGTTTTTAACACTGAAGCTCTCCATATTCTACCTAGCACACCTAAAACGCAGCACTGAACTTCACGCGTTTTTATCACCGAGGCTCTCCATTATCTACCATGCACACCTAAAACGCAGCACTGAGCTTCATGCGTTTTTATCACTGAAGCTCTCCATTATCTACCATGCACACCTAAAACGCAGCACTGAACTTCATGCGTTTTTATCACTGAAGCTCTCCATATTCTACCTAGCACACCTAAAACGCAGCACTGAACTTCACGCGTTTTTATCACCGAGGCTCTCCATATTCTACCATGCACACCTAAAACGCAGCACTGAACTTCACGCGTTTTTATCACCGAGGCTCTCCATTATCTACCATGCACACCTAAAACGCAGCACTGAAATTCATGCGCTTTCATACTGAGGGATCAAATTCTGCCCTATCTGCTGGTAGACGCAACCTCAGCAGAGCTTTGCTACCTACAATGCAACACATCAGTTTAAAACCGTGCTCTAACAACAAGCTCGCATGGTCACCCACCTTTCTGAAATGTGAGATACACTGCTGGGCAGTAATAAAGAATCCATACTAAAGCGACTGTTAAGGAGTGAAAACTGCAAATAACTAGGGTTGGCCAGAACCGTATATACACACCGTATATGACCATATGTATGGCGATTTCCCTGCTTAAATATCCGTATATATACGGTGTGTATATACGTATAAATATATGGTTCTGGCCCACCCTACAATTAGCACTTTCAGCTGTAAAACACGCGACCTCTGAAGACAGGAACGCGGCGCTTTGCTTAATACAGTGAACCGATACACGTTATTAAAGAACAGCCTGTCAGTCTTTCCCTAAATAATGTATAGGGAGCAGGGAGCTTCAGGGGGTTTGAAAAACCTTCAGTTTTCCCTCGGTTTTCCCTCACCAAAATTAATTTGGTGCGGGATGACCTCAGCTGGTTTCCCCCAAAGTGTGCGGGTAAGTAAAATTTAAAAATTTCTCCCTACTGGTCTTCACAGCCTGCGTTTATGTAGGGTTGGCCAGAACCGTATATTTGGTGATTTCCAAGCCAAAAATACCGTATGTACACCGTACATATATGGTTCTGGCCAATCCTGCGTATTTGTTTTCCTTCTGCTTCCTACCTGTCAGTAGACGCAATCTGCTTGAGGAGTGGGTCTGAAGCTGCTAGGTCGATGCACTGCCTGTGGGGTGCAGGAGCGAGGTCAGTAGCTCGATCAGTAGCTAAGTCGATGCACTGCTAGGTCAATGCATTGCCTGTGGGGAGCAGTAGCTAGGTCAGTAGCCAGATCAGTAGCTAAGTCGATGCACTGCTAGGTCAATGCATTGCCTGTGGGGAGCAGTAGCTAGGTCAGTAGCCAGATCAGTAGCTAAGTCGATGCACTGTCTGTGGGGTTATGTAGTCAGTTGTGTGTTTGGAAGTGTGTGTGTGCTTGTATATGTGCCTGTGCATGTGCAAGTGTGTGATTGCCTGTGCAAGTGTGTATGATTATGTGTATATGTGTGCCTGCGTGCAGGAGTGTGTGCGCTTGTGCATGTGTGTGTGTGTGTGCGTGTGTGTGTGTGTGAATGTGTGTGTGATTGTGTGTGTGAATGCGTGTGTGTGTGTGTGTGTGTGAATGCGTGTGTGTGTGTGATTTCAGTAAGTTTTCTGTCATGCTGGTGCAGTGACAGTTGGTTGTCATTACTCTGCTTAATTTTTGACACAAACTCATAACAGGGTCAACAAGGCACTGCCTGTAGTGATCGTGCGCATTGTGCTTTACAGTGTCACATCTTCATGCACACAAGTCGTGTCGAACACAATATTTTATGCTGTGCTGCTCCACACACTTTTAAGGATGGCCACAGAGGCCACGCCATCAAAACACAACATGCGTTTCAGATCTTTTTATTTTGTGCTGTGCTGCTCCACACACTTTTAAGGATGGCCACAGAGGCCACGCCATCAAAACACAACATGCGTTTCAAATCTTTTTATTTCGTGCTGTGCTGCTCCACACACTTAAGGATGGCCACAGAGGCCACAACATGAAAAACAAAATATAAAATATGCAATATGTGTCTGAAAACTTATGAGTTCAGTGTGAAACACCTTATTCTTTTTATTCCTTGGTAATAATGACAGAGCCCTATGCATCTCACGATGCAAGCGAAATATAACCTTTTCGATTTGTGCTGCGTATTGTTCTACACTTGAGGACAACGGCAACGCAAATATCCAAATGCACTCTATATTTTTTTTGTGTTGTGTTGCGCTGCTCCACACACCTCAGGGCAGCCACACAAGTCACGTCATCCAACACGTCCGACACAGTCTCTTGCTTGTCGTATAGCAGTACTGTGTAGCCTGAGGCATGCACACAGTACAGCATGGTGCGTGTGTATGGTGTGTATGTATGTTGTGTGTGTATGGGAGTGTGTGTATGGGTGTGAAAAAGTGCATGTTGTGTGTATGTTGTATAAAAAGTAAATGTCGTGTGTGTGCGTATGTGTATGTGTGTGTGCGCATAAGTGCATATGTGTGTGCACGTTTGTGAGCGTGCATTAGCATGACCCTTGCGTGCTGAGTAGCAAGGGTGTCACTTTCTACACTCAAACTACACTTACTGTCTGCATTTATTTTCACACGCAGAACAAACTCCTATTCACACTCATAATAACCATATTCTTTAATAATCAGATTCTTATAATGACCAATTTCCTAAAGAATCATATTTTGCTGTCAGACTCACCCCAGCTAGCGAGGCGCTCTGCGGAGGACCTGCACACACACAGGCACGTGCAGTACGCCATAATAAGTCTGTGAACACGGTGCTTTACGTACCTTTCTTATTATTCCATTATTCCAGGTGTTAGATCAACTATACAGAGCAGCTTAAATTAATATGGGCAGTGCAGATTAAGTCCATGCATACGTTGCTTTACGTAATTTTCTTATTATCCAGGTATTAGATCAACTATACATAGAAGCTTAAATTAATATGAGCAGTGCAGATTAAGTCCATGCATACGTTGCTTTACGTTCCTTTCTTATTATTCCAGGTATTAGATCAACTATACATAGAAGCTTAAATTAATATGGGCAGTGCAGATTAAGTCCATGCATACGTTGCTTTACGTTCCTTTCTTATTATTCCATGTATTAGATCAACAATACAGAGCAGCTTAAACAACATGGGCAGATTAAGTCCATGCATACGTTGCTTTACGTAATTGTCTTATTATTCCATGTATCAGATCAACTATACAGAGCAGCTTAAACAACATGGGCAGATTAAGTGCATGCATACGTTGCTTTACGTAATTTTCTTATTATTCCAGGTATTAGATCAACTATACAGAGCAGCTTAAACAACATGGGCAGATTAAGTCCATGCATACGTTGCTTTACGTGATTTTCTTATTATTCCAGGTATTAGATCAACTATACAGAGAAGCTTAAATTAATATGGGCAGTGCAGATGAAGTCCATGCATACGTTGCTTTACTAATTTTCTTAATATCCAGGTATAGATCAACTATACAGAGCAGCTTAAACAACATGGGCAGTGGTTGTTCACCCCAAGCACGGTCCTTGTGTTTCCTTATTCATAAACGCTGTAAGTGCTTCTTACTGCTGATAGTGCTCCTTACTGCCCATAGTGCTTCTTACTGCTGTAAGTGCTTTTTAGTGCTGATAGTGCTTCTTAGTGCATCTTACTGCTGATTGTGCACCGTGCTTCTTATTGCTGATGGTGCTTCTTACTGCTGACAGTGCTTCTTACTGCTGATGGTGCTTCTTACTGCTGATGGTGCTTCTTACTGCTGACAGTGCTTCTTATTGCTGACAGTGCTTCTTATTGCTGACAATGCTTCTTACTGCTGATGGTGCCTCTTATTGCTGACAGTGCTTCTTATTGCTGACAGTGCTTCTTACTGTTGATGGTGCTTCTTATTGCTGATGGTGCTTCTTACTGCTGACAGTGCTTCTTACTGCTGATAGTGCTTCTTAGTGCATCTTTCTGCTGATTGTGCTTCTTACTGCTGATGGTGCTTCTTACTGCTGATGGTGCTTCTTACTGCTGACAGTGCTTCTTACTGCTGACAGTGCTTCTTACTGCTGACAGTGCTTCTTACTGCTGCTAGTGCTTCTTATTGCTGCTAGTGCTTCTTAGTGGCGATAGTGCTTCTTATTGCTGATAGTGCTTCTTATTGCTGACAGTGCTTCTTACTGCTGATGGTGCTTCTTACTGCTGCTAGTGCTTATTAGTGCAGATAGTGCTTCTTATTGCTGACAGTGCTTCTTATTGCTGATAGTGCTTCTTACTGCTGATGGTGCTTCTTACTGCTGATGGTGCTTCTTACTACTGACAGTGCTTCTTATTGCTGATAGTGCTTCTTACTGCTGATGGTGCTTCTTACTGCTGATTGTGCACCGTGCTTCTTATTGCTGACAGTGCTTCTTAGTGCCGATAGTGCTTCTTATTGCTGACAGTGCTTCTTACTGCTGATGGTGCTTCTTAATACTGACAGTGCTTCTTACTGCTGATTGTGCACCGTGCTTCTTATTGCTGACAGTGCTTCTTAGTGCCGATAGTGATTCTTAGTGCCGATAGTACTTCTTAGTGCATCTTACTGCTGATTGAGCACCGTGATTCTTATTGCTGATTGTGCACCGTGCTTCTTACTGCTGATTGTGCACCGTACTTCTTACTGCTGATTGTGCACCGTGCTTCTTACTGCTGTACTACTGATAGTGCTTCTTACTGCTGATATTGTGCACCGTGCTTCTTACTGCTAATATTGTGCACCGTGCTTCTTACTGCTGATTGTGCACCGTGCTTCTTACTGCTGATATTGTGCACCGTGCTTCTTACTGCTGATATTGTACACCGTGCTTGTAGCAAGCCTCTGTACTCCTCCACTGACTCTACACACAAACCTCCACTGACTCTTTGCACACTTCTCCACTGACTCTATGCACAATCCTCCACTGACTCTATGCACAAACCTCCACTGACTCTACGCACACTTCTCCACTGACTCTATGCACACTTCTCCATTGACTCTACGCACAACCCTCCACTGACTCTATGCACAAACCTCCACTGACTCTACGCACAACCCTCCACTGACTCTATGCACAAACCTCCACTGACTCTACGCACAAACCTCCACTGACTCTTTGCACACTTCTCCACTGACTCTATGCACAAACCTCCACTGACTCTATGCACACTTCTCCACTGACTCTATGCACACTTCTCCATTGACTCTACGCACAAACCTCCACTGACTTTATGCACAAACCTCCACTGACTCTACGCACAAACCTCCACTGACTCTACGCACACACCTCCACTGACTCTATGCACACTTCTCCACTGACTCTACAAACACACCTCCACTGACTCTATGCACACTTCTCCACTGACTCTATGCACACACCTCCACTGACTCTATGCACAATCCTCCACTGACTCTACGCACATTTCTCCACTGACTCTATGCACACATCTCCACTGACTCTATGCACACTTCTCCATTGACTCTACGCACATTTCTCCACTGACTCTATGCACAAACCTCCACTGATTCTACGCACACTTCTCCACTGACTCTATGCACAATCCTCCACTGACTCTTTGCACACTTCTCCACTGACTCTACGCACAAACCTCCACTGACTCTACGCACACACCTCCACTGACTCTACGCACACTTCCCCACTGACTCTCAAACACACCTTTGTGAGGTGCTCGCACACACAATGAGTCAGTTGAATGCTACTAACAACATGAGCCACCACCCCAAATTGACATTTTTGCTGGACTCCTTACCCGTAGCAAAGTCTAGACTCACGCGAGTAGAAAGGTCCATGCATTTGTAAGGTTGGCCAGAACCGTGTACATACACCGTATATGACCGTATGTTTGGTGATTTCCCTGCCAAAAGCAACGTATACGTAAATACCTAATACGCACCGTATACTTATGTATACGTTTATTTATTTATATGTGTATATTTTCTTTATATATATATATTTATAATTATCATGGCCATTCCTATGCATTTGTGTAACTGCTCAATCAGACCCTATGCATCTGTGTAACTGCTCAATCAGACCCTATGCATTTGTGTGACTGCTCAATCAGACCCTATGCATTTGTGTGACTGCTCAATCAGACCCTATGCATTTGTGTAACTGCTCAATCAGACCCTATGCATTTGTGTGACTGCTCAATCAGAGTGCCTTCTGCTTTACGTGCTCACAAAGTTATAAGTACAAAATGTAATCGATTAAAAGTACAAATGTAATAGAACATGTAAGATGCTCGCAGTGTTGCAAGTCCCTGAGTGTGTGTGTGTGTGTGTGTGTGTACGTGCGTGTGAGAGAGTGGAAAAACACCACGCAGGCAGCAATAACCACTCCCCACTTCATTCAAGGAAAAGGAGCCATATTGGTGATGGTGGTGGTGGTGGTGGTGGTGGTGGTGGTGGTGGTGGTAGTGGTGGTGGTGGTGGTAGAGATGGTGGTGGTAGAGATGGTGGTGGTGGTGGTGGTGGTGGTGGTGGTGGTGGTGGTGGTAGTGGTGCTCGCACAAATGGCACCATCACAGGTTCCAATGATGACATTGACGGTGGCACCATGCTTTTAGGGTTGGCCAGATCCATGTATATACCATGAACATACGGGATTTTTGTCAGGGAAATCACCAAATATACAGTTATATATACGGCATATTGTTCTGGCCAGCCCTAGACATACGGCGTATTATACAGATGTATAGTATCTTATGCTCGTATATACAAATTAAACGTCCCTGTCATTAGTACGCATGTGCATGTTTCGGCCTATCCATTCTATTCTGCACAAGGCTCAACGCTTGATGCTTTTCCAGTGAGAACTGAACTAAGAACTATCGCACACCAACATGGTGGTAATTCTGACCATATGCACACCACGCATGAAAAGGTGGATCCCTCACGTGCTGTGAACGCGAAAGAGAGAAATTTATCTTAGGTATACCCTCTTGTCTCTTATGCTGTGTAGCTGTGAAAGAGAGAGCGGCATTTTGTACTCATGGGGGAGGTACTCATGAGACCGTGCTAGGACAAGTACCATGCATGCACACACACACACATACTCACTTGTATGCTCCAGAGGCTACCAGAAACCCTGAGGTGATGATGGCTAAGGGGTACGGAGGAGGGCCGATGCGATGTGCAGACCCGCCCTGTGTGTGTATGTGTGTGTATATGTGTGTGTATATGTGTGTGTATATGTGTGTGCGTGTGTGTGCGTGTGTGTGTGTGTGTGTGCATTTCAGAACGTGACACAGATCACAAAGGGTCGATGCAAAGAGCGGAAGATTGAAACACTGGGAGTGTGTTGTATGCAGACCTACCCTGTGAGTGTGTGTGTGTGTGTGTGTGTGTGTGTTTGGGAGTGTGTGTTTGGGAGTGTGCTGTGTGCAGACCTGCCCTGTGTGTGTGTGTGTGAGTATTTCAGAGCGTGACACAGATCACAAAGGATCGATACAAAAAGCAGAGGATTGAAACACTGGGAGTGTGTTGTATGCAGACCTACCCTGTGAGTGTGTGTGTGTGTGTTTGGGAGTGTGTGTTTGGGAGTGTGCTGTGTACAGACCTGCCCTGAGTGTGTGTGTGTGTGTTTCAGAGCGTGACACAGATCACAAAGGATCGATACAAAGAGCAGAGGATTGGTACACTTGGACAGTGCTAGAGGCTGCAAGGAGGGGATATAGTTGGCTGTGCAGGTTTAAGCCGCATATCTTTGACGGAATTTAATCGGACCTAATAACATAATGACGTTAAGCTAATAACATAATGACGTTAAGCTAATAACATAATGACGGCAACCTAGTAACATAATGACGGTAAGCTAATAACATAATGACGGTAACCTAGTAACATAATGACGATGAGCTAATAACTAATAACATAATGACGGTAACCTAGTAACATAATGACGGTAAGCTAATAACATAATGACGGTAACCTAGTAACATAATGACGGTAACCTAGTAACATAATGACGGTAACCTAGTAACATAATGACGGTAAGCTTATAACATAATGACGGTAACCTAACAACTAATAACATAATGACGGTAACCTAATAACATAATGACGGTAACCTAGTAACATAATGATGGTAACCTAGTAACATAATGACGGTAAGCTAATAACATAATGACGATAACCTAGTAACATAATGTAACCTAATAACTAATAACATAATGACGGTAACCTAATAACATAATGACGGTAACCTAATAACATAATGACGGTAACCTTTTAACATAATGACGGTAAGCTAATAACATAATGACGGTAACCTAGTAACATAATGACGGTAAGCTGATAACATAATGACGGTAACCTAATAACATAATGACGGTACAGGGCAGAAGGAACCAAGGTTAGTGTGCATTAGTTTGATCAGATGCATTGTTTGATCAGTTGCTTTGTCAGCTGGCATGTATACCAGTCAGATTTGGTCTACGCAATTTCTGGAGCACGACAATGTTTTCAGCAATCCTTTGCTGGTCACACACATGGTCAAGACCTGCTCTTGTTTAAAAAAATCTGTGGCTTATCACAATTGGTTTGCTTTGTCTAAAAGACCGGTTTCTGATGCACATGCACCATCTGTCTTGCCAGGGTATTTGAAGATGGTTCTGAGCAAAAATGTCATGAGGAACGTAGCTCGGTTCAGGATTCGAGGACATGGGTTGAAGTGTGAGGCTGATTTATACGGCAGGAGTCCGGACAGGAGTGCACGTGTTTGCATTTGCGTGAAAACGGGGATATCCAAGATGGGAAAAACGTATTTTTCTTGTATGGGCGCCGAACATTTACGGCACCAATTCAACCATTTATTTGATAATATTTCTAACGGTGAATTCAAAGGTTTTGTTTTTTAACATAACTCCACTAGTGCAGCTGTCAATCTTTTAGATTGATTTTTTGTTGGGACCTATAGGTTGAGCAGCCATGCCAGACTGGAGGCCTTTGTAATGCAAACTAAACCAAACCTAATCAGGCCTGTGCAAGTACGGTCAGACGGTACGTAAGTGCGTTAGTTTTATAAGCCTTTTGAGTTTCAGCCTGATATACAGTCAGTTCAAACAATTTGCTCGCGTGTGCAAAGGTGCGTTCTTTCTGCAGTTACGCAATGCACCCATCTGTTTGGCGCAGTGTACAAATCTGTTTCGCACAGTAGCTTGTCTTTGTCCTCTGTTTTACAAGAGCTTTGCAGGTATACAATGCACCCATCTGTTTGGCTCAGTGTACCCATCTGTTTGGCTCAGTGTACCCATCTGTCTGGCGCAGTGTACCCATCTGTTTGGCTCAGTGTACCCATCTGTTTGGCTCAGTGTACCCATCTGTTTGGCTCAGTGTACCCATCTGTTTGGCGCAGTGTACCCATCTGTTTGGCTCAGTGTACCCATCTGTTTGGCTCAGTGTACCCATCTGTTTGGCTCAGTGTACCCATCTGTTTGGCTCAGTGTACCCATCTGTTTGGCTCAGTGTACCCATCTGTTTGGCTCATTGTACCCATCTGCTTGGCGCAGTGGCTTGTCTTTGTCCTCTGCTTTACAAGAGCTTTGCAGGTATGCAATGCACCCATCTGTTTGGCGCAGTGTACCCATCTGCTTGGCTCAGTGGCTTGTCTTTGTCCTCTGTTTTACAACAGTTTTGCAGGTACACAATGCACCTGCCTGGTTGGCGCAGTGGCTTGTCTTTGTCCTCTGTTTTACAAGAGCTTTGCAGGTATACAATGCACCCATCTGTTTGGCGCAGTGTACCCATCTGTTTGACGCAGTGGCTTGTCTTTGTCCTCTGTTTTACAAGAGTTTTGCAGGTATACAATGCACCTGTCTGTTTGGCGCAGTGGCTGCTCTTTGCTCTTTGTTTTGCAAGGGAACGAGCGCGTGCGTGCAATGTACAATCTAACCTTCTGAATTTGTTGAGGTTGGCGGTTATGAACTCAGATTATGTTGCCTTCACTCTGTGTGTACGTGGTATACGTGTCATGTTTCTGTGAGTGTGTTCACACACACACACACATACTCACACACACACACGCACACACACACGCACACACACACACACGCACGCACGCACGCACGCACGCACGCACGCACGCACACACACATACACATACACACACAGAGTGTTTCAAGTGCAAGTGGTCCGTTGGCCAGGGAATGAAAGCAGCAGACAGTAAAATAAGGCAGCAGAGATGAGTAGGGTTGACCATATACATAATATATATACGGTGTATATACGATGTTTTTAACAGGGTAACCACCTGATTTACGGTCATGTACGGTGTATTTCTACGGTTCTGGCCAATTGTAGATATGAGGGTGACTTGTTGCACAGAATATCGCCGTTCATCTTTCCAAGTCATTCATTCCCTCAGCACCCAGATCTGAAGACTGATACAAGGGTAGGCCGTATACCCATAAACCGTATATGCATGTGGTAGTGCGCAAAGTTGTATTCAAACCTGCTGCTCCGAACAAAACATTGAGGTAGCATGCAAAATTGCATTTTAACCCTGCTGCTCCAAGCAAAACACTGTGGTAGCGTGCAAATTTGTATTAAACCCTGCTGCTCCAAGCAAAACACTGTGGTAGCGTGCAAAGTTGTATTAAACCCTGCTGCTCCGAGCAAAATACTGAGGTAGCGTGCAAAGTTGTATTTAACCCTGCTGCTCCGAGCAAAACGCTGAGGTAGCGTGCAAATTTGTATTTAACTCTGCTGCTCCGAGCAAAACACTGTGGTAGCGTGCAAATTTGTATTTAACCCTGCTGCTCCGAGCAATACACTGAGGTAGCGTGCAGATTTGTATTCAACCCTGCTGCTCCGAGCAAGACACTGAGGTAGCGTGCAAAGTTGTATTTAACCCTGCTGCTCCGAGCAAAACACTGAGGTAGCGTGCAAAGTTGTTTTTAACCCTGCTGCTCCGAGCAAAACGCTGAGGTAGCGTGCAAAGTTGTATTTAACCCTGCTGCTCCGAGCAAAACGCTGAGGTAGCGTGCACACTTATATTCAACCCTGCTGCTCCGAGCAAAACACTGAGGTAGCGTGCACACTTATATTCAACCCTGCTGCTCCGAGCAAAACGCTGAGGTAGCGTGCAAAGTTGTATTCAACCCTGCTGCTCGGAGCTGGAGGAGGAACATGCAGCGCGCCTCTTACCATGGCATACCATGGCTTACCATACCATCTAAACGAAACAAAACAGGAAAAACAGCTTCTCGCAAATGAAAGGAAGCACGTCATCAATGCGAGCTTTATTAATCACCTGCTGGCAAGGCTACCAACTTTCCCTGCCACCCCAGGCTTGTAAACAGGCTTGTAACCCACCTTTGGGTAGTACACGTCAAACTTGACCTGGCAGCTTGTCCCTCCATACCCTTGAGAATAACTGCAAGTTGGCAGTAGGAAGGGCAGGGAGGACAGCGCCTGGTGTTTGCTGAAAAGTGGGATCACAATCAGTGATTTTGTCTATCTATTGTGTGTGTGTGTGTGTGTGTGTGTGTGTGTGTGTGTATGTGTGTGTGTATGTGTGTGTGTGTGTGTGCGCGCGTGCGCGTGCGTATGTTTGTTATGTGTATTTACATGTGTGTGTGTGTGTGTGTGTGTGTGTGTGTGTGTGTGTGTGTGTGTGCGTGTGTGTGTTGCGTCTGAGTGTGCTTTCGTGTGTGTGTATTTACATGTGTGTGAGCGTGTGTGTGTGTTTGTGTGTGAGTGTGTGTGTGCTGTGTGAGTATGTGTGTGTGTATGTGTGTGTGTACGTGCGTGCGCGCGTGTGTGTCTATATGTGTGTGCGCGTATGTGTGCGCACGTGTGTGTGTGCGTGTCAGCGATGCACTCACCAAGATGTGAGAACGTAGTTTAGCTTGATGGGCAGGCGCTGCGGCTGAAGCGGACCCGGTTCAAAGTAGTTGGTTCGCTCAAAATCTTTTTTGCCTTGTGCTTCTGACCCCCAGGATTTGCTCTCCCAGGGGAATGAAGACAGTAGCCCTGTTGCAGCTGCCGTGAAGCAACGCCGTGACACTTTTTCTGGCTCCTGCAGCTGCTGTGCTGTGCAAGGATCGGCGGTGTTTTTAATCTGTGCTGCTACTTCCCCTCTGCGTCTAGACCTGGTTGTTGTGGTTCTGGGGGAGTAGGCAGGGAAGCCAGCTATCTGTGCTGGCTGACAATGCAATGCTGATGATGTGTACATTGCTGAATACGCAGAGCGTTACAAATTTATGAAAAAAATATAGGATTTTTATGTATGATAGCAACCACGCTCTCTGAAAAACTTGTTTTGCACATGCGCAAGTAGTATGCTGACACAACTCAATAGCACCCAGCAAACCCTGCTGTGCAATACAGCACGCTGTTTGCAAACAGCTGCGAGAGCAGCACTGGGGGAACGGTGAGAGTCTGCATGGCTTGTGCACGCGCATGCATGAACTTCCATCCACGCAAATGTGCACACACACATAGACACACACACAAACACATTCACTCACGCATGCACGCCTGCACACACCAACACACACACACGCACGTACGCACGCACGCACGCACACACACACACACACACACACACACACACACACACACACACACACACACACACACACACACACACACACACACACACACACACACACACACACACACACGCACGCACGCACGCACACACACACACACACTCAAGCACACTTGTAGCAGAGAGTGTTTATTCAGGGCTTGCATCAGTCCTGAATCCGTCCACATTTCCTGCCATGCCATGCCATGCCAGGGGACTGAGGCCTGCCGACCACACCCTACTGCTGGGGGGGCCTGAAAGCACTGAACATACCCTCACTCTCCTGCCCTCGTCGCCCCTCCCCCATGCTTCCCACCCTTCCCTTGCGAGCCCCTGCTTCCCCTCACATCCCACCCTGCTAGCACGCAGCCTGTGCCAGGCCACAAGGAGCATGGCTTCTTCTAGCACCCCCACAGCCAGCACGCCTGCAACGCCAGGCAGCAGCCAACCTCGGACCTCAAGCAGCGACAGTAGCAGCAGCAGCTCGCTCCAAATGCCCGACCTCACCCCTCCTTCGCACATGTCTGTGTCTGCCTTCCCCCCCCTCAGCAGCGAAGGGCCCCTGACCGTGCAGTACCCCTTCCCGGTGGACTACTACTCGGATCGTGAGGTGGTGGTGCGCAGCCTGGCCAGTCCTGACATACCACAGGGCCTGGAACTGCTACCAGGCAGCGTATTCAATGTCCCTGTGAGTGCGATGTCAGGGGGGCAGAAGAACGATGTTGGCCGCACACGCATATGTAACGAGCTGTATGTATGTGCTTGCCCATGCATGCTCACACCCCCACACTTTCATAGCTCAGCTTAGAGCGCACAAAGACAGCAAGCTGTGTCACACACTGCTGCTTGCCCACACCCTCACGCTCTGTTATAGCTCAGCTGACATGACAGCACACAAAGACAGCAAGCTGCACATCTGTGCATGTCCACACCCACATATTTTTAAGCTCAGCTCAGCGCACACAAAGAGAGGGAGCTGCCGTCGTTTAGGACAAGAAGCAAAAAAAACTTGCACACACTTTTAGATTAGGGTGTGCATGCCCACACCCAAACACACTTTCAAGACTGCACTTCTGAGCACAAGCACAATCCGTCCCCTAGCGATGGAACTAGCGTAAAGTTGTCTAGTTATACAACCCATACTTCCTAGCTAGGGTTGGCAGGCAAATGATCAAATATACGGTCATGTACAGTGTAAATATACGGTCCTGCTCAAGCCTATTCCTAGCCCTCACTTTCCGCTACCTCTATAGCGCACGGTAAGGGAACGTACATCTGTTATTAGCTCCAAACTGTTAGGCGGTTAAGGAACATACACAACAGGCGACAGGCGGTTATAACTGTTATTGGGCGGTTAAGGAACTCACATAACGCAGGTGTACTCCTAGACTAAAGCTTGTAGCTTGACAATCCCAAAGCTCAACAATCCCAAAGCTTGACAATCCCAAAGCTTGACAATCTCAAAGCTTGACAATTCCAAAGCTTGACAATCCCAAAGCTTGTAGCTTGACAATCCCAAAGCTTGTAGCTTGACAATCCCAAACCACTTGCATTGCTCCTTTCTGCTATGAGCTCCCTGAGCAATGCTATAGTGCACCGTCAAGTAGCTCTGCAAACAACACTGCTTGCACGTGTGTACGTGCTGACGATATGGTTGGCCAGAGCCGTGTATATGCACCGTGTATGATCGTATATTTGGTGATTTTTTGCCAAAAATACCGTAGATATACACCGTAAATATAATATATATAGTGCTGGCCAAACCTAGCTATAAAGCATGCACACAGTTAAACTACACACGGCTAAGTACATACATGTGCGTACACACAGCTAGATGGCTCGTGTGTGCCTGGACTTGTCGCACGACATCCGTTGTGTGTGTGTATGTTTGTGTGTGTGTGTGTGTGTGTGTGTGTGTGCACGCGTGCGTAGGTGCGCCTGGACTTGTCGCACGTCATCCACTGACTGCGTACACTTTTTTGCCGTCACGCTTGCATTCCAAACCTCCAGCCTGTATCCTTGTATGTGCGTGTGTGTGTGCACGCGTGCGTAGGTGCGCCTGGACTCATCACACGTCACCCACTGACTGCGTACACTTTTTTGTTTTCACGCTTGCATTACAAACCTCCAGCCTGTATCCTTGTATGTGCGTGTGTGTGTGTGTGCGCGTGCGTAGGTGCGCCTGGACTCATCACACGTCACCCACTGACTGCGTACACTTTTTTGTCGTCTTGCTTGCATTACAAACCTCCAGCCTGTATCCTTGTTTGTGCGTGTGTGTGTGTGTGTGTGTGTGTGTGTGTTTGCGCGCGTGCGTAGGTGCGCCCGGACTCATCACACGTCACCCAATGACTGCGTACACTTAATTGCCTTAACACCTGCACTACAAAATTCCACTCAAAATGATAATAATTGTACAAGAATTCCATGGATATAACACAACCTCCAACCTGTATCCTTGTTTGTATGCTTGTGAATGTGCGCGCGTGCTTAGGTGCGCCTGGACTTATTGCACCGTGTGGTGCGCTGGTTGAGAGCAGCCTGGCAGCAGGGCACTCACAAGGTGCGAGCAATTCCAAATGCAAATGCATCTGACTTGCACTATTAAAGGTTGTTATATGCTACTTTGAGAGCAGCAGGGCAGCAGGGCACACACAAGGTGCGAGCAATTCCAAATGCAAATGCATCTGACTTGCACTATTAAAGGTTGTTATATGCTACTTTGAGAGCAGCAGGGCAGCAGGGCACACACAAGGTGCGAGCAATTCCAAATGCATATGCATCTGACTTGCACTATTAAAGGTTGTTATATGCTACTTTGAGAGCAGCAGGGCAGCAGGGCACACACAAGGTGCGAGCAATTCCAAATGCAAGTGCATCTGACTTGCACTATAAAAGGTTGTTATATGCTATTTTGAGAGCAGCCTTGCAGCAGGGCACGTACGAGTTGTGAGTAGACACATATGGTAACAGTGGATGTTAATTGTGTGTGTGTGCGTGTGTGTGTGTGTGTGTGTTTACACGGTGGATGTTGTGTGTGTGTGTGTTTCCACGGTGGATGTTGAGTGTGTGTGTGTGTGTGTGTGTGTGTGTGTTTACACGGTGGATGTTGTGTGTGTGTGTGTTCTCACGATGGATGTGTGTGTGTATGTGTGTGTGTTTGTGTGTGTGTGTACGCGGTGGATGCTGAGTGTGTATACAGTCATGAGGTGCATCTGCCCGTTTTTACTGTATACACACACACATGTACACACACAAACACACATAACAGACCAAACGGCGTGGAGAAGTCAGGGGAGGTGGGCGCAAGCCGTGGGCCCAAAAACACACACACACACACACACTCATGTACACACACACACACACACACACACATAACAGACCAAACGGCGTGGAGAAGTCAGGGGAGGTGGGCGCAAGCCGTGGGCCCAAAAAGGATCAGGACACGCACGCCATGGCTCCATACGCTCACCGTTATGGCGTAAGGGTGGTGTGTCATTTGGGCCCATCCCTCGCTCCCACGCACACGCTCTGCCTATGTCCGTCCAAATCCAGGGCTACAAGTGCGTGGGTGTGCTCATGTGGGGTGTGCGCGCCACTTGAATACGCTTGGTGCTGTTTGCCTGTGTGGTCTTGTCGCAGCACGCGTGTGCGTTCTTCTGTGTGTCAACGGTGTGTGTGTGTGTGTTTGTGTGTGTCTGTGTGTCAACGGTGTGTGTGTGTGTGTGTCTGTGTATGTGCAGTACTTGCCTCGCGGTCTTCTTACAGACCCCCCCCTTTCTTGCAACAACGTGCGCACTCTCGATCAGGGCGAACGAGGGCAGGCTTGTGATCGTGAGCTTTCTGTTATTTTCATATCCGCCTCACGACCTCTTCCTAACTTTCTCCACTCCCTACACAACCAGGTGTGCACTCTCAGCCAGCCAGGGCGAACGAGGGCAAACTTGTGATCGTGAGCTTTCTGTCACTTTCATACCCTCCTCACAACCTCTTCCTAACTTTCTCCACTCCCTACAAAACCAGGTGTGCACTCTCAGCCAGCCAGGGCAAACGAGGGCAAACTTGTGATCGTGAGCTTTCTGTCACTTTCATACCCTCCTCACAACCTCTTCCTAACTTTCTCCACTCCCTACAAAACCAGGTGTGCACTCTCAGCCAGGGCGAACGAGGGCAGGCTCGTGATCGTGAGCTCTTTGGTACCTTTGCCTGTGGAGGCCACAGGGGGGGCACCTTTGCCAAGGCATTCAGGTACAACCGCTCGGACATTTTTGTGTGGGAGGATTTGGTGGCTGGGTGTGTTTGTGTATGTGGGGGGGGTACTGATGCCAAGGCAAGCAGGTACAACCGCTTGTGTGTGTGTATGTGTGTTTGCCTGTGTGTTTGTCTGTGTGCTTTTGGCAGCCAAAAGGGGGGGGAAGCACTGTTGCCAAGGCACGCAGGCACAACCGCTTGTAAACATTTGTGTGGGAGGATTTGGTGTATGTGCGTGTGTGTATGTGTGTGTGCGTGTGTCTGTGTACTTTTGGCAGCCAAAAGGGGGGAGAGCACTGTTGCCAATGCACGCAGGCACAACCGCTTGTATACACGTGTGGGATAAATTGTTTATTTTTGAGAGGGCACTTTTGTGTGGCAGCACGCATGGCTTTTGTTGCGCGATGAGAACCCAGAAACGCTGACCACCGAGTGTGTGTATGTGTGTGTGTACGTGTGTGTGTACGCATGTGTGTGTACGCATGTGTGTGTGTACGCATGTGTGTGTGTACGCATGTGTGTGTGTGTGTACGCATGTGTGTGTACGCATGTGTGTGTGTACACGTGTGTGTGTGCGCGTGTGTGTATGCGTGTGTGTGCACGTGGCAGCCAAAGGGGGGGGGGGGGGGCATTGTTGCCAGGCAAGCTGGTGCTTTCCTTTGCATGCATTTGTGTTGAAGGATGTTATTCGCTGTCTGGGTCAAAAAGTTTTACTTAGCGACTTGAACTGATCACTCTGCTTGCAGCTGATCTGTTGAAGTCACACACACTCGCTGACCTGGTGTAGCCACACACACACACACACACACACACACACACACACTGACCTGTTGTAGCCACACACACACACACACACACACACACACACACACACACACACACACACACACACACACACACGCTGACCTGTTGTAGTTCACACCCTGGACAATCGTTTTGCTGTTTCTATCGGCTTTAGACCGACCTGCAACAACACGTCTTTCATGCCAACAATTTCACGTGTATCGTACACGAAAAGTTACCTTGTGTATCCTCAGATGTGCAGTTAAGAAGTGGGGCAATCATCCTCCCTTACGTAGGTAGGCTTGGTTCGAATGACTCACACAGCACTGTGCGGTGCTTAGGGCACACGCACAGGTACATACAATAACCACACACACACACGCACACACACACACACACACTCACGCACATGCACACGCACACAGAAGCTGGGTGGGGTCTGAGAGGCAGCTTACGGCTCACAAAGGCTCCTGTAGTGAAGACCCAAGCCACCAAGTCACAGCTGCAAACGCTGCTGCAGGTGGGAGTCACAGGGTCTGGGTATCGTCGTAGGTGTGAGCGTGGGCATGGGTGTGGGGGTGGGTGTGTGCGAGCGTGGGTGTGAGCGTGGGCATGGATGT
>Ga0307945_1001305_pt1 | contig 19307 bp, 20 predicted proteins | sample OrgLakmetagen228_FD_201818 | JGI IMG/M metagenome (GOLD analysis project Ga0307945, IMG submission 201818) | Saline water microbial communities from Organic Lake, Antarctica - #228 | ecosystem: Environmental > Aquatic > Non-marine Saline and Alkaline > Saline | place: Antarctica: Organic Lake...
AAGTGGCTTTTGCCGCGAATTGCAGCAACGTTCGGGCTGCTGTTTAGAGGCGGGTACCGGAATACGAGCGGGGTTAAGGCGGTTTTGAGGGATTTGGTGGGGTAACAAGGCTCTCTTTGTGGACAGCCACCGCCGCCTCTACCAAAGAAATCACGAATGTGCTGGCATTTCAGCACTACCAAATGACCAGCGGACGTCTCGTGACCGACCTCTACCTCGGCTACCCAGTCTTCCTGATTCAATGCTAAAACATGACCACAATGCAAACCTACGACCTATTCAACGGCGATGCCGACGGCATATGTGCCCTGATCCAACTCCGCCTAGCGGGCTCCTGTGAATCCACCCTGATCACAGGCGTAAAACGAGACATCGCTCTGGCCCAACAAGTTCCGGTCGATGCGCCTACCCAGGTCAACATCTTCGACATCAGCCTTGATAAAAACCGTGCTGCCGTTGATAAGTTGCTGGCCGCCGGTTGGTAATCCCCCCTAAAAACCGGGGTGCTCAAAAGTAGAATTTTCCGTAAGCTAAACGCAGGGAGATTCTGCATGAAGAAGTCACGTTTTTCCGATAGCCAGATCATGGCGATCCTGAAGCAAGCCGAAAACGGCGTGCCCGTTCCTGAGTTATGCCGCGAACACGGTATGAGCAACGCCAGCTTCTATAAATGGCGTGCAAAGTTCGGCGGCATGGATACTTCCATGATCAAGCGCATGAAAGAGCTTGAGGATGAGAACCGGCGACTGAAGAAGATGTATGCCGAAGAACGGCTCAAGTCTGAGTTGCGCAAGGAAGCTCTTGAGGGAAAGTGGTAAAGCCATCTCTTCGCCGCGAGATGGCGCACAAAGCCGTTGCCGCTGCTCGTTGTAGCATTCGCCAAGCCTGCGAGGCCTTCAGTGTCAGTGAGTCCTGCTATCGTTACCGGGCTAAGCTCAGCAGTGAAAATGCCGAGATCGCGGATCTGTTGGTGCGCTTAACCCATAACCAGAGAAACTGGGGCTTTGGTCTGTGTTTTCTGTACCTGCGCAACGTGAAGGGTTACCCCTGGAACCACAAACGCGTTTACCGGATCTACCGGGAACTGGAGCTGAACCTACGTATCAAGCCTCGTAAGCGGCTGGTACGCGAAAAACCTGAGCCATTGTCGGTGCCCACGACCATCAACACCAGCTGGTCCATGGACTTCATGCACGACCAGTTAGAGGATGGCCGAAGTTACCGGCTGTTCAATGTGATTGACGATTACAACCGGGAAGGTCTTGGGATTGAGGTAGATCTGTCACTGCCCTCTGAGCGTGTTATCCGGGCTTTGGATCAGATCATCGAGTGGCGGGGAAAGCTCATGCATATTCGCTGCGACAATGGCCCCGAATACATCAGTGCCACCTTGGCCGCTTGGGCTACTAAGAGGCACGATATTACACTGGTCTTTATCCAGCCCGGCAACCCGCAGCAGAATGCGTATATCGAGCGTTACAACCGCACTGTGCGTTATGACTGGCTGGCCCAATACCTGTTTCACTCGATTGATGAGGTTCAGGAATATGCAACGCAGTGGCTATGGACCTACAATAATGAACGGCCCAACATGGCCCTCGGAGGCATTACCCCACAACAGAAATTGGCCAGGGTGGCCTGAACTCTACTTTTGATGCCCTCTTAAAATGGGAGGATTACCGTGGTGCTGCCAGATATAAGGTCGCAGAGCTAATAAATATCAGCGAACGCACATTGAAGCGCTGGCGAGACTCTGACGGTCGGATCACTGAAGATCGCCGCCCTGAGACAGAGCCGGTCGAACAGCCCCATAAACTTACACAGGCTGAGGAGTTGGCCATTCTGAGCGCATGCAATCAACCACAGTACCGGAGTTTACCGCCGTCGCAGATCGTGCCGTCACTGGCGGACAAAGGCCTTTATCTGGCCTCTGAATCCTCGTTTTATCGGGTTCTGAAAAAACATCAACAACAGAATTATCGGGGGCGTATGAAGCCGCCTCGCAAGGTGCCGGAGCCCACCAGCTTCACCGCAACAGGCCCGAACCAGGTGTGGAGTTGGGACATCAGTTATTGTCCGTCCGCTGTGCGTGGCCAGCATTGGTATCTATACCTGATTATGGACATATACAGTCGCAAGATCGTTGCTTGGGAAATCCATGAAATGGAATCCGGTGAACTAGCCAGGAAACTGGTTGAGCGTGCATTGCTGCGCGAGAGCTGCTGGCACAGTCCGCCGGTGTTGCATGCCGATAACGGAGCGCCAATGACGTCTTACACGCTCAAGGCCCGGCTGGCAGACTTGGGCATGCTGATGTCTCACAGTCGCCCGCGAGTGAGCAACGATAACCCTTACTCGGAGTCGTTGTTCCGGACCGTCAAATACTGCCCGGAGTGGCCCTCAAAAGGCTTTAAATCGCTCACGGCAGTACGCGACTGGATGCTGGAGTTCGAGAATGCTTACAACGAACGGCACTTGCATAGTGGCATCCGGTTCCTGACGCCCGCAGACCGGCATCGAGGTGTTGATCACGAACGCCTGGCGCATCGGAAAATGGTTTATGAAAAAGCAAAGTGCCTGAATCCACGGCGCTGGTCAGGAAGCACCCGAAACTGGGAGGTCACCGGACCGGTATCGCTCAATCCTGGCAGATTGCAGGAAGTTGAGCGCAATAAACTGGCCGCTTAAACGCGGTCATTTGGACAACTGGGTTGAAAATCGCCGCCGACTCGGGCTCGTAGCCCTGAGTGCTGTTCCGTCGCAACTCACAGCTGATCGTGCTGTTGTGGCAGCCAAGCATGGCGGCAATCTGTCGTTGGCTTTTGCCGGCCACACGCAGGGCCGAAATCTGGTATCGTTGTGTTTGGGTCAGTTGTCGGTACTTCATCACTGCTTCACTTTGGTCGGTAAAGCCCGTGAGGGTACCGGCGACGGCCCCCCTCTGTCAGCCTAGATGTCCAGTTGGCGATTTCGCCTAAATTCATATCAGATTGGGCGGTATGAGCGCAGTCATGCCACGTTATTCCGAGGAACGTAAAGCGGCCGTGTTGAAGAAGTTGTTGCCTCCGCAGAATCGCAGTGTGGTGCAGGTGGCGGCAGAGGAAGGCATATCGGATGTGACTCTGTATAGTTGGTTAAAACAGTGTCGACAACAAGGAATGCCTGTGCCGGGTTATCGTAATGCTGGAGACGATTGGTCTCCTGATGCCAAGTTGGCCGTCGTGATCGAAACGGCGTCTATGTCCGAAGCTGAACTGAGCGCGTATTGCCGCCAGAAAGGTCTTTATTCCGAGCAGGTGCAGCGCTGGAAAGAGGCCTGCCTACACGGTACGGGTCTGCAAGAGGGGCAAGACAAAGCCGCTCAGAAGCAGCAGCGAGACGCCCGTAAAACCATCAAGAAGCTGAAGGCGGAAGTTCGCCGTAAAGATCGGGTTCTGGCAGAAACGACCTCGTTGTTGGTGCTGTCAAAAAAGCTCGAAGCCTTGTACGGCGTGGACCCGGACAGCGAGGACAACTGACACCGCTGACCGAACGTACAAGGCTTTTAAACGACTATGACGAAGCTGTCGCCAGTGGCGCAGCCCGGTACAAGGCAGCCGATTTGATGGAGCTGAGTCAGCGCACGTTGAAACGCTGGCGACGCGCTAACGGCACTGTGGCAGAGGACCAGCGCCTGGAAGCGGAGCGCGTTGTGCAGCCACACCAGCTCACTCACGCTGAAGAAGCGGCCATCCTGGACACGTGCAATGAACGGGAGTATCAAAGCTTGCCACCGTCCCAGATCGTGCCTCGACTGGCTGACAAAGGGCTTTACCTGGCGTCGGAGTCCTCGTTTTACCGAGTGCTCAAAAAACACCAGCAATTGAATCGTCGGGGCCGCATGAAACCGCCGCGCAAGGTTCCTGAGCCCACCAGCTTTACGGCCACAGGCCCGAACCAGGTGTGGAGCTGGGACATCAGTTATTGCCCCTCAGAGGTGCGCGGTCAGCACTGGTATCTGTACCTGATCATGGACATCTACAGCCGCAAAATCGTGGCTTGGGAAATCCACGAGGCAGAGTCCGGCGAGCTTGCCAAAAAGCTCATTGATCGAGCTCTGTTGCGCGAGAGATGTTGGCAAAACCCACCGGTGCTGCACTCAGATAATGGCGCGCCAATGACGTCCTACACGCTGAAAGCGCGGCTGGCAGACTTGGGTATGTTGATGTCTCACAGCCGGCCCAGAGTGAGCAACGATAACCCGTACTCAGAGTCGTTGTTCAAAACGCTGAAGTATTGCCCAAAGTGGCCCGCTAAAGGCTTTGCATCACTAACGGCGGTGCGCAAATGGATGCTGTTGTTCGAGCAGGCCTACAACGAAGAGCACCTGCACAGCGGCATCAACTTCGTGACGCCAGCACAACGGCACCAAGGTGTTGATACGGAATTGCTAGCCAAACGTGAAGCGGTTTATGAACGAGCAAAGAGTCTGAATCCCAGGCGCTGGTCTGGTGACATTCGAAACTGGGAAGTCGCCGGAGCCGTATCGCTCAACCCTGGAAAATTACAGGAAATTGAGCGCAACAAACAGGCTGCTTAAACGCAGCTATATGGACAACTGGGTTGCAAATCACCGAGTGCGCCAAAGCCAACAGCGACAGAGAAACCTGTCGCCTGATCAAACACAGCTTCGAAGCCGTGGCTAACCGAATAGAAGCCAACTGCTTCTCCGGCCTAGAGATGCAGGCCTACCGGCGGGAACTGAAAGCCAGCGCACCACGGTACTCGCGTGAACGCCTGCTGGTAGGCCGTCAACCATGCCGTATCCCGCCAGAATTCGATTTCGATGTTTATAAAACTCTGGCCTCGAATCACCATGCGCCTAGAACGTACTGACCATGAAAATCGGGCACGAACTACGGACAAACAATGCCACATAACTACCAAACCCCCTCCCCATCAGACTTCGAAACCCTGGCGGCAGGCATACTCTCCGCCTTACATTCCGTAGCCTTCGAGCGCTACGGCGAAGGGCCGGATGGGGTAATTTGATACAGGAAGAAGCATGCGAGCCCGGTGCAGATGGGCTCTGCCACTGGCTGGGCAACCTCACACTTTTACCGCCTAAAGTGAATAGCGTCATAGGGCGTGAACCCTACAGCGAGAAAGTCAAAACTTATCGCCAGCAGGGGTTGTTGATTCTGGATGAGCAGATTGGAAGCGCACCTGATAGTTGGACGCTTCAAAATATTCGGGATCGTAAAGGTGAGTTGATTGAATGGGCAGTTGAACGTTGGTCGGATTTGGAGGTTTAGTTTGCTTTTTAGATCGCGTGGCTAATCCGAAACACAGCAAGCGAACATTAGTAATTTCTTGCTTCGTTAGATTAATGCTTTAAATAGAGTGTTTTCATGAAAAAAGTCTCAATCTGCATAGCAACATGTAATAGAAATCAGATGCTTCGTCGGTGCTTAGATTCGGTCTGCGAGGCAGAAAAAAGTCAAAATTATGAATATAGTGTTGTGGTTGTTGACAATAATGACAGTCCAAGTGCCGAAGGGATAGTCAAGTCATATTGTGGCTTAATAAATATAATGTATGACTGGGAACCTAAACCTGGAATCCCTTTTGCAAGAAACAGATGTTTGGAAAAATCGCTAGAGCTCGGCGCTGATTTTATTTCGTTTATTGACGATGATGAGTGGGTTGAGCCAAGCTGGCTCAAAAATATAGTCTTAGAAATAGATAAAAAAGGTGTAGATGTTATAAGTGGGGGTGTTAATCAAGAAAAAAATGGAATGGTTGTTGCTAAGCGTTCTTTTGATGATGTGTGTTCAAGAGATATAGCTGAAACTGATAATGTGATTTTTAAAAAGTGGATTGCAGAAAGCCTGAAATTTGATGAAGACTTTGCCCAAACAGGTGGGTCAGACGCGATGTTTTTTCGGAGAGCAATAGAGTTAGGTGCTCGAATAAAATCCTGCCCTAATGCTGTAGTAACAGAGGAGATGCCTGCCATGAGGCAAGGAATGAAATGGCGATTGCAAAGACATTTCCGTTACGGATTGACTCACTGCATGATTGAACGAAAACTGGACCACGGAAAGCCAACTATTTTCCTTTTGTCTAGAGCTATATTGCTTCTTCCCGTTGGTTTTGCTGAGGCGTTAATTAAAGGTATAAGTCAGGGGGGGGAAGGCGCCAAGAAAGGTATTGATAGAGTAATGAGAGGTCTCGGCTCTCTCTCTTACTTCATTGGTTTTAAGTATAATGAATACCGGCGTTGACTGCGATGGTATATTTTTTTATTTTCTTTTTGTTTCTTTTTTTCTGCCTTTTATTTATACATTTTTCAGGCTGTTCGTCTAGCAATTTGGCATTTTCAAAAAGGTATAATTTGGTTTTTTTGTTTATTCCATTTTCGGTTTTAGCCTTTCTTATGGGGTTTCGGCATGAGGTGGGCGCTGATTATTGGAACTATTTGTTAATTTTTGAGCGGTTTGAGGCGAACGATGCTTTTATTATTAATCGCTTCGAGCCAGGGTTTCTGGCCATCCTCAATATAGTTAGTTCGCTAGAACTGAACGGTAACTTTTTTTTGTTTATCTGTTATCTATTTACTGTTTTATTTTTTTGGGGCGGTATTTATTATTCGAGGTTTGATTCAGTATCGATGATTTCTTTGTCGGTTATTCTTTTTTTAGGTATCGGCCCAGTTTTTTCGGCTACCAACACAGTCAGACAGAGTTTAGCTATTTCTATCGTGATTTTTATCATTACTTTTCTATCTAAAAGAAAAAAAATCGCTACTATACTGTCTTCCGCTATTGGGTTTTTATTTCACTATTCAGCACCTTTGGTTCTCGTATTTAATTTTGTTCCTACAAAGTCTTTGGGTTTTAAATTTTGGCTTTTTGTTTCTTTTTTTTGTGTACTTTTATCCTCTGAACTAATGAGTTTCGTTTTCAGTTTTCTACAAGCGAATAGAGTTTTTCTTGGTGATTTCTCTGGATATTTTGACGGAGGCGGTGCTTTCAGAGAAAGTTCCGGCCTAGGGCTGCGGTTGGTTTTGGAAATCATAATTTTTCTTTTCTTGTCTTTGTATGTAAAAAAGATAAACCCTAAGGGTCTCTGGTTTTTTAACATAGCATTTTTCGGTATTCTTTTGGCTTACGTTTTTAGAGACTACGCAATGTTTTTGCGTGGGGCATCATATTTTTCAGTATTTAAAATATTGGCTATACCATGGTTTTTGAAGGCATTTAAAGGACTGGAAAAGCAGATATTCTTTTTTGGTTTTACTGTCTATTCGTTGAGTGCATTTGCTCGATCTGCAACTGCAGACCAGTTTGCGCCTTTTAAGATTTACTTTTTCAGCTAAATTTGGAGTCTCAGTTGCACGTCCTTGTAATCACAGGCCACTACCTCCCAGGCTACAAAGGCGGAGGCCCCATAAAAACGATCAAAAACCTATTCGATCAGGCTGGCGGTGAAATTATCTTCAAACTCGTCACTAGCGATAGAGACCTTGGCGATACTACCTCTTATACTTCGGTAACTCGTGGGGCTTGGAATCAGGTTGGCAATGCTTCTGTGTTCTATTCTCAACCCGGAAAAACCGGGTGCGTGCAAATCGCTCGGCAACTGCAAGCCAAAGATTACGATCTTGTGTATTTGAATAGCTTCTTTTCACAGAGATTCTCTTTTTTTCCACTGTTGATGGCTAAAGCGCTTTGCCAGCCAGTGGTGCTTGGGCCGAGGGGTGAGTTTTCGGAAGGGGCCTTGGCGCTAAAGTTCGCGAAGAAACGGATTTTCATTAAAGTGTTTAAGCTTTTAGGCCTGCACCGAAACACGGTCTTTCAGGCATCCAGCGATTTTGAGGCGAATGACATTCGCCGGGCGTTGGGCCAGAGCGTTGATGTTCAGGTTGCGGAAAATATTGGGGCCCAAGAATTCGCAGAACGGCTATCGTCTCGCACTAGGGGCCCTCTAAAAGTCGTTTTCATTTCACGGATCTCTCCTAAAAAAAATCTGTTGGCGGCTCTTAGGATGTTACAACAGGCTCAACAGCCGCTGATTTACGATATTTACGGCCCTATCGAAGACCGGGATTATTGGGAGAAGTGTGAGAAGGTGGTTGCTGGCTTGCCGCCACATGTACAGGTTAAGCACAGAGGCTCGCTGACCCCTGATGATGTTGTTAAAGTTCTTGAGAAATACGATGTCTTTTTCTTCCCGACTAAGGGCGAGAACTATGGGCATGTGATTGCGGAAGCCCTTTGTGCCGGCTTGCCCTTACTTATTGCAGACACCACCCCTTGGCGAAACCTCAAGGAACAAGGTATAGGCTGGGATCTCCCCCTCAACAACCCGGACGCATTTAGCGCAGTGCTGGATGAGTTGGCGGCCATGCCTGCAGATGAGTACCAGCAAATGCGCCAGCGAGTGCTCGCTTGGGCCAAAAAAAAATTCTCCCAGCGCGACGCTGTCGAAGCCAACATCGCCCTGTTCAAATACGCCTACGAAAAGAAGTAAGGACTAATCCACATGCCCTTCAAAAAGAAGACCCTGTTAATCACCGGTGGCACCGGCTCCTTCGGTAACGCTGTCTTAAAGCGTTTCTTGGATACCGATATCGAAGAAATCCGTATCTTCAGCCGAGATGAGAAAAAACAGGACGATATGCGTAAACGCTACAATAGCCCGAAACTTAAGTTCTACATCGGCGATGTACGCGATTACCAATCGGTTTTAAGTGCCATGCGCGGTGTTGATTTTGTCTACCACGCCGCTGCACTGAAACAGGTGCCATCGTGTGAGTTTCATCCAATGGAGGCGGTAAAAACAAATATTCTCGGTACCGAGAACGTTCTGGAAGCGGCTATATCCTGCAGTGTGAAGCGAGTGGTCTGTCTTAGCACCGATAAAGCAGTGTATCCCATCAACGCCATGGGGATATCCAAGGCGATGATGGAAAAGGTCGTTGTGGCCAAATCTCGTTCCAGCAATGGCACCGTCATCTGTGCCACACGCTACGGTAACGTAATGGCGTCACGTGGGTCGGTTATTCCATTGTTTGTCGAGCAGATCAAAGCTGGGCAGCCGATAACCATCACTGACCCAGACATGACCCGCTTCATGATGACCTTGGACGACGCGGTAGACCTGGTTCTTTATGCGTTTGAGTATGCTTCCCCTGGGGATATTTTCGTTCAGAAAGCACCGGCGGCAACCATCGAAACACTTGCCCATGCGCTGACGGAACTAATGGGTGTGCCAGAGCACGAGGTTCGGATTATTGGCACCCGTCACGGTGAAAAGCTCTTCGAAGCTTTGCTTAGCCGTGAAGAAATGGTGGCGGCTGAAAATCTTGATGGTTACTACCGGGTTCCGCCCGATCTTCGCGACCTAAACTACGGCAAGTTCGTTGAGCAGGGTGAGCAGAAGATCTCTGAAGCCGTTGATTACAACTCACACAATACAGAAAGATTGGATAAAGCAGGCATGCAGAAGCTGCTGATGAAGTTAGACTTCATTCAGTCAATCGTAGAAGGCAAAGACCCACAGCCGCAGGATTAATAGCGATGCACGTAGTGATTACAGGCGCAGACGGTTTTATCGGTAGAAATTTACGACAGCATTTGTCGGAACGAAACGATGTTGATGTCTCGTTGATAACTCGTGAATCCTCCAAGGAGGAACTGCGAGAGTCTTTATCGAAAGCAACTCACGTTGTTCATTTGGCGGGGGTGAATCGGCCGCAGAATGTGACAGAGTTTCAGGAGGGTAATGCCGATTTCACCGCCGAAATCTGTGACATTTTGGCTACAATGGCTCGTGATGAAGAAAAAAAGGTATCGCTGTTTGTTACTTCATCCACCCAGGCCGCTTTTGATAACTACTATGGCGTTAGCAAGCGCAACGGCGAAATCGCAGCGCAGAAGGCCGCTAATGAATCCGGTTTTCCACTCTTTATTTTTCGTCTGCCCAACGTGTTTGGAAAGTGGTCCCGCCCGAATTACAACTCCGCTGTCGCAACATTTTGCCACAACGTTGCGCGCGACACGCCTATTCAGGTCAATAACGCTGATGCGGAGATAACGCTGGTTTACGTAGATGACGTGATTGAGCGCATACTGCAGTTGTTAGATGGTGCGCAGCCCAACCCGGACTTAAATGGCTTTGAGCAGGTTCAGCCCCAATACACCACTAAGGTGGGTGACTTGGCTGAAACCATTCGCGGATTTAAGGCAAGCCGGGAATCGTTGGTCACCGATCGAGTGGGGCAGGGTCTGGTTAGGGCTTTGCATTCCACCTACGTTAGCTTTCTACCACCATCAGAATTTTCGTACACGGTCCCGCGGTACGGCGACAACCGTGGCGTGTTTGTTGAAATGCTGAAAACTCCAGATTGCGGCCAGTTTTCGTATTTTACCGCCCATCCTGGCATCACCCGTGGCGGCCATTACCACCATTCCAAAACGGAAAAATTCCTGGTGATCAGCGGCCAGGCTCGCTTTAAATTTCGTCAGATTCAGACAGGCGAGGAGTACGAGCTGGTGACCGATGGTGAAAAGGCCGAAATTGTCGAGACGGTGCCAGGCTGGACCCACGATATTACCAATATTGGTGACACGGAAATGGTGGTCATGCTGTGGGCGAACGAAATCTTTGATCGAGAAAAGCCTGATACCTTTGCCTGTTCTCTTTAATAGTTCACTGCTTCCCGTTCGTTCTGATCAACAAATAATTGAGTGCGATTTGCCATGAAAAAACTGAAGGTAATGACGGTTGTGGGCACTCGCCCTGAGATCATCCGTCTTTCTCGGGTGTTGGCCCGGCTGGATGAGTTCTGTGAGCACACTCTGGTGCACACCGGCCAGAACTATGATTATGAACTGAATCAGGTCTTTTTTGATGACCTTAATATTCGTAAGCCGGATTATTTTCTGAACAGCGCCGATGGCAGCAAAAGCGCGGCGAATACGATCGGTAATCTGATTTCGTCGGTGGATGAGGTTTTGGAAGTCGTCAAACCTGAGGCTTTGCTGGTGCTGGGCGATACCAACAGTTGTCTGTCTGTCATACCGGCTAAGCGTCGGAAAGTGCCGATTTTCCACATGGAAGCGGGTAATCGATGCTTTGATCAACGGGTGCCAGAGGAAACCAATCGCCGTATTGTTGACCATACGTCGGACATTAATATGACGTACAGCAGTATTGCACGGGATTATCTGCTGCGTGAGGGAATCCCGCCGGATCGGGTGATCAAAACCGGTAGCCCGATGTTTGAGGTGCTCAATCATTACCGAGACGGCATTGAAGCATCGGATGTTTTAGAACGCCTGGGCCTTACGGAAGAGCAATTTTTTGTTGTGAGCGCGCATCGTGAGGAGAACGTGGATTCAGACAGGAACTTTCTAGCCCTGGTTGATACGTTAAATGCCATAGCGGAGCAGTATGGTTTTCCGGTGATTGTGTCTACTCATCCCAGAACTCAAAAACGCATAGATGCGATGAAGGTGCAGTTTCACGATAATGTACGCCTGCTCAAACCGCTTGGCTTTAAGGATTACAACAAATTGCAGCTTTGTGCGAAGGCAGTTTTGTCGGATAGCGGAACTATTAATGAAGAAGCCTCCATTCTGAACTTTCCCGTGCTAAACATTCGCGAGGCCCACGAGCGCCCCGAGGGTATGGAGGAAGCCGCCGCGATGATGGTGGGCTTGAGCCGGGAGCGCGTGCTGCAGGGATTAGCGATTCTGGAAACCCAAGGGCGAGGGAGTGAGCGAACCGTCAGGCTGGTTGCTGATTACAGCATGCCGAACGTGGCGGATAAAGTAGTACGGATTATTCACAGTTACCGTGATTATGTAATGCAGACGGTTTGGAAGAGCTATTGAGGATGCACCAGTCTGGGCGGTCAAAAAAAACGGATCTTGCGATAGTGAACCGCAGCTTCTGGCCTAAAAGCCAAGTGATTGGTGAGGGTCTGCTGCAGTTTGCCGAACTTGTTGCCAAGCAGTATTCGGTATGTGTGATCACCCAGGAAGAGGGCAACTTGGAGGCGCTTCTGGCAGGGAAAGGCAGGGGGCGAGGGGTTCAGGTTCGCGCGTGTAAAGCCTACACCACTTCTGCTAGCGGGCTGATCAAGCGAATAGCAGAAGCGGTTTTCTTCATGCTGTGGACTTTCGTTAGTCTTGTGCGAGCGAAGCCTGCCAACGTGTACGTATCCACCAATCCCCCCGTGGTAGTTCCGTTTGTCGTGGCTTTGTATTGCCGGTTGTTCAATGCAAATTATGTTTACCATTTGCAGGATATTCACCCGGAAGCGGCAAACATTGTGGTGCCGCTGAATGGCGCGGTATTTCGATTGCTTAAGCGAGTTGATAACTACACTCTGCGCCATGCCACGGCCATTATTACCCTCTCGGAGGACATGAAAGCGTATATTCAGCAGCGTAGCGGCACCCACAGCCCCATTTATTTGCTAGATAACCCATCCTTTGAAGTAACCCCATTGCCTGTGGCGCAGCGCACGAAAGACATTGTGTTCTGCGGAAACGCCGGCCGCCTTCAGCGCATTCCGCTGTTGATGACTGCGATACGCGACTATATTCAAAAGGGTGGCAAGATGACATTCACTTTTGTCGGAGGCGGATTATACGTTCCCGAAATAAAAACCTTGTCTGACACATATGAGCAGGTTGATTATCTTGGCTTTATACCGGCGACCGAAGCTGCAGAAATCGTTAATCAGCACCGCTGGGCGCTTTTGCCCATTGATGATGAAGTGACCAAATACGCATTTCCCAGTAAATCTTCCGGTTATGCATTGTCTGGCTCTGGGGTATTAGCCGTTTGTGGGGTGCACACCAGTGTGGCTCGCTGGGTAGAACATCTCAAGGTTGGCATTGTGTGTGAGCCTGATCATGATGCTTTAGTTCAATGTTTTTTTTGTCTGGAAAAGAAGAATAGAAATAACTTAGCAATTGGGGGGAGAGTGCAGGAGCGGCTGCGGATTTCATATTTTGCCGAAAGGTTGAGTTCGGTAGCTCTGGGAATGAATTGATATCAAGTATTTGTTTCTTTCATCTGAATAAATTTCAAGGAGTTTGATTTGATTGGCTACGGACATAGTGTCCATTTACAAACTCATTGGCGCGACAATCAGGGAGCGTTATTTCCACTATCTCCACCATGTATGCTGAAGTCTTGTTCTGACGTGGATGCACGCAGTGTTCTCGAAAGCCATGACAAATTGTTTGTGCGATGGGAGAGCGCTTTTGATCAGGGTCACCACACAGCTTGGTGGCACATAATTAAAGACCAGGCGGTTACGTTGAGTGATCTCAGCAGTAATACCCGCAGCAAGGTTCGCCGAGGATTAAAGTCATTCGACTGTGCGTCAATATCGCGAGATACGGTTTTGAGTGAGGCGTACGAAGTATACAAAAGTGCTTTCGCAAGATACGAAACTCATGAAAAGGAGTTCTCCCGGAATGAGTTTTTGAATGCAGTGAAAGCATTGCCGGATCAAACCGAGTTCTGGGGTGTGAGGGATAAAGTTTCTGGTGCTTTGGTTGCTTTTAGCGAAAATTATGTGGAAGCAGAAGTAAGTTTCTATAATACCATCTGGTTTGAACCATCCGCACTTCGCAAATATTCGTCTTATGCCTTGTTTTATGAAATGAACCTCCATTATCTGGAAGAGCGAAAATTCAGATACGTTTCAGATGGTGCACGCAGTTTGAGTCACGATACTCAAATCCACGATTTTCTAGAGTCGAAATTTGGTTTTCGTAAGGCCTATGCCCGTCTGCATGTTGTATATGCACCATGGTTGCGCGTTGCTGTCGCTGTCGCCTTCCCGCTTCGAAACCTGATTGAGAAGGTGCGTTTGGGCCCATTTAAGAAGGCCTCAATTCTGCTTAAGCAGGAAGAAATTCGCCGCGAGTGTGCCAAGGTGGCGAACTGATGGCAGGGCGCTCTTCGGTCGCTGTGCGACTGGCTCGGTACATCCAGGCGTTTCCTTTATGGCTGTTTCGGTTTGTCGAGTGGCCATTCGTTGTCCTTGGCAAGCAACGCAATAATTCGCCCGCCATTTTCGTATTGGCCCTTCCCCGCAGTGGATCTACAGTGACTTATCAGAGTATTTGCCATGGTTTGAAGGTCAACTATCTGTCTAATCTTTGGCATTTATTTTATCAACTGCCGTTAATTGGCGGTTGGCTCTCTAGCTTTAAAACTCACCACCATCGGTCAGACTTTAAATCTCAGCATGGGTTTGTTTCGGGGCTGGGCGGCCCGGCAGAAGGGCTCCGGTTCTGGCAATGGTGGCTGGACTGTGGGCTTTCGGATAAGGGGTGTAAGTCGCTTACTGTTGCGAAAAGGCAGAGGCGCTCTGATTACTTGCGCCGGGTATTTTCTGTGTTGGGAAGAAAAGACCAGCCCTTCGCTACTGCCTATCTGGGTCATACGCTGGTGCCGGACAGAGTGAGCGAGGCATTTCCCGGCGCTATATTGATTCGTTTGCGCCGAGAGCCTGTTGCCAATGCGCTTTCTTTGCTCAAGTCTATGCAGGGTAATGGCTCCGGCTGGTTTTCGGTAAAGCCTCACGAATGTGAGGGGTTGGAAACTGCCACAGAGCATGAGCGGGTGGCTGCTCAAGTGTTTTGGCTCAATCGGCGGTTGGACGATTCTGCTTGCTCCGCAGAAATGCTAACTGTCCACTATGAGAAATTGTGCGAAAGCCCTGAAAGGGAAGTTGCGCGGATTCAGAACTGGTGTAACGCAAACGGAGTGGCTGTTGGGCGTAAGTTTGAATTACCTAAGCAATTTCCATTCAAAAAACCGGACTTGGATGCCGATACGGACGCCATCAAAATTCGTGAGGCGCTGAGTAAGCTAGAAGCAAAATACGGAAAACTGGGGGTGAGTCAGTGAGTCAAACTGGGTTGTCTATCGGCCAGGCTGCTATCAAGCGCAGCTTTGATTTTACTGTGGCTCTCTTCGGTTTACTGGTAACTTGGTGGCTGGTGTTGGTGGCTTGGATAGCGGCGAGTATTGACACTCGTTCCAACGGTTTTTTTATCCAGAGGCGAGTCGGCCGCAATGGTAAGACATTCCGGGTAATCAAGATAAAGACCATGCGCCCGGTAGCTGAGTTTGACACCACCGTTACGCGCCGGGGCGATCCTCGTATTACGCCGCTTGGGGCTTTCTTTCGCCGTACCAAGATTGATGAGCTACCTCAGCTTTGGAATGTTTTACTTGGCCAAATGAGCTTTGTCGGCCCGAGACCGGATGTGCCTGGTTTTGCTGATACTCTGTTGGGCGAAGAGCGGGCAATGTTGTCTATCCGACCTGGAATCACGGGGCCTGCCACTCTGAAATACCGTAATGAAGAAGAGTTACTGGCGGCACAGGATGATCCAGAAGCGTACAATCGGGATGTTATCTGGCCAGACAAGGTGCAGATTAATCTGGAGTACATTCGGGAATGGAGTCTCTGGAATGATTGTTGTTATATCTTCCGGACAGTTTTTTAGTTCTCACCATGCTGAAGCGGCGTGGTTTCTCAGGCCCCGCCCGAAATCCAACGTAAACTAAAGGCAGGAAATGCAAACCTACGACGTATTCAACGGCGATGCGGATGGAATTTGCGCCCTGATTCAGCTCCGGCTAGCGGAGCCTTGCGAATCTACACTTGTTACAGGCGTAAAGCGCGACATAGCCTTGGCTAAAAAGGTGCCGGTGGAATCGCCTGCTCAGGTAAACATTCTGGACATCAGCCTTGATAAAAATCGTAAGGCTGTAGATGAGCTGCTGGCTGCGGGCTGCTCGGTTTTCTACGTGGATCACCACTTTCCCGGTGAAAGCTTGCCAGAGCACCGTAACTTCACTGCCTTGATTGATACGCAACCCACCACCTGCACCAGCCTGTTGATTGATCAGCACTTGGGCGGTCGCTTTCACAACTGGGCCATTGCGGCTGCGTTTGGCGATAACTTGAATGCCGTAGCGGAAGGGCTTGCGTCTGAAGCTGGGCTATCTCCCCAGCAGACAAACGATCTGCAAACACTGGGTGTGTGCATTAACTATAATGGTTATGGTGCCACGGTGGACGATCTGCATTTCCATCCGGCGGAACTTTACCGTGAGTTTGTGACGTTTGAAGACCCGCTTGATTTGATTGCTTCCCAGCCATCGGCTTGGCAAAGACTGCGGGACGGCTATGAGGCCGATATGGCCAGTGGGCTGGCGGCGCCTGTGCTGGCTGAGAATGCGTCCTCTGTTGTGGTGAAGCTCCCCAATGAACCCTGGGCCCGTCGGGTGAGTGGTGTGCTGGGTAATGAGCTGGCCAACCGTAACCCGGATAAGGCTTGTGGCATTGTGACTGAGAATGCCGATGGTAGTTATCTGGTGAGTATTCGGGCGCCTTTGAATAACCGTACGGGTGCGGATGAGGTGGCTCGTCAGTTTGCTACCGGAGGCGGGCGAAAGGCTGCTGCTGGGATTAATGAATTGCCGGCGGAGCAGTTGGAAGTATTCTTGAGCGTGATGGCGAGTTTTTGGAATTAGCCTCTCCCCCCCCTTGCGGGGGAGGGGTTGGGGAGAGGGGTTATTAAAGCTACCCCCCTCTCCCTAGCCCTCTCCCGCGGGGGGAGAGGGGATAAAGATAGAGTCTCTCTCCTGCTTGGCTAGAGGGATGTAAGATTTGAACTTTTGTTATTTGGGCAATCAATATGACGTTAACACCCCCGAAGAAAACCCACCTCAAACAGCTTGAGGCGGAATCCATCCACATCATCCGTGAAGTGGCGGCTGAGTTTGATAACCCGGTGATGCTTTACTCCGTGGGCAAAGATTCGGCGGTAATGCTGCATCTTGCCATGAAGGCCTTCGCGCCGGGTAAACCGCCGTTCCCGTTAATGCACGTGGATACCACCTGGAAATTCCGGGAGATGATTACCTTTCGGGATAAGATGGTCGAAAAGGTGGGTATGAAGCTGCTGGTGCATACCAATCAAGAAGGGGTAGAGCAGGGCATTGGGCCGTTTAGCCATGGCAGCGCCAAGCATACGGATGTAATGAAAACCCAGGCGCTCAAGCAGGCGTTGGATAAGTATGGTTTTGATGCGGCTTTTGGCGGCGCTCGCCGTGATGAGGAGAAGTCCCGTGCCAAGGAGCGGGTTTATTCGTTCCGGGATAAGTTCCATCGGTGGGATCCGAAGAATCAGCGCCCTGAGCTGTGGAATCTGTATAACGGCAAGGTAAACAAGGGCGAGAGTATTCGCGTATTCCCTTTGTCGAACTGGACTGAGCTGGATATCTGGCAATACATCTATCTGGAAAATATCGACATTGTGCCTTTGTATCTGGCTGCTGAGCGCCCGGTGGTTGAGCGCGATGGCACGTTGATTATGGTCGATGATGAAAGAATGCCGATGGAGCCTGGTGAAGCCCCACAAATGAAGATGGTTCGGTTCCGAACCCTGGGCTGTTACCCGCTAACAGGCGCGGTGGAATCCGAGGCGGCGACCTTGCCGGAGATTATTCAGGAGATGCTTCTGACCAAAACATCGGAGCGCCAGGGCCGGGTGATCGACCACGATTCTGCCGCCTCCATGGAACAGAAGAAACGCGAAGGGTACTTTTAAGGAATTATTATGTCACACGCATCTGAATTGATTGAATCCGATATCCTCGCGTACCTGGATCAGCACGAGAACAAAGACCTGCTGCGCTTTTTAACCTGTGGCAGTGTGGATGATGGCAAATCGACGCTCATTGGTCGCTTGCTGTTTGATTCCAAACTGATTTTTGAAGATCACCTAGCCTCTCTTCATAAAGACAACGAACGCCAGGGTAACGCCGGTGAAGCACTGGATTTAGCGTTGTTGGTAGATGGCCTTGCCTCAGAGCGAGAGCAGGGGATTACCATCGATGTAGCCTATCGGTATTTTTCCACCGACAAGCGTAAGTTCATCATTGCCGATTGCCCGGGCCACGAACAGTACACCCGTAACATGGCGACCGGCGCCTCCACGTGTGATCTCGCCATCGTTATGATCGATGCCCGTAAAGGGGTGCTTACGCAATCCCGTCGACACAGTTTTATTGTCAGTCTGCTGGGCCTGAAACACATCGTTGTCGCCATCAACAAGATGGACTTGGTGGACTACTCCGAAGAAGTGTTCAATAAAATCCGCGCCGAGTACGAGACGCTCGCGGCACAACTGGGCCTGAATGATGTGTACTACGTGCCCATCTCTGCCCTGAACGGAGATAACGTGGTTAACCGGAGCGCAAGCATGCCCTGGTACCACGGCGAGACTCTGATGAACATCCTGGAGCAGGTTGAGCTGCGGGAAGATCAGAACGTAACGGACCTCCGTTTCCCGGTGCAGTATGTGAACCGCCCTAACCTCGATTTCCGTGGCTACTGCGGCACCGTGGCCAGCGGTGTGGTACACAAGGGCGACACCTTAGCCGTATTGCCCTCAGGCAGAAGCTCCCGGGTAAAAGGCATTCATACTTATGACGGCGAGATTGAGCTTGCATGGCCGGGCGACGCGGTAACCATCACCCTGGAAGATGAAGTCGACATCTCCCGGGGTGATCTGCTGGTGCATGCCGGTCAGCAACCCGCCATGGGCGAACGCTTTGCTGCCCATCTTGTATGGATGAATGAAAAAGCGCTGGTGCCCGGGCGCGAATACGGCATTAAAATGGGCACCAAGGTGACCAGTTGCTTTGTTAATGAGGTGCTGGAAGAAGTAGACATCAACACGCTTGAGCGCCACAAACATATTGCTGGCGGGCTGGAACTGAACGCCATCGGTTTGTGTGACCTGCAGTTGACGGAACCTGTGGTGATGGAGAACTACCAGAGCCATCCGGGCACTGGCGCTTTTATCCTGATTGACCGGCTTACCAACGTAACCGTGGCAGCCGGTATGGTGGAGCGTGCGTTGGATGGCTCGGGTGATTTGCAAACGCGTGAGTACACTGAGGCCGAGCGTAACCTCAACCGGTTTATCCGCGAAAATTACCCCGAGTGGGCCTGTAAATCTGTTTAGTTCCCGAAGTCAGATTCCAAAGGAGTTCTGTTTTGGCAGACGATATTGTTTGGCACGATCACAAAGTTGTTCGTTCTCAGCGCGCTGAGAACAAAAACCAGAAGCCTTGCCTGCTGTGGTTTACGGGGCTGAGCGGTTCCGGAAAATCCACCATTGCCAATGCGCTGGATGTAGCATTGCACAACCGTGGTTACCACACGTTCCTGCTGGATGGGGATAACGTTCGCCACGGCTTGTGCAAAG
>Ga0307945_1001309_pt1 | contig 19286 bp, 13 predicted proteins | sample OrgLakmetagen228_FD_201818 | JGI IMG/M metagenome (GOLD analysis project Ga0307945, IMG submission 201818) | Saline water microbial communities from Organic Lake, Antarctica - #228 | ecosystem: Environmental > Aquatic > Non-marine Saline and Alkaline > Saline | place: Antarctica: Organic Lake...
CACAACGTCGAAAAGCTAGTACAATCCAGGCACTTTAAATCTTAGGTTCCGCTGCGCCATCACAACGAACTTTGCGATGGCGTTTGGGGTGTCAAAGTGGCCCGTTCTGGCCCGTCCGAGTCTGTCCTTGCACCACCCACCGAGATTTTTGGAGCAATGTGTAGCTAAGAATAATTAATGACATCCTGCATCGAGCGCGGGGCACGGGCGTGGAGACATTGGGTGGGAGGCCGTGGACTGGGTGCGGAGACATCGGGCGGGAAAGATGGCATCAAATTCTGGCTACTAGTACTCTAAAACGAGGTCTAGACAGGTTTTACAGGCCCATGATGCCATGATGAAGCGGTCCCGGCCAGAAAACACATCAGCTTTACTTATAGTTCCCATCTGCTGCCAGCATCAGAAATCCCCAATTCTGCTCCTCAGTTTTGGCCGGGGGTTCAACAGACGAGAAACCGAACGCGTTTTGCGGCCCCGATAGTGTAACGATATTTATATTCTGGAGATGCCTTTGGTGGTATCCGATCCGATTCGACGTCCGTTTTTCCGAAGCTCAGTCCTTTTCGCTTTGGTGGAGTTGCTCAGTTCGAATTCCCGAGTTCGAATCCCTCTGACTACAATCATTCGCATTGCCTTTCCGCTCCTGTGGACACACGTTCTACAGGAGGGGTAATGTAACAATATACCGGAAAATACTCTGGAATTGCCTCTGGTGGTATCTGATATCCGATCCGATTCGACATCCGTTTTTCAGAAGCTCAGTCCTTTTCGCTACAGATAGACCACCCCTTCAAAAATTGGCACGCTTATATGTATCAATTAAGTGAATATACACGCCGCGGCGTACGGTGCAGAGCCGCACAGGATTGATGTCACTTTTTACTGCCAATTTCGGGGCGGTCAGGGAGTGTGGTGACCTTCAGCCACATGTTTGGCTGGTCAGCTGTTGGATGGCCCATTCCAGCCACGGAAAATATATTATATATTAATATACCACGGTTGATACGGTTGATACGGTACCTAGAAAACAAGCTTGTCGAACAGGCAAAACATTTTCCTTTGTAAACAATAAATAAGCCGTATTACGTGTCATGCACTCGTTACGCTTTACTTGTGCACCCCACATATTAGCCTCTTCACACCGCCCCTCGCGCTGCAAAGCAGCGGGGGCAGAATACCAAGGAGGTACTACCTGTAGTTAAAACACACACACACACACACACACACACGCACGCACGCACGCACGCACGCACGCACGCACGCACGCACGCACGCACGCACGCATGCACACACACAGCATGAGCTTTTGGGTTCAATGGAGATTTCCCAACTTTTCTTTGCTCTTAAGGTAAATCGACACCCCCGGGTCCGGGGGGGTGACCTTCCACACTCCCCTGACTGAACCCTAGAATCGAGGGTCTGCTGTGCGATGCTAGTTCGTTGTGATAGCGCAGCGGAACCTAAGATCTGAGCACAACGTCGAAAAGCTAGTACAATCCAGGCACTTTAAATCTTAGGTTCCGCTGCGCCATCACAACGAACTTTGCGATGGCGTTTGGGGTGTCAAAGTGGCCCGTTCTGGCCCGTCCGAGTCTGTCCCTGCACCACCCACCGAGATTTTTGGAGCAATGTGTAGCTAAGAATAATTAATGGCATCCTGCATCGAGCGCGGGGCACGGGCGTGGAGACATTGGGCGGGAGGCCGTGGACTGGGTGCGGAGACATCGGGCGGGAAAGATGGCATCAAATTCTGGCTACTAGTACTCTAAAACGAGGTCTAGACAGGTTTTACAGGCCCATGAGGCCATGATGAAGCGGTCCCGGCCAGAAAACACATCAGCTTTACTTGTAGTTCCCATCTGCTGCCAGCATCAGAAATCCCCATTTCTGCTCCTCAGTTTTGGCCGGGGGTTCAACAGACGAGAAACCGAACGCGTTTTGCGGCCCCGATAGACCACCCCTTCAAACATAAATTGGCACACTTTCAGTTTAGTGAAAAATACACGCCGAGGCGTACGGTGCAGTGTATGAGCCGCAGTGACATCGCACAGGCTTGATGTCACTTTTTACTGCCAATTACGGGGCGGTCAGGGAGTGTGGTGACCTTCAGCCACATTGTTTGGCTGGTCAGCTGTTGGATGGCCCCTGCCAGCCACGGAAAATATATTATATATTAATATACCACGGTTGACACGTTGATACGGTACCATAGAAAACAAGCTTGTCGAACAGGCAAAGCAATTTCCTTTGTAAACAATAAATAAGCCGTATTACGTGTCATGCACTCATTAAGCTTTAATTGTGCACCCCACACATTTGCCTCTTCACACCGCCCCTCGCGCTGCAAAGCAGCGGGGGCAGAATACCAAGGAGGTACTACCTGCAGTTAACACACACACACACACGCACGCACGCACGCACGCACGCACACAGCATGAGCTTTGGGCTTCAATGGAGATTTCCCAACTTTTCTTTGCTCTCAAGGTACATCGCCACCCCCGGGTCCGGCCCCCCCCCTCCTCCCAAGTCTCCCAGGACTAGCAGCGGTTGGGGGTGTTGGCGGTGCCTTTTTCGGCGGAACTCTTTTCCTCGGAAACTGCTACCGGGACGTCAAAGACGTCAAGCAAAAGGTGGAGGACATGGACGAAGACATGAAGACAGGGTTCGCCCGGGTGGACGAAGACATGAAGACAGGGTTTGCCCGGGTGGACGAAGACATGAAGACAGGGTTTGCCCGGGTGGACGAAGACATGAAGACAGGGTTCGCCCGGGTGGACGAAGACATGAAGACAGGGTTTGCCCGGGTGGAAGCGGTGGAGGAAGGGATCGCCCGGGTGGAAGCGGTGGTCTCTGAAGCAAACGTGCTTTCGCGGGTCGCGGCGCTGGAGAAAGACAGTCAGGTAGGTGCAGAAGCTTCCAGGGTTGAGGGGCCCTGTACCAGTCGGAAATCGTTCATCATATCTTCTCCCACCTGTACTGCACACCATAGGAGAACCAGCGTGTCAAGGACATGGCCGCGGCTGAAGAGAGGTGGAGGAGGGAGTATGAGTCCAAGCTCCTGAAAAAGGTGTGTGGTCACGATTATTAGGCCCTGCCCTGTTTCAGGATTAAGACCATGACTTGTAGTGTGAGGGTACGCACAACATCTTGCACAGGGCAGAGGCATCTACATTCATTATTACATTGGAGCCCATGCGCGTACACGTTGTGCACAATGAAGCTTGTTAATGGAGCGACCTGCGGTATTGACTCTAAAAAGCAGATTGATGATCACTGTTCAGGAAGTTGTTACTCCAGGCTCCGGTAACCTGCTGGTACATACACATATGTGACGTGAGAGTACACACACACACACACACACACATGTTGTGTTGCTTGCCATTGCGCACAGGGGATCTTGACAGCGAAGCAGTGGAAAAGGTTGACGGACTCAGGACTGACAGGGGTAGAGTAGTGTTGCAGGTGGGTTCTCGTGTGGGATGCACAAGTGATTGAAGAAGTGAAATCATCAGAGGGTGAAAATAAGATTCCTCTGAACCCCCTTGACATGCCATAATTAATTCGTATCAAATTCAAATTGCGTTATGTAATGCACAAAGGAAGAACTCCTCTTGCGGGGGTTGTTGAATTGACCCAGTGGGTTACAGCCTGTCAATAGGCTATATCCCATTGAATTGCAATTACCGTAACCTGTGAATACTTAAATCATCATTGGTACACGCAATGTCACTGGAGGCGGTCAGACAATGGCCTTTTTGTCAGCTAGGCCAAGCCCAGTTTAGGGGCGAGTCTAAATTGCACATCTGAGGTCACACAAGTACACGATTTTGAAAATCTGCACTAACAGATCTGGGTTTGGGGTTAGGGTATGAGTTGGGGGCTGTATACATGTGTGCCATATTCTGCTAGGCAGTTAGTGGCATTGGTTCAGAAGTGCGGCGTATAGTCCAAATTTCACCATTTTTTTCTTTGGAAAGATTAAGGCTCAAACTGTACCCATGCAAGCAAAAAGAATAAGGTGGAAATTGCCTTCAATAGACGTAGTGCGCGGGCCTTTTTGCTGAATGCTTATATTTATCTAAAGGGTCTTGCATGTTCAGGAAGTGATGTTTGCTTTTGAGCAGTGCTTCGGCAGGGCTTGGCTAAGCTGAATCGGGACCCCATTTGCCTGGATTTACCCAGAGGGGGCTAACGGAGGAAATGCCTGAAAATGTGCATTTTTGCATTCAGCCACTCACAGCCACTTCATCCGATCGACACCATTTTAGTAGTGAAGTGTAGCTGGCATTGAGAGCTACCCGAGCGTGTGCCCAGTTTTATGTGGGTCGCTTTGCGTGCTGAGATAGACTGGATTAAGCACACATGGTGCATTTAAGCCCTGATGTGGTGATTTCCATGGGAAAATGGCTCAAATCATCATAAAACACCAACCACTCAGCCGTTTTCTTTCATTTTTAATGCAATGATATCTTTCCAATAAGAATTCTACACCATTACAAATATATATATATTCCAGATTGGTGCAGTGGGTGAGTTGGTATGAAGAATTTGTGGTAAAAAATGGCCTGCACGCCACAGCAAATTTAGCACACGCGCCAAAATTGGCAAGCTCCAAATTTTACATCTATGGACAGAGCAGGGATTCATATATCATATTAAGTAAATTTTGGAGCTTGCCAGTCATGGCGCCCATGCTCAATCCACATTGTAGAAACACCCTTTTTTTTGGCTCAGTCAGCCCCCTCTGGGATTGACCTAGGGAACTCGGCTGGATTTCATTCTTTCTCTCCCACAGGATTTCTCCACTTAGTTCCTTTTACCATGATCGAGTTAATGGTTAAGAAGCTCAGGACAGCATCCATCAACTTAATAAACACAGGGTGAACTTGCAGGGCTGAATATTTTAATGTAGCCTGCATGCTACAGCAAATTGAGCACGCACGCCCCGAATTGCAACTTGTTACCAGCCCAGGCAAGCCTCACCCAAAAAGGGGGAATTGATGCCCCTTTCCTGAACTGCACATCTGCGGTCACCCAATGGTTTCTACACGTAAATGTAACTCTTCTGCATAAAAATTAATGAGTTTGGGGTCAAGGGTGAGAGTGGGTGGCTGGGTATGTGCCGTTTCCCTGCCTAAAAGGTGGTATGGGTGTAGAAATGCAGGTTTTGGTCCGAATTTCACCATTTCTTTTGTTCTCAGATAGGTTATGGGTCAAACCATACCCATCAAAGCAAAAAGAGGGGGTGAAAATTTGCCCCTAAAGGACTAAATACGTGGGCCTGTTTGCTGGGCAAAAATGGTGCATTTCTGGAAACCCCGGAAACACGCCTTCTGGCCATCACCTGAGTGTCGGGAACCCTTCAGTATGCTCCCAAGGCATACCCTGTCAAGTTCTATGGTCTGGAATGCTGGGGTTGGGCCGTGGTGGGCAGCAGCGACAGCTGAGATTTAAAAATACATCAGGCTCTGGCACAGCCCCTCCGAGCACAAACTGATTCGGCAAACAATGCAAGATGTACTATTAAACAAAACCTAAACAATCAGACATACGAGGGAAGGCTCAAACCAGGGAGGTAGACAAACATATCATTGTTTGAACCTTGTTTGTACATTTAATAGAGTCCAGCAAAACAATCGCGACCCCAAACGATTTAGTGGCTGTCGACTTAAAAAAATCGCACTTATCCCTGCCAAAAGGGGGTCCAAAACCGGACCTTCACCCCAGACCCCTGGACCTGCACCAAATGTCCGCAATATAATTGCAAACACCCCTGGTAAGTTGATGGCACCAGAGAAGAGCTTTTGGAAATCCACTTCTGACAGGGATTTCCACACTGCCCACCTGGGCACCACCCGCCACAAACTGAGTGTGCAGGGGTGCTTATATATATAGTTAAGGGTCCTGGATACTTAAATTTAATTTTTTGGCTTTGGGGCAAGAACTTTTATAGGGATGGCTAGCCTGACTTGTTAGCAGGCTTTGGAATGAAAATGCCGTACAATATCTATATCATCGTGTACCAAAATCGTTATTAAATTCCTTTAGGTGTTTTACGAGCAGCTTGAAATTTGCAATTAGGGAAGATGTTGTTTGCTTGGCATTTTCCGTGCTTCTGTACGCTTTTGCCCTTGCTTGTGTACATGAAGAGGCCCTGCTTGCTATGGCAGGAAAGGGCAAACGGATGCATAAATTAAAAAAGGTGTTGCCCCCCCTCGCAGTGCTTGCATTGGGGTTTATAGGGTACTAAAAAACTGCATTGATGACGGGAGCTGTACGTTTTGCTGCAATTGCATGCCAAGAACAAAACAGCTGCTGCAAACTGGGGCGTTTTCATCGAATGTATGTACGGCACCCCTCTTTTCAGGCAGAAATTGTCCCCTTAGCTTACCCCCCTAAAATTAGTACCCCCCTAAAATTAAATTTTGAGAAGGTCGAAACTTCAAATAAACGGAAAGTACGGGAAATACGGCGTATATACGGAAAGTACGGGAAATACGGCGTATACGTATACGGAAATCCCATGTACGGTTTGGGCCAACCCTAGAAATAGACTTGTTTTATTTCTATATCGTTAAGCTTTGCCAAAAATCTGGCATACCGAGAAGCTGTGTGGGGCTTGGTGCCTGTTTTGCACCCGCTTTGGCCGGGAAAAGGTGCGTGCCCCAAATCAATTGCCGTAATGATGCAGCAATGTCAAATTACTTGGGGCAGGGTTACTGAGAATGCCTCGAGTGGGAGGCACTCATACAGAGTTCAATCATGCAGTACCAGTGTTGTTCAGGCATATTTTCAAAGTTCCGGTTTGCCCTAAGCCTTGTTGAGAATAAGTGCGGGCTGCCCTAAGCGGCTTTGGAAATAGTTGCGGTTTTGCCTTTCAAAAATTTTCCGCGCCTGGGGCTTAGGGCGGGGGGACAGGAGGAGGAGGCAGTATCTTGTTACATTGGTAATATCAAATGTTCTCCAAAAATGAGGCTTCACCTTCAACTTGAACAACTGCCACACTGTCGGAATCAAGAGCAAAAATAGATTCATCCTCAACTTCATCACTGCCTTCTTCATCCTCAAGCCATAGAGCATCATCACCATCATCATCACCATCATCATCACTGCAATCATCAGCGCAAAAAGCAAAGTAAAATTTGGCTCACCATCATCTATACCATCTTCAAGCCTCCCAATCTCAATTTGGCTAACCTTTCACATGTGCAGTTGGTTAAGCACCATGCAACCGGTCCACTCAGTGAAACTTTTCCACCCACTTCTTGCGGGTGGCCTCTTTGACAACCTTCTTCTTTCTCTTTTCCTCATCATCTTGTGTGAGGTCAACAATTTCACTGCATGGGAAGGAGAAAGGGGCAAGCGCAGGCCCCTGGAGGTGGGAGACACACTCTTTGCGCGCACAGCTTGCATGCTCTTCATGCATCTTGCTTGCAAATGCACTTTATCAACATGCCCACCTTTTGCCCTGTGGCTTGTCCACAGCAACGCCCACCAGCCTGTGCAGCAGCAGGGTGCAAAACTGCACAATGCCCATGGGCTGAGCAGCTGCATGCTGTGAGGGAGGGGACTCTGTGGGGGCTGGCTCAGAGGGCACTGCAGGAGGCTGAGCAGGGGGAGCTGAACTCGGAAGGACTGGGACGAATAAGGGTGCTTGTGGCTGAGGGGGCTCGAGGGCCACACCCTGCCCGTCAACTTCCATCGCGTCCCCCCCCTTCTGCCGTGATGGCCTCTCCCAGTTCAGCTGGCCCCTCGCCTTCAGGGTTGGGGCCACGGGCACGAGCGACTGCTTGTCTGCTGCTCCTGGGGCTGGGGCTGGGGCTGGGGCTCCTCTGCTTTCCTCCCTCCTCCCCTCCCCCTCCCCCTTTCCCCGAGTCAGCGCCCTGCGGCTGCCATGTCCACTTTTGCCTGTACCCATACCTAAATTTTGCCCTAAGCAAAATTTAAAATAATGCGGGCTGCCCGCATCTGCCCGAAACCATTTTGGGCTGGCCCTTTGGGCCAGCCCAAAATTAACTTATAATATGCGGGCGCCGCGCGGGGTGAACTACACTGGTTTTGGCCAAACCCTAAGAACCATACATAGAGTGCAATTGCCTTTATTTAGGGTTGAGGGTGAGGGTTAACTATTAAAGGTGATGTTTAGGTTAAACAGGATTAGACTCATGAAATCAAACCAGCATTTGGAAGCTTGCAATGGGGAATTACACGATTCACGTGTTATGATATGCGTTATATCATTAAATATAAAGACAATTGAGTGTGCTACAACGTGTTTTTGAGGTTGGGGCTGCATGTTGGATTATGCTTTTTCAATTTAGGATAAGGTAACAGTATCCTAGCATTTTAACCTCCTTTTTTCCTGAGCACTCTTGCGATGTAATCACTGGACAGAGAGATTCAGCAGGAATTGGACAGGGTTATGAGCTCATGAAAAGATTGAGTTTAGTCTTTTGATAACGATGCCCCGTCATCATTCCTACGGGATTCTTCATGCGGCTTGTAATGAGACAACGTGTCAAGGCTTGCAGAACGACCTGTTGTAGATTGTGTAAGCTTGCCCTTGTAAATTCGGACAAGGAGATCACTGGGGGTGAAGGAGATACAAAAATCTTGAGTACTAAGCTGGCCACGTTATTATATGAGAAACGAAGCTCAGTGGCAAGCTGGAGTGAATCATGTGTTTCTTTTTGTACCTTAATGACATCCAGCCTGAACTGATAGAAGCAGGTGATTCTGGCACTATCTGTTCCCCCTGAACTCTCATGGTTGTTCGCAGGATGCTGCTGCCGCTCCAGGTGGAAAGTCCCTTATCCTTGCTCATCAAATGTTTTCCATCTACAAGAGTGTACCACCGCCATCCAATAGCGAGGCCCAGGTAGCTGAGGATGGCAAGACCCAGCAGCAGCAGCAGCAGCAAGATGAGACGCAGCTACCTCAGACACGCTCGCATAGCACACCGACAGATGGTACAACAGAGGCACCTAGCTGCAGCAGCGGTTTGGCAGTTGCGCAGGAGAAACATCATGGGCAAACCGCCAAAGGCAGTTTACTTGTGGTGAACGAGCCTGATGCCGCAAGAAGGGCGAGACTGCAACGTGTGCTGGCAGAGTACCTTCCCCACGCGCTTGTGGCAGGTTCTGGAGGGGGAGCAGGGGCAGGTTCAGGGCGCCGTGGCCCTGTGGGTGCTTTGCGTGTGACTGGGCATGAGGCTGACAAGGTATGTGACTGAGCATGAGGCTGACAAGGTGACTGATGACTAGGCATGTGACTGGGCATGAGGCTGACAAGGTATGTGACTGGGCATGAGGCTGACAAGGTGTGTGATCCTGTAAAAAAAAGGGTGTTCAGCAGGAAAACAGGCCTCCTGCTCTGTGTTTTTGTGTTCTTGCAGTGGAGATCGTTATGATCACTGGGGCACTGGAAAAGCCAAGGAGGTTGCTGTTGAAATCAATAGTCTCCCGCCGTACAGCCGCACTTCCCCAACTGACACAAGCCGGAGTGCTCTGAGTGCAAGCATTTTAATTAGGTAGAGAGATAGTATTTCCGGCCTTCTGAACAGTCGTACTCGAAAGCCTAGATCCTGTTGCTTCTCAATTTGCTGATCTGCAGTACTGGTCTCGGCATGAATCAGAGCGCTATGACAGAGTGCTGCTGGATGCGCCCTGCTCGAATGACCGCCACATTGTGCAGCAGGTAAGATCTGTGACGCACACCCCAAAAATGCTGGGTTTTTCTGTGGCTTTCAGGGGATTTCTTTTGACTATATGTATAGTTTATGGGGTCTCCTTAATAGAAAAACGTTTACATCCCTCGTCACAACGCACACACAGACAAGCTAGGCGAATGCAGTTGCGTTATGACACCAAAATAACAATTTTCGGTTTGCAATCCAGATGAGACCATCTGGCGCAAAAGCCGGTTTGTGTCTGCGCATTACCTGGTCCAAAATCACTGTGTAAAGCATGTTGTGCGTCTAAGTGCCTCACACAGTTTGAAATGCAATGAGCGAGAGCATCTAAAACTGCAGTTATGTTCATGTGATATGTGCCTTGCAACCAATGGCCAATTAATGAATACTCGGTGGGCATTGCACAACTGAACATTGCAGAGTTGTGCCAGACGCGGGCTAATTCCTTCGAGAGACTGGTCGCTGCTGATCTGCAGACAGGTCGCCGCACTGCAGCTGCAGTTGCTGTTGGCTGGACTGCGAGCTTTGGCAGTGGGAGGCCGCCTAGTATATAGGTGAGTCGCCTTGTTCTTTAATCTTTGGATGCTGGTAATAATTTACAGGTTAAACAACGTCTTTGCTAAAATGGCTTGTGATGAAGAGGAGATAGGTATGTCTTTTCTTGCCGAGGTACTCAACTACTTAGCTGCTTTTTTATCGATTCATTTTCGTTGTTATACAAATCCCTCTGATCATGCTCTCTTCCTTCTCTGTCTTAAAAGCGTCAACACTAACTCCTTTTGTTCAATGCCTGTCTGCTATATCACAGTACGTGCAGCCTGGCTTCCATTGAAAACGATGGCGTAGTGTCCAAGGCCATGGAGCGCTGCCCGCCTGGCAGCATGCGTGTGGTATGCCCAGGTGATGCGGACTACTACCCGTCTTCTTTGGGAGGAAGCCAAGCTGACTTATTGCAAGAGACGTTCCGCCCCGACACCACAAAGCACGGCGTGCTGCTTTTGCCAGATATCACAGGCTATGGTCCCATTTATGTGTGTGTGATTGAGAAGAAGGAGGACCTTGCTGCAGCTCAATTGAGACTTCAGATGCTAAAAGTAGTTGAGGAGGAGGAGGCTACAGAAGAGGGGGACACGAATGAAGAGGCGTAATCTTTGATTGGAGATCCCTGTACGTGAGCAGCCAGGCCAGGCTGGAGGCCTTAGCACTCCAAACTAAACTGAAAACTGATGCCTTGCTATCTCGAACAATGTAAACCTTCCTGGGAGCATGTGTTCCACCAACCCGCTGGTCTTCATGCCACAGCACTCACAAAAAGACTAAACTTGCATGCCATCAGATCCGCAACAAAAATCATACAAACTAGACGTGACATTATATAAAATCCTGGTGTTGTACAAGCCTTAAGGCAAGGTAAGGTTACATCCCTAGTATGTATGCCGCATCTGAGCGAAGGCTTGGGAAAAGGCCTGTAACCAAACCCAAAAGGCACATAAATAATTAAAGGAAAAGGGCCAGTCATCTCAGCCACAAAAGAGGCCACACCATATTTATCAGAATAACAATTTAGAAAAGAGAAGGGGAGGAGGTACACACATCCGCATTTGTCTGTACAGCCCAAGAGCCAAACAAAGTACGTGTGTTTTGTGGCTGGCAGGAGAAAACAAGCTTTCTTTTTATTTTCTCATTCTTTTAAGATCCTTCTGTTTTTGCAATCTTTATTCCTCTCTTGCTCCTTGGCGCTCCCGCCTTGCTTGAGGGGCCGCCCGCCTCCATGACTTTCCTTCCCTGCAGACAAGACATGAAGGAGAAGCAGGGTGTGCTTCAGCTTTGGGGTTGGGGGTGTGGAGTAGGAGCAACAATCAGAGAAGCAAAGAGTTGATGCTCAGAGGAACTATCAAAAGTACAGATACAAAAAAAAACTCCTTCCAGTCACCACACTCACCACCATTGCCTCTCTGATGGCCGTGGGAGGCGATGGTCGCCCCGCCACCGATGGGGCCACCGGCCCGGCCTGCAGACCAGATGCAGAGGCAGGGAGTGCTTCAGTTAAATTTTGGGGGTGTGGAGTGGGAGCAACAATCAGAGAAGCATAGAAGTTATGCTCAGAGGACTTAACAATAGCACATATGTAAAACAAAAGCAGCCACTATGTGCCAGAGAACACATAATTGGCGGCACAAACCAGACCAAGAAATGTGTGTACAAGTACGACACAGAGCAGCTTGGGAAGGTGAAGGCACTCCATGCTGCTGCAGCTGAATAGCAGGAAAAGTAGAAGGAAAGAGAGGAGGCTGCACATTGCCCATTAATTGGAGAGGTTTGCACGGGAGGAGGGCAACACACCTGCACACGCGCATACATATACGCATACACGCACACATTCATACACACATATACCCACTCACACACACACACACACACACACTACACACAATACACACACATACACACACGGCTCCCCCCAGGCCCTATTACAAGAACTCAATGGGGGTTTCTTAATAGGCAAACTGTACTTAATCCGAACGGATTTATATCACCTAGTAACTCTTTGTACCTCTTATTTCTTGATTACACTCTTTAAACTTGGAAGAAAATCACGCAGGCAGTGAGAGCCACTCCCCCATGAAAAATAGAAAACCACTCTGGTACTGAGTACCGTAAATCTCTTTCCCATAGCAGACATATAGGCAGAGAAGCAAAAGTTAATTACTTAGCCGGCAGAGAAGCAGAAGTTAATTACTTAGCTCTGAAGTGCAGTCTTCTAAACTTGGGAGCTTTTCATCTAAGTTGATTTTCCTTATCAAATCAAAGGCGTCCTTCCACCACTATAGATGATCTGACTAGTACAGCCCAAAATATTACACCTTTGTCAATTTATGCTCTTTTATGCTGCAATGGGCAGGCTGAGTTGCTAGATCAAAAATTAAGGTTTATAAAGTGGTAAGATCTGAGGCCCTTGTACCGTATCATACCGTACGTACCGTATCGTACTGTACGTACCGTATCGTACCGTATGTACCGTATATACCGTACACGACAATACTGTCTGAAACAGTTCAAGCTGAGTTCAAACAGTTCAAGCTGGGTTCAAACAGTTCAAGCTGAGTTCAAACAGAAACAGTTCAGTTGCTCAAACAGTTCAAGCTGAGTTCAAACAGTTCAGGCTGAGTTCAAGCTGAAACAGCTACACGAACATATCATTGAGGGCTGGAGAGAGCTTGACAATTGACACCACATGAGACTCACCATTCCAGCAGAGTTATGAGGACTTATCACACACATTTTGGTGTACCTCTGGGGATTGTTCCTGGCTGGTGGGATGGCAGAGAAATAAATCACCGGTTTGTGTTGCCTCTCCATACCTTCACTTGTGTATTTCCAACGATCTCAGCCGTGCATTTTCTTGCCTTCGCCTTTCTTGCCATAATTTTCTGGTCCAAAGAATGCGTCATAACAGGGATAGAAGGCCTCATGAGCTCAGGGTACGTGACAAATGTGACTGGCACACTATTCAGGATGACGAACACATCTTGTTGGACTGTCCGCATGAATATCATATCTTGTCACACAGCGCCGCCAGCTGGTCTTCCCACCTCAGTATGAGGATAGCCCAACTCGTTTGAGGACATTTTTGTACCGACTATTGTCACAGCTCGCAAGCCTTATGCCTTTGCTTCCAAAGCTTAAGGGAGTCCCGACCACCTGATCTCCACTGAGCCCATTCCTCTCTAGGTGGGATGTTGTGTCTCTGCGTCAATTGGGTAGAACAAGACACAAAACCTTTCTTTTCTTTACTTTTGTTCTGCTCATTAAGGAGTGTAAAATTGTAAACAAATGAATCACTATTTTAATATTAGCTCTTCAAATATTTGCAATTGCACTAAGGAAGGTACCATCAGGCATGATACCAGTCTGTCCACCTCAATTTAACATTTGCCTCCTAATCGTTCTATTCCGCTTGCATCATGAGATGCATAGGGCCCTGTCATCATTACCAAGGAACAAAAAGAAGCGGGAGAGGAGAAAGTAAGTGTCAGCGGCAAGCTTGACAATAGAACAATAGCGAGTGCTCCGCCGTGTACAAGCCAGGTTTTAGCCTCTTCAATCAGGGTTGCAGCGAGCCCACCAGCGCCCTTGCGGCAGAGTCAAGAGTCTCAAGCGTCAGGAGTGACAGGAACCATAAGACGAGGGCCCACTGGGACGTGGGTCGAGAATTATTGGGGCGCATAGCGCCTTGTAGGAAGCAACCTAGAATAGATAGAAGTATGCGAAAGAGAGAGTTGTGTTCTCTAAGGAATAAAAAGAATGAGAAGGGAAGCAGAAACCTGAGAAAATCAGAAGGTGAGAACATCTCACTTTATGCTACACTTCAAGAACCTGAGTTCAGGTGCTTCACACTGAACTCAAAAGGTTAAGGTTAAGGTTACATCACTATATATGCCTCAAAGGGCATCTCAGCGGAAGCTTGGAAAAAGCCTGCAACCTAACCTATGTAAACAAAGGGGAAGCGTCTATGATAAGTAAGAGAAAGAGACGGAATAAAGGTCTAGGCTGGAGAAGGAAAGGAGAGTCAAGAAGAGGTGTTTCACACTGAACTCATAAGTTTTATGCTATAGTATGCCAGTCAAGTTGTATCACTGCTGCATTGATTGCATGCAGTCGAAATTGCAATTGTAACTTATGGTATTATGCTTAGGCAGCAACGGCACCCATCTCAATTTTGACCAGTGCTTTGTCGCCGTGTAATTTTGAAAGATCCAGCAGGAGGCTTGTTCATGTCAGTGTCACCTCTGGTAAAAAGAAAAATGTCATGCTCTGCCATACAGATATGATATACAAACAACAGCGTGCTGCAGTGCAATCATAAGAAAGGCCCACCAATCTGCCCCATCTGCCAAAAGCTAGACGATAGGCCACATAGCTTTTTAGGGAGTAAAGTTTCCTCGCGGGCTGTGTAGGGAAAGCTCCCCTTAATGGGAGAAGCTTAGGTGACCCAAGAGGGGGCTTAGTTTTGCTTTTAGCATCCTTGGGGTAGAGTTTCCTCGTGGGCTGCGTCCCATGAAGGGGAAGCTCCTTAATGGGAGATGCATAGATGAACCAAGAGGGTCTTAGTTTTTCTTTTAGCTTCCTTTAGGCGTAAGGTTTCCTTCCACGGGCTGCGTCCCGCCCACGAGGGGGAAGCTCCCTTAAAGGAAAGAAGCTTATTAGAGACCCAAGTTTTGCTTCTAGCTCCCCATCAGGGGATTTTTTTTTAGAACGTGCTGCGTTTTTTTGCTCTTACGGTTGCTGGACCCTCGTTGACTCTTGTTTGGCTTGTGATGGTACAAGCTAAATTCCCCCTCCAGCAGTTTGGTGGATTGAACTAGATTGAATTTAAAGCATGAGGCAGGGATTGACGGTGTCCGGTACAAAGATTGCCTTTTGTCTAATGTTTTGGCCTTGCAACGAGTCTCACTTATATACAAGTGCAGGGTATCTCAAAGCCTTGCTTTGTAAGATTGTCAATTATTGGTCTCCTGGTTCGCCTTTATTGGCTCTCCGTTACCTCCTAGGTGTTAAATCCCTGCCTACTGCATCTCATGATGCAAACAAAAAGGTGTATTACAGGCCTTGATATTGCCAAAAAGAGCCGCGTTGTTATTGTTATATTTATAATGCCATATTGTGATTGCCGCTCCATGAAGAGGGAGGGACTCCTCTTCCGCTTTTGTTAAGTTCTGATGGGGGATTGCTGTCGGGGCGTCTTTGACGGGGACGATAATTGTATGTTGGGGGAGCAGCCCAGATCTATGTACATACCTTCTGTCTGTCCCTAACTTGTGTGTTTTGCTTTCCTTTAAAAAATTTTGCTGAGTAGGGACGGGAGTGTCAGCCTAGCATCAAAAACAAGAGCGTCGATTTTACTTTTCTAATTTGCTAGGTGTCGTGTCCTTGCTTTTATGTAGGTATGTCACACTAACAATCTGGGAAGCGAAAGTGTATGAATTTAAGAGGGCAAGCTTCTTATTTGCACTGATTTGTCCCTTTTTAATTTTGCTACCAAACTTAATTTGAGGTTGTTTCTAACGGCAGGTATTTAGTACATGTGTGCCTTCTAGGCTAAGTAGTGCGCGTGAGGTCCAGCACAGTGCAGTGGCGGTTGGGGCTTTCCCGGAATGCTGCTGCTGTTGCTGCTGCTGCTGCTGCTTGGTCCTTGAAATGGACGAGCAGGCGTGCTTTGCCCTGGCCATTGGGGCGCTGGGGGGTGGCTTGGGTGATGAGGGTGGAGGTGCAGCACAAGAATGAGGCGAGAGCAGGCAAGTCAATTGTGGGAAGGCAAGTCAATATACCAGTGCTGCACCAAAACAATTGGAAGAGCTTCGGAAGCTGGGTTAGCCCCTCAGGCTCACGTGAGCTGAAAGTGGTTCAGCCGGGTAACTAAAAAGTCTCAGCCACGTAGAGCCGTACTTTCACAACAGGCACAGGGCGAAGAGCCTGACCAGCTCAATTTCTCTGCTGTAATTAAACCTTTGCAAAGTCCTGCTGATGGCAGGCCAGGTAGTGCTGTTGTTGTGCCTGCATCACCGCTGAGCAGCTTGTTGGGCGGGAGCAGGACGCCACTCTAATTGGCCTGAGAGGCCTATGTGTTCTGATGGATTGCGCTGATGTTGGCCTGAGAGGCCTATGTGATTTGATGGATCACATTGATAATGGCCTGATGGTTCAGAGAGGAAATGGCCTGATTGGTCAGGAAGAAAGTGGCCTGATGGGTCAGAACAAATATGGCCTGATGGGTTAGAGAGAATGGTTTGGGTAGCCAGAGGATAGTTTGCATTTTGGCCACAAACGCACAGTGAAAAGTCGGCCAAGGACGGCGCCAGCCGAGGAACAACCCAGGAATAGAAGAAATAGAGTTCACGTTCCTGCATGCATGTGTCCTCGCTCTCGTGAGTTTGTCTCTGCAGCCTTCATCCATGCATCAGTGCATCGTGTGAAAGACAGATTTGAAGTCTGCCGCCGACCGTCCCTATTATCTTTAGAAATCGCGACTGCGTGGAGAAAAAGAGACTGCGCGGCACAAAGAACAGGGGAGGAAGGAGAGGATCTCACAAAGCAAGCATGGCGGCGCTGAACGCGTTGCTCATCCTTCAACCTCATTAGAGCCTGAGGTGTACAACTATACCTGAAAAGACCCAGTGCCGAGAGCACTACAAACCAGAGTTGTGGCTCGAACTCCAGCACCTCCAGATCTACGGAGTTGATTAAATGGATTCAGGAAATGTGGCTCTATTCTCGTTACATTCTACCCAGAATTCATTAAAAGGATTTTTACAAGCGGGGATAATCACCGACTGCTCGGACAAAATTGAGGGCATTTTCTGCGTCGTCTCAGCACGGATGACGGTACAGGGAATTGAAATGGCCTGGCTGTAGTGCACATTTTGATTTTCACGGCTAACAAGGAGGATCAACTTAGGTGCGTGGCGCACGGGGCTCAAGAGGGGCGTGTTCAAGCGGAGATAAAAGCATAATTAATTCCGTACAGAAGTGGTGGAGTTCTAGAGGGATTTTTGGAAAACTGCTTTCAGTTTAAATCTTCCAACATATGCGTGTGTGCGTGCGACGTTGTTCAACATACTACAAAAGTCGTTTGTATATATCTATCATCGCTCAGCGCTCCTCCCACTGGTTGACCACCCAAGGATCGCGCCGACGGTATATTCGATTGCGATGCGTGTTAATGATTGATTGTTTTTAAATTGTTAGAGGAACAGGAGCTTGCACCTCTACAAAAACAGAGTTCCGTTCGAACCCTACAATTGCATCACGAACAAATAGAATTTTGTTTATTGCAAATGAAATGATGGACCGCAACCCCTTAATTACGAAATTTCCATATCTCTAACAATGCACACACAAAAACAAGGTTGGTTAGGAATGGAGTTAAAGATGAAGAGGGCTGTACAGTCTGTAGCCATTCTGATTTGTGATCTGTGACTGCTCACTCGTCGTCCGCACTTTCTTGACTCACAATCACAATCACGGCTTCCCCAAACATAAAGTGGTGTCCTAATGACTGAATCTGCCTCTGAAATTTCTGCTTCTGAGTACAGCAGCCAAAGATCTGCTGGGGAAAGCAAAGGCTCTGCTGCCAGTAGACGCCTCGGACGACCAGCCAGCGAAGCAGCTACCGGACAGACCTGAAGAGACTCCTCCCCAGCTGACAAACAAGTAACTACCTTGCTATGTTTGGTAGCAATTCATGGAAACGGATTTTGAGTATGCCTTCATACAATAATAAAGCATGCAGAGGCAGGCCTTTACTCTCCTGGCTTTGCGACATGCTGTCAATTAACAGGAGAATTTGAATTTGACCTTTCTATTCAGCCCACCTAGGTGGCAGCCGATTGAGCAGCTGACAGACCAAAGAGACGAAGCCACTATTTCAGCAGTGTTGGCAGTGGTGGAGGCAAGGACTATGCTGGAACATTTCAAGGTGCGTTTATTCTGGAACATATGACAAAAGACCCGAAGGTGGTATTTACCAGCGGAGCACAGCTGTGGCATACGTATGCAAAGCAAAAGAGGCGCTAATAAGCCGCTTTTGTTTCTTCTTACTTGATTGCACAACAAGCCTTTCTTGCCTAGGCGTACTTTTGCAGTACTTTTGCCTAAAAAGCAGCGATATATATATAAGACATATATTCCTTTTTGCCTTGCTCAATACCCTGTGCATAATCCACAATGCACCAGGCCTTCAATAAGTTTGCAACGACCATCGTCTGGGATTGCCCGCTCACGCTACTCACAGGACGGTGAGAGATGGACTTGCTACAAGCTAACTTAAAAAGATCATAGCCTGCTTTAAGCCTAAGACAAAGAGTGATTATATGCCGTGCTTCTGTTAGTGCATGCAATCATAGAATACGAGGCTCTTCCATGCTCGGTTTTCCAGTCCATCTCTGCCCACGTGCTTCTGTTAAGCAGCCCAACACTAGGTAACACATCTTCCACGCACCTTTGAAGTGCTGTGCAATTTGTCATACGGCACACACAACACTTGTGGTACACAATGCAGGGAGGCTATGCGCTGCTTGGTGTATTGGTCGAAATCTGTGGCACACATGACGTTTGAGACAATCGCTTTTAAGGTGATACATAACCAATCAACAGGTTCCTTTGAATATCGTGGTAGCCATTAAGACGCCATGTTCATCGATCTGACTTATAAGTCATTAATGCAGGCAAGCTGCAATATGCGCAGAGTTCCATTTTGTTTATCAAATGCTTAACAAGGGTTGAAAAGGCTATGTTTTTTGCATGCATGACAGGAATTTTTGTGGAAAGTAAAAGTGCTTAGGAATTTCTAACAAACTCAAGAGGCAACTGAGCCCAAACTGCAAAAGAAATTGAGAACAATACCTGAGAAAAGTGTGACAGGTACTCAGGCAGCTGGGTCACAAGACGGTTCTGAGGCTTGCCCACAATTTAACAGCAAAGCAATTCATCTGGGACAAGGGGAGAAATAAGGGAAGTAGAGCAGTTAAGACAACCAACTTAGCTGAACTGAAGGGCGCCTTATGCAGAGGCTGTGGGCATACAAAACTTGTGTGCT
>Ga0307945_1001319_pt1 | contig 19225 bp, 20 predicted proteins | sample OrgLakmetagen228_FD_201818 | JGI IMG/M metagenome (GOLD analysis project Ga0307945, IMG submission 201818) | Saline water microbial communities from Organic Lake, Antarctica - #228 | ecosystem: Environmental > Aquatic > Non-marine Saline and Alkaline > Saline | place: Antarctica: Organic Lake...
CCTCCACTTGGTCAGGTCCGCTCCTGGCATCTACGACCGCACATCCCCTGCAGCTGAAATGGTGTCCCTCTACTTTGAGGACAGCCACGTGTCCCCTGGCATGGTGAACCTGGGTGTGCGCAAGGCGCTGTGGCCCATCGTACAGAAAATGAACGACGCGCTGCGGCTGTACGAAAGCTGTACAGGTGTGTCCGTATGTGCATTGTGTGTGTATGTGTGTATGTATGTGTGTGTTTGCTTGTGCTTGTGCTGATCACCCCTTCTTGACTGCTGCTTGAGCAGAGACTGCTCCTTGAGCAAAGCCAAGAAAACTGTCCGTTTTAATCAAGGTCATTGCCATTGTTTACTCTTTGTAGGCCACTGCTCCTTCCCCCTCACTTTAAACACCTAAAGTATTGCCTGCCAGCATCGCCGACCACAGGTCTTCATGCTTGTAAACTTACATTCTTCAAAAGGAAAATATGTTTGTGTAACAGCGTATCTGCCACCAGGCCACCAGGCATGCTATCCAGGAATAGTCCAGAAATATGCATGTACAGTGTGTGTGTGTTTGCACTAATCAAAAGGGAAAGCTCAGTATGCAAGCATTGATGCCCCCAGGCCAACATGCATGCTGTCCAAAGTTGGCCAGAACCATACATATCTGGTGTTTTATGTGCATTTTTTAGCAGGGAAAGCTGCATTTTAACACCGTCACGTACGCTGTGTGTACAAAGGAATGTCCCGTTTCAACCAAGCCTAACAGTGTTCAGCATAGACGTATTTGCTGGCACATAGAGTATTGTGTTGCAGGCATCCTTTGTGAAGCACCCTTGCATAGCAGTGCTCAAGTCTATTATTTAGGGCAGGTAGCTGGTGGAGGAAATGATAGTGAACAGCAGTTGAATTTCCAAGCTTGACCCCATCTTCCCTAACCCTTCACACACACACACACACACACACCACACTAATGCATACACTCGTACTTACTAGGTTCTGAGGCAAATCAAGGCAACAGTACCACCTCCAAAATAGCCAAGGCCGCCGCAGCCGCGTGTGTGCGCAGCGACCACGCGCTAGCTCGTCACAAACGAGTGCTGCAACGTTATGGAGAGGGAGGGGGGGCTGCGAGAGCCGCTGCTGGTAAGCACATAGATATGTACACACACACACACTTACACTCAAACACACTTTTGCACACTGGTACAGTTATGCATATGCAGCAGCACAAACGTTTGCGCACAACTGCATGGTCATACACCACACATGTACCCAACACACACACTAGCGCGCACACACACACACATACACACACACACTAGCACACACACACACACACACACACACACACACGTACGCAGCTGACACCGCTGGCAGCAACCTGGTGGGTGTGGGTATAGGCAGGGGGGGCAGCTGGGGTGCCAGCGCAGCCGCCTTGGAGGGCGGAGCGGCAGCAGCTGCTGCGGCAGCTGTGGCAGCGGCAGAGGCGGCTGCCTTTGAAGAGGAGGCAGTGATCTTGCGTGCGTTTGATGCGGGCACTCTGCTGCCTAGACAGTCGCGGGGAGGGAGGCTGCTGCCTAAGCTATATATGGCGTACCTGGGGGCTTGTGCAGGTGTGTACGCTGATACTGTTAGTGTGCGTGCATGTCGCACACACATACACACGCACATGCACACACACACACACACAAACACGTTAAAACCTGTGCACATACCATGCGACGAAGCACATGTCACGTAAACTTTGGTTCTGCGATGAAGCGCGTTTGCACATGTCACGTAAGCTTTGGCTGTGCGGTGAAATGGCATCAATGCGCGTGTGTTGTCTTTTTTGGAAGGCGCTGGAATGCGTTGCAGTGGCTGAGGGTGTTAGCTGTGGGGCTATGTGAGGGTATGTGAGGATAATCAGGCAAAGCTTACGCACAGATTACAGTGAATAGGTTCTACATGCAATGTTCATTTTTGTTTGCAGCAACATTGCCCGCAAAATGCAGCATTAACACATGCACCTCCATCAAGTGAGCGCCCTCATTCCTGTTTTAAGCATATTCATACATTGTGCAAAACGTTGCAGGCACTAAAATTGCACAGCACAGCACTAAAAGTGCACACACACACACACATACACACGTATGCATACACTCACACTCTCCCCCTTGCAGCCCTGGGTGGCGCCGCCCGCATCATCCTCTTCTCCGCCCGCCTGCTGCTCCACCTCCAGCTTGCCTTCAACCGCACATGCCTCGCCGGCTTGCGCACCATCGTGCTGTCCAACTGGTTCGCACGGCTGTGTGCGTGGCTTCAACGTCTGTCTGCTAGTGGTGTGGGCGGCGGAGGCAGGCCCGGTCTGGCCTCCCATGCACTGCACACACACAGCTTCCAGTCATTTAAATCGCACCCCCTACACGCTCTGTCGTTCAAGTCGCTGCGTGCGAGCACGGATACGGGGGAGGGAGTGGGAGGGGACAGCGATGATGGGGATGAGAGGCAGGCTGCAATGGAGAGGAAACGTAGGGGGAGAGCAGCAGAAGAGGGAGGGGCAAGGAGTGTGGCCGGGAAGAAGGGTGGTAGCAGCAGGCACTTCGGCAGGAGGCTGGTGGCCAAGGGTGCGACGTTTGCGCTGCGGGCGGCTGCGCTGCCGCTGATGCACCGCGCGCTGCGGGCGTACACTTGTAACGAGGGAGGAATGGGTGTGGGGGGGGTGCACAGCAGCGCCAGCAGCACCAACAGCAGGCATGTGCGGCAGCAGCAACGTGAGGTGGAAGATATGGAGGAAGAGGAGGCCGATGCACAGGTGTGTGTTGGAGGATGTGTATGTGTCAGTATGTTTGTGCGTAAGTTTGTGTGTGAGTTGTGTGTAAGCTGTGTGTGTGTTGCATGACATCAATACTAAGGCACGCGTGCGGTTTAATGGGAGGCTGTGTATCTCCGTGGTTGTTGCGGAAGGAAGGCAACTGACTGCAGCGGTGTCTGGATGAGCCCCAATTGTGTGCAGGCAAGTAACGAGCGGATGGCTCCTCTGTGAGATTGTATCCAAGGTTGTATTCGGTCAGGAAATTCTTCTTGTAGGCATGTCAGAGACAGTTACAGAGTGTTGTGCTTGAGTATGCATGGCGTTAAGCCTTTCTGTGACCTTATACTGTGTTTCGCTGGCACAGACATGCTCCCTTGGATTGAGCAGCTACCCTGTGCGTAACCTCACATTGATCCAATTGTTCTGGCAGTATGCCCACACAGAGGAAGCGTGGCATGTAAACATTTTGTCTGGGTTCTTTCAATTCTGATTCGATTCCGATTCGATTGATTGCGTTGCACTGAACCTGGAAATGACGTCCACATGCTTGTACTCTCTTTCTTGTGTACTTACATACTTGGTACCCCACATGTCACACAGTATTTATCCAACCAGCAAGCCACACACTCACCACTATTTACTAACTGACTTTCCTGTGCTGGTGGCACAACAAATAAACACTCACAGCTCTATTGTTTCTTATTTTCACACCCTTGTTCAACAAATTTTGTACCCCACACACTTCACACCATCATTCCAAGCAGTACGCCAAGCGACGAGCCCAGCGTTGGCTGTCCGCGGTCGCCAAGAGCAGCCGCAGAAACTCCAGAGGGGGAGGAAGCGGGGTGGGGGGCAGTAGCGGGGTTGGCCAGGGAGGAGGGGAGCAGGGAGGCACAAAAGGAGATAGGAAGGGAGGGGGAGAGGGGGCTCGGTTGCATGAAAGCCGCAGCCTGACCGAAAAAGACGGTGGTGACTTCTCTCTGGTCAACTACACACAGCAGATTCAGCAGCAACGATCAAGGCAGCAGCAGCAGCTCTCAACGCCGCCACGCAGTCCGCTGAAGGCTGGGGCTGGATTACCCCACAGCGTGCACTCGTTCCCCACACTCTCTTCCCTGCCACATACTCCCAGCAGCGCTGGACCTTTGGGGGGTGGGGGTGGGACGCCAGGGGAGGTGCTGTCTAACGAACAGGGCTGGGAGAGAAGACGGAGAGGGAGGCCCGATGATGGCAGGTGTGTTTGTACGTGTGTTTGTGAGTGCGTGCGTGTGTGTGTGTGTGTGAGTGTGGATACGGGTGTGGAGGTGGGGTTGTTTGCGCATGTTTAGGCCTACGCCAGTATTCCGTTGTTTATTGCTGTTGAAAACATGAAGTGTGTGCTCTGGACAGGTTGAGGTGCGACTGAGCACAACATACATTTGTCAAATACGCGTGTGTACCCACGCGTGTGTAACCACGCCCTTGTCGGTGCACGCAAACATATATTTGTCAAATACGTGTGTGCAACCACGCCCTTGTTGGTGCACGATTTCCATTGACTTGTCAACTCAACCAGTGCACTTCCTGTCCTCCCTTTTTGCAGCTACCGGCGCTCGCTGAGCCTTCAAATGGGCAAAGAAGCCACGCCAAGCAGACCCTCATTGGTGAGTGAAGCACCACACACGCATCGCACCCCTTGACCACACATGTATAGGGTTGGCCAGAACCGTATATATACACCGTATATAATCGTATATTTGATGATTTCCCTGCCAAAAATACCGTATATACACCGTATATATATGGTTCTGGCCAACCCTACACATGTATGCATGCAGGTGCCCCTGACCATGATGACTCTCACTGTTCTTGTGTTCCTCCCTTGTCCCCTTTTTTCCCATTCCTTCCCTCTATCCTTTGCAGTGCACACCACCAACCACCATGCAGTGAAGGCCTGCGTGTATGTGCTGTTTCACTCACCAGATGTTGGTCAGGAACACTTGTATGCATACATGTATAGTCAAGGGGTGCGATGCATGTGTGGTCAAGGGGTGCGATACATGTGTGGTCAAGGGGTGCGATGCATGTGTGGTCAAGGGGTGCAATGCATGTGTGGTCAAGGGGTGCAATGCATGTGTGCTGGTTTACTCACCAAAACCGTGCTGGTAACCCTGCTCTCCCCAGGAAGTCTTTCAACTAGAGCGAGCGCTCACAAAGCAGGCAGCATCCCTTTTCTCTGTATCACAATCCCATCCTGCTTGTTTGCACCAGGCAGGTGTGGTTGCCCAAGTAGCTTGTGTCAAACCTCAGTTTGTTTCTCCTCGACGCACCGTGTCGTGCCTGTTGCAGAGTATTAACTTAGGTCCGCGCCCTCGGTGCGTGCACACGACTCTGACTGCGCAGGTGATTGACGGAGTACCGTTTGCCCCTGACTCCTCCCCGGCGCTAGGCCAGCGCTTCTCTTCGAGGAGCAACACAGAGGATGCTAGCAGTGTCTGGGAGGGGGGGAGGGGTAGAAAAGAAAAAGGGAGTAGCAGCAAACAGGGGCCTGCTGCTAAGCAAAAGCTGACGCTGAGTGAGATGGGGATGCTGAATGGTGCTTGGTGAGGATGTGTGCATTTGTGTGTGTGTACGCGTGTGAGTGCTTAGTTTTATGCTAGTGAACTGTACAAACATCCATCTAATGCAGAGTCTGATCGTACATATGAGATATGAGGAGTTGCTACTGTGAGTGCATGTTGCTGTAGGGTTCAGTTGTGCATGCATTTCACTGCTTATATATTTGCATCTTGCATCTATATTTGTTCACATGGCATTGCCACTTTTTTCTTTCTTATGACTAACAAATGCACATACACTTAACTTTGCAATGAGGATGTTCAGGAGTGTGTTTCTCGGAAAATAACATAAAGGTGTCTGGAGCCGCTCAATTTTGGGAGTTGCTGAATTGTCCTGTAATTGCACTTCTCTAATAGCAATATTCATTATTCATTATGCCAGAACATGTTGCTATTACCTATTCCTTACTCGGTGAACCTTTTGGAGGGCCTGATTTAGTGACCTGGTTGCAAGATTTCGTTCAAAAAGCACATGATGAGGTTTTTTCTGATGATACTATTTTACAAGCATTATTTACCTGTTTGTGGCAAACGAGGATGTTTACGTTGATGAATACAATGATGAATATTAACCGCTGTCATCGAAAAGATAAGAAAACTACTCGGGCAGTAAAAACCACTCCCCCCATTGATTAAGGAAAAAGAGCCACTTGTATGTAGCCTACCTTTGTGTGTGTGTTATGTGTATCGGGTACTATACAAGGTTTACAAAAAAGAGGCCTTCAGTCAAAACGTGCGACTGCTGGTGTAGAGAAGTTCTAAATTGGGTACTATACAACTCCTACACCATAGAGGATAAGAAAAAAGTAATAGGTATTAGGAGGGTTGCAGGCTTGACCCGCTCCTGATGAGAGTTTTTGAGTACTGGAAACTGCATGTCTGGTGTGGACAAGTTTGGCAGCGTAATTGGCAGAACGAACATGAAGCTTGGAAGCAAGTTTCTTAACTCTTTGAGAATCAAGACCCAGCTCCTTAGAAGGCTCAAGCATGGGATGGTTGCAGATGGTGCCACCTACTAGGATGTTGCAGAGGTCTTCATACTGTTTCTGTGCGGCTTTCAGCCAGCTGACTCTGAGATTTAGTGTCCTCTGGATATTTGATCTCAACGATGTGGAGATGTGACGTTGAAGAATGCCAAAATCTTTACAATGGTTACAATGGTTACAATGGGGGGTGACCTTCAGACCAGGTAGTTTGGCTGATCGGCTGCTGACTGGTCTCGGCCAGCCACAAATAAATCCAAAAGCTCAGAAAGAAAAAGAAAAAGTCTATTGTTCTGCTGAGAAAGGAAATCATGCACAAGAAATCTTTAGGTCGGTGCTGTCTGAGGAAGGTGATCTGCTGGTGGCTGGCGGTGCTGCTGAAATGCTCCCGGTCACCATTAATCGCACCCCGGTCACTCCAAAGAAGAACCCACCCCCTCTATTATCTTTATCGCTTCTTTGTTTTTGCAAAGGTGGGGGCAACCAGCACAGCACCTCGCTCGACGGCTGGAGGTAAACCTGTTTTTGTCTGAGAAGTGAGGTGGAAAGAGCCAATTTGGTACAATCTTTGTTTCAGCTGTTTTGCGCTGTCACTACTTAGCTCCTTCCTGAAGCTCAGTTTGCGTTACATGTTTCCAGCCAAGCTGCACAGCAGCAAGGGACCCTCCCAACCAATCAACAAGATCGACATGCACACGCCAAAAGAGTAGCTGCGACAAAAAAATGTGGTGGCTGCAACGAATTTCGGGGCGATGTGTCTATTAATTTGTTGCAAGTTTCCGTTTGTCTTGTTCAACAAGTTTTTGTGCCGGTCTCGGATTTAGATTGTTTGGTGATCTGAGTATCGTGCTTAATTCACAGGCTATGGCCGGGGCGTCTGCAGCTAAGCAGGGGGGAATGTAGCGTTACAAGCAAACATACTCTCCAGATGTCCAGACTGGTATATCAGGGACCGCTGCATCCTCCTGTAAACTTGATATCAATACATAAAAAATGCAATCCACCCTACAGCTACAAATTAAAAATATAATTAATCAAAACCGCAATCATCCTGCAGGGCAAAAACAAAAATTTTGTATTCAAGTCCGGTACTTCATTTACACGTGAATGGGATAACATCAATTAAATAATACTAAATGAGCCTCACCGCTTGAAAAAGTCCCTGCGCTTTATAAAGCCGCCTCCAAAGCATACTAACACGCAATTCCTAAGAATTCCGCTCAGCAAAGGTTGAGATTGAGATGCATGGTGGCTGTACCAATGTTGTCTTTTAGACTCCATCCCAACCAATGCAAACAAATAGTGCAGCCAAGGACATGCCAGCTAACCCGTCAAATACCGTTGCAAAACACACAGAACCTCTGGGATCATACAACCGCTATATACAGCTCCTAGATCATCTTATTTTAACTCTTTCTCCCAGCGGCAGATACATGCATATGATCATAAGCAACTGCACTGATATCAGCCCTGCACACTCCACAAACAAGCAAATGTGCAAATGTGAATTCAAGAATGTCACACTACACAAACGAGCAAGTAAAATACATATGGAATTATGCGCAGAACTAAAGCATGTCAATTGGGGGGAATATTGTATGTTAAACAAGTTTGCAGCCAAGGACAGCCGAGCAGAAGACAGCTGATCCTTTTGCGGCCCTCAAGTCCGCAAAGACCATGGAATATACACTTTGATGCTGGACATGTGAGTACTTACCAGTTCTTTCTGCTAAACAAAATTTGTCGTAATTGAGCAACCACACTGCCCCTGCATTTATCTTAATAGCACCACAAGGCATGTGCATGTGCATTCCTTTTGCCTCAGCTTTGCACCTCACCAGGCCAGACTGCAAAAAAAATACAGATCCTACATCTAGATTAAGGAGAAGAACTCACCATGTCTTGAAGAAGTGTCCTAAATTATTCTAATCAACTCCGTAAAGATCCAGCAAAGGCGGCAAACACAGCTCGATGAGTGGTCCGCTGCTTGTGGATGAGTAAGCCTGACAAGATTCCGCCTGGAGTCAGTAAGGCGTGCAGGCTCTGAAAAGCCGAACTCCAACACTATGTTGTGTGCATACTGAATCGACGCAGGGATGAGTGCCTTTCACTTTCATCACTGCTAGATTTAGCAGGCTTCCATCTTATTCCTCCTTAGTCCTAGCTGCTGCTCATTATTCTTCCCCCCTGTCCTATAATGCACGCAGAGCTAAGGCGCATTATGCAAACGTAGGAATTACCTAGAATACTCAGTCGTGACCAGACCTACTGATTCCCAATTTCTACTCATACTATTGAGTAATTATTCTTCAACATGAAGCAGGAGCTCACCTGAAGCAATGCCAGTCAGGTCAAACTCGTTGCTGTTACGAGAACTAGATGCTTCTGATGCCTGCAGAACAAGGATGACGAACAATTACAAAAACTATGAATTCTTACGTTTGTCCTGCAGGAACAGGAGAATAATTAAAGTCTGCTGAGGAATCTTCCAAGCAGTATAGACAGCAATGGTGAGCAGCAATGACAAAATAATTTGTGAGAAAAAACAGGAAATTTGCAATCCCCTTCAAAAAAGGCACACTTTGTTTATATTAGGAGACACCCATCGATACCTTTCCACGTGGTGTGTGTGTGTGTGTGTGTGTGTGTGTGTGTGTGTGTGTGCGTGTGTGTGTGACAACCCAGGCTTTATACTGAAATTTGACCGCTCAATGAGCTAGCATAAAAGCTGCTGTTGCCATTGGTAATACCCATGGAAGCCAAGACCTTGAAAACAACAACTGCCACCCTGATACACACACACGCGCACATATAGATGCATAAAATTACAACAATCCACACGCACGCACACATGCACAAACTCATGCATTCACGCGTGCACACAACACACAACACACACACATACACACACACACGTGAAAGCAGCAACAGCTTACATTGCGGCTCACGTCACTGGGTGCTTGTGGCTTGAGCGTTCCGTCAGGATACACCAGCACGTAGGCTTCTGCAGTAACAGCAGCGGTAAAGGAGGGCTCCTCTCTGATGTCGTATCTGTGGTGAGTGAGAGGCAGGGAAGTGGTGGGTCTGTAGCTGGCACGAGCACTGGTTTGTGATCTTGTTTTGGCACGTCAAATTATTTTAGATACCTTGTTGGGAGGCAGGGAATTGGTGGGGCTGTAGCTGGCACGAGCACTGGTTTGTGATCTTGTTTTGGCATCTCAGCTAATTAAAAAAATCATATTTTGGGGCAAGGTATTGCGCACAATTTGCAAGGGCAGATAGCAGCCGCACAAAGGCATGCGTGCGGATGTTGTTTTGAAGTAAGTAAGTTCTTTGAAGGAGTACGTTCCACCCTGGCCTTGTACCACTCCTCAAAAGGCAGGGCAATACGAGGAGGAGTATGGGACACTGGACATACAGTTGAATAAGACTAAATACTAAGAAAAAGAAAAAAATACGCAGGCAGTTAAACACCACTCCCCACATAAATTAAAGAAAAGGAGCCACTTTGGTACCGGGTACCGTAAAACTCCTCCACCAAAAGAAAAGGAATAAGATAAAATGGGGATTAGGAGGTTGCAGGCTTGATTTGAAATCGGCCTCTGATGACGGTTGATAATAGTGTTGAAAAGGGCATGTCTGGTATGGACACATTTGGCAGTTTGTTAGTTTGTACCCTCGTAATGCATTGAAGCTACTAGTATGCTGCAATCCATTCTTGGCTTTGAGCAAGGTACCTCAAACGCACCTTTCCACTGTTGTTGTCTCCACTGTTTGTTGCATACCCATCTCTACTCTTGCTGTCTCTGCGTTCCATATAGCACCACCCTTCATCATAGCATACACACTTCATAAACACCCTTCGTACAGTATCATTCTTCATTCTTCGTACAGCATACACATTTTTCATTTTTCGTACAGCATACACATTCCTCATTTTTCGTACATCATACACATTTTTTGTACAGCATACACATTCTTCGTACAGCATACACATTCTTTGTACAGCATACACATTCTTAACTCTTCTACAGCAAACACACTGACCGCACATTCACACCACACACGAAAAAACACCACACAGGATTTCAACCCAACAGTCCGTTATCGCACTCTCCCTCTTCACCTCACAGGCAAGCCTTGTGGGCTTATCAGCCACTCTCTTTCCTGCACTTTCACACGGAAGCGGGCTCGAAGAGCAGCAGGGCACGGTGCGCCCAGCATGGCAGCGCTGCTATCAGGCGGGCTGTGTGCATCAGACCCATGCCTTGAGGCCGAAGGAAGAGGGGGGCACACTTCAAGACACGTGACCTGCAATCAGGGTGAGAAGCCACTGCCGTATAGTCTTGGTACATGCACAGTGACCTTTTGACAAGACATGTGACCTGCAGTCAGGGTGAGATGCTACTGCAGTATAGTCTTGGTACAAGTCACAGTGACCTTTTGACAAGACACGTGACCTGCAGTCAGGGTGAGATGCCACTGCCGTATAGTCTTGTTACAAGTCACAGTACAAGCACAAAGTCACGGTACAAGCAAACAGTCATGGTACAAGCACAATGGCCTTTTGAGGGCTCCTGCTCAGGGTGTGGGACTAAAGGAAATCCTTGGGATCACCACTACATGCCACAGACATGTCACAGACATCTACTGAGCCAGAACTTGTGCATCAGATGTCATGGGGTGGGTGATATATTATATGTGTAGGGTTGGCCAGACCCGTATATATACACCGTATATGACCATATATTTGGTGATTTCCCTGCCAAAAATACCGTACATACACCGAATATATATGATTCTGGCCAACCCTGTGTATGTGTGAATGCGTACATGTATCCTGGAAGTGATCTGGGTAAGGATGGGTGTGTGTGAGTGTGTGATCAAGCTCAGAGCGTTCACTGGTGCAGCCGTCGTCGTATTTGTGGGAGACGGTTTGACTGTGCGAGCTCATCACCTTTCACCTGTTTCGAGCCGAAGAGCTGACTTGTTCTTGTGGGTCATAAATTCGTTTCCACCTTCCATTCCTTTAGCGTACACACGACACCTTCCATTCCTTTAGCGTACACACGAGTGCAGCCAATGCCAAAACAAGACACAACACGCATACACACTCCCCCCTCCCCTCAAACACCCTCACACTCACCTGAATACGTCCAAGCAACGCGTGACCTAATTTCTGGCCTGTGATAGGATCCAGCTGGTGCCAGTTTGTGAGGACTGTGCCCGTATAGACCTGTGAAAGAAATGCAGGGCATGTGGGCCTGGTAGCGTTTAATTAGATATGCAAGAGCAGTTTACACACGTATGCACACATGCGACGTACATCAGGAGTTTTCCCTGATAAACACACGATACTGTCTACTGTGTATCTTTACATTTGGATACAGCCAGCCTTTGCATAAGTCCTTGCTCCAGTTAGTTAGCACAAAAGAGCCCCCATCTTACCTCCCAGACTGCTAGCACAGACTTTATAAAAAGAACAATGGGCATGCCTGAGCTGATCTACAGAACATTACACCTACCCTTCTATTGGCACTAACAGCTGACTCCTCCCCTATGTGAAAGCTGTAACGCAAAACTCATGCGCCAAGTAATTGCTAAAAAAAGCACGTGCTCAGTAGTGTGTGTGTGTGTGTCACTGGCCCATATGTTACGCCCCTCACCTCCCCAACCGACAGCCCTGATTGCATGCTCAGCATTTCTCCACAGAGCGCTGAGGGTGCCTGTGTGGAAATGTGTGCTAACATGTTAGGGTGCCTGTGTGGAAATGTGTGTTAACTTGTTTGGGTGCCTGTGTGGAAATGTGTGTTAACATGTTAGGGTCACACGCAATGATGTGTACAAGTTTATTGATGCAAATAACTAAGGTTGGCCAGAATTGTATATTTACATTGTATATGACCGTATGTATGGTGATATCCCTGCCAAAAATACCATGTATAACACCGTATGCATGTATGTATGTATGTATGTATGTATGTATGTATGTATGTATGTATGTATGTATGTATGTATGTATGTATGTATGTATGTATGTATGTATGTATGTATGTATGTATGTATGTATGTATGTATGTATGGTTTGGGCCAACCCTATAAATAGCCTTTTGGCTAACTATTTGGAGAACCCTTTGGATTGAGCATCCACGCCTCCCTCCTGCCTAGCTAATCCGAATCAAAGTAAGCAATGATTTACTCACATACGATAGCAGAGGTGTGATAATAATTATCATGAGCAGGGCCGGCCGATCCCTCTCATTGACTCATTTCTCGTTGCCAATCCAGATCATTAATGCATGGGCACTTGGGAGCCAACACAAACAAGAGGGCCTCAATTTCAAAAATGGTGGGCTGCTGCGATGGAGCTGGCAACTCATAAAGTGGCATGCCTTGGTAATAGAACGAGGGTCTACTTCAAAATTCTGTTGAGGTAGTGATGAAATAAGGACCTGGTGGATTTTGCGTCTCTTGAGGATTCCCTCTAATGGTACCTGTAATTTGTGAGGCTCACATAATGTCTATTGATTACCAACACTTTGTATCAAATCCAGAAAATAAAAGTACCGTACGCAAAGTATATCACCGCTCCTAATTATTGTTTTTTGGTTGGGGCGGTGAAACGGTGGTAAAATATATATTTATTTCTAGGGGGAGCGGTTCAGGTTTTTAGGGGGGCGGTAGCAAAAAATAATTTTTGTTCGAAGTGACGAGCAGAGAGGATGCCCCCCCCAGCTCCGCCTGCCCCTTCCCCCCTGGACCCCGCTCGCCTGCAGGCGAGAGTGGACCGGGCTGAGCGAGAGGCAAAGGAGCGCAAGAACAAGAGGCAGCCATGCAGAACTTGCAAACCTGGGCTTGCCCTCACAGGATTGTACAGTTGGCACTGCATTGGCATTCTGTGGTTAGGCAACTAATGAAGTTGACAGGGATGCAAGCATGCTGCAGGCGCACAACGTGCACATGCATGCGCAGGCACACGACGTGCGCACACATGCACATACACACACACGCACACGAACACACACACACACACACACACACACACACACACACGAACACACAACCTCTTTCTCTAGCACCCTTGCACACACGCGCACACGCGCACACACAAACACACACACATGCACACACTATAGCTATAGCACCCAAGCAGCACGCAAAGCTAGCACACGCATGCAGCAGCAGTAGCAGCGGTGACAGAAACAACAGCAAGAGTGGCTTACTCCTTTGAGAGGGGGTGGTTGCTGAATATAACTGTAAAATAAATAATTATAGGGGGGATGGTTGCTTTTTTTTCTGTAAGATAAAAGTTTTTTGGGGGGGGTGGTGAGTACATGTACGTACGGTAATACCGTACCTTACCGTACTCACCCCGGTGCCCAAATTTCAGAATTATTTAAGGTAACCCCGGGTAACCCCGGACCCTGTAAATAAATACTTTAGTCTTCCCTGCACCAACCCCGGTGGGCATTTAGCCCAGCCAGTGCCTGTACAAGTGTGTTTGTATGCCTGCACATGCGCGTTTGTGCGTGTGCATGTGTGTTTCTGTTTCACGCTTGTTGTGCGTGTGCATGTGCATGTGCGTGTGCGTGTGCATGTGCGTATGCATGTTTACGCTTGTTGTGCGTGTGCATGAGTGCTTCTGCTTCACGCCGACCTAGCCCGCTCCTCTTTTGCCTGCTGCAGCCTGGCTAGGTCGGCTTTCTGCTGCTCCTCCTTTTGCTGCTGCAACGCTGCTTTTTCCGTAGCTGCCGACTTGACGAAAAAGCTTTTAAACGTCTGCTGGAACACACCTTTGGGCGCAGCCGGTGCTGCTGACGCTGGGGCTGGTGTTGGTGCTGGGGCGGGGGCGGGGCCTGGGCGGGGGGCGGGGGGGCCTTCTCCGCTCATCGCTGTTCAGCCACCCACCAAACTTTACTTTCGCCAAACCCCGAAAACCCTGGAGCCTCTGAATAAATATATATTTTACGATGCCGATATCACGCCGGAGGGCAAAAAACGTTATTTACCCGGGGTGAGTTAAGAAAGGTACGGTAAATAAGACTAGCGAAACCAGTTTATTGTCCAAGACAAAACAGAAACTCTCAGCTGTCAACCAACTAACTGCTTGTCACTCAACTCGTCGCTGCCTATGATTGGGTGTGACAGCTAGACTGCCTCGGTAAGAAAATGGGGGGCTGCCTTTTGAAATGTATGTTGAAAGGTGATAGGACAAGACCAAAAAAGCTGTCAGATCTACAGTAAGCAGCCCTCAAACAGCACTTCCTTCACGGCTATTGTATTCATTGCATTTGCACAATTAATTCAAGCTGATGTTGGGATAGACACAAACACAAACACATACACATACACACATACACACACACAGAGAGAACGACACTTACGTTTGGGTTTGAGAGTGCCAGGCCAGCATCCCATAACACCATGACTCCCAGCATTTGCTTGCGTGTGCGTAGGGCAACTATGTGCAGCTGGTGCAGCTGCGGTGTGTGTTAGTGTTAATGTTTATGTTTGTGTATGTGTATGTGTATGTGTATATGTATGTGTATGTGTATGTGTATGTGTATGTGTATGTGTATGTATATGTGTATGTGTATGTAGGTATGTGTTGTGCGTGTGCGTATGTGCGCATGTGCGCGCGTCTGTGTGCACACATTCCACGACAAAAGCAAGCGGAGACAAAATGTATTTAGGACATACGCAAGGTGTGGACAATTGGGTGAACAAAACATACACACACAGGTACTGTCACATGCACAATGGTCACCTCTGGAGGGAGGAAGCATCCTAGCAGCACCGGCCCGACACGGAACGCATAGTAGGCATTTGGTACCTACGTGGAGAGACATGAAGCAGGCTAAAATAGTTTTGTGCTGGATGTTGCGCGAATATGTGCATGTTCGAAAATCATCATTTCAGACAGAAAGGTAAAAATTAAAGAAGAAGCAAGCACATGCTTCAAAACTAACCAGGCTAAAACATTGTGAACAGGATAGGTATCAAGAACGCAAAAGGGGCAGCTTTCACATGCGCAACAAAGAAAGAGGCAAGGATGCCGGCCTAAAGTAGGTATATCGAGAAAGTGGGACATTGCATGCCTGGCGTCACACGACTTAACAAAGCAACAACAAAGCACGCTTCACGCCATGAAGGAAGCATTTACGCCATTGGTAAGGAAAAAAGATGGCTCAGACCCATTGCCAGTACACATGGGAATGGAACAACAACGGAGCAAGAACGGAGTTAAACAAGGAAAACTCACGTCCACTGAGCCGATGATTCTGTCGTACTCAATCAACTTTACGCGTTGGCTGTACAGGGCAGCACCCGTGGCCTTGCACGTGGCAACGGGCAGTGCTCGGTGGCCATCTAACACCTATGTGTGCGTGTTTGTGTGTGTGTGTGTTTGTTTGCGTGCGTGTGTGTGTGTATGTGTGTTTATTTCTACGAGGTCTGCCTGTGCATCATTCAACGCTTTTGTGTGCCAGTGTTCTAGTGTGTGTATATTGTGTGTGTGTGTGTGTGAATATGATTGTAACATAGTTCAGTGTGCTTACGCAATGCTGAGAATCAAACACACGCACGCACGCCCAGAACGCAAGTGGATAAGCAGGGATGCTTTCAAACTTTGTGGCCATTGCAACCATCCTGACATGGATATAACACCAAAAAAACATGCACACCTAGTCACAAGATTTCCAGCAAAGAAAGTGCACCAGCACAAATCTTAACGCAGCGAAATGCCCCTCACAAAATCACGATTTCCGCCTCAGCTCTATGACAACTCCTCCCTCCCTCCCTATCTGCCTCGCACCTCTGGATGAACTTCCCCTGCGTAGATCCTGACCTTAGTCCGTGGGTGTGGAACCTGCAGAAACAAATCGTGAATCAGTCACAGTTGGTGCTGCAATCATACAAAGCTATACCACATCTGCAGCATTCAGCCGTGGCAGTTTCTGAAATCAAATAAGTAGGTCTTGAAGGTTAAACAGCACGCTTGTCAGTCTGTACACAAGTGAAAGAGAGGGGCAAAAAGGACATGGAAAATGTGGACAGATGGATGGAATCACTGTGCGTGTGCGTGTTTTTGTGTATGCGTGCTTGCTTGTGTGTGTATGTGAGTGCGTGTGTGCACGTGCTTGTATGTGTGCGTGCCTGTGTGTTTTTGAGCGTGCGCACTGCACAGAGGAGTAACCAACAGAAAAACCGTGTAAATCCCAGCAAACCACTGGACCAGCAACAATGTGTTTGCCTGTCCACCCTCCTAGCTGTTGCCCCCCTCTCAAAAAAAGGGTTGCTTGCTTTGAAAGGGTCGATCACGTGCACGTAGACAAATCACTCAAACGCCTACTTGCTTTGTTTGGCGTGCACGCAGACACCTTTTCCCACGTGCACAAAACACACCCTCCCACGTAGACACACCACTGAATTGCCTAGTACTAGTGTTGTGACTCACTGAGTATGTCCACAGGCTCTTGCACTCAATGATACGTGTGTGGGCAAGGGACGCACCCGGCACATGTCCCCTATGCACAGCAATTCAAAGGGCGGGCAGTCACCAAAAGAACAGTGGTACTTGTTTTGTATGACTTGATACAGGGGTAAAGCAGTGCTGGTGCACGGGAGTGGAAAGTAGAGTCGGCGCAACTTTGAAACCAACGATTGTGTAACGGCGAGCTGCATTTAAGTTTGATGCTGTTATATAATGCGCGAGCTGAGCAGCAGTCTGTCAGTAGCTCATGCAAAAAGCAGGCAACTCTTGCAGGCAGCGCATCGGTTACTTGTAGCAAAACAACTCTACCATGGGAAAGTTATTAAAAAATGAAGTGCACTAGCCCTTGCACATGTATACACTCTCTCTCTCTCTCTCACTCTCTCTCTCTCTCTCTCTCTCTCTCTCTCTCTCTCTCTCTCCCTCCCTCCCTCTCTCCCTTGTACACACACATACACACACAATCACACACAATGCACACACATTTGCATTGAATCACGCGGCCTTGTGAGCGTGGTGCAGTGGGGACTCATGTCGCTTAAGTACATAGTGTAAGGCCTGCCTGCAAGCGTGACCTGCATGTGAAGTTACACACATTTGGTGACAGCTCACAGCTACAACACGGATCGTGAGTTCATCAAGGCGTGCACGTGCTGCAATAAGCTGAGCACAGGTACAAAACAGCTCGCAGGTACAATATGGATCAAGATTACACCAAGGCGCACGCGTGCTGCAGTAAGCTGAGCACAGGTACATAACAGCTCTCGGCTACAGCGAGTACATCATGGGGCGTGCGTGCTGCAATTCGTTGATCACAGGCACGTAACAGCTCACGGCAACGACACGGATCGCGGATACATCAAGGAGCGTGCGCGCTGCAGCTCGCTGATCACAGGAGATAGCAATGCTTGCCAAACTCAACATACGAGCAACGTCCTGAATGCTGATTCACAAGTCATTCCAGCATCAACACACACACAAAACTACTTGTGCAATACAACTAAACAACTACACATACAAACAAGCAAAACCCCACATCACTCATCCTATGCAGCATGGCATTACACAGTAGGCGCTTACCGAATCTTCACACCACCCTGCAAGCGCCCCTGGAGTGAAGCACGCTAGCCGGGCGTAAAAAGCCCGGGCATTCACATGCCTTTCCAGCCCTCCCCCCGGAGGCCGTGCACGGCGCACAAGTGTGTCTCCATACTCTTGCCTACAACGCAACGCAGCACAAATGTGTGCACGTGTTCAGCAGTGGTGTTACGTCTACAAGCATAAGGTTTAAGCGATTGCTTTAAGCGATGGAAAAAGAGAAGGGTATACGCAAGTGCACCGATGATAGAAAAGAAGGGTGCACAAGATTGAATAAACCATTGGCAGCCACAAGCAATTGGGATTTAGTCTGCGTGCTGGATGGTAAGCTTACAAACAAATGCCGGGGGGCTTCTGATGGACAGACAAACAGCAACCTTGTACGTTGCAAGTTTTTCTACGCAGCAGAATAGCTCACTTTCTAGAACAACTTGTTATCTATTTGCTTACTGATCACTTAAAAGGAACTGAGAATAAATTCGCCACGGACGAAAGTCCGACACTTTGCGACGAGATCAAATGTAAATGCTTACAAAGGAAGCAACACCTCCTGATCTTCATGGCCAAGATCACAATACGGTCACGACCGTAGTCACGAGTGCAGCACAATCACAAGACCAGCTCTGCTTTTGGCGCAGCACGTTGGCACAATCGTTTTTGGTCAGACCGTTGGATAGCAAGGCCCAAACAGCACACAGATTATAAAACTCTGCTCCTTCTTGTTTGCTGTCCAAATGCGTGAACTGTGGGACTAACCTTTTTCTGCCTACAGATCTGCTGGAGCTCAGCTCTCGCTTAGGTGTGTTTTAGGTTGTAACGTCCTGTTGTGGGCCCCAAACCAACTCGCAAGTGAAAACCCCACAAGGACGCCATAAAAGTACCTTATGCCAAGTACCTTGTACCTTATGAACGCAATCCAAATGTATTGGTCGTTTGCAGCACGCCGCCACTCGCGGTTGAGAGCAGAGCATGTCAGCACGTCCAAGGGACCCATAGCAGTACGCATCATGTAGCTTATAACCTGCAAGAAAGTGTGATTTCATGCACACGTATATACGTATGTATAGGTGTGTGTATGTGTGTGTGTGCGCGTGTGTGTGTGTATGTGTGTGTGTGTGCGTGTGTGTGTGTATGTGTGCGTGTGTGTGTGTGTGTGTGTGCGTGCGTGCGTGTGTGTGAGTGTGTGTTTGTGTGTGTGTGTGTGTGTGTGTGTGTGTGTGTGTGTGTGTGTGTGTGTGTGTGAGCGCGCGCGAGCGAGAGAGAGAGAGTGAGAGAGAGAGAG
>Ga0307945_1001320_pt1 | contig 19214 bp, 17 predicted proteins | sample OrgLakmetagen228_FD_201818 | JGI IMG/M metagenome (GOLD analysis project Ga0307945, IMG submission 201818) | Saline water microbial communities from Organic Lake, Antarctica - #228 | ecosystem: Environmental > Aquatic > Non-marine Saline and Alkaline > Saline | place: Antarctica: Organic Lake...
AGACCCCACCCCAAGCCCGAACCAAACAAATGGGGTCAGACCCCTAAAATGCGGGGTCAGACCCCGCCAATAACGAGGCCAAAATGCACAACCCCCAATTAAAAATCCCCGCCACCTACATGCGCGGTGGCACCTCAAAAGGCGTCTTCTTTCGCCTTGAGGACCTGCCCGAAAACGCCCAGGTACCAGGCGAAGCCCGGGATAACCTGCTGCTGCGCGTCATCGGCAGCCCCGACCCCTACCAGAAACACACTGACGGCATGGGCGGCGCCACCTCCAGCACCAGCAAAGCGGTCATTCTGGCCGCACCAACCCAGCCGGACCACGACGTGGACTACCTCTTCGGCCAGGTCTCCATCGACAAACCCTTCGTAGACTGGAGCGGCAACTGCGGCAACCTCAGTGCTGCGGTCGGTGCATTCGCCATCAGTGCCGGGTTCGTTGATAAATCGCGGATTCCGAAAAACGGCATCTGCAGCGTGCGAATCTGGCAGGCCAACATCCGCAAAACCATCATCGCCCATATTCCCATCACCAACGGCGAAGTGCAGGAAACTGGTGCTTTCGAGCTGGACGGCGTGACCTTCCCGGCCGCCGAGATCAAAGTGGAATTCATGGACCCGGCCGACGGTGAGGGCGCCATGTTCCCGACGGGTAACCTGGTGGACGATCTGGAAGTACCCGGGCTCGGAACGCTCCAGGCCACCATGATCAACGCCGGCATCCCCACCATTTTCATCAACGCCGGCGCCATTGGCTTCTACGGCACCGAGCTGCAGGAAGCAGTTAACGGCGACCCCAGCGTTCTGGCCATGTTCGAGAAAATCCGCGCCTACGGGGCTGTGAAAATGGGTCTAATAGAAAACATCGAACAGGCTGTAAGCCGACAACACACCCCCAAAGTGGCCTTTGTCGGTGACCCTTCCGACTATACCGCCTCCAGCGGCAAAGCCATTGCTGCAATCGACGTGGATATGCTGGTACGCGCACTGTCTATGGGTAAGCTCCACCACGCCATGATGGGCACAGCCGCCGTGGCCATTGCGACGGCTTCGGCCATACCCGGAACTCTGGTCAATCTTGCGGCAGGCGGCGGAGACCGCACGGAAGTCACCTTTGGACATCCCTCCGGCACCCTGAAAGTCGGCGCGGAGGCGGAACTGAAAGATGGCCACTGGACGGCGAAAAAAGCGATCATGAGCCGCAGTGCGCGGGTGTTGATGGAAGGCTGGGTGAGGGTGCCTGAAAAAGTATTACAAGAATACTTGTAGAGCGGTCCGGCTCATGTAGCATAATTACAATTATACTTGGAATAAGAGTCCCGAATGGAACTAACCCTACAGGTTCATTGGGAAGATGAGTGGCATGATGCGGGCACAATCCGGTTTCACGATCCGAAGAAAGGATTAACTGGAAGACCGAGCTTCCTCTATGAAACGACCTACACCGTAAAAGCCCTGGAAAAACTCGGGAACTTCGACTCCGAAAACCTGATCGATAAAATGGCAGTAGGCGTTAACCTCCCCTGTCATTTTGGGGGCGACTACCTTCATGGTGAAATCGCCCCCGTGCTACGCGACATTATTCCCCAGGGCGCAAGCAGGCGTCTCTGGGTGAAGATGATGAGCTACGACCGAGATCCGGAACAGGCGATTGATACAGATCTTTTGGCGGAGGGGTGCATTGCGCCCATTGGTAACCTGCGAATCAAAGAAGCCGCTGAAGCATTTGCCGAACGATTAGCGCTCGCTCACCCCGGCCTGTTCACCAGAGAAGAAGTTTGCCGTCGAGCCGATACCCTTATCGAGCATGCCTATCAATTGGGGGTCGCCATTGGCGGTGCTATAGGCGCAGGTGGTGATGCGCCCAAACTGCTGATGGTTGAAACCCATGACGACAGGTTCGGCTTTGAGGGCGCGGTACCCGACAAGGACATTAAGGAGCATTGGCTGGTTAAATTCCCGCGCGGGCGGAAAACTCGGGCCGATGTTGATGTTTTGATGGGCGAAGCCGCAATCTATAGGGTTCTTGAAGCCCGCGGGTTCAACTCAATCCGGAATACTCGCCTGGACGAACAGGACGGTCAATTCACACTCTGGATGCCGCGCTTTGATCGCGAGATCCAGCAAGGCGCGGTAATCCGCCACGGTGTTGAATCCATCTATTCCACGATGGGCATGATTGGCGATGGAGCTGCGCTTAACCACTCCGAGATACTTGAGCGCCTGCGAGAGAAAACGACAATCCCCGAAGAAAAGGATGAATTGCTGGCAGAGTACATTGCCCGCGACATACTGAATTTCGCAGTCGGGAACAAGGACAATCACGGTCGCAATACAGCAATCCTGAAAATAGGCAGGGGTATCGAGATCGCGCCCGCATTTGATGTGGCGCCCATGGTCCTGGACCCGGAAGGAATTGCACGGACAACACGCTGGCCGAATGAATTGCAACTGAAGACCGGGGCTCCGGACTACCCGGGAATCATCGACGCCCACGCCGGCGATCCCGAACGGGTAGCTGACATCCTGAAAGAACACCTTCTTAAACTGACGGATCTGCGTGATGACCTGATAGAAAACGGGGCGCCTGAATCCATGATTAGCGCGCCTGGAGTCAATCTCACACTGGCCGAAACCATTCTCGTTGAGCTCGATGAACTTCATGAGAAAGGCCCTGCACCAAGGTAACCACTATGCCAAAACTCAGCCAACCGGTTACCGGTAGTGAGCGGATAGCCACTCGGACTGAAATCACCAGGGCCCTCGATCAAGGAGAGATTGAGCTTGGTGAGGCGATAAGGCGAAGGCGACTTGAGTGGACAGGATTGAACCAGACGCGCTTCGGAAAAATCGTTGGACTCTCGGCAAACACTATCTCGGCAATAGAGAGAGACGCAGACAGTGCAACCTTGAAGAATCTGAAGCGTATCCTGCGCCGATTTGGCATGCGCCTGACCCTTAGGCACCAATCCATGCTTACAGAGTTATCAGACCAGCCTGAGTAGCCCAGGAATCACTGGGTGCCGAAGCCGGTATTGGGGAGTTCTATGTGCCACAGATTTAGGTGAGCACTCTGGTATATCCCATTGACATATCCCAGGCAGAATCCTAGCATTGAGCATATCACCGGTAGTCATCACATAAGGAGCAGGAAACATGGAGCGAGCCAGCCTATTCAAGAGTAATAAAAGCCAGGCGCTAAGGCTGCCAAAACCAGTGGCCTACCCGGACACCGTGAAACATGTTGATATCGTGATTCAGGGTCGATCAAGAATCATAACCCCCGCCGGGGAGTCCTGGGATAGCTGGTTTGACGGGGAAGGTGTTTCTGATGATTTCATGGTGAATCGCGAGCAGCCGGAAGCCCAGGAACGTGAGGCGCTTTGATGCTCAAGTACATGCTCGACACCAACATCGCCATCTATACGATCAAGAATAAGCCGAGGGAAGTGCGGGAAGCCTTCAAAGCTCACGATGGCCAGATGTGTATTTCTGCCGTAACCCTAATGGAGCTGGTTTATGGTGCGGAGGCTTCCGCCGCAGTTGAGCGCAATCTCCGGGATATTGAAGGTTTTGCCGCGCGCCTGGAGGTCTTGCCTTACGAAAATGAAGCAGCAGCTCATACTGGGCAGCTAAGGGCAGAATTACGGAAAATTGGTCGCCCGATTGGCCCTTATGACGAAATGATTGCCGGTCACGCCCGATCGCAGGGCCTGGTGGTTGTGACCAACAATACAAAGCAGTTCGAAAATGTACCAGGAATTCGACTGTTGAACTGGGTCAATTGAACCGAACCTTCATAAGGCTAGGGCTAGGGCGGAAAAATCCAGTTCTCAATAGCAACGCCCGGGTAGCGGTTAAAGCCACTCTCATTGTTTGTGACCAGAACCGCACCTTCGCGGCCGGGACCTCGTGTTTCATCAGGTAAATGCAGATATTCGTATCCAAGAGGTATTTCACAACCCGTCACGTTCCTGGTCTTCTTCGTCTTGACGATCTTCCATGAAATCTGCAGAGAATCCGTGGAACTTGTCATTCAGTCCAGTCAAACGGCGCACAGGCCGAATGCGGATTTCGTCACCCACGCGTTCCACCGTCAGCTCCACGTTCACGACGGATAATCTGATGGACGATCTGGAAGTACCCGGGCTCGGAACCCTCCAGGCGGTGAAAATCACAATGAGGTGGTGTTCGGACATCCTTTCGGCACGTAAAAAGTGGGTGCCGGAGATCGAACTTCAAAACATGGGTCGGTGAAACGATAAAAGTCCGGTCGAACCCGGACTTTTATCAAGTATCTCTCGTTATCTTCTCGAGATTATGCAGCTCTACGACGCCGTGAAATACCAAGCCCTACAAGCCCGAGGCCGAACAGGGCCAAAGTGCCTGGCTCAGGTACTTCAGTGACCTGACCTGAATACAAAAGGCCAAATGGATTGGATGTAGTGGTGTCACCTGACCCTACCTGATAGGAAACCATTTCCAGAGAGTAAGTGCCGGCGCTCAAGTCGGTAGTGAAATTATAGCCTTCGTCTACTTCACAGCCGATCGGCCCATTAGCACAAGTAGATTGGGTAAAGTTAGCAGCTTTAATCATGTCGCCATTCAGTAAAAGGTCAGAGGTATCGTCTGTCCAAATCCAAAAATCGAGCAGGCCGCTGGTGGCGAGCGTGAATGTCTCTGTCACAATCATTATTGATTGCTGGCCATCTGAGTTTGTGCTGCTACCTGCCCGAGGAGCAAGCGTGCCTTCACCATACCCGGTGTCAGCATACGATACTCATACCGAACCTTCGTAAGGCGAGTTTTCTGGAGCCCAGGACGGATGGGGATTTACCTCCTGCAGCGTACAGGCATTCCCTGCGTTACTAACGAAGGCATCGCCGAGCTCACAACTTGCTGAACCACTGCCAGAAATAATCGGTAAGGCGAGCGCCGAGGCCGATAAGCCCATGCCCAAAGTAAGTGCAATAAAACCTTTGATTGTTTTCATCTAAATTCTCCATCTGTTCTTTGCCGACTGGCAAGACCTTTACTTGAGAATAGATATGCTAATATCGCGCCAGAAAACAATTATATATTTAATTCAATAACCTAGTTAAATAATCCTGGTTCGGAATAGCAGAACTGTAAACTAATTCGACAGATGACGCCTGGCCCTAGCTGGCGTCGACGGGCTATTTTCATCAAAGCTAAAATTACCAATAGAAAAAAGATTGTTAAAACAATGATTGGCGATCTGAACTCCATCTTTTGATATGGAAGCGTAAATAAACCCGACATATTTTTTCGAGCTCGGGCCCAGGTCCTGCTCGGGCCCAGGTCTTGAAATAAGCTAGTCTGTGAATAGAGACTTCAAGGAGCGAGAAACGCATGACTACCAACGCCGATCAGAACCAGCGCCCTGATTATGATCAGGTCATTCAGCAAATTGCGGACTACACCCTGAACTACCAGGTCCAAAGCGAAGAGGCCTGGAACACCGCCCGCTACTGCCTCATGGATACTCTGGGTTGCGGCCTTCTGGCTCTTCGTTTCCCCGAATGCACCAAGCACCTCGGGCCTCTGGTAGAAGGCACTGTTGTTCCGAATGGCGCGCGAGTGCCGGGAACCCAGTTCCGGATGGACCCGGTCAAAGCAGCCTGGGATATCGGCTGCATCGTTCGGTGGCTCGACTACAACGATACCTGGCTGGCTGCGGAGTGGGGGCATCCGTCTGACAACCTTGGTGGCATTCTTGCCGTTGCAGATCATCTCTCTCAGAAAAGGGTAGCGGAAGGCAAAGAGCCGTTGATCATGAAGGACGTGCTCGAATGCATGATCAAAGCCCACGAAATCCAGGGCGTACTGGCACTGGAAAACTCCTTTAACCGGGTAGGGCTGGACCATGTTGTTCTGGTAAAAGTCGCCTCAACCGCCGTGTGCGCAAAACTTATGGGCGCAAACCGCGACCAGATGATGGCGGCGCTTTCCCATGCCTGGGTAGATGGCCAATCGTTGAGGACCTACCGCCACGCCCCCAACGCCGGTTCCCGTAAATCCTGGGCTGCAGGCGACGCCACTTCACGTGCCGTGCGATTGGCGGACATCGCGATGCGGGGTGAAATGGGCATTCCGGGAGTGCTCACGGCGCCGCAATGGGGGTTCTACGACGTACTGTTCAGCAAAACCAACAAAGACCAGAAGCTCAAGCCTGAAGACAAGCGTCAGTTTTCTTTACCACAGGACTTCGGCTCCTACGTGATGGAAAACATCCTGTTCAAGATTTCCTTTCCAGCGGAGTTTCATGCCCAGACAGCGGCGGAAGCGGCAGTCACCCTGCACCCGCAGGTAAAAGACCGCCTGGATGAGATCGACCGTATCGTCATCACCACCCACGAATCCGCCATACGCATTATCTCCAAGCAGGGCGCCCTGGCCAACGCCGCCGACCGGGATCATTGCCTGCAATACATGACGGCAGTGCCGCTGATTTTCGGCTCATTGATCGCGGAGCACTATGAAGATGACTTTCACAAGGCCCACCCTGAAATCGACCAGCTGCGAGATGTAATGGAAGTCGTCGAGGAGCCGCGCTATACCCGGGAGTACCTCGAAGCCGACAAACGCTCAATCGCTAATGCGGTCCAGGTGTTTTTCAAAGATGGAACCAGTACGGATCAGGTGGCTGTTGAATACCCCATTGGGCACCGCAGGCGCAGGGAAGAAGGCATGCCCGAGTTGGAGGTCAAGTTTGCTAACAATCTGGCAACCCGGTTTCCCAAATTCCAATGCGAAAAAATTATTTCCGTCTGCAAGGATAGGAGTGGATTGGAACGAATGCCTGTAAACGAGTTCAATGCTTTGTTTGTCATGTGACGTGCGTTAAATTTACTTTCGATGAATCATGTGTCGGCAATTTTTACACATGCGCCTTAAGCGAGAGTTCTAGGGTTTGTGTTAAGGATAATGGGCGAAGCTTAGGTATTGATTCCATAGAGGTTATATAAAAATGGTTCCGTAATTGCTTCGTTAAACCAGCGCGTCTTGAGTTACAAGTCGCTTACTTGGTTCGGGAAAGGAAGATTTGTCATGAAATTATTTAAAGTTGTTGCAGCCGGGCTTTTGCTGTCTGCCTCATATGCCCACGCTAACACGATCGACTTCTTGACGATTGCTAATATAAGTGAACGAGGGTTCGGAAATTTGGCAAGCAGCGAGTTTTCGGTTATCGGAACGAAAGACGGCAATTCAGCATTCGCCTACTTTGACTCGGGAGATGCAGGTCTCGGCGTGTGCGGTGCTCTGACCAGTTCCAACCAGTGTAATCCGTCCAGCGACGATAATGTTACGAGCGGGGAGTACCTGACGTTTACGTTTTTCCAGGATACGTTGTTAACCGGTCTGTTCGTTAATACGAATCATGACAGCGTAAATTATTTCTCCGGGTCGGAAGGTGTGAGCCTCAACGGGAACAAGACATCTGTGACAACTTATGGCTCAGCTGTAGATTATAACAAGCTGGTCACAGCTGATCTTTTTGTTGCGGCCAATGATTCATTTACGTTGGGTTACGACGACAAGCAATTCTATGTAAGCAAAATGACTTATGAGAAAGTCACCGTGCCAGAGCCTGGCACCCTGGCATTGCTGGGACTAGGTCTCGCTGGCCTTGGCCTTGCTCGCAGGCGCAAACAGGCCTGAGGCAAGACCTGCTGAGTCAACCTACAACCTGAATCCTTTCAGGTTGTAGGTTTCTCTTGGTTGTAAGAAGGTCGAATTCATCAACTCGCTGGTTGCCGTCATCAAAAATTGCAGTACACTGCTTTTCACATAGATTGTGACGAGACGCACTGGATGCGTCGGTTCTTGTTGTGGATAGCACAAGGAGTTGACGTGGCCCACGTCAGACTGTTCAGACACTACATACACCTACCATATGTAATTCTCGGCCTGATTGATTTTCTGGTCCTGGTGTGCGCATTCGCACTGGCCGTTTTCTTCAGGTATTTCGGTGACCTGTCTTTCTTCGAAGACAATCTTGCGTTTGTGCTGCCATCCGCCGTGGTGTTCGCGCTGTTCAATCTTCTGGTCATGATATCTCTCGGGGTTCACCAGTCCCGTATCGAAGACGGCATGTCCGGCATGATGCTGCGTACCATCCTGGCGCTGATCGTGGGAATTCCGCTGTGTGGCTTCGGTTATCTTGTGGCATCAGACTGGCTCTGGTACCTGGGTGCCAGCAGCGTACTGACCACAGGCACCGTATTCGGCGTATTTCTGCTTGGAGCGGCCCGCTCCGTATTTTTCGCGGTGGTTGGTAAAGACCGGTTCAAACGGAAAGTACTGGTTCTGGGGGCCGGAGTCCGGGCTCGGCAGATTCTGGAAGACCTCAGAACACCCTTTAATCGAAAAGGCTTTACTCTGACCGGGTTCGTGGCGCTGCCAGACGAGCCGGTCGAAGTGTCACAAGAGAACATTCTGGATATCCCTGTGTCGATTCACGACTACATCCTGAAGCACCCTGTGAACGAAATCGTGGTGGCCGTGGACGACCGGCGCAAAGGGCTGCCCATGGAAGACCTTCTGGAATGCAAAATGGAAGGCGTGAAGATTGTAGACGGCGCCACCTTCTACGAGCGGGAATCCCGCAAGGTGGCACTGGAAATGGTAACCCGTGGCTGGCTGGTGTTTTCAGACGGCTTTACGGTGTCCTCCGTCTTCGGGCTTGGCAAGCGCTCCCTGGATTTGCTGTCATCGTCGATTCTGCTGCTGGCGGGCGCGCCGCTGATGCTTCTGACTATTATTGCCATTAAAATTGAAGACGGGCTCAAAGCGCCGGTGTTCTACAGTCAGGAGCGGGTAGGGCTGAACGGTAAAGTGTTCCGGGTTTACAAGTTCCGCTCTATGATCACTGAAGCTGAAAAAAACGGCGCGGTCTGGGCCAGCCAGAACGACGCACGTGTAACAAAAGTCGGCGACTTTATCCGCAAAGTCCGGATTGATGAGCTGCCGCAGATCTTCAATGTTTTAAATGGCACCATGGCATTCGTTGGCCCCAGGCCAGAGCGCCCGGTGTTTGTGGAGCAGTTGAACAAGAAAATCCCGTTCTACAGCGAGCGCCACAGAGTAAAACCGGGGCTGACTGGCTGGGCGCAGTTATGTTTTGCTTATGCGGATAACGAAGAAGATACGAGAGAAAAACTGAGATACGATCTTTACTACATCAAGAATCAGAGCCTGCTTCTTGATCTACTGGTTATAATCCAGACAGTGGAAGTGGTATTGTTCAAAAAAGGATCACGATAAAGATTCACGATATTGACGAGGTCAAAGGATATGTCATTTAAGCAGTCATCACTTGGTTATGGTTTGGTCGTTGGTGCCTTGGTGTTGCTGGCAGGCTGTGCCGGGCAGCCGGTTTCATCCCCGGAAGAAATTCAGAAAGCGCTGGCGGCCGGACCAGATGCAATGCCGGAAGATTATGTCCTGGGCCCCACCGACGTCGTTACGGTTTCGGTGTGGCGAAACCAGGATTTGAGTCTGTCAGTGCCGGTCAGGCCGGATGGCAAGATTTCCGTGCCTTTGGTGGGTGACGTCGTCGCAAGTGGACGCACGCCCGAGCAGCTTGCAGCCAGTGTTCGTACTTCGCTCACAGAATTCATTCGCGAGCCCCAGGTCAGCGTTGTGGTCACCTCCATGGGTAGTAACGAGTTTACGAACCGCGTCCGGGTTACTGGCGCCGTGCGCCAGTCAATTTCCACGCCGCACCGCCAGGGTATGACCGTTCTTGACATCTTCCTGAGCGCCGGCGGCGCGAACGAGTTTGCTGCGCTGAACGATGCAAGACTGCACCGTGAGATGAACGGGAAAGTGGTATCCATTCCCGTTCGCCTGAACGACATTCTTACTGAAGGCGACATTGATACAAATTACATCATCCGCCCGGGCGATATTCTTGCGATACCGGAACGCAGTTTCTGATTGAAGAGTTACCTGACCAATAAGCGAAATAACAGGAAGTTGTAGTTTATGGCCCTACCTCTGTCCCAAATACCTTTCGAGGTGCTGAGAGAAATTCGCAAGCACAAGTGGATCGCGTTCTTCACATTTGCGCTGGTGAGTTTTCTGGTTTTGGGCGCGGGCTTTGTCTGGCCTTATAAATACCAGTCCGAAGTCGTAATATTCGTGGACGATAGCAACATCATTGGTCAGCTAATGGAGGGCGGGGCTGTAACAACAGAGATCAGCGAGCGAACCTCCACAGCCAGAGAGCTTCTACAAAGCCGGCGGATTATGGAAAGCCTTGCTACGGATACCGAGATATTCGGCAGTAGCCAACCCGATCCGGAAGAACTGGAATCTCGTATTGCCAATCTTCGAATGCAGCTTTCAGTGGTACCCCGGGGCCAGAACTATTTCAACATTAGCTATACTTCTACATCCCAGCTTGATTCTTTCCGCATAGCCCAGCGTCTTGGCCAGCTTTTTCTGGAACAGAGCAGGGATCGAAAGCGCCAGGAAAGCCGAAACGCTTACGAATTCATCGACAAGCAGGTTAAAAGTTATGAGTCGCAGTTAAGTGCCGTCGAGCAGCGGATGAAAAGTTTCCTCTCGGAGAACAAGGAAGGCACCGAGCAAGCGGCCAACTCCCGAATGGCAGCGCTCCGCGCCAAGCTTGAGCTGGCTGAGCTGGACCGGAAGGAGCTTGAATCCCGTGTCGCTTCCCTGGCCGCCCAGATGCAGGGGGTAAGGCCAACCTTAGCCCAAGGGGGGCAGACAGAGGATGCGTTTCGAGAAAGAATCAAAGCTTTGGAAGAACGACTGGATTCATTGCGTCTGCAATACCACGATACCTATCCCGATATCGTAATCACCCGGGAGCAACTGGCGGAGCTGCGCAAGCAGCGTGAGAAAGCGAGTAATGAAGTCGGGAATGAGCCCCGGGATCAGTCGGATGGTGGGGCAATCCCGAATCCTGTTTACCAGGAACTGGGCGTTTCATTATCCAATGCCAAGGCCAACTTGGCCTCCGTTGAGACTCGAATCAATTCCCTTAAAGAGCTGCTGGCCAAGCAGGAAGAGCGCATGGTGCAAATCCAGACCAATAAGGCCGAATTCTCGGAGATCACTCGAGATATGGAGGTGAACAAAGGGATATATGACGACCTTCTGAAACGCCGCGAAAAAGCCAGAGTCTCAATGCATTTGGACATTGAAGGGCAGGGCATGAATTACCGGATTGCAGAAACGGCTCAGTTCCCGACAACCCCGGAGGGTCCAAAATTCCAGACGTTTGCCCTCGCTGGTCTTTTTCTGGGTGCGCTAGCGCCATTCGGGGCACTTGCAGGTCTATTGCAACTCGATCCAAGAGTTAAAGTTCGAGAGCAGCTTGAAGATGAGGTCGGGCTGCCAGTGCTTGCGCATATACCAACGGTACGCACGCCTTATGAAAAGCGGAGTAACCGCAAGCAAACCCTGTTTATTTTCATCTTTGTTTTCTTTGTGGTGGCCGGTTACATCGGAATTGTTGTTGCTGAACAGATGGGAGTGTTTTGATGTCCAATCGCGAGGATAGGGCGTCCGAAGCTGCTGAAACAGACAAACGCGATCAGAGGGAACTCTCGGAGCTTGAGCAGGCGCAGCCAGGCCAGAAAGGCCAGAAAGGCCGTGAACTGTCCCGAGATTCAAGACTGCTGGTTCCCAGCTCCCTGGAGCTGGGCGAGGGTGCCGTCGACAAATACGTTATCAGCAAACAGATTGCCCGGATGCAGGAGCCACGAAGGCTGACCGCCGACGACCTGGCTGAACGGCGGATCATCTACCCGGAAAGTCCAGAACGAGCACTGGTAAACCGGTTCCGGGACCTGCGCACCAAACTGCTGGAACTGTCCGGCGGTAATAACTTTACAATCGTGGTCAGTGGTGCCAGCGAACACGCAGGCTCGTCTTTTGTGGCCCTGAACCTCGCCGCTGCGTTTGCCTTTGATCAGTCGAAAACAGCCGTGATTGTGGACTGCAACCTGCGCGAGCCGTCACTGAATACCGCGCTGGACATCATGCCTGAAGCGGGCCTGACGGATTTCCTGGAAGACTCGGATTACGAAATCGGCCGGATCATCTATCCCACAGGCATACCGCGGCTACGGTTGATTCCTGCAGGCACCCAGCGGGAAACCCCGGCGGAATTCTTCACATCGTTCCGGATGAAGCAGTTCCTGCAGGCCCTGCGGCGGCGCTACCCCGATCGGTTTATCGTGCTGGACACCGCACCGATATCCGACTCGCCAGACGCGCGGATCCTGACGGAACTTTGCGATTACGGGTTGCTGGTTGTGCCCCATGGCAAGCTGACGCCAGGCAAAATTGAGAATGCCGCCGGCGCCTTTAATCCGGACAAATTTGTGGGTGCTGTGATCAATGGCTAAAGGAATGGATTTCAGAGCACGCAAAGGAACGCATCGAGCACAACTGGGGCTCCTTCTGCTTTGTTGCCCGGCAATGAGTTTGGCTGCCCCGCCGGAGATCTCCCTGGGCTACGACGCCCGCTACAGCGACAACATTGAGAACACGGCTACTCAGGCGCAAAACGACCTTGAAAACCGTTTCTCACTTCAGGGCAATTACCAGACCGACCCGGGCAAGTGCGTCGCCAGTGTGGATGGCGAAATTGCCCACTCCATCTACACAGAAAACACCTACGATCCGGAAACCCAGATTAACGCTGACGCGTTGGGTCGCTGTGAGCTGGCCAGGGGGCTTTCCTGGGACGTGGAGAATCAGGTCCGCGAGGTCACCCGCAGTAGCCGCCAGAGCGACACCCCCAACAATCGCACCCGGAAAAACGTGTTCCGAACCGGGCCAGATTACCGATGGAGGTTGACTGCCCGTGATTCAGTTCAGCTCTCAAGTCGGTACGAGAACACCGAGCTGAGCGACGAGGCCGAGGCAGACAGTGAAAGGGTGACCGGCTCTGCCGCCTGGAATCACCTGTTTTCGTCGGACCTGACTGCCGGGCTGTCTGCGTCAGTCAGCGAGGTAGATCTGGATACCGGTGCTGACATCCAGACCCGATCCCTCAGCGTTACAGGTACCAAGCGCTGGGCGACCACAACCCTGAGCGGTTCCCTCGGGGTAAGTGAAATTGAAACAGAGCTAGGCTCCGTCAGCCAGGAATCCGATGGCATCGTCGGTGATTTGAGCCTGATTCGCACTCTTGATTCAAGCGCAACCATTTTTCTGAGGGCGTCCCGTGAGCTGACGGACCAGACCTCGGATTTCGACATCCGGTTTGAAGACTTCACGTTCGAGCTACAAGAAAGTAATACGCTGGAAGCAACAAGCATTGAAACCGGCCTGAATAAGTCCCTCAATAACGGCGACCGGTTAACCCTCAGCGCATTTGCCAACCGTTCTGACTTCCTGGAGTCAGAGGAAAGGGAAGACCAGATCGGAGTAAGAGCAGGCTACACAAGGCAAATAACGCCATTGCTTTCGGCCGTTGGCAATGCCCGGTACCAATACCTGAGCTTCGAATCGGATCAGTCCGATGACCAGGTCGTGGGCCTGGACCTGGGGCTGAATTATCGCGCTTCGCGAAGCATTGAGCTGGCCGCCAGAATCGGCAGAAATGAACGCACTAGTGACATCAAAGCGCAGGAATACGAAGAAAACTGGGTGCTGTTAAGCATTGATTACAGGTTTCGCTAACATCGAAGCCAAGAAGGTATAAAGATCATGAGTGCCATTAAAAACGCGCTGACTATCGACGTTGAAGATTACTTTCAAGTAGCCGCCCTGGCAGAAGCTGTACGACGGGAAGACTGGCACTCTATGGAATACCGGGTAGAGGCTAACACGGACCGGCTGCTGCAACTTTTCTCGGACAGAAATGTGAAGGCCACGTTTTTCACCCTTGGCTGGGTGGCCGAACGATCCCCCGAACTGGTGAGGAGGATCCAGAGTGCTGGCCATGAAATCGCCAGCCATGGCTACAGCCATCAGCTTGTCTATGATCAGAGCCCGGACGTATTTCGCGAAGAAACTCGTCGATCAAAAAGTATCCTTGAAGATATAACCGGTGAAGCCATCACCGGCTACCGCGCAGCCAGCTACTCCATTACGGCCCAATCCCGCTGGGCTTTGGATATTTTGTGCGAAGAGGGTTTTGTATGGGATTCATCCATTTTCCCGGTACACCATGATCGCTATGGCATGCCGGGAACTCCGCATGAGCCCTACCGATTGCGGGCACCGAATGGCGGCACATTGATCGAGTTCCCGCTATCCACCTGTCCGATCGGAAACTACCGTATGCCAATTGCTGGTGGGGGTTATTTCCGCCTGTTTCCCTATTGGCTGAGCCGCTGGGGACTGGGGCGAATCAACAAATCAGGGCAGCCGTTTATTTTCTATCTTCACCCATGGGAAATAGACACGGGTCAACCACGCCTTAAGGTGAAGGCATTCTCGCGTTTTCGACATTACAACAACCTCGATAAGTGCATGGGGCGCCTGGACAACTTGCTGAGGGATTTTAGTTTTAGCTCGGTACAAGATGTACTCTCACGCGCGGAAATTGGTCCAGAACCGGTTTCCGTATAGGGAGAGAATATGGGATTACACCGTGAGTTGCTGGACGCCGGACAGTTGAAAGAAAAAATGGATAGCCTTCGGGATAGGAAAGGGGATCTGAATCGGAAAATTGCAGACGCAAAAAAATCTGGCGGCGATACCGATGAGTTGATCGCAAACCAGAAAGCGGTCTCCAGTGAAATAAAAGTGCTACAGAAAGCACTAAAAAAACAATTAAATGCCGGTGGTGAACCCAAGCGCTGGGCACCTGAAGCCCCTCGCGCACCTTCTCCAATCCTCGACAAAGACAGAGTCGGCCCAATTGAGGTCGTTGATGCGTTTCACCGCAAGGATTCCCTTGCCGATGCTGATGAATATGTTCGCGCGCATCCTGCTGGTTCGATCTGGCACACCACCGGAATATCTCAATTCATCGAAAACACTTATGGCCATCGATCCCGGTATCTGTGTGCTCTGGACGCAAACAGGGGCGTGGTTGGCGTGTTGCCGCTTGTGCAGATGAAGAGTCGTATTTTTGGTAATTTTGTCGTGTCGGTTCCTTATTTTAACTATGGGGGAGTGTTAGCGGATCATCGTGCAATCGCAGATGCGCTTTTCGAGCGTGCCATTGCATGGCGCGATGAAATAGGGGCTGGCCATCTCGAGATGCGGCACTGCTTCAATATCGGGTTTCACTTTCCTCAGCGTACCGATAAAGTGACATTCTGGTTGCCTCTCCCTGAATCTTCAGAAGATCTTTGGAGCAGCTTTCCCCCCAAAGTCAGGGCTCAGATTCGTCGGGGGGAGCGAGAAACTGAAGAGGTAGCATTCGGTGGGAAAGAGCTTCTAGACCAGTTCTACCGAGTATTTGCCCGCAATATGAGAGATCTTGGGACGCCAGTTTACGGTAAAGAATTCTTTGCCAACCTGTTGAACGAACTGGGTTCTTCAGCCAATCTGGTCGTTATCAGAAAAAATAGTCAGCCGATTGGGTGTGCGTTCATCGCAGGCCAAGGTGCACGTCTTGAAATACCCTGGGCTTCTACGCTTCGCGAGCACAATCACACCGGTGTTAATATGCTGATGTATTGGCGAATCCTGGATTTCGCCGTAGCTACCGGTTATCAGATTTTTGACTTTGGTCGTTGCAGTGCAGATGCTGGAACCTATCGGTTCAAGCAACAATGGGGAGCAATTTCGGTCCCCTTGAATTGGGACTATTTGCTTGAGGGTGATGGGGCGGAACTTCCGCAGTTAAATCCTAACAATCCAAAGTTCCGGCTCTTGATAGCAACGTGGAAACGCCTGCCAGTCTGGTTAAGCCGCTTGATAGGTCCCATGGTTGTAAAGTATCTGCCCTGAACACGGTAATCAGATGGGAATGAATGACATGGACTCAAAGTTGTTGGAACGATCTATTGATGCCCTGGATGACGCAAATGACTTTGCTGAGTGGCCTCGGCAGGCTCTGGACGGGCTATTTCTTGAACACTGTGCGCAAAATCCCGAAAAACCAGCGGTACTTGCCAGTGATGAATCGCTGACGTACTCAGAGCTTGAGTCGAAGAGCAGGCGTTGGGCGGATTGGCTGATCTCCAGGGGATTGGGCCCTGGGAGTCATATTCTTGTATGTGTTGATCGAACGGCTGAGCTTCCCGCTATTCTTTTGGGAGTTCTTCGCTCTGGCGCCTGTTATGTTCCTATAGATCCGACACTTCCGGTTGATCGCGTCGCCGTGATTATAGAAGATTCTGGCGCTCACGCAGCCATAACAGATGACGCGAATACCCGATTGATTCCAGACAATTTCTCCGACAACACCTTAATTGTAGGGGGGATGCCAGAGGTTCTTGAAGCGGGGAACTTACCACCCTGGGTCCCGGATGATCTTGCCTATATCTTATTTACATCGGGTTCCACCGGGCGGCCGAAGGGCGTACCCATTCTCCGGGGAGCCATGGCTAATTTTCTTATCGCCATGTCAAAGGCTCCTGGCATCGTCCCGGAAGACCGCTTTCTAGTGTTGACTACGGTGTCCTTTGACATGTCCGTACTGGAAATTTTCCTGCCACTGATTTCCGGAGCTTCCCTTTATATGGCGTCCAGGAATGACAGCCTGGATCCTGCTAGCCTGTCCCGTATAATTGAGGAACAGCAGTTGACTCAGGTACAGGCGACACCGGCGACGTGGAGGATGCTGGTAGATTTCGGGTGGAAACCCTCCGGCAAGCATAAGGTGATAAGCGGAGGAGAAGCCTTTCCTGTCGGTCTTGCAAGAAGTCTTTGCGAAACAGCTGGTGAAGTCTGGAACGGCTTTGGTCCAACCGAAGCGACCGTTTATTCGAGTGTCCATCGGGTTACCTGGGAAGATATAGAGGCTGCAAAAATCCCGCTTGGCAAGGCTCTGCCCAATCTGGTTTACCGAATCAGCGACGATTACGGCGGCCAATGTCCTCCTGGTCAGCCCGGCGAACTCTGGATTGCAGGCGTCGGGGTCACCCCCGGCTACTACCGTCGACCAGACCTGAACGGGGAGCGATTTGTCGAAACAGATCACAATGGTGAGTATCTGCGTTTCTATCGCACCGGTGATCTGGTTTGTCTCACAGAAGAGGGTAGCCTGCTTTACATAGACCGCCTTGATAACCAGGTAAAAATCAGGGGTTTTAGGGTTGAATTGGGTGAGATAGAAACCGCGCTTTCCAACATCCCGGCAATTGGCGAAAGTGCTGTTGTGCTCGCGGGGATCGGTGGCGGTGAGCCTGTATTGGTGGGTTGCATTCGAGGCGAAAAAGCGGGAGACCATAGGCGCATCGAGAGTTTGCTGTCTCGAACGCTCCCCGCTTACATGGTCCCGAAAGTCTGGCGCTGGTATTCTGACCTTCCCGTCACGCCGAGTATGAAAATTGACCGCAAGGCGCTAAAAGCGCGGGTACAAGCTGAGGAGCCGGCCCGGCAAGGCAGCGAGGCAGTCGTGGTTTTCGATGACCGGTCGACCGAAGAGATGGCAACTCGTTGGGAGCGCCTGCTGGGCGTTAAGCCCGGGGGCATCGACGTTGATTTTTTCACACTTGGTGGCCATTCACTTTTGGCTGCGAGGCTTTCTGTGGAGCTTCAGCAAGAGACCGGCAAGCACGTCAGGCCAGTGGATTTGCTCAGCAACAGCACGCTTCAAGGCCACATTGAGTTGCTCCAGCATGCGAAGTTGTCGCGCAGCAGCGACCTTTCTTTAAATGATGTTGAAAGTATTCCTGAAAAAGTTCCATTGTCTCCTGCCCAAAAACGAATGTGGTATGCGGTTCGTGCGGCCACGACCCCGGGCGCTTTTTACGAGTCGGAGGCTTACCGGATTAACGCTGAGATAGACCTTGAAAGGCTTCAGGAAGCGATTCAGGAGGTTCTCGCCAGCCATATTGCGTTCCGGATGGTTATTGATGATTCTGATGAACTGAAGTGGCGCTTTGTATCGTCCGCCGAAACGCCGAAGATAGTGACTTTCGATAAGGGTCAGAAAGACTGGAAAAATTTGGCCAGGATGCTGTCGGAAGAAGCCACGCGACCTTTCGATTTTTATTCGGAGCCTCTGGCAAGATTTACGATTTATACCGATCACGCGAATCAGCATGCGATACAGTTCGTGGCCCATCACATGGTTATTGATGGCCTATCCCAGACAACGATCTGGAAAGAAATTGCTCAACGCTACAGGGTAGGTGGCTCTTGGGATGCGAGCGAACCGACTGTATCCCTGCCAATGGATTCTGGTTTTGCTGCTTATCTCTGCCAATCGGATTGGTCCGGTTCGGCTGATCTGGATTATTGGGTCAGCTATCTTGCGGATGCTCCGGGTCCACTGGATATTAAACCGGATTTTCCGAGACCACCGGTTCAGCAATTCAGCGGGACGTCCGCTTACATGGATTTGCCAAAGGATTCGGGTGATGCCTTGCGAAGTATTGCGAGGGATCTTCAGGTTACGCCTTTCGCTATCGCGTTGTCTCTGTATGCGTTGTTTCTGGATAAACATGCTCAGCAGCGCAGTTACGTTATAGGAGTTCCCGTCAATGGACGGCAGCCTCCGGTTACTCCGGATATGGTGGGGTTATTCATCAACACGATTCCGTTGCGAGTCGATGTCGATCAGGGCCAGAGATTTGATGAACTCGTCAAGTCAGTAAGCCGGTCCGCGCTCAAAGCGATGGAGCATGACGATGTTCCATTTGACGAAATTGTAAACGCAGTCTGTAACGAGCGTGATCCCTCGCGGATGCCTGTTTACCAGACCATGCTGGGGCTTAACGACTATTCGGAGCGCCCTTCGGGATTGTCACAGGATTCATCCTGGATGCCGGAGGTCGTCGACGCGGGATTTTCACAGTTCGACGTTCTGTTGTTCGTTGAATTCTATCCTGACCGATTGAGGCTACGGATTCAGGGTAATAGCTCCCTTTACACAGAGGCAACACTTAAAAGGTTTCTGAACCGGTTCCAGAATATGTTGCAGGAGGTCATTAATGCGCCCGATACCCGGTGCAACCTCCTGGCGGCACTCGCTCCCGAAGAAAAAGCCCAGATTGAACGTTGGTCTGGTGTCACACCGACATACCCGCGTGACTCATCGATAGACGAGTGTTTTCTCAATCAGGTGCGCGCCGCACC
>Ga0307945_1001325_pt1 | contig 19188 bp, 20 predicted proteins | sample OrgLakmetagen228_FD_201818 | JGI IMG/M metagenome (GOLD analysis project Ga0307945, IMG submission 201818) | Saline water microbial communities from Organic Lake, Antarctica - #228 | ecosystem: Environmental > Aquatic > Non-marine Saline and Alkaline > Saline | place: Antarctica: Organic Lake...
ATCCACTGGTGGTAGTTCAATAGTAATAGTACCTGTACCCTAGTAAATATACCCCTCACACCCACCAATGTAGCTTGCATTGTTCTCTGTGATACCCTCACATCCACTGGTGGTAGTTCTATAGCAGTAATACCAATACCCTAGTACCAATACCCTAGTATATATACTCTCACACCCACCAATGTAGCTTGCGTTGTTCTCTGGGATTCACACACTCTATACCAGTAGTACCAGTTGAGTATGAGCAGGAATTGAGAAACGCTCACACATACGTAACCAAACCTCACACACACACACACACATTGCAATACGACCGGCGTCATCTCTTTCTTTGTGCGCTGCTCGATGATCTCAGCCAGCTAAAACGGCAGCAAAGATGATGCGACAAGAAATCCAACATACCTGCAGTGCAACCAGCTTCTTCTCTTTCTCTGTGCGCTGCTCGATGACCTCAGCCAAGCGCTCACGGAGTTGGGTGGCAGCTCTGCCTTGAGATTGGGCATGGCTGTAGGACTGCAAGTCACACACACACAAATACATGGGTGCGAACGCACATGGGAGCACAGCGCACAAATACACGCACGTAAGAACACACACAGATGCAGTACGCACACACACAGATGCACGTATGCACACACACATGCAACATACACACACATACACAGCCTAAGACATACACTTCACTAAACATACTACATGAACAGCAGGTCTGCTGACAAAGTGCTTGCCCAACGGTTGACAGACACGCAATCAAGCAGGCAGCTGCCTCTCAATGTCACACGCACGCACGCACACACACACACAACCACACACACACACACACAAACACAAACACACACACAAGATGCAAATTGCGTTGACGCACGCAGCAGGCAGGCACTCTTATAGCATGCAGACGTGTAGGTGCACTTGAGTCGCATGCTTTGACTTTCGCACGCTAGCCAGTGTGCAAGCACATGGGCCTGCACACGCGCGCACACACACACACATACATACACCTACTCATGATCATGGGAGCACAGCGCACACCCAAAACACACAGCTGCTCGTGATCATGGGGGCACAGCGCACACAAAAACACACCCACTCATGATCATGGGAGCACAGCGCACACCTAAAACACACGTCTGCTCGTGATCATGGGGGCACAGCGCACAGCGCACACACACACAGCGTACACAAACAACACACACCTGCTCGTATTTCTTCTTGCACGTTGCCAACTCGTCTTCGAGGCGGGATGCCTCGTCCTGGCCTTGCAGCAGGGCCACATCCGTACGGCTCTTGAACACAGTGATCTAAACAAGTGTGTGTGTGTAAATGTGTGTGTGCGTGTGTGTGCGTGTGTGTATGTAAATGTGTGTGTGCGTGTGTGTGTATGTAAGTGTGTGTGTGTGTGCGTGTGTGTGTATGTAAATGTGTGTGTGTGTGCGTGTGTGTATGTATATGTGTGTGTGTGTGTGTGCGCACGCGCAAGTGCTTACACACTGAATTGTATTGTTACCCAGCGCGAGTTGTAGCCTATAATCATTCAACCTCTAGTCGAGGCTCGACAAGCACATGCCATACACATATATCTAAAGGTTTGCCAGCCTCTAGTCGAGGCTCGACAAGCACATTCCATACACATACATTTAAAGCTTTGCCAGCCTCTAGTCGAGGCTCGACAAGGTCAAGCCTCGCCGAGCCTCATCGAGCCTCCGTCACTGCTGTCAAAGCCTAGACAGCAACTAGGATGTCCTTTTTGGGTGAAAGTCAGGGGAAATTCCCAAAAATATTAAAGATCAGGGAAATCTACCACATTCTTTGTATAATAATATTAAGTATTTTTTTGTAATATAAACGCGAAAAATGGCGCATCACAATGTCACAGTCTTGTTTAGGGAAGTGCCAAACCTTCATTCCTGGACGCCCCAAAATGACAGTAACTCTGTCCATTATTTTCTCAATATTATCAATGTTACCGTACGTACATGTACTCACCACCACCACCCCAATAATAAATATTTCTAGGGGTGGTGGTTGCTGTTTTTTTGGGGGAAAAACCTTCACCAACCACCCCCCATAAAGGGGCTTTTGCAGCCCTGGGCTTGCGTGATGCCACCCTTTCCTGCTGCTGCTGCTGCTGCTGCTGTATGTGTGTGCTAGCTTTGCGTGCTGCTTGGGTGCTATAGAGTGTGTGTTTTTTTGTGTGTGTGTGTGTGTGTATGTGCGTGCGCGTGTGTCTGTACGTGTGCGCATGTGCGTGTGCGTGTGTGTGTGCGTGTGCGTGTGCATGTGTGTGTGCGTGCATCTGTGTGTCATTTCTGCTGCTGCATTACTGCTGCATGAGAGCCTGCTTGCATCCCTGTCTCAACCTCATTTGCACAGAGAATGCAATGCCAAATACATCCTACAACCAAGGCCTCTGTTCTCCACTCTTCCGCCTCTCGCTGCTCTAAACAAATATTTTACACTGCCATACCTGAACCGCCACCCCTAAATAAAGTTATATATATTTCACCACCGATCTTACAATAACACCTCACTGCCACCTCCAAAAAACGTTAATTAGGGGTGGTGATATACTTTATGTACGGTATCAGAATATATGGAACTTATTTCTGGCCAATCTGCTGTGCGTATGCCTGTCCAGGCAATGCACCATGAGCCATGAGAGATTCTCCAAACACATTATACATTTCTTTTCAGTCTGGTCTCTTCACGATAATTACTCATTAATTATAAATACTCCCAAAAAAATCCGGCTCGATCCGCGCAAGATTCAGAAAGCGGTTTCCTAACCGTATTGCACCAGCCAGGGCCTATATCAACGAGCCTCGCCCTTGACAAGGCTCGTCAAGAGTCACTGGCAAAATCATACACCCTAGTGACCCATGCTTACATATATCAAACAAAGTCCACAACACACTATGCTAAGCTACATGTTTATCCTAGCCTGCACGATACACACCGCTTGACTATGCTACATGTTGCTGTCCGTGTCTGCCGTTTGCTGCTCCTTCCACACGCACACCACACTATGAGCACCCTAAGCTAACACACACATACACAGCGTACACACATACACTGCGCACACACAACCACGTACACACACGGGCACACATACCCGCACCCACACCCAGGCCCACACGCGAACAACCACAAACACACAGCACACAGTACACACACATACCTCCTGCAGCGCTGCATTGTACGCTGCCAGTCGTGCCTTGCTCGCTGCTGCTTGGGCTTCTGCGCTGTGCAGCTTTGCCTCTCGCTCAGCAGCCTCCCTCTGGCCCATGGATATTTTAGTCCTGCATGTGTTGAGCACAGACGAGGAATGCGTAGAAATAAAGTTGAAATGCTGCGTTAGCAGTGCAGCGTTATCTATTACTCGGCCGCCTGCCTCCGGACCAATCTCATTATAAAACTACAGAGTACTCTGCAGTCTGCTGCAGAAGTACTCACGTTCTTGGAGGCGAGTGCAACCGAATGTTGGAGGGGAATTTACACATGGTCAACCATGGATGGTTGGACATGTGTAAATTCCCCTCCAACATTCGGTGGAGCCAAGCCGGAACAGAACTAAACATCTGCAACATCTGCACTGTGCAGCAACGCCTCACGCTCTGCAGCCTGTCTCTAAACCAACCTCATCATGAGATTGACGTCTGCAGCATCTGCACTGTGCAGTAATGCCTCACGCTCTGCAGCGTGCTTTGGACCATCGCAACCACTCATCAATAGGGTTGGCCAGAACCATATACATACGGTGTATATACGGTATTATTGGCAGGGACATCACCAAATATACGGTCGTATACGGTGTATATGTACGGTCCTGGCCAATTCTGCTCATCAGAGCTAGGATAGTGGAAAGCTAGAGTGCACAAACGCATCGGAGCTCAGATAGTGGAAGTGCAGGAAGGCAGTGCACAAACACATCAAATATCAGATAAAGGAAAGCCAGAGTGCGTGAACGAGAGCTGCAAAGGCACAAAGCCTGGCTACCCACACCTTGACTTGGCCTTGCACAGATAATTACGACATTTATTTTTGCACATTTTCTTACTGTGCACGGATTATTACGTTTCTTTACTGTGCACAGATGATAATTGAATTTTAAAGTGCACGGATTATTTTAATTTACTTCACTGTGCACAAATGATCCCTTTTTTAGTGACCATGTGCATATCAGGATCGCTGTATTGACCCTGCACCTTAGCATTGCGTTCATGACTCCTGCCTCAGAGCAGGAGAGCGCAAGGCTGGCTGGAGCTGTACGTACGTGCAACACCGAACTACACACACAAATACATATGCCTACAGCTTCCTGTACACACAGACATGAATACACACACATATGCCTACAGCTTTCCTGTAATTACACACACATATGCCTACAGCTTTTCTGCAGATACACACACATATGCCTACAGCTTCCCTGTAAATACACATACATATGCCTACAGCTTTCCTGTTGGTAAGTTCTCCATACGCTGCGTGTGAACAACACATACGCTGCGTGTGAACAACACACATGCTGTGTGTGAACAACACACATGCTGTGTGTGAACAACACATACGCTGTGTGTGAACAACACATATGCTGCGTGTGAACAACACATACGCTGTGTGTGAACAACACATATGCTGCGTGTGAACAACACATACGCTGCGTGTGAACAACACACATGCTGCGTGTGAACAACACATATGCTGCGTGTGAACAACACATACGCTGCGTGTGAACAACACATACGCTGTGTGTGAACAACACATATGCTGTGTGTGAACAACACATACGCTGCGTGTGAACAACACATACGCTGCGTGTGAACAACACATACGCTGCGTGTGAACAACACATACGCTGCGTGTGAACAACACACATAGTTTTTGTCAACCCAGTGTACGAAAGGCAAGGTGGCATTCTTATGACCGCAACCCTAACCTTTCAGCACCAGCAATGGTCTGCCAGCATTATGCAAGCGACCAAACCCACAGACGCAGGTAAACATCTTCTCACTTTTTCAGCGTTGGTAATATGCCAGCATTGCAAGCGACCAAACCCACAGGCACAGGTACTGGCTACTCACTTTTCAGCATCGGTGATATGCCAGCATATAGCAACCGGCCAAACCCACAGACGCAGGTAAATACCTTTTCACTTTTCAGCATCGGTGATATGCCAGCATTTAGCAACCGGCCAAACCCACAGGCGCAGGAATATATCTTTTCACTTTTCAGCATCGGTGATATGCCAGCATTTAGCAACCGGCCAAACCCACAGGCGCAGGTAAATATCTTCTCACTTTTCAGCGTCGGTGATATGCCAGCATTTAGCAACCGGCCATACCCACAGACGCAGGTACTGGCTACTCACTTTTCAGCGTCGGTGATATGCCAGCATTTAGCAACCGGCCATACCCACAGACGCAGGTTAATATCTTCTCACTTTTTAGCATCGGTGATATGCCAGCAATTAACAACCAGCCAAACCCACAGACGCAGGTACTGACGACTCACTTTTCAGTCAGTGATATGCCAGCATTTAGCAACCGGCCAAACCCACAGACGCAGGAAAATACCTTTTCACTTTTCAGCGTTGGTAATATGCCAGCATTGATCAACCGGCCAAACCCACAGACGCAGGAAAATATCTTTTCACTTTTCAGCGTTGGTAATATGCCAGAGGGGGTCGACTGAGCAAAAGTCCTAGAATGTGACTTTTTTGCCTCAGACCATATTTGATCAACATAACTAGCTGGTCCGCAAAGTTTGGGGTCAATCGGACCACCCCAGTGGCCTGGGCAGCAGAAATTTCACATTCTGACCCACCACACCCTGACCAGGCCCTTTTTTCATCCTAAAACACGATAGGTATGTTTCTTATATGATTCCAAATTAGTGGGTGTGCTGAAAACCGGATTTGGTGGAACTTGATTTTCCACCTCTTTGGCACCCCTTTCGCTGATTTTTTGTAAGGAAAATGGGCCAAAATGGGGTATCTGACCAACTACTGGGCCGTTTCACCCCATTTTTGTTGCATGTAGGTATATTTATTTATGCTCAAAATCGTGCTAAATCCACATTTTAGAAACACCCTTTTTTTAGGCTCAGTCGACCACCTCTGGTTATATGCCAGCATTTAGCAACCGGCCAAACCCACAGGCGCAGGTACTGACTACTCACTTTTCAGCGTCGGTGAGCATGGAGGCGGTGCTTTCACCTAGCTTGGGCGCTTGGGAGGGTTTTTGAGGTGGAGGGCTCATCGTGGCTGGCTCCACGTACTTGTTGGGCACCTGCATGGTGTTACGATGCAATAGAAATTATAACTAAATGCAGGCACGTAATGAATATGATCACAGGCACATCGTGGCTGCCTCCACGTACTTAATTGGGCACCTGCATGGTGTTACGATGCAATAGGAATTATAACTAAATGCAGAAACGTAATGAATATGATCACAGGCACATCGTGGCTGGCTCCACGTACTTAATTGGGCACCTGCATGGTGTTACAACGGAACAGAAAGCACATTAAATTGCAGGCACGTAGTGAATATGATCACAGGCACATCGTGGCTGGCTCCACGTACTTAATTGCGCACCTGCATGGTGTTACAACGGAACAGAAAGCACATTTAATTGCAGGCACGTAGTGAATATGATCACAGGCACATCGTGGCTGGCTCCACGTACTTAATTGCGCACCTGCATGGTGTTACAACGGAACAGAAAGCACATTTAATTGCAGGCACGTAGTGAATATGATCACAGGCACATCGTGGCTGGCTCCATTTATTTAGTTGGGCACCTGCATGGTGGTACAACGGAATAGAGAGCACAACTAAATGCAGGCACGTAATGAATATGATCACAGGCACATCGTGGCTGGCTCCGCATACTTAATTGGGCACCTGCATGGTGTTACAACGGAACAGAAAGCACATTTAATTGCAGGCACGTAGTGAATATGATCACAGGCACATCGTGGCTGGCTCCACGTACTTAATTGCGCACCTGCATGGTGTTGCAACGGAATAGAGAGCACAACTAATTGCAGGCACGTAATGAATATGATCACAGGCGCAACGTTGATGCCTCCAATTACTTAATTGGGCACCTGCATGGTGTTATGACAATTGAAGCACCGCACCCAACAAGAGTGTTGAGTCAGGCTCTTACACATTTTTTTAGGGTTGGCCAGAAATGTATATATACACCGTATATGACCGTATATTCAATAATTCCCCTGCCAAAAATACCGTATATATATGATTCTGGCCAACCCTACATTTTTACTGTCAGAAGACTTTGCTTCACGGGGAAGACTCGTGACTCATGACGGAACAACTGTGTAAAGAGCTTGCCTCCACGCTCTTGTTGGGCGTGGTGTGCCAACAAATTTGAAAAAAGATCTCGCACGCGCGCATGCACACCAGCACGCGCTTACGCACATACATACACGCACACACAAACAAACACGCACACACGCGCACACACACGCAGACACAAACAAACAGTCACATGCACACACCTGAGGCATGACTGGCAGGGGTGGGGGCTGGTATGGAGGAGCAGCACCCAGCTTGGCCTGGTTGAACTGGGACTGTGGGGTCCAGCTGGTGGCCTGTACGTATACATGCAATTGAGAACAAGTGAGTGTGTGTGTATGTGTGTGTGTGTGCACGCACGCAGAGGTGCTTGGATACATTGCAACCGCAAAAAATGTGCACTTGCGGACATGTAAGCCACACGAGCACGTGCGTTGAGCAACGCATGCTCTGCAAAAAATGTGCACTAGCGGACATGTAAGCTACACGAACACATGTGTTGAGCAACGCATGCCCTGCGAATCTGAGGATTGGCCTAAGATGTGCGCTTAAAACATGTAAGCCATACGAGCACATGAGTTGAGCAACGCATGCTCTGCAAAAAATGTGCGCTTGCAGACATGTAAGCCACATGAGCACATGAGTCAAAGCAACGGCCACATGAGCACATGAGTCAGAGCAACACATGCTCTGCAAAAAATGCGCACTTGCGGACATGTAAGCCACATGAGCACATGAGTTGAGCAACGCATGCCCTGCAAAAATGCGCACTTGCAAACAGGTAAGCCACATGAGCACATGAGTTGAGCAACGCATGATCTGCAAAACTGAGGATTGGCCAAAGGTGTGCGCTTCAAATATGTAAGCCACATGAGCACAGGAGTCAAAGCTACGCATGCCCCGCAGAGTTGAAAGTTGATCCAGCAGCCTGCATTCCACAAATTGGTTTTTACCACGAACGCGCGCGCGTCGCAAAAAAAGCTGATCGCACTGGCTGGTGCTGCTTCTCCATGGAGGAACGAAAACCAAGCCTCAGCAACGGTGCAACAGACCCTTAAAAAATGCTCCCAGGCACATCCACGCATACCCACAAACACACACACACCACAGGAACAAGGTGGCCCGGTGGAAGCGTGTTGCGACGGCTTGATACTTTCCTCTGCACACACACACATCAACAAACACACACACATGCACACACAAACATGCACGCACGCACACACACACACACACACATGCAAACACGCACACACACACACACACGCACGCACACAGACACACATGAACGCACCACAGGAGGGAAGGGGCCCGGTGGAAGTGTTTGCGGCGGCTTGATGCCCTTCTTGGCATTGTCCATGAGATACAAACAGCTTGCCAGCTGTTGCTTATTCAGGCTGCCCTTTTTGCCAGCGACCAGGTCCCTGTGTGGGTGGGTGTGCACATGCCAGCATTAGTGTCCATGCTCCAGCATGCTCAGTAACTTTGTTTGCCAAGCTACTTTTCTTGATGGCAAAATGACTATGGACTCAGCCCGTGAGGTACGACCAGCCTGCGTGCTGTGCACGTATGTGTGTGTGTACGTGAGGTACAACCAGCCTGCTAGCTGTGTACGGATGTGTATGTGTGTGTGTCTGAGGTACGACCAGCCTGCTAGCTGTGTACGGATGTGTGTGTGTGTGTGAGGTACAACCAGCCTGCGTGCTGTGCACGTATGTGTGTGTACGTGAGGTACAACCAGCCTGCTAGCTGTGTACGAATGTGTGTGTGTACGTGAGGTACAACCAGCCTGCTAGCTGTGTACGGGTGTGTATGTGTGTGTGTGTGTGTGTGAGGTACAACCAGTCTGCGTGCTGTGCACGTATGTGTGTGTGTGTGTACGTGAGGCACAACCAGCCTGCTAGCTGTGTACGTATGTGTGTGTGTGAGGTACAACCAGCCTGCTGGCTGTGTACTTATGTGTGTGTACGTGAGGTACAACCAGCCAGTTAGCTGTGTATGTATGTGTGTGTATGTATGTGTGTGTGAGGCACAATTAGCCTGCTAGCTGTTTATGAATGTGTGTGTGAGGTACAACTAGCCTGCTAGCTATGTACGTATGTGTGTGTGTGTGTGAGGTACAACCAGCCTGCCAGCATCTACACATTCAGAGCACCTCGCAGCTGTGTTTGTGGGCGAGTGGCGGAGCAAATGCACGCAAAAGGCCTCGCAGGTCATGCAGCATGCATGAGTGAGACCCACCACACGTTCTTCAGCACGGCCTTGTCCAAACTCCACTGCATGAAGTAGCCGAAGCAATCCCTGTGCAGCACAAGGACACACACACACACACACAAGTGTATAAGCAAAGCCGTTGGTAAACAGAAAGCACGACTGATGCAGGCTTTGTATTACAAACGGTGGGCTTTGTTGGCTTGAGCATCAACCTTCCTATGTTTCTCAACAGGAGGCATCTTTCAAATCTTCCTATATACGCGGTTTGGTTTCTAGTTGAATTTACACTCACACATGGAAGGCATGCCTAATTTGCCCCAACCAGACGCTGCTCTGCATGTTCCAAAGTCGCCATTCACAACATTAGCGCCCAGTGAAACGAAATGGAATCGATCTGGACAAACAAGCGGGTTGTACGTGCGTAGGCTACCGCAAGATTTGAAGCAGTTGACGTTTCCACGTTTACACATAAAACGGCACCAAACATGTACATGCAAGTCTATCTCCCTTTGCACGACGTAATAGCGCACACAGCCACGGCCACATATGAATGTGAACTCATTCACACACATACATACACAACACCTTCCTTGCACCAGCCTGTCCTTGCTGGCGTCCACTGCACAAAGGCAATTCTAACACCCACACCCACACCCACACCCACACCCACACCCACATCCACACCCACACCCACACCCACACCCACACCCACACCCCAAACCCAAGATGTATTTGCTCCACTCGTCAATGTCGGTATCCAGCTGCGTGAGGGCAGCTTCAGCACAGTCATACGCACGCACAAACACATACACACTCACAACCCTTCCTTGCACCAGCCCATCCTTGTCAATGTCCAGCTGCACGAAGGCAGCTTTAACACATACATACACGCACACACAAACTTCGGCATACACACCCATACCAACACACAACACTCGCGCACCTTCCTTGCACCAGCCCATCCTTGTCAGTGTCCAGCTGCACAAAGGCAGCTTTAACACATACATACACGCACACGCAAACTTCGGCATACACACCCATACCAACACACAACACTCACACACCTTCCTTGCACCATCCCATCCTTGTCAGTGTCCAGCTGCAGGAAGGCAGCTTTAACACATACATACACACACAAACTTCAGCATACACACCCATACCAACACACAACACTCACACACCTTCCTTGCACCAGCCCATCCTTGTCAGTGTCCAGCTGCACAAAGGCAGCTTTAACACATACATACACACACAAACTTCGGCATACACACCCATACCAACACACAACACTCACACACCTTCCTTGCACCAGCCCATCCTTGTCAGTGTCCAGCTGCACAAAGGCAGCTTTAACACATACATACACACACACAAACTTCGGCATACACACCCATACCAACACACACCGCACACACACCTTCCTTGCACCAGCGCATCCTTGTCAGTGTCCAGCTGCAGGAAGGCAGCTTTAACACATACATACACACACACAAACTTCGGCATACACACCCATACCAACACACAACGCACACACACCTTCCTTGCACCAGCCCATCCTTGTCAGTGTCCAGCTGCACGAAGGCAGCTTCGTAGCGCTGCATATCAGCAGGCAGAGCGGGAGGCAGGCTACCAGCACCTATGGGAAAAGCGTGAGTGGCTAAAGCAAGTTGCGTACCGATTTTGCCCCTCATCACTTCGATCCTTTTGTGCCTCCTGCTCTGCATGCCAGCAGGCTGAGTCATACTTGTGTGTGTGTGTGTGTGTTTGTGTGTGTGTGTGTGTGCCACCAGCACCTGGATAAAAAAAGCCTTGAGTTTGCTGTTGGGCTTTAACACCGGTGCTAAATTTTTATAATTCGCGCCTTGTGCTCCTTGCACTTGCAGCGCTGCGTGTCTGTAGGTCAAGCCGGAGGCGTGTGTGTATGTGTGTACGTATGTGTGTGTTTGTGTGTGTGTATGTGTGTGTGTGTGTGTGCCACCAACAGCCTAGGAAACGCCTTTGGGGTCAGCCATGTATAGGGTTGGCCAGAACCGTATATGCACACCATATATGACCGTATGTATGGTGATTTCTCTGCTTAGAATACCGTTTATACACCGTATATACAAATATATGTATGGTTCTGGCCGAACCTAGCCATGTGCAAGATTTTAAAATGCCTGTAATTCATGACGTCTCCTAGGAGCGCTGTACGCCCGCACTGCTTGTGACGTACAAGAGCGTTTGTGATTCAATGACATCTCCTAGTAGCTAGCACTATACATCTGTTAGGCAGGTGCGTGCGTGCCCTCCTCAATTGTGGACATAAAAGGAGAAAGGGGCACGCGCGTGCCCTCCTCAATTGTGTGGTCATTGAAATAGAAAGAGGCACGCACGTGCCCTCCTCAATTGTGTGGTCATAGAAATAGTAAGAGGCACGTGCGTGCCCTCCTCAATCGTAATCATAGAAAAAGAAAGAGGCGCACGTGTGCCCTCCTCAATTGTGTGGTCATAGAAGTAGAAAGAGGCGCACGTGTGCCCTCCTCAATTGTGTGGTCATAGAAGTAGAAAGAGGCACGTGCGTGCCCTTCTCAATTGTGGTCATAAAAGAAGAAAAAGGCATGCGCGTGCCCTCCTCAATTGTGTGGTCATAGAAATTGAAAGAGGCACGCGCGTGCCCTCCTCAATTGTGGTCATAGAAATAGAAAGAGGCGCACGTGTGCCCTCCTCAATTGTGTGGTCATAGAAATAGAAAAAGGCACGCGCGTGCCCTCCTCAATTGTGATCATAGAAATAGAAAGAGGCACGTGCATGCTCTCCTCAATTGTAGTCATAGAAATAAAAAGAGCGCTACCCTACCTGCTGCAGGCGTTGTGAGCGTTGCCGTTCTATGCAGCATACAATGCCTACACTCACACCCACTGACCCAAGTACAGCAGAGCACACACACAGACACACACACAAAACAAAGAGACACACACACATACACACACAAACACACACACACGCAAACACACACACATACACACGCAAACACACACGCAAACACACACACGTACACAAACAAACACACAAAATCACACAAAAACACACACACGCAAACACACACACATACACACACAAACACACACACGCACACAAACACACACAAAACCACACACAAACACACACACACACCTGTGGCCTGTGGTACATAGCCTGCACCAGTGAACTGCGGTGCGTAGCTGGGCCCGCCTCCCCCAGTCTGCTGGGGAGCATACCCTGTTGGCTGTGGCCTGAAGCCTGCAGGAGCCACACCACCTGTGTGTGTGTGTCGTGTGTGTTGTGTGTGTTGTGTGCATGTGTGTGCGTGTCGTGTGTGTGTTTGTGTATGTGTGTCATGTGTCATGCGTCGTGTGTCATGCGTTGTGTGTTGTGTGTGTTTGTTTGTGTGTGTGTCGTGTGTCATGTGTCGTGTGTCGTGTGTATGTGTGTGTCTAAACATATATTTAAGATCAAGGCTGAAAAGCGGCCCTATCATAGCCTGCGACTTGCTGTGGGTTGTGTGTGTGTATGTGTGTGCCTGTGCGCGTGTACGTCGCTGTGCATTTGTGTATCTGTGTTCATACAGTAGCTTTGCCTCACCATGTTTGACACTCATGTTCCAGACCACATGTTCTAAAGGGGGGTGTTTGTGTGCATGTGCGTATGCAATTGTGAGTTTAAGTATGCTAATGCATTGTCTCAGAGGGTGCAAAACACTCGCCTTCTGCGTTCTGCAGGGGGGTGCTTGCGTGCGTGTATGCGTGTTTGTGCATGTGCTCGTTCACTGATGTATGTGCAGAGTTTAAGCAGCCTGCATCAATTTTCCTTGATGCCTACCTCCCACGTTTTGAAGGGAGGTGCTTGCTCATGTTCGTGCTTGTGTACGTGCGTGCGTGCGTGCGTGTGTGTATGTGCGTGCGTGCGTGCGTGTGTGTGTGTGTGTGTTTGTTTGTGTGTGTGTGTGTGTGTGTGTGAGTGTGTGTGTGGTGTGCGTGCATGTGTGTTTGTGTGCAACACACTTGTGCGCATAATACGGTAAACATGCCTCGTAGGTGCCACAAAGTTTACCTCCTGTGGTTTGAGGGGAGAAGCCAGCTGGGACGGGGGAAGGCTGAGGGCCAGGCTTCCAGGCCCCAGTCATGTCAGGTGGAGAGAGAGCAGGGCCCATGCCAGCGAGCACCACACGTGCTTTGGGCAGGTCCAGCTGGCCGCCCAGGCTCTGTGTGTGTGTGTATGTGTGTGCGTGTGTGTGCGTGTGTATGTGTGCGTGTGTGTGTATGTGGACGGCAGCGTAATTGTCGGTTAGGATCAGGCTAAGGTTTTAAAGGGTGATGTTTCACCAAGACAGGGATGGTGGATTCAATGTCAGTAATGTACAATGCGTGTCGATAATGCATGTTATGCACAATGCGTGTCAGTTTCGCACAATGCGTGTCAGTTTTGCACAATGCGTGTCAGTTTTGCACAACGCGTGTCAGTTTCGCACAATGTGTTTCAGTTTTGCACAATTAGTTTTGCACAATGCGTGTCAGTTTTCCACAATGCGTGTCAGTTTCGCACAATGCGTGTCAGTTTTGCACAATGTGTGTTTGAGTGACGCACATATTGCACAATGTGAGTCACAAGTATGTGTTCCCATTACCGACTTGTGTACCCATTTTAACGCAATGCACGTCAAAGGTGATCGCACAAGTGCATGCCAATCAGTACTGCAACAATGTGTGTCACAGGTAGATGATGCTCTGGAGTGCAATGGTCCTTCATGCAGTGGCTTCAAATGGTTTAGGCAGCGTGCACAGGGAAGTTCAATGTGCTATTCGTTGATCAATATGCCTTGCACAAGATGTTTAGGAGATGAAGAGGGCAGTGGAAAGATAGGTTATGCACTGCAACATACAATCCTTGACACATGAAAGCTTGCAAGATGGCAAGTGCGTACAGACGTGAAAGCTTGCAAAGTGTCAGCAGCTCGCGACACAAAAAGAGAGATTAGCAACAACACTACGTTTCTCTGGCCGAGCAGGTGCATTCGTCAGTACAAGATTAAGCCTCAGAGACAGCTCCACCTTGAAATGAATTCAGGTCAAAAATGAGGGTTTCCTTCCTACATTGTGCGTGTTGCGTGCGTACGTGTGCGTAATGTAAGCCATAGCAGGGAGCTCTGCGTAACACACACAAAAAGGTTGCTGCATTGCCTGGCGAGGCCATATCCCTAGATGTGCAGTATGATGATGAGGCGCACTTCCAGTCCCAATGTTGATGAACACGCCCAACCAGGCGAACTGCAGTGTTGGTGAACACGCCCATCAGGCGGGAACTCGTGCCCTCAAACTTATATCCGTCTAGTATCCCTATACTAGCATCAGCAATCCCAAGAAAGGACTGAGGCTCAAGTGCATGTAACTGAGCCCTCTCAAACCAACTGTGAGCAGGTCGCCTAGCACGCACCTGTGCAAGCGACACTAGCCTGAGGGCGTTGACGAACTGGGGCTTGTTCAGCTTGGGGGTCCCCCCCGAGGCCATCTCCCACACCTGAATGACAAGGTACACACAAGGCAAGCAGTCTTCTTCAAGATGCACGAGCATGGCTTTGATTATCCCATCATACAGGCACACCTTCCTTCTCCTTCCCTCAAATCCCTTGAACAAAAACTGGTAATGCTGTGCATGTGCTCCTGTGCGTAGTTGCGTTTGCACACTTGCCTGCCTCAGCACAGCCGTGGGCAGGCCGGACCGGCCAAAGAATTTCACAGCTTCTCCCCCCGACACTGCGCCATCCTTGTCCACATCCGCTGCCGTGAAAGACGCATCAATGAATTGCGGATCCATTTTTTAAAACGTTCCCGATGCAAGTAATCAACAAAAGCCGTAGAAGTAAAATATTTAATGAATGGTTGTCGTAAAATTAGAACAATGCATAAGGATGACGCCCTTTTATTGAAGACGCGCCCTGATCTTCTTCTTCACGCCCTCCCTCTCTCGTGAGGCATGGCAACTGAGGCAACACAGCATGCCATCAGGCGGATCAGGTTTCTGGACAGGGAGGGTGTGCCAGGTGCGTATCTGGTACAAGACACAAAGAGCTCTTCTTGTCTTCCCTCTCATTCTCTTCTTGTCTTCCCTCACAGTGTTCATGCAGAATCAAAATGGACCGTGCCCCTTGCTTGCCATGTAAGTGTGTGTGTGTGTGTGTCTGTGTGTGTGTTCTGTGTGTGTGTGTGTGTGTGTGTGTGTGTGTGTGTGTGTGTGTGTGTGTGTGTGTGTGTGTGTGTGTGTGTGTGAGTGTGTGTGAGTGTGTGTGAGCGTGTGTGTAAGTGTGTGTGTGTGTGAGAGTGTGTGTGTTTGTGGGTGTGTGTGCGGCGTGTGAACGTGCGTGTGTGTATGCACGTGTGTGTATGTATGTGTGTGCGTGTGGAGGATGAGATAAACATTGTGGTTGCCATTGTGCTGAGGCCCCCTGCAGATTGCTCCTTGGTAGAGGTCTCATACGAACAAAAAATACGGCCCCTCCTTCGCGCACCCTCTAGCAACTCAACCAACGCCTCTCCTTGCCTGTTCCAGAGCTAATGTTCTGGCTCTCAGGAACCGTCTGCCTGTGCCTGCTACCAGCACGTCCCTGTCCACCTCACGTCTGATCTCTATGGTGCGTGAAAGGACGGTGTCCAACTTGCTGTTGTCTAATTATCGCTCGTCATAAGAATCCGAAATTGTCTCCATCACTGCACTAGGTTAGGGCAAGCGTTCTCTACCTAAATGTACTAGCAAACATATTACAATGTACATGCACTACACACGTGCACACACAAATACACACAAATACACAAACACGCATACTCACAGACACGCACGCACACAATCACACACACTCACACTCACACACACACACACACACGCACACACACACGCACGCATATACACATGTACACACACGTACAGGTGGCCGAGCTCATCCTGGACGCAGATGTCCCCAGCGTGGCAGAGCACAATGAGTACGAGGCCCACCTTCGGGCCAACATTGATGATGCCTTACACGTGTTGGGGAAATGTGCTACTGGCATCGACGTGAATCTGAAGTTCAACAGCCCTCTGGCTTTCGAGCCCACGCCCGAAGTGGCCATTTTTGACTTACTGGGCATCACTCTGGTGCGTTCTGCTCATGTGTAGGGTTGGTTAGAACTGAACATATACATCATTATTGCACCGTATATTTGGTGACGTCCCTGCCGAAAGTACTGTGTATACACCGTATGTATACGGCTCTGGCCAACCCTTCTCATGTGCCATTGCCAACTGATCATCAAGCCATCCTTACGGGGTGCCATACCTGCTCAAGCATGTGAGCGTGATAAAATTTGGCAAGAGCTGCAAGGCGTAATTACATAATCATCCGGAAAAATTCATGCGGCCTTAAACACTCGGTGTGAAGTATCTGCGGCCTGCTTGAGGTCCTTCAATTGCCTCCCCCCCCACCCCCCCCCCTCCTGCTCACTTGAAAGAGTATTCTCACCTCATTGCATGCTCCCCATGCATATACTACTAAACTATAGCTTGGACACTGTCCTTTCTATGTCACAAGCACAGACCTTCCTGCTTGCACGTGTGTACGTATGCAGGTGCACGGTTGGCTGGTTGATCCCCAGGACACACAGACCGCACGAGCGCTCGGCTCCCGCTCTTACAACGAGGTACGCATTCAGCCATGCCATTCATTGCTTGCTGCCAGCTGATAGATGTTGGCTGATAAGTAGCGCATGGACATCGCTCTTACTGCGAGGTACGCATCCAGCCATACCAGTCATTGCTTGCTTGCCAGCTGAAGGATGTTAACTTGGAAATAGCGCATGGACGTTGCTCTTACTGCGAGGTACGCATCCAGCTGTGCCCTCCGGTGCTTGCAGTTTGGCTACAGGCTGTGGGTTGAAGAATTGCACTGTATTAGCTCGTACACCTATCTGAGGGCAGTGTGGTGAGCGTTTGGTGTACTCTCATGCATGAGGAGCAGTACTGTGTCATGCGTGCGTAACAGTACTGTGCCATGCGTGCGTAAAAGTACTGTGCCATGCGTGCGTAACAGTACCGTGCCATGCGTGCGTAACAGTACCGTGCCATGCGTGAATAACAGTACCGTGCCATGCATGCGTAACAATACTGTGCCATGCGTACGTAACAGTACTGTGCCATGCGTACGTAACAGTACTGTGCCATGCGTACGTAACAGTACTGTGCCATGCGTGCGTAACAGTACTGTGCCATGCGTGCGTAACAGTACTGTGCCATGTGTGAATAACAGTACTGTGCCGAGCCTCGTTGAGGCTCGCCGAGCCTCGCTGGCAAAATCAAACACCCTATTTACCCACCCTTATGCACTTATGCATGAGTAGCAGTACTGTGCATGCTCTCATTGCAAAGAGAGTATACAGTGAGCTGTGAGCAAAACACAGTGGGCTCCTTTGCGTTTGGTGCCATCTAATGTAATTTGGGGCAATCAAGATTGCTAGAGGAATCAAATGAGCAACTGGACGTTAGTGCCACCCTTTAATTGACAGAACAGACACATGCCAGGGATTGGTCAGAGCCATATATATATATATATACAATGTATATACATACAAAAGCACATAGGTTTATATACAGAATATGTACGGTATTTTTTGGCAGGATGTTCACCAAATACACAATCATACACAATGCATATATACGGTCTTGGCCAACTTTACACATGCCTCTTTTTGGGGGGACATATTTGCTCGTGCAGGTAGGGTGTGCGTATGCCTAAAACTGCAGCCAAGTTGCAAATTTCTTGTGCGCATGGCAGGCTCTCTGTGTCTCCCTGCAGGCTCTCCTGCAGGCTCTCTGTGTCTCCCTCATCTCCCTCCTGCAGGATCTCTGTCTCTCTCTGCAGGCTCTCTGTGTCTCCCTCATCTCCCTCCTGCAGGCTCTCTGTGTCTCTCTGCAGGCTCTCTGTGTCTTCCTCGTCTCCCTCCTGTAGGCTCTCTGTGTCTCCCTGCAGGCTCTCTGTGTCTCCCTCATCTCCCTCCTGTAGGCTCTCTGTGTCTCCCTGCAGGCTCTCTGTGTCTCCCTCATCTCCCTCCTGCAGGCTCTCTGTGTCTCCCTCGTCTCCCTCCTGCAGGCTCTCTGTGTCTCCCTGCACTCTCCTGGCATGACTGCAGGTGGTGGCGATGGTGGTGTCAGAAAAAGATCTGCGTGTACGATGGTGGTGTTATTGTGAAGTACTGAGTTGGGCAGCTGCCCTGAAAGCCTAGTGGCCCGTGGTAAGGCCAGATTCCTCGGGGTCGCGGGTTCAAATCCGCCTGGTAGCATGAGTACTTTGCTGTCCAACAGCTCCGTCTCCGTTTCCTTTATCCACGCCTGTGGTGGTATCACCCCTTGCGCATGATTTTTTTGAGTGAAAAGCAGAACGTAATCAGTAGCTTGCTTGCAAGCTGAACTAGCGCACGTGCGAGATCGGGTACATCTCACCGCACATTCCTGGCATACTGCAGGTGGTGGAGATGGTGGTGTTAAGGAAGCCTCTGCGTGCGCTCACCGTACATTCCTGGCATGATTGCAGGCGGTGGAGATGGTGGTGTCAAGAAAGCCTCTGCGTGCGCTCACCGTACATTCCTGGCATGATTGCAGGCGGTGGAGATGG